>Ga0302116_1001603_pt1 | contig 13640 bp, 16 predicted proteins | sample AG5_SCM_MG_FD_203124 | JGI IMG/M metagenome (GOLD analysis project Ga0302116, IMG submission 203124) | Marine microbial communities from Western Arctic Ocean, Canada - AG5_SCM | ecosystem: Environmental > Aquatic > Marine > Oceanic | place: Canada: Western Arctic Ocean | collected 2017-10-01 | reverse complement strand
CCCACTCCTCCTCGCCCTTTCCCCAGCTCTCCGGCTCCTCTCCAGTTCCTCGATACTCTGGCCACCAGCACTTTGGCCATAACAGCTTGAACTTCATTACCCTTGGCCAAACGAATTTCTTAGCCACAACGTCCTTGACGATCTTGACGATGGCCCGCTCCACGATAGGCGCGTTCCGCAAATACGCGCTGTTTCCGATTGAGCTCTTGACGTTGAACTTCATGTGCGGATTGGAAAGGAAGCAACTGAAGCTCTTCCCTTTCCTGACCCCCAGCCTCAGCTTGCCGGTGAGTTCGTCTAGCTTGAGGGTGACCTTGACCGGTATGCAGGTTCCGCGTTCTCTTGGAAAATTGAGCCAAATGCTCGTGTTGACCGTAAACTCTGCGTGTGTGTGGGTAAGAAAGAGCGTGTTCTTCTCTTCTTCAACAAAGCTTGCTCGCCCGCCCGCTCACTCACCTATACCACCCAAGTCCTCTTCCCCACGCCCGGCCCTGTAAACCACGTCCATGTCGACAGCCGCGTCATTCTCCAGATCGAAGCCGTGTAGCACGTTAGGGAGAACCCACTTGGCGTTCTTTATGATTGGCGGAACGTCGCCGAGCTTCAGCCCGCTGACCATGAATTCAGATATGTACTGCGCCGAGCGAGAAATGTTAGCCTGTGCGCACTGCTCGTTTTCGCCGCTCGCTCTCACCTTTGGCCTCTTAGCTTTGTTCAGCTTCGTCGAAATTAGTCTGCTGTAGTCGTTCAAAAATTTGTGGGACCGAGACGCGTCGCGGTAGATGCGGCCGACGAACGCGTTGAACCAGACGGCTGATTCCTGCTTAATTCCCTTGGAAAGCTTGTTGAGCTCGTCAAGCTTGGTGATGGTGTTTTTTTTCAATTTAGACGGTTGGATGGCCGCAAGGGCGGCAACGCTGGGCCAAAGCGAAGCGAGGCGCATTTTTAACGAAGCACGAGAGCAAGAGTGGTTTAGGAGTGGGTTGGTCGTCGCCTCACATTCTTTCTGACACAAGGCTCACCTCTCGTTTTTCATGTTGATGCCACCGTCTTCGTTGTTTTTGTCAGCCTGGTCCATTTCGTGCTCTGCCACAGTGATCAAGCTCTCAAAGCAGCCTTCACCGCCAACTTCCAGCTCGCTCTTGAGGCGCTTCAAGCTCTCCAGTTCCCTAACCTGCGCCGAGCGAAGCGAGATTGTGCGCATTTTTAATGAAGCACGAGCGAACCAAACCAAGCGAGCCAAACGAATTGAGTGGAATAGTGTTAGTTCAGTAGTGGATGTAGCCATTATGTCTGTTGCCATTTCGCGAGATTCATCGCGAGATTCTAGCTTTCCTCATAGCTCGCTCGCTTCGCTCGCTCACCTTCCCCTCAATGAACTCGCTGACGATCTTTAAAATAATTTCGAATTCTCGCTGACGCCGAGATGATGACATTACGCCCAAGTCCCTGGAAAAGTTTGGAATTTGAAGGTGGTACGCTTCCGTCGAAGCCTTGAGCGCGTCGTGCGCGCGCTCAACTTCGCCCTCACACTCCTGCAGCTTTCTGAATAGTTTTTTTGAAATGTCCGTAGCTGCGAGCGGAGCGCCGAGCGGAGCGCCGAGCGGAGCGCCGAGCGGAGCGCCGAGCGGAGCGCCGAGCGAAGCGAGACGCATTTATAATGAAGACGAGAATTAATAATGACTTTAGTGTCGAGCAGGCAAAAAAAGGCGAATCACGGAATCGACCGTAACTCCAACGTATGGAGTAGAAGCTGAAAATTGGACACGGTGGCTGGTTCGGCCAGGCGCATCTTTTTGCGCGAGGGGGTTGTTCAGGGACGGTCCAGATCAGAGGCATGTGCACGACAATGTGAAAACTAAAAAAAGGCAAAAAAAGGCGAATCACTAAAACGACCACAACTCCAACACACAATGTCTTTAGACACTCAGAATTGGACACGGTGGCTGGTTCGGCCAGGCGCATCTTTTTGTGCGAGGGGGTTGTTCATAGAACACCGCCAAAACACAGGATCGCATCTTCCACAAGCTCGCTTCGCTCGCTGCTTCTGCTCACCTTGCTTCTCGTCTTTTTGGTTGGTCCGCTTCAAAAATGAGGAAGATGATTTCGCCGTGGAGGAGCTGCCTTCGACAACCACCGAGGAGAGGAGCTGCTGAACCTTCAAGACGGCCTTTTCCTTTTCCTTTGCGGCGGCTTCGACTCGAAGCGTGCACTCGTCCTTCTTCTTTGTCAGTTGGTTGGCATGCTGCAATATTGCTTCTTGCAAATATTGCTGCTCGGTGATTAGCGCCCTGAGGGAAGGCGCGGTTTGAGATATTGTGTTCGAGAGGGTCGACGTTGAGGTGGATAGCGCCGTGAGCGTGTTGGAGAACGCTGCCCAGTGGGCATGATCATTATCGTGATCGTGATATTCGTCAGCATCTAATTTGGTGTCGTCCTCCTCGTCCTCCTCTTTCTCAGTCGCAAGGGCTTTCGCCGCCTGGCTCAGCTTCTTCAAGGTCAGGGCGTGGGTGGACTGGGAGCGGGAAAACTCGTTCAGGAAGATTAGGTGGGAGGGGGCAGTTTTCGATGACCAGGTTTTTGCGGATCGGATGTTGACGTGGAAGGAGGAGATTGAGCTTGCGAGGTCATTGTGTGGTAAGGGGGGGGGTGAGGGGGATGGGGGGCGTTGTGTTTGAGGCTGTGATGGGGGGATTGCGTCTATCTCCGATGATCCTTCTCGGCCAAAAAGCTCCTCGTGGAGAGCCTCCGGATCACGATAGGTGTTGTGGTTGATCGGTTTGTAAGGGGTGAACGTATTATTGAGCTCGCACTCAGATTTTGTTTGAAAAGTCTTGTTTCTGCGAATTTTGTTCTCAATCTCGGTGTTAAGAAATTGCATCTGCTCGTACCGTTCCTCCTCGGTTGGCCACTTCACCATGAACAGAAGAAGAATGACCAGGAAGAAACAAAATCCAGATAGAAAGCCAGAGATCCAGGCAACAGAGTCGTAGATTTTTGGAACGATGAACGTGAGGAGCTCCATAGTGATAATATATGGTGGGGAATGGAGTTGGGTGTCGCGAAAAAATGATTTTTAAGACAATTTTAAGAACGAAAATATCTTAGAGTGTGTGTTCTTAATAAACAGTGCTACACACAGACAACAGACAACAACGCACTTCAAGTAAAAAAGTAAAAAAGTTGATTCCCTTGGGGTTATGGGCTGCGCCCCTTCAAGCCAAACCGATGTAAAAATAGCAACTACAGTTGCAGTTGATGCACCAATCCCCCTAGAAGAAGAAGATCCAAAAACGCCAGGACGACGAGGAACAATGGAAATAGCTCGAGCAATGGTCCACGACGCCAACGGCTCCGAGGACATACATAAACTCCACCAGGAACACACTCCAATGGCTGGCTCTTTCATATTAGATGCTAAGAAGGGGGCGGAAAACAACTTGGCCGAGCTTGCCAAAATTCAAGAGAAATTAAAACGTCAAACAAGCTTTGCCTCGTAACACTTAAACCGTACTGCCTCGCAACCGAGATGCCTATTTATTTTCCGTGTTCCTAATTAACTACTCTCGGCCCTCAACAACAGTCTCGTACGCCCACGTCAACCACGGCATCAACTTCTCAACGTCCTCCTTCTCGACGGTAGACCCGCACCAGATCCTAATGCTCGGGGGCGCATCCCTGTACCCTCCAATATCGAGCGCAGCCCCCTTCTCCTCAAGGAGGCCGCAGAAGGTCTTGATCTCCTTCGCCGTGAGGTCAAGAGTCAAGCACACGCTCGTGGAGCTCCTGATATCTTCCTCCTTGGCCAAGAAATCGATCCAGGGGTTGGAGGAGACGAAGGAGGTTAGCACGGAGAGGTTCGCCTCGGAGCGGGAGATTAGCCCGGGGACTCCGCCGACGGAGTCGGCCCAGGATAATGCGGCGATGTAGTCCTCTACGGCAAGCATCGAGGGGGTGTTGATCGTTGCGCCGGTGAAGATCGCCTGTGTTGTTGTTGTGTTGTTGTTGTGTTGTTGTTGTGTTGTTGTTGTGTTGTTGTGTTGTTGTTGTGTTGTTGTTGTGTTGTTGTTGTTGTGTTGTTGTTGTTGAGTGTGTTGGGTTAAGTGATGATTGTTGATTGTTGATTGCTGATATTGTTGCACCCACTCACCACCCACTCACCTCATCCAACTTCCCCTTCTTCAACAACCTGAATATCTTCGGAAGCGGCCTCCCGGGCACAGCCCCCAGCTCCTCAAGCCTCTCCACCGCCCTCGGACTAAGTATCAAGACCCCGTGCCCCCCCTCCCCCCCCAAAACCTTCTGCCAAGAGTAGGTCGTTACGTCGAGCTTATCCCAGTCCATCTCCATCGCGAACGCGGCTGAGGTCGCGTCGCAGAATGTGAGGCCCTTGCGGGTTGAGGAGGGCTTTAGCCACCCCAAGGGGTCTGATTTGGGGAGGCGAACGCCGGAGGTTGTGCCGTTGAAGGTGAAGAGGGTGTCGGCATCTCCACCACGAGTCTTACTCAGGTCAGGGAGCTTGCCGTACTCGGCCGAGTGTTCCTTGAGGTGTGTGTGTTAGTTGTAGTTGTAGCAGCAGTGTAGTTGTAGCAGCAGTGTAGTTGTAGCAGCAGTGTAGTTGTAGCAGCAGTGTAGTGGCAGAGGCAGTGGCAGTAATACAATAATACATTGTTAATCTCTATCTCACCTCAACATCAGCCCCCCCCTTCCCCAGCTGAAGATGAGAATCCACATCCCCCCACCACCCCTTCCCAAAACTCTCCCAGTGCAGCACGTCAACCTCCTTCACCCCCTCAGGGTGTCCCAAGAAATTCCACATTGCCATCTCATACGCTCCAGTATCGCTCGCAGGGACAATTCCCAACCGGAACCCTTCCGGGAGGTTCAGCAGCCGCTTCGACTCGTCGATCGCGTGCTTCAACGTGGCCTTGCCCACCGAGGAGCGGTGGGACCGGCCGAAGTTCCGGTTGGGGAGGGAGGAGAGGTTGTAGCCCGGGAACTTTTTGCAGGGGCCGGAGGAGAACTCGGGGGACAAGGGGAGGACCGTGGGGAGGGAGGCGAATGTTCGAGTTAGGAACGACGCTGGTGGTGTGGTTGCTCGGGTGAAGGCGAGCATTGCCAGTGACTGAAACTATGAAATTTGAAAAAATCTCAAAATGTGTGGATGAACACAAGAAAGCCAGCTTCTCTCCAAAAGACACGAAAAAACTCCACACATGCCCACACCTTACTCATCCCTTCCACCGTCAACCCGGGTCTTGCTAGAATCGCAAGCGTTCCGGTTTCTCCAATCTCATCTTAAAGGAAATTCACCCACAGTCTCAAACATGGCCCTAATGACAGCGTCAGGCTTCTGCCGAAACTGCATGGCGAAGTGGTTGATGGAATCAGCCCGAACCTACGTCGAATCCAACTCACCCACAGACCCCTCTTCCGCCGTCCTTCGCTCCATGGTTTACAACGATTTCCTCCACTTTGTTTACGACCTTGATCCGAAGGAGTGGAAGGCTAAATACAACGGTGCGCCCACCCAGGCTCAGAAGGACGCGTACGCCAACTCAACCAACCTCCACGCTACCCACAAGGAGGGCATTGGGTCGAAAACTGCCAGCGTTGGTTCGCTTGTGGAGGACAACAGCACCAGCAACATCAACATCAAAAACAGCGAGGTTTGTTGTCAGAACTACGACAACGACTTCTTTGCGCAGTGTAGTAGTAACAGCGGCGGCAACAACCAACACCAACACCAACACCCTTCCCATCCCAAAATTAACCACAAGAAAATTCTCCTCGATTCAATCCAATCTCAATCTCAAACTCAAACTCAAACTCAAACTCCGCCTAGCGATACAAAGTTTGCGGTCATAACAGTTTCCGACCGAGCCTTCACGAACAGCTATTCCACCGGGGACTTGTCGGGCCCCGCGTGCGTGCGATCAATACAAAATTTAGATAGCCCGCATTCCTTTGTGGCTGAAATTGTCATTGTTCCGGACGACGCAACCGCGATTAGAGCTGCCATCCTCAATGCAGTCTCGCTCGGAGCCGACTGCGTCGTCACAACTGGCGGCACCGGCTTCTCCAAACGGGACGTCACAATAGAAGCCGTGCAATCGATCGCCAACTTTGTGGAGCACGAAACGCTCATGCCGTACTGCTTGCTGGAGGCAGCGAAAGAAAACCCCCTCGCCGTGCTAAGCAGGGGAATCTCGGGGGTGATTGCCAACAGCACAATGGTTTGCACGCTCCCTGGCAGGGGAGAGGCTGTTGAGCAAGTTTTTGACGTGTTGGGGGGGTACATTATTCGCATCATTTCTGACTTAAAAAGGAGTCAAAATTGTTCAAATAACGAATAAAACGACCTACTCAAATTCTATTTAGTTTTAGATTCTACATTTTACGAGTGCACCACATTGTTGCCGCCCCCCCCATCCCCCTCCTCCAGCAGCCCGACCAACATAGCCATCCACATTTCTACTGCAAAATCCGTTATTCCTGGCATCCTGCGCCGAGCGAAGCGAGGCGCATTTTAAATGGAGCAGGGGGGAAGCGAGCGAGCCAAACGAATGAAATTGAGTGGAAAAATATAATTGTTAGTTTAGTAGTAGCTCGCACTCTCGTCTTCCTCGCTCACCTGTAGTGCACGTCCGGCGGCTTGGGCATGCAGGCCTTCGGCCTTGCCTTTACCATTTCAAAATTGTCCCCCTCCTCCTTAACCTCCTTCCACGTCTTGAACCCGTTCCTCTTTTGCGCCTCGCCGAGCAGCCTGAGAACCAGCGCTTCGTAAATGTCGTTGACTGAAACGACGTTCAAATCCGGGTATTCGTTCAAATTTATGCCAGGCGCCGCCCCCTCGAAGCCCACCGTCCGGGGGAGGTAGTACTGCGTGAGCTGCGCCGAGCAAAACGAGCAGGCAAAATAATTGAGTGGGTTAGTGTAGTATAGTTTAGTTTAGTTTAGTTTAGTAGTGGATGTGGGTGGCTGTTAGCCAATTCATTTCATTTCATTTCCGATCGTTCGCTCGCTCGCTCACTCGCTCACTCACCTCCTCGACGCTATGCAGCGCGAAGATTGCATCCGCCTCCCTGATATCGAAACCGAAGCCAAACCCGGCTTTCCTGTTGCACCCAAAGTTGTCCCCCACGTGAACGTTCTGCTGCAAGTTGAAGGTGTACTTGTAGCAAAGCCGCATCGTTTCCTCGGAGGGCGTTCCGAAATGTACGTAGGCCGCGTCAGTCTCGCACTTGTACACGTTCTGGTGCGGAATTGGCATTGTCCCCAGGCCCGGCTCGTACCAGTCTGCAATGTGCTCCTGTTCGTACCCCGTGCATTTCCCTCCGTCCTTGAGAACTTTCTCGAGTGGCACGAAACCGTCCGGGTCACCCTTAGTGTCCCGCCCAAGCAACCACCCTCCGCTCCCCTCCCGAAAGCTAATACTCTCCTCGTTCAGGCACACATAGCTCATGAACGGCTGCCCCATGAAACTCAGTCCCATGAACATGATGTTGACCGGTCTGTTTCTATTTCTGTTTATGTATTTACTCTCGTAAGCTTTTTTAATCCCCTCTGGCGACACGTCCGGCGCAACGCACTTCCCCTCAAACGCCGGCCTGTGCACCATCCTATACTTCCAAACCAACGGGCTGGCTTCTTCCTCCTCCGCCTCGCAGAGTGGCGCGGCGTGGTATCGTGATCGGAGAAGCCCGCACGAGTCGCTGTATTGGGGGGGGTCCGACGGGCCAGCGTAAAGGATTAGGCTCTCGGTCTTGAGCGAGACCATGCTGATGGTGCAGGGTGGGGCGCCCGCTGAAGCTGCAAGGCGCTGCATGCACAGGTATTTGCTGTATTCGTTGTTGGTGTTGGTGCACTCGTCGTTGTTGCTGTTGTTGTTGTTGTTGCTGTCCTCCGCCTCCGCCTCCGCTGCTTCCGCTGCCTCAAGCGCCTTCTGCTGCTCGATAACGTACCCCACGGCAGAATCCACCGCGTCCTGCTTCGACGCGTTCACAAAACCATACTTTTTCTTAATTTCCGCCTCAAGAGCGTCATCCTTGCCACTTCCCGAAACAACTCCAGGGCCATCCTTGTCGTCCCTGCCGACTGTGCCGTGTCGCTTGAACGCTTGGAGCCAGTCGGAGTCGGCCTGGAGAATCGCTATAGTCGTAAGGAGGCAAGTGACGAGGACGACGATCTTGGCTTTGTTAGATTTGTGTGGGGGGGATATTTGTAGACTCAGGCTTTTGCCGTTTCTGAGCAGGGAGTCGTCTTCCTCCTCTTCAGTTGTTGTAGTTGTCATTGCCATTAGTTACTGTTCATGTAAAATTGGACGTGGGCCTTCCTTGAGTATGTGAGTATATCTTTTGACAAAATTTTTGCAAAAATTAAGTGGAAAAATCCAAAATTTCCAAGTGAAATAACAAGTGAAATAACACACCCATGGAGCTTCAGGAGACCACAAACACTCCAGCAAGACTTCCTCTCCGCCCAGAAGTGAGCGTCAAGCTCGTCCCACTCGAACGATGCTCATACCTTTGGGTTTTTTTACTCCAACTCTTAATCGTTTTCATTTTTGTTGTTGCTTTCAGTTCCTTCATTGTAGAGGATAAAGACAAGCTCACAATGCTGTACATGACTTTGACCCTCTCGCCATTCATGGTGATGGCATTGGGTTCAATTGTTTCTCTCCGCCCTCTCCTCGAGAAGGATAACCATGTCCGGCTCTCGTCATTCATCTTGTGTGAAATCATTTTTCTCTGCCGCAGCTTCATATACTTCGGAATGAAGAATTATTCCGGTACGATTGGAAATTTGATGTTTTCTGGTGTGTACTACCTGATCTATAGAGCAATGGAGAAGCTAGCGGCACGTCTGCCAGCGAAACTCAATAACGACAACGAATCTCTCAACAAGTTTAACTGTCAGACGATTCCACTCACGACAATCGGAAGCTTGATGTCGATGCTGTACTGCGCGTCCGAGAGCTTTTCTTGTCTGCTTGAGTACCACAATGACGTTGAGAACTGTACCGACAAAGTGAATTCCAACGAGGGCATGCTTTGGTTTCTGACGATGTCAGCCTTTGCCAAGGTTTACATCATACCACACCTCGAAGTGCAGTACAGCGTTGCCGATGTGCTTCGGTTCGATCTGAAAAATTCCAGGGAGGCCGTTCTCTTCCTACTGACTGCAGTAGTAGGACTGTACACAATTTTCGTCTACGCGTCCTCTGAGAAGCTACACGAAAATTTCGACCATCGAACAAATACAACATTAACAACAACAACAATAACGATAATGGATGGAGACGAGTTGGCCCTTCGAAACACGTTAACCACAATCGCGCCCTTTATGATTGGGCTCGTTCCGCTGGTAATGAACCTTTCGAAAAATGCGATACCGAGATTTCGTGTGACGACAAGCACAACCCTAAGAGCACGAATCGCGCCTGTCTACAGGTGGATTTTGGAGTTCGTTGCTCTTATAATCACGAGCTTGAACGGGTATTACGTTTTTCTTGCGTACACGAGCACGAGCACCGAGCAAGAGGTCAGAAAAGTTGAAAAATGGCGCGTACACACTTGGTCAACAAACCCATTAATTTGGGTTGTTGTTTCTCTTCACTTCTTCGGAACACCAACGGCTCGGAAGCGGAAGGAAAACCTGATGTTTTTCCTCTTTAGCATGTTCTTCGCGTTGCAAACACTTGGTAACTTTCTCCAAGCAAAAATTGACGCAGAAGGAGGAGAAACTCGGCAAACTTCAGCTTTCGCAAACGTTTTCTGGACTCTGATGACAATTCCGATTTACCTAATGGCAAATTCCTCCCGCAAGATGCTCGCGAAGCATCACATCGACGACATTGACGCACACTTACAGCGATGTTTGTCGCTTGCGGTCTCAATTATTCCCCCTATCATCTTCCTCTTCGCCGAGCCCCAATCCTGCGTCGCTTACGCTAACAACTACAAGGTTGCACAATGCAAACTCCTGTATCAGAGCAACTACGTCGTAGGTGGGCACCTATCCTACGCATTCTTGTTCTATGTCGTGTTCGGGTACAAACTGGACAAGATGTCGAAAGGTGGGTATTGGAAATCGAGAAGATTGGGAATCGACAAAGAAAAACTACGATCTAACAGAAATATAAACATAATATTTTACTCAAGCTATACGTTAGCTACTATAATATTAACATACAGCTAAAAATTACTTACAACTAATAAGCAAATCAAATAGGTTTTGGGCCCAAACTCTACCTATTAGACTACAACAAAACTTTCTGATCTTCAAAAGTTTTCTATACACCACCACCAGACCACCAACATGGACACGTCTGACACACTTACGCCCCTCCCTCAGGGAGACATTTCCCAGATAGAGGTAACCGCGCAAATCAAATAGTGGGTTACTGTCACTGCAAGACATGCGGTTTCATACGGTTGTCCAGCTGATTTGCTTGATTATTTCGTCAACTACGTGTTTCTTAGTGTACGGAATGAGGAATAGCGAGCAGTACGCCGAACGTGTGTTATACGAAGAGAACATCGGAAAACTTGACGAGTTCTTAACCTCCGTCAAGCCAAATTCGATCGTTGGACCTTGCTGGGTAATTACGTTCTTCACCCAGCTACTCCACTCAAGAAGAATGGAGGCAGAGGCAAAGTTTCACTGACGATCAGTTGACGACCAGAAGCATAGCAAAATGATCCACCGATTCACGAGCTGGGTCGACCACAACACGAAGAAGATTATTGAAAAGTTTCAACTGGGCGACGACGAGGCGCGGGTTGAAATACACACCTATCAGATACCTTGGTTGCTGACAAAGTTATTTTTCTTTCGATGGTGGTGGTTTTTGGAGCGGACGCTTACTTCAATTACAAGAGGAGACTCGCGTGGGTACCAAACATTCTTTTTGGAGTTTTGACTTCAATCGCATCGTTGGGCATTCTTAAATTGAAGAAGACATTGATAAAAGGTGGGGGGCGAGATAAACAGTTCACGGCCGCCAAATCACGCCAACTCACACGTTCATTGTTTGCTTCGCTCGCTAGTCTGTAGCTTTAAAGTGCGACGAGAGCACTGCCACAGCGTCATGGTTGCGGGCATTTCTCAGCTCATTCCGGTTTTCTTCCTGACAAGTGAGCACTGGGGGTGTCTAACAAGATTCAGCGAGGACGTTACTGAGAAGTTCGTAAATGATGAAAATTGCACGAGTGTCGAGTATGGCGTAAACGCGATTCAGATGCAATTAGCATTTGCATTTGGTGTATACGCAACCTCTTCGACATTGATGAGAGGAGATGAGTATTCCGCTAGAAACATCACTACTCTGAATATGCCTCGTCGACAACTTTGCGAGGTCTTGGTCCTAGGGATAGCCGCTTTATTGGGAATTCTGCTCTTCGGCATCAGGCAGGAGGGGGAAACTCCGAAGGTTTGGCAAACTATTTGCTACTACCTGATCTATTTGCGCTGGTTTTTCTTTTTCGCCTCAGTGATTTTCACGAGTGTAACTAGAGACGAGATGAACCGTATGACCGACGCAACACTTCAAGAAAAGATCTCCGATTTGAGCGGCTCTACCCGGCACATGTTCGGCGGAAAGGGGAAGAAGACCCAATTTCGGAGTTCGAGTGCGGCTGGAGAACTAGAGGACGACGAAAAGCTTGGTGTTGGAGGGTCGATGAGCCTGAATCCCGGGTTCATGTGAAAACAAAACAATAAATGTAACATAAATGATAAGCTACTCAATATTATTCGATTGGTTATGTTATGTATTTATCCAAGCCCCAACTCACGCACACTGAGAATGCTAGAGCGACGTCGATGTGCTCCACCCTCGGCCTCTATCGCCTCGTTTGGCAAAAACTCATCCCCAACCATATCGATTTTCCACCATTCTGGCTGCTCTAGCTGAAACCTGTCAATGTTCTCACTCAACCAAGCTCTCACCTCGTTCTCGATGCCGTTTATGTAGCTTCTTCGCTTGGTGAAAGCCGCCCTGAACTTCGCCCTGTCAAGCGTACTCGTTCGGAACAGTTCGACCGTGTACTGAGGTGCCGTCTTCGTGCCGAAAAATGTCCCCACAAAGCTCCTCTCGATGGAGGCGAAGAACAGCCCGTTCAGCACCAACCATATCCCAAAGCTAACCAGCAACAGGTTATGCAACTGCTCCTTGTTCCCTCCCTCGTAAATCGAAAGTGCGACGAAGGGCATGATTTGCGCCCAGATCATGCTCGCGCAGTACGCCGCCCCTCCGAGCTCGTACGAGTGGCGGAGGTGGATGCACCCCTGCGCGAATTGAAGTTATTTTGTGTATTAGTGATTGACTTTAATGCCACTCGCTTCTAGCGCTCCGCACATCCCCACTCACCGTGAAATCCGCTATCACCTTTACCAACGTTCGAAACAAAAGTGCAATAATTACACTCAACACTCCCTCTAACCTCGGCCAGAAGTAGAAATCTCTCCTGAGCAACTTGTACAAGAGGTAAGCTCCCACTTCACCGACGAAGAACTTCAGCGCGAGGTTCAAATCAACCACAGCCAAAATAGCGTAGCCCAAGCTCCGGCTCAAATTGTGCAACGTACTAATCATCGTCATGAGCAAAAACGTCCGCCCTCTCTGCTCGTTTTTGATGTACCCGTAGAACTTCGGCTGAGTAGCGCGGTGGGGCTGATCTGTGTCCGCATCATAGGACATCATGGCGCTCGTCAACCCCGTCATGATGGCGGAAAGTCCGATGGAAATAATTGCCCCGCTGCGCCGAGCGAAGGAAAATTGTTAGTTTTGTTCCATATCCCTCGCTCGCTTCGCTCGCTCACCTGCTGCTCCCTAGGCTCGGGTTGAGCAGCAGCACGTAGCACTGCAGCACACACCCGGGAATACTCTCCGTCGCCAGCTCAATTCCTTTATTCATTATCATAGCTTGTAGGGGGTGCAGGTCTGTCTCGACATCTTCGAGCTTGTTGTGGACGCGCCACGCATCGACAAACGGCCTCAGAAACAGCAGAGTGATTAGCCCCTCTTTCAGCACGGCCCTCCAACCCTTCTGCTTGTACGTAACCAACACTAGTATGAGCTGGAAGACCGTGTTGGAGGCGATCATGGCGATCATCGTGTTCGCATTGCTGTGAAGGCCATTCTCCTTGTAAAGGTAAATCATGAAGATATCAGTCATGGTGTCGACGGTTGTGAGCGTGATAACGACCTCCTTCATGGATGATATTGTTGTTGGCTGTAGCTTCTCCCGTTCCCCTCCTGTAGCCGCCTCGTTCAGTTGTTGGAGAGCACGTCCTGGGATGAATTCGTCGCCGACGGATGCGATGAACTTTGGGGTGAACCACGCCGGTTGTGTTCGCTCCCACTCCGCCCAGTTATCGTGCATGTAGGCGATCACCTCGTCTTTTATGCTCTCGGTGAAGCTGTGGTGGTTGGTGAAAATGGCATTCATCTTAATGGCTGGGTCGTCGGTCGACCGAAATGTCTGGATTGTGGCTTCCGCCCCTGTTATCATCCCGTAGAAGGTGCTCCACTTTTCGCGATCAATCAGGCCAAAGAACGCTATCACACTCAAGCCCCAACAGAAAGCCTGTACTATCAACACTATGTTTATCCCGTGGGGATTTGTCTTGTTCTC
>Ga0302116_1001601_pt1 | contig 13644 bp, 19 predicted proteins | sample AG5_SCM_MG_FD_203124 | JGI IMG/M metagenome (GOLD analysis project Ga0302116, IMG submission 203124) | Marine microbial communities from Western Arctic Ocean, Canada - AG5_SCM | ecosystem: Environmental > Aquatic > Marine > Oceanic | place: Canada: Western Arctic Ocean | collected 2017-10-01 | reverse complement strand
CACCACCACCACCACCACCACCAAGACTCCCAGGACTCGGCGTCAAAAACATGCTCTGATACGCCCCGCGATCCTTGTGGTATACCACCTCATACTCCAACAACAGGTCCTGGCCGAACTCGACACTCTTGACGTCCACGCCGTAGTCCGGAAAAAGGGCAGTGAAATCCGTGATCAATGAATTTGAGGACGAGGAACAAGATCCCTGGTCATGCCCGACCGCTGCCGTCTCCTCGCCGCTCTGGCGCCCGAAAACGCTCAAAACGTCGTTCTTTCCGATACACGCGGAGTTCTTCGACAGGCCAATCGAGCTGTTCCAATTGCTCGCAATGTACTCCTGGCTCTGGCTGTGAATGACGTCAACACTTTTTTCTTTCCTTTTGATCGACACGAATTTTGGTGAAGTCCCCGGAGAAAATAACGTGGAGGAGGTGGAGGAGTCGGAGACCCATAGCGTCGGGAGTAATTGAGAAGAAGAACACTCAGTTGCGGAGTTGACATATTCTTCCCCGCGCCATCGTGTCACGCTCGCAAATCCGGTATCCTCGCAATTCTCTACTAATCCCCGGACACCGCTCTCGTTCCTTCCGTTTCCAACCTTGTTCCTCGTGGCGTTATTCATAATATAGTTGATCAAGTTTTCACATGTGACCGCCGGGTTAACTGTCGTAGGGTTAGGGTTAGGGTTAGGGTTAGGGTCAGCCCCCCCATTGTCCTCGTCGTCCCACTCCTCAACAAGCATATTTTCGATGATTCTGAACTCATTTCCAAACTCTCCCCCGCACTTCGGCAGAACGCTGTAAGTGTGCGTTGTCCCGGCAATCAACAACGGGACCAAAACGGTAAATATCGCAGAAACAAAAACGAAGCAGAGGGAGCAGCGGTTGGTCCATTTTGATCGGGACTGCGCCAAGCGAAGCGAAGCGAGGCGAATTTAGTCGGTTAGATTAGCTCGTTTCCATGACCCCCCCCCCGCGCTCCGCTCGCTCACCTGCAAGGCTAAATTTTTTCCCAGAACTCCTGAGAGCTGGGAGGAGAATGTTGGAGGTGGGGCCAGGGATGAGACTGGGGGGGGGGTTGATATGACTACCTGTGCCGGCTCGACGTTTGGAAGGGTTTCTACTTTAAAGGTGGATACAGGGACGGGTGTTGGTGCAGTTGGATCAGTTGGTTCAGTTGGATGAGTTGGATGAGTTGGATGTAGTGGTGCTGTTCTAGATTCAAGAACTCCAGTCGGAGCGGGCTGAACATCGTTCTCGATCGTCCCCTCCGACTTCGCCACTACTCTATTTTCCCCTATACCTTCTTCCTCCACCACTTTTACCTCCTCCACTTTCCCCCCACCCCCCCCACCCCTCTCCTTCAATCCCTTTAGGATCCCGTCCCACATCGGCATCAGCTCCCTCATGTTCTCTTTGTTCCGAATCGCTCGCTCGATGATAAGAAACGCCTCGTCCTCCTCAATCCCATTCCCTCCCCCCTCCCCAATCCCCTGCTCCGTCGACCCTTCAATGTCTTCCTCGTGATTATTCCCGACCAGCCGTAGGAACACTTCTTCCAACGTGGTGTTCTTCAGGCCCCACTCTTTCAGCAGAAACTTCGACGGGTCCAGTGTACTCGGGGATTTTGTAATTCTGTCGAAGAACAGCGGGAGCCGATCGATGCACGATCTGGGAACTCCGACGACCAAATTCCCGGCGTCGGACTCCGCGATGACGTCCGCTCCCGGCAAGAACTCATCAACGATCCTGATAAATGTTAATTTTTGTAGTAAGAAGAAGAAAATTTGCACAACAAAACCCGCTCGCTCACCTCCGGACAACATCCTTTTCTCCCGCTTCGTACAATAGATCGAGCTCGTAGCCTGCCCCGAACCTATTCTTTAGGAACAATGATGTGCCCTGAGCTCGGATGCGGCCTTTATCCATAATGGCAATCTCGTCGCCCAAAACATCAGCTTCTTCCATCGAGTGGGTTGTCAGCACAACGACCCGGTTATGTTTTAGATCTTCGATTGCTTTCCAGGTTTGCCGGCGGGAGAGGGGATCCAAACCCGTTGTCGGCTCGTCGAGGAAGCAAATTTGGGGGTTTCCGAGGATTGTTAGAGCGACAGAGAGGCGACGTTTCATCCCGCCGGAGAAGCTTGAGGAGTGGTGGTCCTTCACATGGAAGAGCCCCACGGATTCTAAAACCCGACGGGTCTCAAGCGTAATATTCGACATGGATAATCCCTTGAACCTTCCCCGAGCGAAAAATGTTTATTAAATTAAATAAAGTAGTGGATGTGGATGTGGATGTGATGGCTGCTCACCTGCAGAACAGCTCAATGTGCTCGCAAGGGGTTAAGTCGGGCCAAAGGGTGTCGTGCTGGGGACAGAATGAGAGCTGGGACTGCGCCGAGCGAATTGAGTGATGATTTTTTTAGTTAAAAACTCATTTTCACAACCCCTTCAGCTCCGCTCGCTCACCTGGAGCTGGGATAAGTCCTCGTTTACGTCCAACCCGAGGGCGAAACAAAATCCGTAGGTTGGGTTGATTGCTCCGGAGAGAATGTTCAGGAGGGTAGATTTGCCCGCGCCGTTGTGCCCTAGGAGCGCGAACACCTTGTTCGTCGGAATATTGACGCTAACCTCCTTCAACGCTTGGGTGTTGCCGTAGTTCTTACTCACTGCGTCGAGCGAGTGGAATCAAGTCAGTTTTATTAGTGACTCGTTTGAATAAACAAAACCGCTCACCTTTGACTGTTCGGATACTCGAATCCTTCAAGGAGGCGAACATGGCATTTCTCGTTGCTTCCCCTTCAGTCGCCGCTTTACTCTGTCCTCTGAACCCCCAGTACTTGCTGTCGAAGAGGAAGAGCGGGGAGCGGGACGCAGACGCGTCTCCCGCGAAGACCTGGCTGAAGTACCACGCGAAAAAGAAATAAAAAACGATGGAGAATAGCATGTAGAGGATGCATTTGTCAATTCCAGAAGGGGTGTAGGAGAGTAAATTCTCACGGTCTTGGTAGGACACGGGGGGGAGGGTGTCGCCTATGTTGGAGAACTCAAAGTATCTGCGCCGAGCGAAAAATAAAAATTGAGTGGAATAAAGTAAAGTATGTTAGTTAGTAAGTCGCGCTTCGCCTGCGGCTCGCTTCGCTCGCGTACCCCATGGTCTCGTTCTCCCCCAGCATGTACCCCTTGTGGTGCGTCGTCTCTAGAATAATATTTAATGCACGACCATACTGGAAAAACGGAAATATCCCAAAGAAGATGCTTCCAAGAATTGAAAAGGTCGGGTCCTCCTCGTCCTGCCAATCGTCCAGTAAACTCTCGAACAGGCAGAAAAAAGTCGCGAAGGCCAGGACTGTAAACTTCAGGAAGTTGATCGCCCCGAAAGGTACCGGCGAGGAGATGGCGATCATCAGCGATGTCATACTCAGTGAAAACAAGAAGAGGAGAAGGATTTGCACTCCCGGTGCTGATTGGCTGAAGGCGTAGATGTCGCAGAAGGAGCCGACGGCCGTCGCTAAAAGGGAGGATAAGAGGGAAAGCAGGGCGTATGACAAGATCCATGAAAACCAGTAAGCAGATTGGAGGAGCCCGGATCGACGCATTGTCATTACTAAGGAGGCCTCCTTTTCATCAATGACGAATTGCATTGCGAGCATTGCTTGAATTGTCATGCCGATTGCAATTAGGGCTGGGCCGAAGAGGCTGATGGTTGGGAATGAGGTTGTGACATCGGAGCCGGAGGCCTTAACGTCGAAGGGGTTGACGCTGAGAATTGAGGTAATAGAAGAAGCTGACATTCGGGATTGGATTATTGCTGCATCCAGGGTTGATTGGAGAGATAGGAGGAGGCCCGACTGACCGTGTTCGGCGAACACTGTACAATTTACATTTATTGTGAACATCAATTGTGAGAGTTGTCCATGAAAAATCATACCATCACGGGTCGTTGCTTTCGAACTCACCTGTATCCAGCTCTGATTCCCCAGCCAAGAATATATTGGTGGTGTTGTACCAAACTTCGTACGAGGTCGTCTCGTCGGTAAGATTCAAGAAATTAACCGCGAACGTGTAGGCAGTTGTGTCGGAGTAGAACGCCTTGGCCATACTCGTTGGGTCCTTGAACGCTGTGAACTCCTCGGGGTCAAGTGACTGCATAATCGCAAAGTTTTTAATGATGTCATCCCCAATCTCTATTTCAGCGGCGGATGCCCTGGAAGGCGTGGCAAATGATAAAATCTGACAGTCAGACTCAAATGTTGGATCCCCATACACCGAGTAGCGACACTGGTGGCAACTTAAAAAATCCGCCTGCATCGCCAAGTTGTTGTTTACTTGTCCCGCCGCGATCGCATCTGACAACCATCCAAGTGTTAGGATCAGGATTGTTGGCGAGATAAGGTAAAGGAGGGTTATGATTGGACGCCGGCTAAAGAGGATTAAGTTTTTTTTCGTTAGAGCTAAAAGTTGGGTGGTGATTTGCCTGTAAAAAGGGAAGGATGATGTCATACTGGTATGGAGTTTGTTTTGGATTTCTTAAATTAATTTTTGTCACGAAATTCAAAATTCAAAACTACTTTAAAGGTAAAAAAATCACTGCTTTTTAAATCTATCCAACCGCCTTCACGCTCTCCTCTATAATTGATAAGCACTCGTCCACCTCGTTTTCGGTGATAACCAGGGGCGGCGCGAACCTGCAGAAGAACATTTACAATGTGTAAGTGTTTTTCCAATAAGTTCCCATGCCACTCCTCAACTCACCTGATAATATTCCCGTGCGTTGGCTTCGCCAACAACCCTCTGTCCATCATTCCCATGCAAATGTTCCACGCCTTCCCCTCCGCACTGTATTCCCCCCTCTCCTCGTTGATGACAATGGCATTCAATAATCCCCTTCCTCTAACCTCCTCGATGCTCGTTCTCCCAACCATCCCCTTTAACCCCGCTCTCAGCTGCTCCCCCCTGGCGAAACTGCGCCGAGCGCAATCACGAGCGAGGGGGTTAGTAGTGGCTCGCATATTTCTCGTCTGTAAACACGTACACTAGTGTGTGACTAGCTCGCTTCGCTCGCTGGCTCGTATTCTCGTCTTCCTCAAGGCTCGCTCGCAGTATTTCGCTCGCTCACCTGTTCTCGCTCAACTTCTCCTCCTCGAGCACCTCCAGGGCCGCCGTAGCCACCGCACACGCCAGCGGATTTCCGCCGTAAGTGCTCCCGTGCTGTCCCGGTTTGATTGTGAGTATAATCTCGTCGCTGGCCAGAACCGCGCTGACCGGCAGCACCCCTCCGCTCAGTGCCTTTCCCAGAATCACAATGTCCGGCTTGCAGTTGTCAAAGTCAACGCTGCGCCGAAGCAAAATGAAGCGCAAGGAGAATTAACATTTTCACCGAAACCGAGTGGGTTAGTTTACTGTTTGGCTTGTTATAATTTATATTTATATTTTTCGTTTTCCTCAACCCCCCCCCCCCCACTCCGCTCGCTCACTCCGCTCACTCACCTGAGGTTGGTTCCCGTTCTGCACAGGCCGGTCTGCACCTCGTCCGCAATAAGCAGAACGTTGTGCTTCTTGCACACCTTCTTCACGTCCGCCATGTAGCCGTCGTACGGAACCACCACCCCCGCCTCTCCCTGAATCGGCTCCACCATGAAAGCGCAGATGTTGCCATCTGTATCCGCCGCAAGCTCCTTCTCAAGCGCGGCCAAGTTGTTGTACTCGACGTTGCTGAAGCCCGGCATGAACGGTCCGAACCCGTCCGTGCAGGACGAGTCGTCGCTGCTGGAGATGGCGGCCATCGTGCGCCCCCAGAAGTTGTTCTTCGCGAACAGGACCCTCGCCTTCCCCTTCTCTATTCCCTTGACGTCGTAGCCCCACCGCCGCGCGAGCTTCACCGCAGTTTCGCCACCCTCAACCCCCGTGTTCATAGGCAGAACGCGGTCATAGCCAAAGTAGGAAGTGATGTACTCGCAGTACTTTCCGAGTTGGTCGTTGTGGAAGGCTCGGGAGGTGAGAGTGAGATTTTGCGCTTGGGAAGTGAGCGCTTCTATGATCTTCGGGTGGCAGTGGCCTTGGTTCACAGCAGAATAGGCAGACAGGAAGTCGTAGTACTCCTTATTGGAAATGTCGTACAGCTTCGTTCCCTTACCTCGCGATAGCACAACGGGTAGCGGGTTGTAGTTGTGGGCTCCGTGCTTGGATTCGAGTGCAATCAGGCTTTGAGATGATTTGGCCTGTGTCACCAAACTACGTGTATACTTTATCACATTGCCAATAGTTGGTTGCCTGAGCATTCTGTCGATTTTGGTGTGGTATAGTTAATACGTTTGTAACAGCACTTGAGTTACAGCATTGGGATTTAATGGGATTTTTGTTTTTTTCAGCAATTTTCAGGATTTAGCGTAGCTGCAATCGCAGCAAAAGCCACAGTTATAGTTACGGCCACAGCCACAGCCACAGCCACAGCCACAGCCACAGCCACAGCCACAGAACCACAGACCTCAGAAACACCATCAAGGAAAATCTCAAACGCCAGGCGGCCGCGTGGCAATCCACTCACGGCGGCCAGCCGATGAGAGCTGATGTCTTTGACCATGCTCTGAATGAGATGCTTGAGCTGCAGGCTCTGTACTTTGAGGACGGCGCGCTTTCTGAAGGTTTGGCGACAGCGCTTAAGGAGATAGCTGAAGAAAACGACCTGGGCTGCAGTCAAGCATCCCTGAACGCGTCATTGGTAGATCACAGAAAGGGCGATGGCGACGGCAACGGCAAAGGTGCTTCTTCACTTATTGCAACGATGGAAACGAGAGGCTTTGCAGTAATTCCGAACGACACCGACAGCAGCACTGCAGACCTCTCGCAGTTGTCCGAGCAGTGCATGAGAGCTGTCTCGGCCGTTGTTAAGATTGGTCTTCCGCCCAGCTTTGCGTTCGCGTTTGATTGCAGCTGGGTTCTTTTAGATCGGCACGCAAACACCATAGAAAGATTGGGCGTGTTGGGGAACGGGGGCCTTGTGATTGAGCCCGACTATAACTGCTGGAGGCTTCGGTCGAGTGAAGAGAGAGTTCTGGAGGGCAACAAAATCGGCGACTCCTTCTCGAACCCCCACCGCGATCTTCGGTATGACCAGTGCCACGACGCGGAAAGCGAGCAACTCCAAGCAATTTCGGTGTGGGTTCCGATCAACGAGTCCGGAGCGAGATTGGAGAACGGAGCGATGCGCTGCGTGCCCATAGAAGATGACGATTTCTTCTACTCGCCGGAACACCCGAGGCACATGACCACAGATCCGGAAATTTGTGGAAACGCGGTTGTTCTGGTTGCTGCCAGGGGGGAGTGTTGTGTTTGGGCACCCTCTCTAATACACTTCGGTGGAAGTGTTTTAGAAGAGTGCCAAATAGAGCCGCGAAGCAGCATCGCTTGCACATTTCGTGCAGCCGATGCGAAACGCTGCGATTTTAATGGAAACGATCCAGCTAGAATTGGGGGGAGGGGGGAAGGGGAGGCGGAGGCGGAGGGGGGACCAAAACCGCTCGCAAGAAGTCAACTAAATTGTTTGAGCTTGGAAACGCGTTTGAGCTATTGCGCTAAGGCAGTTTTAGCCTATTCGCATTGGTCCCCTGGTTTGCCGGGTTGCGATCTAGTTGCTGTGAACAAAAGAATGTAGTTTTATTTCAGTTTTATTTCAAGAATCTAAAACCACACTTGGCACCTTGGGTCCGTCTCCAGCTCCAAACTTTATCAACATTGAATAAAGTGAATTTTTGAACCTATCAAAAAAATTGAAATTTAAATTATTTACACAACTGCAACAACCATATGGGAAACGTTTGCAAAGGAAGCGGCGACCCTCCCATTGACATATCAGAGGAAGAGGATGAGAAGAAGAACAACAAAAAGAAGGATCTTCGCAAACGCAACTCTCAGATCTTCTCTCTGACCGACTTTATCGAGTTCAAGAACCCAAGCAAGCCTCTCCCGCCCAATCACCCCCCGTCGGAGCCACCTCCCCCCCTTGATTTTTCCACGCTCAAATGCGAATCTGCTGTGGTCAAGAAGTCGAAAGAAGTTGACCAGCTAAAAATGGATCCTCGAAATGCCAAGGCGAATGAGGTCGCGGACAATATTGCTCATGGCAATATGCGCACAATGCGTGAACAAGTGATTGGTCACTTTTCCACGATCAACCGTCCCTATTTTGCCCAGTGGGAAGGCGACACTCTCCTCCACATTGTTTGTCGTGAGGGCTACCTCTTCATGGTGGAGTTCATGTTCAACCCCAAGGTGAGTTTTTCGCTCTCACTCCCCGCTCCCACTTCCCACTCACCACCATCCTCTTCTCTTCTCGATCCAGAATCGGTCGATTTTTGATACCACTACCCTTGTGGTGGACGTTGAGAATTCCAAGTGGCGCACCCCGCTCCATCTCGCATTCACCCCCCCCAATGGAACCTACTGTGCCTCGAAGTTCGGCGGAGTCAACTCCCTTGGCGTTGCAAAGGCCGATCGACCCGAAGACATTCAAATAGATTCCGACTGGATTCGTCCCGGAAATGAGCAGCACCGCAAAGAAATTGTTTTAATGCTGATCGATGAAGGAGCGGATGTCAACCGGGTCGACTTCCACAACTACTCCCCCCTCCACTATGCTGCCATTTGGGGCTGGGCTGAAGTGGTTGAAGCACTGGCTGACAAGGGGGCGAACCTTGAGCAGGTCAACGTTGTCGGGGACAACATCCTCACCCTGGCTTGCCAGTACAACCACTTGGAGGTCGTTGAGTACATTGTTGAGCACACCTCCGTGGGCGTCAACGCGCGCAACGCGGAGGGCAATACGGCGTTGTTCGTTGCCATTGAGCACGATTTGATTGATATTGTCGAGTGCCTGTTGGCCTACGAGGCTGACGTCAACGCGGTGAATTACGCCAAGAAAACGCCCCTGAAGCTTGCCTGTGCAAAGCAGAACACCGAAATTGCCCACATGCTGTTGGATTTTAAGTGTCAGGTGAGGCAGATGAGAATACGAGCCACTACTAAACTAACTTTATACTACTCAATTCGTATTCGCACCTTCTTCGCTCGGCGCAGCGGCGAAAGAGTGCATTCGATTTGCTCGAGGGAAAGGCGTTGGACGAAATAATGAAGAGGTTGGACGACGACGAGAAGCAGGCGAAAAAAAATGCCGAGGCCCAGATGGCCGGCAAGAACAAGGGTGTGATTCGGGGGGCGGGTTTGAGTAGCTACGGGGCTTGGATCCCCTACCTAGACAAGAAGAAAAACGAAATCTTCTACTACAACAAGGTGTCTCGAGAGTGCCAGTACGAGGTCCCGAAGGACTACAAGAAGGATATCACGTATGTGATGAAGGTGAGCGAGCGTGCCTTGTGATAGAAGAGTGCGAAGCGACTAACCCACTCTCGCTCGCTCGGCGCAGCGTGCTTCGTTTGGCATGCACTTCTACCATTGAGAAAAGAATATTAGACCAAATAGCAACAAACCCTAGTTTTTACATCACTCCGTCACTCCTCTTCATCGTCCTCAAGCATCGCAGCTATAATCGCTCTGTTCCGCTTCTCGATGGTGTCCGGTTGAAAAGTGCACTGCTGCCTCAAATATTCCTCCCTCTCCGTCTTCAACTTTTTCTTCAGCTCATCCCCTCCCCCCTTACTGATCCGAAACTCTTTGATTTGCGTGGTTCCGTCCGGGTATTTGTCCCCCGCTATTTTCTGCACGCTGTATGCCTTCCTCTCTCTTTCCTTTTGGTCGTTTTCCTTCTGTTTTGCCAGGTGTTTCAGTTCCAGGTACCTCCCCAGCCCTCTCACCACCACCGCCTTCCCTCCTGCTCTTTTTGACGCTGCCATATCTACGTAGCTGTTGTTGTTCTTGTCGTTGTTGTTGCCGCCCGTGTTGCAGTTCTCCTTCCTCCCGATGTTCAGCTTGGGCTGAAAGGTGCAATCCTTCAACTCCTCGATTTCCCTCTGCCGTATTTTCTCGAGCCTTTTCTCCTCCCTGTCTGCGTTGTACCGGCTGACGTTAAGCGTCAAATCTTCAATATTTTTCAGATCAATCCTTTCCAGTCTTTCCTTCTCCTTGTCCTTCTCCCCCTCCTTCTCCTTCTCCTTAAACTCCGGCCCCGGCCTCACCTCCGGTCTGAATGTGCACTCCCCTTCGAACTTCGCTTCGGCCTCCCTCCTGATCCGCTCCTTGATCCCCCTTCCCCTGGGATTCTCGCTGAGCTCCTCGATCCCGGGTTTCCTGCCCACCATCAAAGCCTTGCTGACACTGTTTATCTCCGGCTGAAAATCGTATTTCCCGTACTCCTGCGGCGAGCCAAAAAAATGAGAATAATTTTAGTTAGTAGTTGCTCGTATTCTCGTCTTCCTCAACCCCCCCCCCGCTCCGCTCGCTCACCTTGCTCAGCCTCAGCTCCTTCCTGTTGTCCATCTCCTCTTGGTCCTTCACGCTCAGCCTCTCCACCCTCTCCCCCACGCTCTCGACCACCTGCCCTCTTCTCTTCTTCTCCACGATTCGCTCGCTCTTGCCGATCTTGGGCTTGAAGTATTGCCTGAACTTCTCCCCCCTCTCCCTCTCCTTGCTCTGCCTCTTTCCTTCCACCAGCTCCAGATACTTGGCCTGCCTCTCCATGAAGTTCCCCTTCTCTGTCCCCCCCAGCTTCTCCGTCCTCTCGCAAATCTGCGGCTTGAAGGTGTTCTGCTCCCGTTGCTCCTGCTCGAACTTCTCCACCCTCTTCATCTGCTTTTCCACGTGACGGGCGTTCTCGCTGTGCAGCCTCTGCCCGGTGGGTTCGTCCACGATGGTAGTGGTAGTGGTGGTGGTGATGTTGCTGTCGTTGTTTTTGCTATTGCTGTTGTTGCTGTCGTTGATGACCGGCTGAAACGTCAGGTTTTCCCCGTCTATCACGCTCTGCCTGAGCAAGCTCATTTTCTCCTGCTTCTCCCTTTGAATGTCGTCCACGCGCTTGTAGATCGGCTTTCCACCCTTCCCCTTTCCGGCGTTCACTTGAGGCTGAAACGTGTACTCGCTCATCTTTTGCTCCTGGAGGTGGTACCTCGTGCACTCCCTGATCATGTTCCGCTCGTCAGCATCGTGGTACAAGCTCCGTGCCGTCTTCATCACATTCCCGGCCCTTTTGCTCCCCTTGCTGGTAATCTCCGGCTTGAAGCTATGCGACCTAGCTGTTTTTGCGGACTCTGTTATTTTCTGGCTCTCCCTCTGTCTCTGCCGCTCGGACATTTGCTCCGCAAGCTTTGACAGTCTCTCGTGAACGTTGGCGTTTGGCCTGTTACGAGCCTGAGTGGTTATTTGAGGCTTGAAGGTGAGCTCCAACTTCTCGCTCTCTATTCCTTCTACCGCTGAGGACGAGAGCGACTTTGTGTGTATAATTGGCTGCCTGGGAATTGTTTTCGATTTTGTTGTTGCTGTTGCTTTTATTTCCGAGGTCAGTTTGGGTCGTGGTTTTAATTGTTGTGGCGCTTGTACTTGTGCTTGCATCGGGTCCAGTTCCAGTGTCCATGCTACTGCTGGGGGCCTCGCCGCCGGCGCTTCGCCGCAATTTACGTCAGAGGCGTAAAATAGTGTGTCCTCCTTCTCTTCGACCTCGACATTCTCAAGTGAGTCCTCAGACACACTTGATGACAAGCTCTCAGGCATCGTCACGTCCAGCCCGTTGTTGCTCCTGATCGAATTCAGCATGGACTGCATGATGGATGTTTCTGATGGAGTTGTTACAATGTCTTTTGAAATTGTTGTTGTTCTTTGAGGTGGGGAAAAGGAGTCGGCTAAGGAGGAAGAAGTTGTTTTACTTTGTTGAAGGTAGCTCTCGGCATTTTTTATCGATTGAGTTATGCTGTCCATCGTTTTGTGGGTTTTGGGATACTGTGTGACACGAACAATTGGCTTAAATATCTTTTGTAAAAGGAACAAAACAAAACAAAAAGCAACGACAAAAAATTAAAGTCTTCGCACACAATGAATGCAGGCGCGTTGGTCGATGGGGGGGACTCCAAGGATCGAATGATGCTTGGGAAGATATCTGCTGGACCACTTGGAAACAACGAGCACAGTGAGATGCTGCAGTCCATTTATGATGCCAACCGAAAGCAAAACCCTGTCAAGGTTGCAAAGGATCGTGTGACTTTTTTCTTCGGGTGCATGGTTAACTTCTTAACGTCCTGCGATCCAACTCGAGTTTCTCCCGAGATGGCGATGGAACAGACAAGACCACCCACTCCGGAATCTGTTTCAGTTGTTATATTTTTTTTCATGGCTGGCATGTGTGGTCTGGGGTTCTTTTACGGGTCAATTAGCAGCGGGTTGACTGCAACGGTGTGGGAGGGTCCGGTAGACTGCAGGGTGATCGATCTGATCATTCGCGACTCTTCATCAGGAATGGAAAAACTTGTTGTGAAACTGATGGACATAGACGAAACTTCCCCACTCCCAGAAACTATGGACCAAGACATTTTCACGGACGGGTTCGCAAACGTTGCGTTCATGTGCAATGTTGACGTGGGGACGTGGTATCCGGACAAGGAGGTGAGCAGAAAGAGAGAAGTATATGCGTTGATAAATTGAGAGCCATAACTCATAACAAATGTTGATTAAATGTTGATTCGACGCAGTTCGGATCAGGGAAGAAGGCGGCAGGACCGTGCTGCCACTCGTCGTTCCACACCAACTACCGACGCGTAAACGAAACATTCGAGTGCTATTACACGTTCGATACGAGCTTCTGCAACGATCACACAGCGAGCTTCGAGACCGACGACGATTTCCGCGGGATGGGGGCGAACGCAAACGTAAATGTGAACGGCGCCGACCAGGTTATTGAGGACAAATTCAACGGAATTTGCTGCGAAGACTCGGTCCCGTCGAGCTACGGAGGGGCCATGTTCATGTTCGTTATGGCTTGCGCCATTGGAGCGGTCACTTTGTGGTGTGTGCTGTTCCGATTGCAGAGTGGTGTTTGGCACATCACGTGCTTCTTCGCTTCCCCGCCACCCACGTCGGTGACTTACACCACTCAGCCCAAGAATGTGAAGAAGGTGCCTGCTACGATGCTGATTAAGGGAGAGTTGGTGGAGGTTAAAAGCCTTGACAAATTCGGGGGGGGGAAGGGGACCAACAAGAAGAAGAAAGGGGTTTCAAAGCAGCTACCTGTGTGACAGGTGAAGAAGGTGCCTGCTGCGATGCTGATTAAGGGAGAGTTGGTGGAGGTTAAAAGCCTTGACAAATTCAGTTACCTGTGAACCGATTACAATTGAGCCTGTATAGTGCTGAGGCAGAGGGTGCTGGGCATGCGTGGGGCCAACAAGCGTCTTGAGTTCCTGGTGGTTGATTCAGTGTTTTGTAAAGTTAAACAGCTGGTTCACGAGAAACAATTGAAATTTTGCTATTTTTGGAAATTAGCTGGATCGCATCGTTCTCATTGTTGGAAGGGGGGGTTACCGTTCTGCGGCTGACTCTCGGCACTCCAGGGGGTGTTAGCATCACGAGGGGAGATCGGGGAGCAGGTTTGCAGCTGGGGGATGAGAAATCGGCGATGAAGATTTTCAAAAAAATCCGATTAAAACCACTTTCCGAAAAGCAAAAAATTGGTCACCTCAGAGAAGGGGTGCAATACAGCTGTGGGTGTCGA
>Ga0302116_1001598_pt1 | contig 13648 bp, 12 predicted proteins | sample AG5_SCM_MG_FD_203124 | JGI IMG/M metagenome (GOLD analysis project Ga0302116, IMG submission 203124) | Marine microbial communities from Western Arctic Ocean, Canada - AG5_SCM | ecosystem: Environmental > Aquatic > Marine > Oceanic | place: Canada: Western Arctic Ocean | collected 2017-10-01 | reverse complement strand
TCGCCTCGCTGCCCTCCTTCTTCGCCTCGCTGCCCTCCTCCTTCTGCGAGATGCTCAACGAGCTCGACCAACCTCGGCAGCACCTCCCTCCCTGCTCGCTCCCCCCCGAGCCGCTCCCCGAGCCCTAGAACGTACCCCGGGAGGCGGTCCAGGAGGCAGGGGTCGAGGAGGTAGGCGGAGGCGGCGCCCCGGGGGGGGGAGAGGGGCAGGAGGAGGGAGGGGAGGAGGAGGGAGAGGGAGGGGGAGGGGAGCGAAGGGAGGTAGGAACGGGGAAGGTGGAGGAGGGAGGAGATTTGAAATTTATGGAGGAGAAGGGAGGAGGAGGGGCCGGGGGACTGAAGGGAGCCCGAAGCCAAGGCCGCCGACGCCCCCACAGGCAAGAGGGCTTGGGCTTGCGCTTGCGCTTGCGCGAGCACTTGCGCCTGCGCTTGGAGGGAGGACAGCTGGTCGCAAGCTGAGTGGAGGTGGCTTGGAAACACGTCCGAGTCATCGTACATGCTCGGGGAATTTAGAAGTTCGCTCACGGCGGTGTCGGTCCCTCCTGCTCCTGCTCCTGCTCCTGCTCCTCCTCCTCCTCCTCCTCCTCCTCCTCCTCCTCCTCCTCCTCCTCCTCTGAGCAGCCTCTCCGCATCCGTGCTCCATCTTCCTTCTCGCGGGCCGGTCGCGAGCTTGCTCAGGACGAGAGAAACGCCGGGGGTGGGAAGGGTTAGGCCGGACTTGTACAGCTCCGAGACGACGAGTGAGACGCAGGCGTAGTCGACAAGGCGGGCGGATTCGAAGGAGGATGTTGCCGAGGGGGGGGGGGCGGTGCTGCAGTTGCTGCAGTTGCTGCTGTTGCCGCTGTCGCTGCTGTTGCCACTTCCATTTCTATCGCCAACGCCAACGCCAACGCCAACGCCATCGCTCCAACTGGCAGTCTCGGGATACCGCGAGATCAGCGTCTCATTATTCAATGCCGCAAAAGTCGCGCTCGCGGCGACATCGTTCAGGTCCCTACTCGAGTGAGAGAGGTCCCTGATCGATGAGGGGGGGAGGGTGATCGGAGGGGGGAGGATGTGTGAAAGATCGTCCGTCTCTGTTTGGTGACCTCGATGGTGGTTCGTTGCGAAGATGTCCGTAACGTCCGAAGAGTCTAGGGTTGAGGTTTCGGCTTGGCGGAAATTCAGGTCGCCAGCGTGCTCGATGTATTCCGACGAGAGCCTCTCCCTCTCTCCCGAGACGATCCGGTCCGCCGTGGACGTGGACGAGGACGACGCCGCGGTCACGTTCGAAAGCGTCCGGAGGAACCTGTTCGAGTTGTGCTGGGAGTTCGAGTCGCTCGTCGACACGTGTGAGAAGCTACTGCTGCTCCGCCGTCGCCTCTGCGTCGCGTTGGCCACGCCCTGAGCCACGCCGCCCTTCGGCCGACGGCAACGGCGCTTCACGTCGAGAGGAAGACCGCTCACGGAGCTGCAGAGACGACGGGGGTGTTTGGAGACGAAGAGCTGGACGAAGCCCTTGCTCTTCGTTCCTACGTTGCCGGCTGTGCTACCGGCGCTCCTTGTCCTACCTCCGTCTCCGTCTCCGTCGCCGTCGCCGTCTCCGTCTCCTCTATTCCCCACCCTGCCCTTGTCGCAACCCCAGTAGATCAAGTTCAGCGGAACGTTCTTCTCGCGAATTGAGGATTGCCCGGACAGGCACTCGCCGAAGTTCAGGTCGATCCAGAGGTGGAGCATGCTCGAGACAACGTCCCCTTCGAGGAGGGAGCGGTGGTAGGCGACAAAGGAGGGGCCTGTCGGGCACCACGATGGGAGGGCGTAGTCTTCCAGCCCAACATTTTTGTGCTGCGCCGAGCAAAATGATTTTTTTGGAGTAAGAAAGTTGTGCGGGTGTTTTCCTGTCAAATTTTTCTAGTACGCTCACCTTGCTGACAAAAATTTCGGGATTGGTGAAAAAATCGGGAATGCACTCGTCCGGGGTGAACTCGTAAAGCCGCGGCAGCTCACCTGGGTAGTGCTTCGGAACGAAGTCCTGCCTCACAACTTTCTTCAACGTTGAGATTGGTGTACGCCGACTCAAGTACATATAGTAGGTGATGTCGCTCAGGTTCTCGGTGATGTTGTGGGGCGGGAGAGAGTGCTTGTACTGTATGTCAAGCTGGGCGTCGCCCTTGTTCAGCCTGAACTTGCTCTTGGAGAGGTTCCTCCATGGACCGTCGAGGCCGTTGGGATTTTCTATTTCGCTCGTAAAGTTCGTCACCCAGGGGAAGACGGGGTGGGCGAAAGGGTCGCCGGGAGTGCGACCGGCGGCGACGTTGATCGCCATCAAATAGTCGAAATTTGACAGCGATCCGTTTCTCCATTTGGTGGTTAATGGTGTTTGGGTGCCTGGGTAGGGGATGATGGGGTTTGGGTTTGGGTTTGGGTTGGGGGCGGGGGTGGGGCGATTTTGCTTTATTTTGTTTTGTTTTGGTTGCGGCTCATCATAGTCATTCCACGTTTTCAACACGCTGGAAGCTCGCGATCGGGCCAAGTTGTCAATTGACTCGTTGTCGTCGGAGGAGGAGAAATCAAAAAGGTCGATCTCCTCGGAGTCGACATTGCTTCTATTGTGATTATCGGGTTGCTCACCGTGTTCCTCGTAGTGCTCGTGATCGTGCTCGGGCTCGATGTACTGAACCTGGACTAGCGGGACAACACACTTCACCCAGCCGTCGGAGCCCATGAACAGATTGTGCGGGTTCAAATTGCCCCGAAATGTCAAGCCGCGGGAGTGGACGAAATCCACAGCTCGGAGAAGCTGGAGGAAAATGAACCGGCACCGAAGATCGATCGAGGTGCCGTTGTGGAGAAATGAAGTTCGAAGAAGGGAGTGGAGGGTTTGGGGTGGCTTCTCGTAAACGGCATAGAGCTCGGTGTTGGTGGTGTTGGTGGAGGTGGAGTGTAAAGCGAGGAGGGAGTTGTGTAGAGGAGTATTGTTTTTGTAGAGGATGGATGAAACGTTTGTATCAGGATCCACGAGATCTACCTTGTGGCGGAGCAGGCCCGTAGCGTTGGGATCGTCTTTCTCGTAAACCAATTGAACATGGGGAGAATACAGCTTAAACGAGAAGGGATAATCTTCATCCATATCAGAATTCAGTTTTCGACAGATTGAATTAAGAGTCCGATGATGGAAAAAAGTTGTGCTGCTTGGGAGGGGGAGAATAGCCGAGCTGCTTCGAGAAGAAAGATTGGGGTTGAATACTTCCTCAAAGTTTTCCCAAGCTTTTTGCTGCCCATTTTTTGCTATTCCATTGGGACGTTGTACACACCACACATAAATCTTTCCATCACATTGCATTGTTCTACTCGCCAATTATCTGCGCACAGACGGTTTACGACACGCAGGAGATCCATCGTCGTTTGATCTTGGATTGACTTCTTAAACCGATCCTTTTCTGAGACCAGTCCTTCATGCATAACAGCAACAACAACATGACAAACCGACACAACAACAACAATCAACACAACGATGCCAACCAAGACATAATGGAGAGTCAGAACAATGAGCGAATATCTCAACTCTCAGACCAAGTCTCTCTGCTCAAGAACCTCACAATTGATATAGGCAATGAGGTGTCATCACAGAATAATTTACTAGACGACATGGGAACCGGTTTTGGGAATACCCAGGACGTGATGGGTAGGTCGATGAAGCGGCTCGGGACGATGTTGAACAAAACCTCCTCCATGCACCTGTGTTGGATGGTCGGTTTTATATTCTTTGTAATGGTTTTTTTGTGGTGGTCGATGACAAGTAAGCATTAGCATTTACAATGCATTAGAGAAACGAGAGTGAGTGAAGGCTAAAGATAATAAATTTATAATACTAATTTGCAAGGCGCAAACCATTTATCCATCAATCCAAGTAGGCATGTCATAAGTTTTATTGATTTTCACAAGTGCCTGCTCATACCCCGTTGTGTTGAGCTCTACCTGAAAAATGTCGGGATACTTGCGAAGGAAAGTAATCATTTTCACCCTTCGCATGCTTCTTGGCATTTTCACCTCCTCCTTCAGTTTTTGCAGACTAGTTCCATATAAGGGATCGATCTTCTCCAACAACCAGCCGATAACCTGCTTTACGTAGTATTCGATATCCTCCCACTGCGTGTGAGTTAGCTTTGGGTGTACATCGCTTCGCTCGCTCACTTCACCCGCTTACCTCCCAGATATTTTCTCTAGTTGGATGAAGCCGCACCACGCCATTGTTGTAAATGCCTGATTGCCGAAGGTTTTTCGATAAGTTTTTCAGCTCACGATTTGGAGGGAGCACGAAAACCATCCTAGACAGGGGAATGTTCTTCTTATCGTTTATTATTTCCGCAAGCTCTTGGATCGTGGTATTTGGCGAGAGGGAGAGCTTGAGGTCGTCTCCCATAATGTATTCACCATCAATCGGCCTGACTTTGATGTCAAAAAAATCAACATTCATTGGGTTTGGGGCAGGGGGGTTAGGTAATAATTTAAAAAGGTAAAGGTAAAGTAAATGGGGTGTTGTTTTTGTGGGCTCGTGTGGGCTCGTGTGGGTTCGATGTGTCGCGTTGTAAGAGAAAAAATCAAATCAGAAAAAAAAAAAAATTGAAAACCAAAACCATTTTTCCCTCTTTTTTATCTCCCCCACACGACAAATTTACTATAAAACCTCCATGTGACCCTTCCACAACTTCGAAGGAACTGGCTCTGCAAAAAAGAAATACCAACTACCCCTCCCTCACTCAAAACACCTTTTTCGCACACAAACTAAACTAACTTTAGAAAGTAATTCGACCTTCCTGTCCTCAAATCGCACTGCCCGCTGCCCATCGTTTGCGAAATTTATTTCGCAAACACATCGACAACAAACAGGACAAAATTCGGAATGATGCCACTACTACAACTACTCGTATCCTTCTACACAGCAGCAGCCAAACCCCCACCCAGCCCTTACATTATCGATCCTTACCATCACCACAAACATCCCACTCATCCAGTTCTTCCTGGTCACCAATGCAGCCCAAAGTTCATTGAGCGGGTTGGCCCGAATTACCTGGAAGCGGCGTCGGAGACTACTTCTCCTGACTACTACAACCGCCCGCCTCCCGATTGGACCCCAAACAACCCCCCCAACCCTTTTTCGCATGTTCATACTTTAACCTCAGCAGCTCCTTTTATTATCGATTTCGACCACGATGGCGATCTGGATGCCTTCTTCGGTTCGGGCACCGGGGGAACGTTTTACTTCGAAAATAAGGGCAACTCCTCCCACCCGCTCTTCGAGATGCAGTTTGGGCAGAACAACCCGTTCTACGGCAAGTCGACTCCGAAGTTCTCAACGCCCGGTGTTGGCGATTTTGATTCGGATGGCGACTTCGATGGGATGTTTGGTTCCGGCGACGCTACACCAATTTACTTTGAGAATGATTCCCCTCCCACAATAGATCCCCTCACAAACCTGACAGTTGGCTACGAGTCGTTCTTGGTAATCGATCGTCGTGCGAAAGATTACAATCCTCTGCGAAAATTTAACAACGGCAAATTGTCCGCAAACAACGACCTCCTGTCCGTCCGCGTTCAAACCCACGCCGTCGACATTGACAACGACGGAGATGCGGATCTAATTACTGCAAACGACGACACGAAACAAATCCGTTTGTTCAAAAACGTTGCGAAATACACAACCACGAATATGCAATTTGGGAGGTGATTTAGCGAAGCGAATGGTTTGACTACATCCTCTAATGAACTAACCAACTCAATTTTTTCTTCGCACCTTCTTCGTCGCGCCGGCGCAGAATTCTGACCTACGAAAAGCCACTTTTCCAAGAGTTTCCACTGTCAACATTTTTCACCTCTTTTTCGAACCACGACGTCGTTGTCACGGCGGACTATGTGAGTGTATCTTATGCTGACGTCGATAACGATGGAGTCGGGGAACTTCTCGTCTCCCACGACGGCATTCTCAAGTACTTCCAAGACAACGCCGACAGCCGCAATAACAATCTCCCCAACTCCTACTCCCTCCTCCTCTCGTCGGTTGACCCCCCACTAAAACATGGTGAGTTTCATTCCGTCTCCGCTCGCCTTGTGACAGAAGAGTGCGAAGCGACTAACCCACTCCTAAACCACTCCTAACCCACTCCTAACCCACTCCTAAACCACTCCTAAACCACTCCTAAACCACTCCTAACCCACTCCTAACCCACTCCTGCTCGCTTCGTTAAAAAATCGCACAATCTCCCTTCGCTCGGCGCAGGTTTAAACATCGCATCGGCCGACCTCGATAACGACGGCATGTCCGACCTGATCGTTGGTGACCGTGACGGCCTAGTGAGGTTTTTCCACGGCGACGGTTGGGACTGCACCAAGTGCGAGCCGGGGGAATACTCCCCCCCCCCCCCGAGTCCGCCCCAGTGCTTGCAATGCGGGGACGGAACGTACACTGACGGGGTTGAGCTCGCTACGAGCTGCAACACCTGCCCGCTCGGACACATGTGTCCGGATCGGGGCGGTACACCAATAAAATGTGCTGAGGGGAGTATTGGGGTGGAGGAGGTGAGCCACAACCAAGAGCCAAGAGCCAGGAGCCAAGAGCCAAGAGCGAAGCGAGCCACAACGCAACAAACAACATGCTAATACGCTCGGCGCAGATGAGTTTAAAGTGCTACGAGTGCGTTGACGGAGTTGGAGCGTGTAAGGGTGGTGATTTGTGTATTGAGGGGAGGAGGGGGAATTTGTGTCATCAGGTGAGTGAGCGAAGAGAGCGAGCCTTACATCTATGTCCCCATCACTAAACCAAACCAAACTAAACTAAACTAACTCAACTCAACTAACCCGCTCAATTCGTTTTTGCACCTTCTTCGCTCGGCGCAGTGCTCTGAAAACTGGCACAAATCCTCCCTCTCTTCGTACCCCCACTCGTGCATCCGTTGCTCCGACCCCGCCCACTTTCAATCAATCATTTTCTCCCTCCTCTTTCTAGTGACATTCTGCGTCCTCGTGAAGAAGTGCTGCTGGGAGAGGGAAGGCTTGGTGTTTATTATAATTCTGGCTGACCTGTCGCAGGTGAGCGACCCACGAAATGGCTACAGACATAATGGCTACATCCACTACTGAAACTAAAATAATTCCACTCAATTCGAATTCTTTTGGCTCGCTCGGTGCAGTTGGCAAAAATTCTCTACCTGTCCCACAAGGAAACCAACACAAATTTATTCTCGAACCAAATTTTCGCGGGAATCGACGGACTTTTCTTGCACGTAGACATGCTCAGCGTTGAGTGCTGGTTTCCGAACGTTACTTTCGTGTCGAGGCTGGTTGTGTTTCTCGTCGCGCTGGCTATGATTTTTACAATACTCGTGCTGAGAAAGAGGATGCTGATTGAAAAGTTGAGTGCCGAGCGCAAAAAGTTCTTCACCAAACGAAAGGAGCTTGACATGTTATCTAACAATCTCGCCCCCCCGGCGGACAACCCCTCGACCCTCCGCCAAAAGCACATTATCCGTCTCTACACATTGAAGGTCCGAAACTCAACCCGGCACATGATGATCTTCCTGACGATAATCCAAATTCCGCTTCTCCACCACTTTTCCAACTTGTTTAAGTGCGTAGTCATTGAGAAGAATCAATTCGCGCTCGAAATCGACACGCGAATCATGTGCGGCGAGTCGAACTTGTGGTTGGACGTGATTCGGTACACCATGTTGGCATTGCTGTGTGGAACCATGCTCGCAACGCTGGCATGGTTGCAGTTGCAATTGTGGAGGATGAAAAAATCCAACAGCTTGTCCAAGTGCGAGAACTTGGATAGATTCGGACACAGCTGCGAGGTGTTCAAGCTGGACGTTGGGTGGTGGTTCGGGGTGGTGGTAATCTTGCGGAGGTTGTGCTGTGGGTTTGTGTTGTCATTCGAAGGAAAGCTGTACAGTGCCAACAACTCAGCTTTCCTCTTCACAACCGTCAACTGCGTCTACGGAGCCCTCCTCTTTCTGCTTCGCCCCTACGACTGGAAATCTTCAAAGCAGTACCTTCTGCTGGTGGACTTGACAGCCACGGGAGTGTTGATAGTAATGGGGTGGGCAGAGCTTTCCGGCGAAGGCAGGTGAGAGGGGTGCGTTGTTGTAGAGTTGATTCTAAAGAGGCGTTGTGCGTTGTAACATTGTGGTCGTTTTTAGTGATTCGCCTACTTTTGCGTTTATTTGGACCGTCCATAACTAATCGCATTGCGTTAATGATACGCCTGGCCAAATCCGCCACCGTGTCCAATTCATCGCGTCTAAAACCTCCATACGTTGGAGTTACGGCCGATTCAGTGATTCACCTTTTTTTACCTGTTTTCAACTGACAGGCCGAGCGAGCCAAATTCCAAACTAACCCCGCCCCACTCGTATCGTCTCGTAGCGGGTCGGAAGGACCCCTGTTGCTACTCGGTTTCGCTGGGTTCAGCTTCTGGTTTGTGCTGCGCGAACTGACCGGCAAGCAGTTGATCAAACGAGAGATCAAGCGCGAATCGGAAAAGAAAGAAAACGTCGGCGTTATCAAGCGCCTCACCCGAACCGTTAAAAAAGGAACCGAGGCGCCAAACAAAAAACTGGAAAGTCTGATTGAGAGCTGGTCTGTGTTGGCGAGAAAATCGCGTGCGGCGGCGACTCTCGGCTACTACCTGCAGGCCAGGTACTTGAACGTTGAGCTCATCGCCATGGAGATCGACGTGCTGACAATGATTGAGAAACTAGATTCGACCGACAAGGACAAAAGAGGGGAGAAAATTGCAACTCGGTACATCACTTACGAGCACATATTCACCGAGGAGCTGGAGACGACGAAAGAGAAGTTCCAAAAGTGCCTGAAGGACTTGCAAAATGAATACGACCACCGGGATTTCCAACCCTTTTTGCGGGGCAGCTTACTGACGATCGACGACAACAAGAGACACGAGGCGAAATTGCGAGAGCTCCTAGCGCGCTCATTGAGAACAAACGACATTGAAATTGTCATGGACGTCCGGTGCGAAATCGCCTACACGTGCGAAAACGGCAATTCTAAAGTTGTGGACGAGTGGGAAAGGTGAGCGAGCAAAGCGAAGAGCCTTGACAAAGAATCGAGCATACGAGCCACTACTAAACCAACATTATTCCACTCAATTCGATTTCGCACTCTTCTTCGCTCGGCGCAGCTTCATCCACAACATTTTGGCAAATTTCAAGACTGGCGACTTTGACTTTTTCATGGATTTGGAGGAGCAGCTGTTCAGCAAGATCACCAAGAAGAAGGACAAGAGGGAGGCCAAATCTCTCTCCAGAGAGCGAGTGAGAGAAATGCTCTTAAAAAAATGCGACGCGACGTGCAAAATTTTAGAAACCGGTTTTGGCGCGGCGGGTTACAAGTGCGTTCACGACGGGAGAATTTTAGATATTAGCGAGATGATTTTGATTTGGGTTAAGAAGGCAAGGGGTTTTGGACTGCCGGAAGACGTCGAGGAGCTCTTCATGGAGAGCTTGGCGGCAGCGAAAAGAATAGAAATGGAAAGGGAGCAGAAGCTTGCCGCGGCCGACGAGAGCGGGGTGGCAGTTGGGTCGCTGACGAGCCCGAAGAGAAAGGAGGAGAAAAAACTACCTCTCGATTCTGCATTGATTGTGAAAAATTTCCAGAAGCAGAACACGAAAAGGGAAATTATCATCTTTGAGGACATTACCGATGCGGTGAAGGAGGAGACGAAGCGGATGCAAAACTTAATCAACTCGCTGGGAAAGGGAAAGGCGAAGAAGGCCGTGGAGCCCAACGATGTTTTCGGGGCGATCAAGGCGAGTAAGGAGCGACTGGACAAGTGGATATTTGCGGAAGAGGAGAAATTGTGGGTGCACGAGCTGAGGGCGCTGCTGAGAGGAGCGCCGGTGAAGGTCAAGGAGCTCCAGCGGTTGAGCATGGCCTGCGGGAGTGCACGATTCAGTTTCATCAAGGAAGCGCAGAAGGTGAGCGAGCGAACGGAAAAGAAATTATACGAAACGAACTAAACTAACCCACTTCAAGATGTTCGACGAAGGTCAGAGCTTGTTGGTAATGGACGACAAGAAGACGATGAGATGAGCATTAAAATAGAGAATTTGGTTAGGTTTTTATATTTTTAACGTTAACCAGACTCGTCGTGAAGAGCTTGATCTTTTCACTTCTCTCAAACTTAATTGTTATCTTCCCCCCTCTCATTTTCTTCACCTCCTTGATCCTCTTCTTGAGTTGTCCGAAGAATTTGAACTCCTCCCCGTTAATCGAAATAAGTCTATCGCCCGCCTTAACCGCGAACTTCTCCGCCTGGCCGTCCTCGTCAACTCTCGCAACGGCGCAGAGTTTCTCCGGACCCTCGCCCCTGCACTTGAAGCCGAGGGAGCCGGGGGAGAACTCGACCTCGAACTCCTTTGCGTTCGTGTCGTCGGCCTTGCCTTGCTGCGCCAGCAAGATCCGCCGAGCTTCCTGCGCCCTCTTCACGCGTCGTCGAGCAACGCAGCCCATCAGGAGACGTTGCAAGAGCAACCCAGCCTTCATTTGCGCCTGCAAATTTTTAGATCTCTTGTTCCAGTAGTTCGGATCCTGAATGTTTGATATCAACTAGGGTTAGGGTCAAGCAAGTCGTATTCGCTTGGCTCGCTCTGCGCAGCAACTCCCTTCTCTCACCTTGAGCGCCCTCCGAACCTTCTTTCCTCGAAAGGCCGCCTTCAATTTTGAGGCCGATTCAATTTGGCCCAGCTTCAACATGCAGTTGTCCAATACGTGGTCAATCATTGAATCAACCAATTTTCTCTTGTACGACTCCTGCGCCGAACAAAGAAAGTTTAGTAACGATATTTGGTGGCAACCGTCTTTAGCAGTTACGCTTCGCTCGCTCACCTCCGTCTCGAAATCGATCCTCTCCGCTTTGTACTCGACGTCCGAGAACTTGAAGAGCAAGTGGAGATTTCCCTTCTCGGTCGGCGATTCTTCAACAGCGTTGCCGTTGTTGTTGTCGTAGTTGTTGTCGAAGGCACTCATATCCATTTCGGGGATCAGATCCTTTCCGCTGTAATATTCGAACCTCTCCATCAAGCTCGAGGTTAATATTTCGTGCTTGTTGCCTTGCAATAGTCTCATGCAGTCAAATTTATCTCCGTGAAAGTTGACGAGAACTTTCTTGTTCATTAGGATTACGTCACAGCAGACCATTGCGGGGATCACGTCGCGCCATCCGAACAAGAAGCACCTGTCCCACACAAAGTTCAGCGCAGAAAATGTGAGGAGGGAGACGAAGCACATGTCTATCATCTCCCGGAATAGCTGCTCAAGTCCTCTTAAGCCAGAATTATCGCCAATCACGTGGCGCGTATTTTTGTTTTGGAAGTTCTTGCAAAGGTGAGCGTGCAACTCGTGGTCCAAGGAGGAAAGGAGCGTTGAAGCGGCTGCTGCAATTTCCACGTTGGACAAGTCGACGAATCTGAAAAATGGAAATGTACGAAACGAAGCGAAGTGAGGCGAGGCGAAATGAATGAATTTAATTAATTTAAGTTCTCTTCCTCTCAGATTGCTCGCTCGCAAACACTATACCTTCTATTGAACGTAGCAAAGTACGGTAAAAGTAGGTACGGATCGTTCTCCGCGGTCACATTCAGGTGGAGCAAAATGGGAACGAGAATGTAGCACATTTGCGGGCTGTTTTTGCCCGTTATCGTGTAATAAAGGTTCAAAACCTGCGCCGAGCGAAGAAGGTGCCGCCATTTTTAGTGAAGCACGAGCGAGCCAGGCGCGAGCCAGGCGAGCCATTCCCTCCACAACCCAAGTAATTTCCACACCAAAAATCGCTTCGCTCATCTCACTCACCTCCAACCCCGTGCTCATCAAAAGATCTCTATTCGCGTGGTAGTCGGTCGCTGTGTGACTTAGTGATACTTTTATCGTGTTTGCAAGCGTTGTTCGAAGGAGAGTCATTATGGAAGTGTTTAACGGGTCGACTATGTGCTTTTCTTGCGCCGCATTTACCACAAGCGTTTTATAATTGAGAGAGGATTGCAAATGTGTTTTGTACAAGTGCACCCGAAGGGGGGACGGGAGGATGCTGCCCTTGAGCTGGGAATATATCCTGTGGGAGATGGATTGCTTGTTGAGGAGAGGGTTTTGGGCGAAGAATTTGGAAATTGTAGGAGGGATGCTGTCGAGGGGTGTGTTCATTATTGAAACTAGGCCGGAACCGATGTCGTCGTTGGAGGAATTGTCGGGGAGCTGCTTGCGAGAATCTAAGTACTGTTTGTAGGAAGCCTTTAGAGAGGCGATGAATGATATCAATTCCTGAGAGGAATGAAAGTCATCGAGGGTTGCTTTTGATATTATTGAGTTTAAGAGATCATGTTTTAAGTCCTTGAGGATCTTGTGGAGCGCGGTTTGCGCCATGTACGGGGGGTGGAGGATCTCGGGAGTATTGGGCTGTGAGCTGAAGTGCTTTTCAGTGAGCGTGGGGCCGATGAGCAGGAAGAATAGCTGCCGTCGCGTGGGATGGGACAAGCTGATGAATGGCAGAATGTAGGAAGTGAATATTTTGTCTTGGAACAGTGTTGTTGTAGAAGGTTTGCAGAGGAGGAGTTCATTCTCGTGTTCCAACCAGTTCATGGTGTGCGTTTCAAATTCGTGTTGTTGATGTACGTGTGTTAATTTGCAGAATCGTGTTGTTGATGTACGTGTGTTAATTTGCAGAACTATTTGCATTTTTATTTAATTTAGGCAAGGAACTTGTTTTTTTTCGAATCAACAACAGAACTTTTCACTTGCTGGCTCACAACTTCGGCGATGACCTCATCTTTTTTTGCTGCTGCCGCCGTTGCTACTGACGCAACTGATGCTGCTGTCGCTGCTCTTCCTCTTCTTCGTCTTTTTCACCATCCAATCCATCACCACCTCCTTTTTCTTCGCCGCCTTTCTCGTCTTTTTCTTTACGGGGGGGGTCGCGGATGGGACGTCGGCAAAGCCAACCCCGCGATCAACTGGGATTTCATCGTACTTGACAATGCGACGATGAACAAGCCCGATCTCTGACATGTACCGGCACTCCACCTCGGCGAGAAGAGCACCCTTGTCGTAGATGTTCTTAGACAGCGACGATCCCAGCGGTTCTCCAGCGCCTGCGATTGAAATCATCGCACCCTTTTTGTCTTTCAGAGCGGGCCCGGAACTGGGGGCCGACATCACGACAGCCTTCTGCTCTTTGTTGTTCTTCTTCGATGATTTTGGCCTTCGATGATTTTGGCCCCGCTTGTAAACTTTGAACTTGATGATCCCCGTCCTGGTCAACATGGTGTTGCCATCATCCTCCTCGTCAGGAGGGTTCTCAGCGAATCGCAGAGGAGCGTACGATCCATCCGCAGTGCGTGGACCTTTGTAGGATGGTGTTTGGGTTGGTTCCATCCAACCAACATTACACTTCATATTCACCCCGTCGACCGTCACATCGCTGACGCAGCGGAGGGGCTCCGTGGGGCGGAACGAAAGGAAATAATCCATCCCCCCGACAGCGCAGAAGTACTGGATTTGGTCGGTGTGATCCTTGTTGAAGAACGGAAGCTTATCGCTCGCACGGACGATATCAAATTCGACGCCAGCATATTTCATTATTGTAGATGCGAGGGGGGCGGAGG
>Ga0302116_1001596_pt1 | contig 13650 bp, 18 predicted proteins | sample AG5_SCM_MG_FD_203124 | JGI IMG/M metagenome (GOLD analysis project Ga0302116, IMG submission 203124) | Marine microbial communities from Western Arctic Ocean, Canada - AG5_SCM | ecosystem: Environmental > Aquatic > Marine > Oceanic | place: Canada: Western Arctic Ocean | collected 2017-10-01 | reverse complement strand
GGGCGGCGGGAGGTCATGTTGGCGAGCCACCAGGAGGTGGAGGGAGATAGGGAGAAGAGGTGGATGTTGAAGTGTTGTGGAGATGCGGTGAGGTGCTGGATCAGGCCGCGGAGGAGGGTGGAGACGGGGTGAACGCCAAAGTCGGAGCTTTAAAGTCGGAGTTGGAGTTAGAATTGGCTTTCGGGAGCGTAACGTAACGTAACGTAACGTAACGTAACGTAACGTAACGTAACGTGAGTGATGTCGTGGCTCTTTCCGCACTCTCACCTTAGAAACCCGACATTGAGCCTCCCGCCAGCATTAATGGCAATGGCATTGGCATCGGCATTGACACTCTCCACCTCCCTCTCCTCAACCCCGACCGTCCGTCTAAAATGCCTCCTCGTCGCCCCGTCATCCAATACGTCCGTAACGTCCCCGAAGCTCAGCTGCATCTTCTCGAGCTCCACCCTGTCGCTCTGAGCAACGAACCGCCTGATCCGCTCCTCCTCCTCGTCCTCCTCCTCGCTTGTCGCCCAGTTCGCTACCCAATTCCTTGCCTTTCTCCGCTTCGTCACCCACCTAATTCCGTCTCCTGTGAGGTAGTCATGACCATGACCATGACCATCATTCCCCTCAATTCTCCGCAGCTCAATCGCCGTCCCAAACGCCTCGCTTGCCTCCTCGCACTCGAAGCTCGCCAACAGCGCCTCCCCGAGGCTCCCCCTAACCAGGCTCGACTCAGGCGCTAGTACAACTGCGATCCTGAAGCTCTCGACACTGCCAGGCAAATCGCCAAGCCCATACTTTGCAACGCCAACGTAGTATGGGAAGAGGATGGGGGAGGTGCCCGGGGGTTGAGCGAGGCCGAGGGTGGAGAGGTGGAGGAGGGTTGTCCAGTCGCTGGAGGTTATTAGGGTGTTTATTACAGAAAGTTGGTCTGCTGTGGAGATCTCCAGTATTTCTTCTGAGTGGAGGGGGAGTGAATTTAAGAGGAGGAATACTAGGAGGAGAGGTTTGGGGAATTTCATGTGCGGGATGGAGCTGCACGGTGGTGCTGATTTGAAAAGTGAAAACACGATTTGAAACGAATGAAAACACATCATTCACCCCAACTCGGCCCGAGCCCGAGCAAGTTGACAGCAACCCTAAAAACATTGAGAACAACTTGATGGGTCCCACACCACACACCATAACTCGATATGAGCAAGTTGACAGAGCAACCCTTGATAAACTTGTCAAGTGGCGAACCTTTCATAACCAATAGCATTCCCTTCGCTTCCACTTCTGGTACACACCACATGAGCTTGGATTCGTGGTCGAACTCTTTCGAAGAGCTCTGGCCAAGGCAAGAGACGATCCAGATGTGGCAAGGCTTGCAGGAGAGCAGCTTCATAAGTGACGAGCAAAGATTGCGATATCACTCTGACTTCAAGCAAGCTGAAATGAACTTCACCAACTTCAATAAAGTTCGAGAATCGTACGACAAAACTTACCTGTCGATCATTGCCAACAACCGTGAGGAGATTGCGCTGGTTGACACTCAGTTTACGCCTCCGGAGTGGTTTCCCTCGCCGAATCTGCAGACGAAGTGGAAGTAAGTAAAATTAACAACAACCTTTATTAAATTTTACACCACACCACACCAACAAATCCACACTACTCACAAAAAAAAAAAAAGGTACGGCGGTGGGCGGGGGGCCGGGGTGCTAGTACACGTCGATGACGTTGGCTGCAAATGCTCGTGGGGCTACATGCTCTTCGGGAGGAAGAAGTGGTGGCTTGAAACGCCGCCAGGAATGGGTCAGGGTAAATCGTATGAAGTGGTTCAGGCGTCTGGAGACTTCATTTTCTGGTGCGTCGGCTACTTGCATAGTACGTTGGTGAGCGAGCAAAGCGAGCCTTGTGAAAGACGAGAATACGAGCCACTACTAAACCAAAAAAACTATGTAATGCGCCCTCGCTTCGCTCGGAGCAGATTCTGAGCCACGAGAGCTTGGACGTTCACGGTTATTTGGATTTGACTAGATCAACAACTGGTTGGTTTCCGAGTCGTAGGCAAAGGCTAAGAAAAAATCACAGTCTTTACTCGAGTAAAATGAAAAGCTACGCAATGACGGCAGAGCGAAATGGTGACGACGCTTATGTGCCCATCCTCTACAACATTGCCAGGGAATGCAACTTTTATGGAAGCAGCAAATTCTTCCAAAAGGCAGAGCGAAACATTCTGGTTAGAATTCCAAGAGCCTATCGTGAGAAGAACTGGAAGGTGGTGTTCAAATATTCATTTCGCTATACCGTGTTGTTTCTGTTCCCTTTATTTTTGTTGTGGCGGGTCGTGAGAATGGTAATGAGTAGGATTAAGAGGAAGAAAAAGAAAAAGAGGAAGTTCGATTAGTAACTAGGAACAGGATTGGTTTTGTCTTGCGTTTTAATTTTTCGAAAATATCTTCGAATCGGCAGACGTGACAAATGCCTTTGTCCTTGAACTCGTACATCACTTCCCCAGACTCGTCGAGGAGAACACACCCTCCCAGCTGCGTCAAAACTCCAGCCTCGAGCTGCTCTTTATCTACGCCGAGCGAAGCGCAAGAGTGGGTTAGTTGCTTTGCACGAATATTATTTGTACTTGTTCGCTCACTCATTCACTCACTCACTCACTCACTCACTCACTTACTCACTCACTCACCGGGTATGAGATCTCTCCAGTTTCCAAAGGAAACCCCACCCATGTTCATCAGTCGAAGAGTCGCTAGCTCGAGAGGACGCCGTCCCCAAGAACCAACAACAGGCAAATCATCGAAATTGTTCTTCGTACCGTCGACAGCAGAGCCTGGGAATCTCCCTGCAGCTGCGCCCTGCACCAAGGCGGTTGTAATCCACGGAGAGGCTCTCCATGGATTGCCCAAGTAACCCGTGATTACACTTGGGAGGGTCATGCTGCCTCCAAGACCGAATAGCATCAGGTAGAGTTTTATGTAGGGGTTCAGCTCATTGTCATCGGGGCGGAATCCGCGGCAGACATCGAAGGAGCGGCCAGCTTCCCCACAGGGGTCGGAGAGATACGTAACGCCGTCTTGAGCTTGATCGAGGGCTAGAAGGTCACAATGCTTGTTTATTTGAGTTGGGGAAGCATTCATGATCACCGTGACGTCTACAGATTTCAATTTCAGCTCCGGAAGGTAGTGGCGAAGGCGTTGGGTGTACTCAATCGCATTGAAATCAGCAGCATACGTACTGAAAATGAGAAGGTTTCGTTTGTTTGGGGTGAGGTAGGAGGAGATTGGGATGTTTTTGAGTTTTATTGAAAGGACAGAAGAGGAAAGGGTCAGCGAAGTGGCAAGCTGGACGAGGCAATAGAGAAGAAGGAGTAGTAGGTGGTATGTCATGTCAATAGAGGAAAAGGAGTAGTATGATATTTCAAGTTCACGCACTCTGAAATATCTTGATTCAAAAAGTGATTTGGGTTTCTTCCGAACCTAGCACCCTAGATAACTTTATCGTCCCTCGTTTAGCGTAGACTGGAAGCTTTCAGCCCATACAAAACACAGCACTTTCAGCCTTTATTGCCCCTTATTAACGAACACTTTTCACCACATCCCATCCCCCATAATATATCCATTACTTCTTCATGCCCAGCTCCAAAAACGTGCTGGCTAACAAGTTAGAGTCGCTTAAAAGCAGCATATCTACCCTTGAAACTCGCCTTTCCTTGGCTTCCCGGGACTCAAATGGCGACCTTATTGAGCCCTCATCTCCATCATCGTCATCATCATCGTCGTCGAAAAAGCGTCGTCATGCAGAGCCTCCAGACAACAACAACAACAAGAATCTCCTCTCCCTCCTCCTCTCTTCCCCCAACACCAACACCAACACCAACACCAACACCATCAATAACAGAAATAGTAAATCCGACAATCCCTTAATCCGCAAGATTCTAAAAGCCTCCCGAAAATCCGGCCTTGACGACGATCGCGTCAGCGCTGGTCTTGAGCTGACTGTCTCCGGTCGTATTTCCCGCTGCGTGGTGGATGTTTCCGAGCCGCAGTATGCTCCCTCCTCTCAACAACAACAACAACAGCAGCAGCAGCAGCAGCAGCAGCAGAAGAAGACATACGAGCTGACCGGACACGTCTTCGCTTCGTCCTCCTCTTCAACCGACCCCCAACAACCCAAAAATAAAATAAACTTCAAGTTCGTTGTCGTCATAATCGAAACCTCCTCCCCCTCCTCCATGTCCATCCACAGTGTCGCACCAACCTTCCCCCCCGAGCTCCACGCCCTCTCAAAAATAGTTTCAGAAACGAAGAACCTCCCCCACTCCGTTCGGACCCTCGAATCGTTCGCGGACTTTGCCCAAATGCGTTCAGAACTCTTTGGGCGACTGCTGAAAAAACCCGGGGTGAGTATCGTTGCTAGCCAACCAGCGCGCTTACGGGTGAAGGACATGCTGGTCGTAGAGCTGAAGTTCGAGTGCAGCTACTTGCACACGGGGGTGGCGAAGGTTTGCGTATTAGATGTGGACGGGGATTTAGATGCGAGTCAGAGTCATCCTATCGTGAGACTGCTGACCCAGGGGGGAAACGCTAAGCTGGAGAAGGTGGTTGCGTTGCTGGGGGTGGAGAAGGGGGTCGAGGAGATAGTTGAGAGTTGTTTTCAGGCAATTCAAATAGGGAACAGTTTCTAGTTTACTTTACATTTTCACAATTTTCAAAACCTCCCCCCGGCCGAACTCACCCGCTGCATCTTCTCAATCGCCCACTCGCTGCTATACCTCTTTGGATTCGGCTTGAGCAGGTCCGGGCAGATGCCCACGGGCTTGTACGGGCTGTTATACGTCTCCATCTGCTTCTTCAGATTGACCACGAAGGATCTGTTCTTCGGCTTGACCATTCCTCCGGCCTCCCCTCCCCGGCGCTTCCTGTCCCAGAGCTGGAGGGCGTTGAGAACGAGCCTCTTAGGGGAACTGCACAGGGTGAATCGGTTCGTGCCCACAGCTGCAAAGGGCTTCGTATGTGTGTCGGCAAGAAGCTACGAGAAATGGGAAATGGGTTAGTCTCGTAGACTGAGATGAGACGGGTTGAAAACTGAGATACCAACTGAAAACTCACATGCAGGATGATCGCCTTGTGCTCCGCGCTTCCAACGACAGCGTTTCGGCGGGCAAGCATAACTGCTGTAGTGCCCTTGATGTTGATGTCTTTTGTGTTGCATTTGCTTTTGCTCGTTTTCTGATTCTGATGATTCAGCTGCAATCTGAATTTGGCCTTGGAATTTGATTTGGCTTTGGCTGGGGATTTGGAGCACGAGGACGAAGCAATGGGCGTCGCTTTGGAGGGCTGCTGCGTCACCATGACAGTATTGTGCCACTTGGGAAAATTGGAATTCTTGATGAGAGTATCGTCGTGTTCCTGGAGACAGAAGCTTTTGCTCTGGAGGGGCTTGATGAGGTAAAGGACCGAGGAGGATGGGTCCTCGACAAGGTTCATGGAGAGGAGGATCTCACGGCGGAGGGAGGAGACCGAAACTGTGTTCTTGTTGACAAGAAGAGTTGGGAAATTATGATGAATGGAAGTTGTCGAGATGAAAATTCCGCTACTGAAGGGCTGGTAGTTTGGTGGAAGTGGGGAAATTTGCCGGAACGAATTAAGAAGGGTTGGAGGGGCGGTAATCTTAATTTTCATCATGGTGTCGTAAAATCTTTGTTTTTTTCTGAGTTCTTGATTTTCTTGATTTCGTAAAATCATTTAATTTTTGGCACTCCGCAGTCTCTCAAGAAATCTAATACCACACTTGTGGGTCCGTCTCCAGCTCCAGGCTCCTGGATGCACCGGTTCAGTAGAAGCATGCCCTCGTGCAAAACCCGCAATTCTGCCTCATTCGCCGCCTCCCTCGTCGGCGCTTTGCACGTCTTCTTGTGCTTCTTCCACGCCGACTTCTGGCACTCGGCGGAGCAGAAGTAGCTGGTTTTGCACCGTGCGCAAGCTTTCGTTGTGGCGGTCTTACAGACGTCGCACTTGTGGGTCGGCTTCTTCAGCACGTCCTCCACCTCGACCAGTTCAGCCTTGTCGTACTTCATGTGCTTGATGAAGGTGCAAGCGTTGTTGTAGACGCCGAAGACCTCCTCGTCGACAAACTGCTTGGGGAGGTGTTGTCGGATGAGGGTGGGGAAGGGGGTGGAGGAGATGTCCAGGGGGGTGAGGCGGAGGACCTTTACAATCTCTTGGCAAGGATCAAATTGATAATCCTCAGCAAGCTGGAGTAGTGTGTCGCCATATTTATCTGTAGCTATGAGGGAAAGTGGGTGCCGACGGATCATTCGAAGAGCAAGAAACACGAGGGAGTCGCTGTATGCCTGGCTATAGCAAGCAATCTGTCGAAGAAGATCAGAATTGCTGAATTTGAGCACTTCACGCACCAACTCGTCATCGTGCTCATTGATGAACTTGTGGCAGTCTGCATACGATCGTGATTCGATCCATTCACCCATCTCATCCGTCCAATCAGCTACTGGTGCGTACAAGCGGGCAATCCCCTTCATACCCAACGAATCAGCTTCCTCGGGAGTGTGGGAGAGCAAGCCGATGATCTCAGCACAGGCTCCACTCCTACGGGCAATGTCGATGGGAGTTTTGCCTTCATTGTCTCGTGTGATGAGGGCCTGTAGATTCCAGCAAATCGAATTCACGCCCACAATGGCAAGAGTATGTGTGTGTGTCTGAGCTTTCGCTGCCATCCAATGATGTGGCAGTCGTCCATGCTCATCTCTCTCCTTGTACTTTCTCACTGTCAAGTCCCGCCGATCTTGGTCACGCATGACTCCATGCACAGCGGGCCAATCACGCTTCTTGATCAACTCGTGGTGCTCATTGGAAGGCATAAGGATATGCTCGTGAAAAGATCTCAAACGAGAAGGGGGAGAGGTGAGTTAAGCAGGAGAATTGGGTTAGTATGGTGTGCTGGGTGTGGTGTGATTTTTGGGGCTATACACGGACAAATCTCGTTGTTTGCACACAGGTTCAAAATAAAAATTTGAAAATCATTTACATTTTTCAAGGTTAATGCAGCGCCAGGCCCTTTTAAAATCACCTAAATGCCTCTCCAGGCACTCTCTGACCCACCTATCCTATCCTATCTATTATAAATAGCCAACCATCACAATTGATCCCACCCTCATCTCCGAAGAGCATTTGAATATTTAATTCAACCAACACTAACAACAATTTCCCATGGCCGAGTTTTCCCCCCTTCGAAAAAGTCGAACGGCGCCCGATCTCACCGGGCTTCAAATATCGTTGTCCAACTTGGACCTCCTCGACGACCCCCCCAACGATCTCAACTCAACATTCCCAGTTCCAAACTCAATCTCCTCATCCCCCCCCCCTCAGCCAACCCCATCTCCAAACGATCGTGCAAATTGGAAAGGAAGTCCTGCCAACACGCCAATGCACCTTGCCTCCAAGTTGGTCAACTACTTGGTCGAGAAGCGCGGCAGCAACAGCCCTTTGATGGCGAAAACGGTCAGCCAGGACAGCGTTGCTTCAACCGACTCCTCGGCTGCGCTGGCGCCCTCGCCCTCGCGAAAGTCCCTCCGGGGCGTTCTGAGCGACTTGGACCTCACGCACCTTCCGAAGCTCAGCAGCGGCGAGCAGCAGATGCTGAGGGAGAAGCAGCGGAGGCTTGAGGTTGAGCGGCTTGAGCGGTGCGAGGACGAGGATGAGTGGGGTGAGGGGGAGGATGAGCATGGGCATGGGCATGGGCATGGGCACGACAATGACAATGAGGATTGGGAACTAGAGCATACGCCGACAACAAACACAACAAACACAACAAACACAGCAATACTAAATACACACCCACTTCCACTTAAAAGGCGAATTCAACCCCAACCTCAACTCCAACCCCCAAAGCACAAACACTTTAACTCGTGGCTCTCCCTCACACCTACCACCAAATTAAGCTCACTGATAATGCTTCTGATTTCCGGCGCCCTGGGCCTGCTTGGTCCGATCCGCGACGGTGTCGCGATAATGGCGACGATGTCCACCTCCTCCACCTCCTCCACCTCCCCCTCCTCCTCAAAACACTGGCCCCCGACCCTCCCCACCCTCACCTTGATCTCCACCCTCTTTGCGCTGCTTTCGACCGTGCCCATATCGTGGCTGTTCGAGTCCTCCAGCGGGGCCGGCATGGGCGGCAAGGAGGGGGGCGGGAAGCTCGGCCACAGCCGCATCTTCGCAAGGATCGGCCTCACCCGCGGCCAGAACCGCGGAACTTCATTGAAGCTCTTCTGCAGGGTTTTCATGGTGAGTCTCACTCAGTATCCGCTCGCCTTGAGGAAGACGAGAATACTCGCGATGGATCCGGCGAAAATAGCTGCAGACATAATGGCCACGTCCACTACTAAACAATCCCTACTCAATTCGTTTTCGCACCTTCTTCGCTCGGCATATCGCTCGGCATATGCAGGCCTGCTGCGTCGCCGCGGGTGTGTGCAACTTTGTTTTTGGCGATTTGAATTCGAGTATAAATAGTAACAGCAGTGTCCAGTTCGTCCAGTCCTTCTCCCAGATCTTCTTCTTCCTGGTCTCGAGCATTCTCAAGCTCCACGCAACCTCTCTGATTTGGGGCGTTGCCGTGGAGGGATTGGTCTACGAGCAGGAGCTCAAGATTTTGAGCTCCTCCAAGGGGCAGTCAAAAGCAAGGACAAAAGCAGTACAAGGGCCGATCAGAAATACCCGCCTCAGCTCCCTGTCGGTGATTTCCTTCTCCTCCACAATCGGCACGCTGCTGGGGTCGTGGCTGATGCTAATTCTGTCCAACAACCCCACCAAAAAGAACTTCCTTCGGTTCTGGGTGCCCGTGAAGATCTACGGTTTTCTCCCCTCGTTTCCCTCGCTTGTAGACTACTTCCCGTCAATCTTCGACACAGTGTCGACGAACACGCTGACTTTGCTGTTCATCGCACCGACTTTGTTCGAGCTTGGGGCGAGGTACTGCGGCGAGCTGGGGGAGGTGAGTGAGCCACCAAAGGAATAAAATATTTCAGGACAATACTAACCCGATTGCCGCCGGCCGCCGGCTCAGGTCATGGACGGCTACGTCAACAACATTGCGGCAGCGCCACAAACATCCACATCCAAATCCACATTCACGTCCAACAACAACATGAACGCGGAGAACATACGCAAGGTCAAGTCCGTCGGCGACTTGAGCGGCATGGACGCCTCATCGATAAACCTGGCCGGGTGGACGAAAGAGCCAACCCCGCCCTCGTCTCCCACGACGACCACAACCACAACTACAACCACAACCACAACCACAGCTGACATTATTCCCAAAACTCGAACCCAGCGGTACATGTCTCGCCTCTCCTCCTCTGTAAAGACCATCGTGTCCTCCCGGCTCCTGCTGACAACCTTCACCTACAACGCGCTGTTCGCGTCCTCTTCGACCCTCCTTTCGTTCCGGCGGGCGGAGGGGATCAGGTGAGCGAGTGCGAAGTGGCTACAGACAAAATAAAATGGCTAACATCCACTACTAAACTAACATTATTCCACTCAAAAATGCGCACAAACTAAACTCACTTCGCTCGGCGCCAGGTGGTACAAGGACTACACAAACAGTCGAGTCGACGCTGCTGGCCACGCTGCTGGCGACAGTGGCGATGTCATTACGCTGCTGGCGACAGTCCAGACGAGCAGCACGCTCCTCCTCCTGTTGTTTCAGCTCACGCCGATCCCGACGATTGTAAGAAACAGGTGAGCGAGCGAAGCGAGCTAGTCACAACCTGTTGATGGTGACAACTAATCTAATTAAACAAAATAATTTGCATTCGCACCTTCTTCCGCTCGGCGCAGACTGCAGAAGCTGTACAGCCACTACAGGGGGCGAGGAAAGACAAGGGGAGGGGAGGGGAGGAAACGCTGGGTGGGAGGCGGCGAGGGTATCCTCCTCCTCGTCGTCCCTCTCCTCCGCTTCCTGACCAGCCTCTTGCTGCTGGCCTTGTCCTTCAACTTCCACCAATCCGGGGGCTCCTCCTCGTCACTTATTACAGTTACAGTGCTGGACGAGCTAGGGAGGATCGTCGCAATTTCCGTCACAAAGGCCACTCGGGAGGGCTACCTTTGGAACGGAGTTAGCAGTGATGTCAGGGTCAAAACCAAGCCGATCGTCGACACGATCAGCAACCGGTGGGGTGGCGGGGTTGCGGCGGGCTGCTGCTGGCTGCTTGGCGGGTTGCACGGCGACGTGACGCTGGTCCTGCTCGTTGGGGCGAGCCTGTGGTGGGTGGTCGTGGGGAGCGATCTGGTTTGGGTCAGGGAGGGCATTGATTGGGAGATTGAGGAAATGAAGAGAAGAGAAAGAAAAGAAAAGGCAGAGGCAGAGGAGAGCAAGAAAAATGATTGAGTTTGAATTTGTCGTTTGCTATAGATGGTTTAAAAATTTTTGGTTTCGCTTAGTCTATAAAGTGAGAAATCTAATTTATTTCGGCTACGCATACGCAGACGAAATGGTTGGGAAGACCAATCTTGTGCTCTTGTGTGTCGATGACCCCCCACAGGCCGGAGAGTTTAAGTGTTTGGTTGGGCTGCAGTTTTTTCAGTTTGGCGGAGGGGAGGATGTTAATCTCGAACTGTCCCTTCCACACAGGACTAGTAATCTCTGGATTACCACCAATACCTCCGCGTTGGAAGGTAGGGTCCGCAAATGTAATCTCCATGTCCTTCCAAACCACCCCTCCAACCCCCCCCTCCGCCTCCGACTTCTTCGACACGAGCCCAAGCCCACTCAGCGCCTTCCACACGCTGCGCCGAGCGGAGCGAAGCGAAGCGAGGTGCATTTTTAATGAAGCAGGGGGGAGGCGAGTGAGCAACACGAATGCAATTGAGTGGAATAACGTTAGTTTAGTTGTGGCTCGTATGCGCGTCTTCCTCAAGGCTTGCGAGCGAAGCGAGCTGTGAGCAAAGCGAGCCAGAGTTGCAACTAACTCGCTTCGCTTCGCTTCGCTTCGCTTCGCTTGCTGCTCGCTGGCTATTTATGCTCGTTTCCTCAAAGCTCGCTCGCTTCGCTCGCTCACCTCTCCTTGATGCTGAAAGTCAGCATCAGCCCCCGCTCCTTGAGCTCCGTCTCGCTGCTGGTTTTTCCGCACGGTGATGTTGCGAATAGCAACTCAACGTCGCCCGGCTCCTGCATTTCGGCCGGTGTCATGATTTTGTGGCAGAGCCGGGAGACGCGAGCGGAGTGGGGGATCGGGCAGGACTTTGAGAACTTTGACTTTGAATTTGGGGAAGTTGAGGGTTGGGGCTTGGGCTCTCGGAGGAACCGGGCTGGGAGGGTCGTTCCTTCGACGTCTGCGCCCAAGGCAAAAGTTGTTGTTGTTGTTGTTGTTGTTGTGGTGGTGGGGGTTGTTGCTGTTGTTGCTTCTGCTACAGTCGCTTGACCTGTGATGCCAACACCAACTAGGCCCTTGTGGGACACCGAGCCGAAGATTCCCTCAGGCAGACCGACGGGGGCACCCTCGCCGTCCTGGGAGGGCAACACGGGAGTTGAAGTCACTAGCTCGAAATTCGAAGTGAGGGCATAGAGGGATTGCTTCAATGCGATCCTCCCAAGGAAAAAGGAAAGAGACGAGGTGGGGTGTCTTGAGGTCGAGGAGGTGGCAAACTCGGTTTCGAGGGGGTGGAGGAACCCCCGGCCAAACTCGAGGGAGGCGGGGGAGGAGAGGGAGGCGAGGCGGTCGATGTAGTCGAGGCCGGTGTCGTGGGGGATGCACGAGAGGGGGAGGCCGAGAATTGCAGAGAGGTGGACGGTCATTGTGGGCGTCCTGAAGCTTGTTTCGACGAGGGTGCGGTAGAGGGAATTTGGCGAAGTGTCGCGGTTGCTGGCGCTTGGCAGCCCCTTAATTCCACAGACACCAAGTCGAGTTGTGGAGAAGAATCTAGTCCTTGTGCTGGTGCTGGGAAGGCTGGAAAGGAAGCGTGAAACATTTATTGATCGATGCATTGGAGAGAAGCAACCTGATGGGCTTACAGTGAGGAGGAAGGCAAGGAAGCTCAGTGCAGAAAATGTAAGCATAGGTCCTTGTTGTTTTGGACAATGTTGCTCGCATTCAAATATATTTCATTGACGCGACCTCTTTGGTTGCTCAGCACTCACCTCCTTTGTTAGATGCACCCACCTCCAATGCTCAGCGCCTTTTTGGCAATTTCAGCCATCAAAGTTCTTCTCATTCCAGCCTACCGGTCGACCGATTTTGACGTGCACCGAAACTGGCTGTCAATCACGTCCAATCTTCCAGTCTCAGAGTGGTACTTTGAGCAATCGAATTCGGTGCACACACTTGACTACCCTCCCCTCTTTGCTCTTTTTGAGTTCTCGCTCTCAAAGGTTGCGTCTTTATTTCCCCATTTAGATGACAGATGCCTGGCCCTCTTGCCTGACAACGACAATGCCCCATCGACAGAATGCGTAATTTTTTCCCGCTCCACGGTCATTGTTTCCGACACAATATTTGCGATTGCGTGCTACTACTCAGTCCGGAGCAGCCTCAGCAGCTTGCCCCTTTTCCTCCTCTTGTTTGGAAATGCTGGCCTCCTAATGCTCGACCACATTCACTTTCAGTACAATGGCATGCTCCTCGGAATTCTCATCCTTTCGTGCGTTTGCGTTCAGAACGATCGCGTCCTATTAGGGGCGTACTTGTACGCGTCCCTGGTGATGATGAAGCACCTCTACCTCCCCATCGGGCTGGTCTACTTCGTCTACCTGTGGACCCACTACTGCGGCGGCTTCGGGAAGTTCAATGTGAGATTCTTGAAGCTAGGCTTGGTAACAATCAGCGGACTTGTGATGCCCTTGCTGCCGTTTTTGGTCGTTGGAAATTGGCGCAAGCAGCTGCAGCAGATCCTAGAAAGACTATTTCCGTTTGGGAGAGGCTTGGTGCACGCATACTGGGCTCCGAATGTGTGGGCGATCTACATGGCAGGAGATCGCGTTTTGAATAAGTTGGTGGGTGGTGGAGGAGGGGGTAGCACGGACGGGCTTGTGAACAACGTCCCGCCGGCAGTTCTGCCAAACGTTTCCCCGGGGATGTGTGTTGCTCTCATTGCGCTCTGCACCCTGCCAATTTTGAAAAAGTGCCTCAATGTGAATAAGAAAAAGGTCAAGGACAATTTGTTCTTGCGCTGCGTTGCAAACGTTGCGTTCACGACGTTCATGCTGGGCTTTCACGTCCACGAGAAGGCCATTATGACCAGCGTGATCATTTACACGATCTTGGGGAGAGAGAGGTGAGCGAGCGAGCGAACGAACGAACGAACGAGCGGAAATGGCTACAACCACCCACGTCCACTACCTAACTATAACCCACTCAATTATTTTGACTCGCTTCACCCGTTTTGCTCTTGCTTCATTAAATATGCGCCTCGCTTCGCTCGGCGCAGCCTCGAGGACGGGAAAATGATGCTGCGGATGAGCGTCGTCGGGCACTTTAGCTTGTTCCCGCTGCTGTTCGAGAGGCGAGAGCTGGGAGTTAAGGTTTGCTTGTGGGTGCTTCACATGCTGGTGGTGAGGAGTGTGGTTGCGGATAATGAGAAGGAGAAGGAGAAGGGGTGGGTCTTGGTCTTGGGGGTGGGGGATAGGGTTGGGCTCGGGGTGTTGGGGCTGGTA
>Ga0302116_1001593_pt1 | contig 13671 bp, 20 predicted proteins | sample AG5_SCM_MG_FD_203124 | JGI IMG/M metagenome (GOLD analysis project Ga0302116, IMG submission 203124) | Marine microbial communities from Western Arctic Ocean, Canada - AG5_SCM | ecosystem: Environmental > Aquatic > Marine > Oceanic | place: Canada: Western Arctic Ocean | collected 2017-10-01 | reverse complement strand
GATGGGCAAGCAGCCCTTTAGTGTGAAAACGTTTTTGATCGCAGGGTCCTTCTCTCCGTAAATTGACACGCAATTCGCGATCTGAATGACCGGGTCTTTTTCGGCCTCCGGAAAATAGCCCTTCCTCCCCTGGCACTCAATGTCAAACGAAAGAACCCTCAGAGGCGCAATTTTGCTCCATTCTCCCTCTGATTTGTGGCTCTCGAGCTCATTGTAGACGATGTCCAGCTCGAGCTGGCAATGCGTTTTTTTTCCCCCGCTCGATCGGAGCGTGTAGGTGTTTTTGTTCGCTGACAGCCACCCAGCGCCCGAGATGTCCATGTCGATCATGTAGCGCAGCACAAACGGCACGTTGGTCTCGAATGGCTGGCACTCGCACATGTTTCCGCAACCCGGGAGAGGGACGCCATCGTTCATGATGCGCTTCAGGGTCGGAATGAAGGTGGGAACGGACACAAAAATCTGGAAAAATCTGTTGAACTCGGACTTGAAGCCTAGGATGGACTGGCGATCGTCGATCAGTTTCACCCCGTTGCAGCAAATCTTGAAGTCGCGTCCTCCGCGCGCCAACGATTTGAGGCGCTCGTCAACCACTTCGCGAACCTTGGCAAGGTTCGCCGGAGAGTTTTCGAAATCCTTCGGGACGGCAAAGAGGCCGTACGGGGTGAAGCCGTGAACGTAGGCGGCAATGCTCCAGCCCTCCTCGGTACAACCGAAAATTCGAACAACTGGTACTGGGCCAACTTGGCTGCCGGGAACCGATGTTTTGGAAGGGTTGGGGTTGGATTTCAAGGGTGGCCCGGTGGTCATGTCCATGTCCAGCCACTGGAAATTAATTCCGCGGGTTGCTGGCTGGAAGGCTGGGCAGTCAGGGCGGGTCCACCGCTGTTTGGTCTTCGAGAGCTCTTTCAAAAGGGCAGAGTCGAGCTTTGTCTCCTCGATAAGCTCCTCCTCGAGAAAGTCAGCATCGCCCTCATCCTCATCGGGAAATTGCGATGGGTCGTTTTGGGATTGGGATTGGGATTGGGAATTGTTATTCTGGGAGCTAGGGGTGGAATTTTTGGAGGCGGGAGGTTTCGTGTATGGATTCAATTTGGCTGTTTTCGGAGCGGTAGCATACGGGTTGCTCTTCGAGGATGACCCGTTGGCGTACGGATTCCCGCCGCCACGGATTCGGAGGGGGTCGGATGTTGTTGCTGTCGTTGTAATATCTGTATTGTTATGGGCACGCTTCATGACTTGAAATGGGCTAGTTTGTTTTAAATTTGGGCTATGAGGGTTGGTTAAAAGATGGATAAGCTCACAAAGTGGGAAATCAAGAGGTGTATCTGGTTGACGTGAGCGAGGTCGTGGAAAGTTTCGAGGGAAAGAAATTTAAATTTGTTTTGCACGTAACAAAATATAAGTATCATTATAAATACATATATACACCACCGGTCTCGATGAAGCATTCATTTCCACCCCTGAAGGCTCGTGGTCGGCTGGACCGAATCTTGAGCCCTGCTGACAATATTATTTCCATTACCAATAACCATTGTGATGAGGCAGAGGTGGTCAAGCCGCTTGCCACGTCAAGTACGGGCTCTCCCTCCTACACGCAAGTCAGTCCACCACCTTCCCCTCGCAAACCAACCACCCAAACAGCGGTGTTGCAGCTGGAATTGCGTTCTCGGTTCCATAGAAACCATGATTTCGACGACAAAGAGAACGTTCCAACCAGTTTGAGTCTCCCCGCTTCCTCGCCAATCCATGAAGCTCTCAACGAGATGTCAATCTCTCCGCCGCACACCCCTGAATCTCCGATTAGTCCTTTATTTCCCAAGGCGAAGCGTGCGAGAGGGGAAATTGAAAAGGATTTGCAGCCGCAGCTGGTCGACTCCCCCCAACGCCAACCCCAACCCCAACGCCAACCCCAATCCCCGCCACCCCCAACCCCCACCACACTTGCGCATAAAAGTGAAATTGCGTCAATTGCTGCCTCCCTGCAGTCTGCAATGACCGAACTAAAGATAGCCAAGGAGGAACTTGCCGCGAAGGCCCTCCTCTACCCACCCCTTGAAATAAATACTGAGCGCTCCAACAACTCTCGCTTCCAGCGAGGCGCGGATACCTCCCCCCCGCCCCTTTCGCCCCTCGTCCTGGCCAAATCCTTCATCTCGGCGGTCACCTCGAACCAAACAACTACAACTAAGATGCTCCTCGATTCCAGTTCCTGTGGAGAAATCGACGTCAACAAGCCAGACCTGCGATCGGGTGAGATTCCAATCTTCTTATCCATCCGCAACAGCAACCTCGACATGATCCAGCTGCTGCTCGCGAACGGCTCGCACCTGCCGCCAAGCGAGCAAATCCTGCCAATTGCGTTCAAATCCACATCCCCGGAGAGCTTGGACGTAGTTCACTTCTTGCTCGAGCGAACTTCCGCGGCTTTCGACTTCGACAGAGTTTACGTTGACTGCGGGCAGGGGGAGAGTCTGCTGATCATGGCGGTTAAGAGCGGCGTGCTGCTGAAGGTAAAAAAGCTCGTTGAGCTCGGGGCGGACGCGGATTTGAAGATTATTGGGAGCGACCCTTTGCTGGTCATCGCGAGCGAAAATGGTCAGAATGACATCGTTGAGTTTTTGTTGGCGTTGCCCAAGATGAAGAAGGAGTTTTGAATGATAATAAATGATAATATGTGTTTTATGAAAAACCAGTCGAATTCATTTAAATGGTTGATGTTAGACATCGTCCCAATCATTCGAGGCCAGAATGATAGGGGGGTCGTTGTCATCGTCATCGTCATCATCGTCATCGTCATCCTCGTCGGACCGCTCATCTCCACCCTCGAACTTCCTCTTCTCGCCCCTCACATCCTCCTCCTCCTCCTCCTCGTCACTCTCGTCCCGATCATTCTTGCCACCGATCCCGTCTCCCTCGTCGCCTCCAATTAAGTCGAGGTTCTGCTGCTCAAGCTCCACACCGGGAATGATGCTTGTTTCCTGTGCCCCCTCCTCCTCCTCCCCCTCCTCCTTGAGCTCTGGAGGCGCTTCAAAATAGGGCAGCTTCCCTCGCTGAAAATCGTTGATCATGCTCACGGCAGCTGCGCCGAGCGAACCAAACCAAGCGAGCCAAACGAATACGAATTGAGTGGAATAATGTTAGTTAAGTTATTGTTTAGTAGTGGCTCATATGCTCGTCTTCCTCAACCCCCCCCCCCCGCTCCGCTCACTCACCTCCGTGCATGTCTGGCTCTCCGCCTTTCACCAACCGACCATTCTTCTTCGCAACAAGTTCCAGTAGCCTCTCGCCGTCTCCGTCCTTCCACGATCCCTCGCCTTCGCGGGGCAAATTGTACAAGGCGGCAATGTGATTTCTCTTCACCTTGGCCATCAGGGCCGGGATGAAATCCGTAGGGTCGGGGAGGCGTTCTGCGCCGAGCGAAGAACGAAGAAGGTGCCAAGGGGTTAGTAGTGGCTCGTATTCTCGTCTGTACACTAGTTGTGACTAGCTCTCTTCGCTTGCTGCTCGCTTCGCTCGCTGGCTCGTATTCTCGTCTTCATCAAGGCTCGCTCGCAGTAATTCGCTCGCTCACCTGCCCTCACCACTCCCTTGAGCACCGAATCAGTTTCGGTGTCGCCAGCTGCATCTACAACGACACCTGGACTGTCGATTAAAAATATTCTCTTCATTAGGGCAATGTATTGCCAAATTTTTGTCTCGCCGGGGATGGGAGCAACCTGCGGAGTGGTTGGAGTGGTTAGGGTTAGGGTTAGGTTAGGGTTAAGTTAGGGTTAGCAGCAACACCATCAGTTGTGACTAGGAGGCTCGCTCACCTTGCAGGATTTCTTCGAAATCAGACAATTTATGACTGACGATTTCCCAACGTTGGGATACCCGACACAGCCGACGGAAATTTGCTTTTTGTCCTGGTGGAGCTTTCCGAACTGGCGGAGGAGGGAAATTAACGCGCCCTTTCCGAACGCGTGGGTCATTGATGCGTGGAAGGCGATCGTTGGCCGGACCTTAGATTCAGATTTTTTTTAGACTATGGGAGCGAAGCGAGCCAGCAACACCAAATACTAGTTGTTTCGAGCTCGCGGACTCACCACCTATCCACCTCTTGGCCACCCACTGCGGAACCAAGTCAATTTTGTTCAAAATAAAGACCAAATGCTTGTGGGGGCAATTCTTCTTGATGTGCTTCTCGATCATTGTACACCGCGTGCCGGGAACGTTCCGCGCATCAATTACATGCAAAACAACGTCGCTGCAATCCAAAACCTTGAACAGCTCTCCCCAAATTCGCTTCGACTGACCCTTGAGAAAGAGATCGGTTTTCGCCACGGGACGCCAGTCGATTCCTTCCCCGGAAGTTTGCACAATGTCGCTGTCCCTGCCGATTTGGACCATGCCCGCCCGCGTGTTGGCGTCGTCGTACTCGACGTTGGACTCCTGGGCAGTTTTAAGAAGAGCGCCATAGCCGTCCTCGACCTTCTCGACCACCTGCGCATCGTCCTCAATGTCAGTGTTGAGCATGCCGTTGCCAGCAGTTTTGTACTGGTTCTTCTTTCCTCCGAGGAGTTGGTCGAGCTTCACGCGTTTGTTCTTTTTGCCCTTCTTTCCAAAGGCTTCGTTGAAGGATTCGTTGGCAAGGAGGCCCTGCTTGGCGATTTTGTCGCTATTAGGGTTATGGGGAGGGAGGGAGGGAGGGTTAATATCCTAATGAAATGAAACGCGAAATGAAAGCAAACTCACCTCGCGGACTTCTGCTCGGTTAACAAACCCACGGGAATCTTCTTTCGGTTCACAACAACAGAATAGGGGTCGGCGACTGACTCGCTCATCTCCTCGCGAAACTTATCGAGCTCCTCGCCGCCAATCACACGGGTGTTTCCAAACCAACGACGGTCGGGCTGGACTCGGCCAGTCTGGGACGTGATCTTAACATCACCAGCGCGATCGTCCATCATGTAAGCACCCCCAACAATCTTGCCTTCAGCATTGCGGATTGCCTTGCCATTGTTGTACATTTTTAGGCGGTTTATTGTGTCCTGGGTTCGCATGTTTTTATCATTAGCCTTGCCATCAGGCGCTTTGCGGCCGGGCACTGAAGAGGAGTTGGACCGCTTTATTTGGTTGGATGTTTGCTTTCCTGGCTGCTGCTTCGTGAATTTGTATCCGGTCTTAGGCATTGTGGGTGATGGGGGTGGGTTGGGGAGTTTGGGGGTGTGGTTTGGTCTGTAGGAGTTTTGGAAATGTTTTGAATAAGATGGTGGTCGTAAATGAGGTAGAAATTTTGATTGGTTGAAAAGTGTGTGTGAGAAAAATAGGTCCCAAAAAATGACTGGTAACGCAGCCATTAGGATAACCAAATTTGGGGCCGGTCTCAACTTCACCCTTGGGATTACGAAAATGACGACAGGTTTAGTCTGTCAATCCCCAGCACTCATTGCTGACGCTATCCACAGCTTTGTGGACATTGCGACTGATGCAGTGACGCATTTCTCATACACAAAGGCACGAGAGCAGTCCGACACAGACCACCCGTACACACACGGAAAGTACGAGGCCCTTGGGACTCTGGCGATTGGGTCTTCGCTGATTTTGACATCGCTTGGGACAGCTTTCTACAGCATTGAGTCGCTGAACGCTCTGCTCACTTTGCCGCTGCCCCTCGAACGCATAGAACCTTTTTCGGGGTCCGTTGCTGGGGCCGTTGCAGCATTATCTATACTCTCGAAAGAGGCAATGTTCCACGCGACGCACAAAATTGGCCTACAGGTGAATAGCACAGTCATCACGGCCAACGCGTACCATCACCGAGCCGACGCAATTTCGTCGGTCTTTGCATTTGGCGGGATCAGCGCTAGTCTGCTTTCAGGCGTTCCATTCTTTGATCCGATTGGTGGCCTTCTTGTTTCCGGTTTAATCTTCAAACAGGGCGCGGACGTTTTCATCAAACCCCTGGACTCTTTGCTCGATTCTGTCCTCCTCCCCACCCACCCTCTCGTCCAAAAAATCCACGAATTGGCCGACTCGTTCGACGACATTGAGGTTGGTGCGATTCGACTCCGATCCAGTGGTCCTTACATCCTTGCAGATATCGACGTCTTTCTCAAGTCCGAAACTATTAGCGCTTCGGCGGCTCACCAAATTGGGGAGCTAATCAAACGCGAGATCCTCCTTTCAAAGCACACCGTTCATGAGATAGGCTACGTGAACATTCACTTGAATCCACTACAGCGGCAAGAATTGGAATTGGAAAAAGCAAAAGCAAAAGCAAACGATGTTGAATTGTTGCGATCCCCCCACTTCTACAAATCGACCATTCTCGGCGATCTTGAGAAGGAGGGAATTCGTATCGACGAATTCGATCTAAACTACACGGCCAACAAGACCATCGAGGTTACTCTGACACTCCCCATGACCTCGAAAATGAAATCAAACGTGCAATCTGTTCACAAAATCATCAAAGAAAGCCACAAATCTGTGGTGTCACGTGTAGTCACCAAAGTAGTTGTTTCGCCTCAAGAAAATTAGATCTAGTCTTTTAGTTTTTTTAAGTTACAAACAAATTATTCTTTTTGACCACGAGCACTCAAGCCCGAAGCCGCCTAATCACCCAATGGCCTTACAACAACTGAACCCGCTCTTTGCCTCTTGGCGGTTATGCCCAGTATTGTCGCCACCTGGTTCAACCTGTCTAACGCAGCCCGACTGTCGTCGCAATCACCCTTCTCCACAGCATTGTAGTACCACTCGCAAGCAACGATTTCATTCTTGAACATAAAGGGGCCCTTGGCCTTCTCGTTGTACTCCCCAAGCGAGTACATTGCCTCGCAGTTGCCCTGCTGAGCTGACATCAAGTAATACTGGTATGCCTCCTCCTCGTTGCTGTCCATTTCGCAGCAGATTCCATACTCTAATTGTGCCTCTGGATTTCCTAGGTCGGCCGCCGCCTTGAAATACTTCCTCGACTCCTCATCGTTACCCTCCAACTCGTAGTTCTTTGCGAGTACCATTGCGCACTCGTGGGAGTTGTCTAGCGTGTATCCGGCGAGCAAGTACTCTCCACCCATGAAGATGAAGGCGGGGGGATACGATCGATTCATCAGCTGGTGAAAAAAAGTGCTGGCAAATTGTTTGTTGGTTGTGTGGAGGAGCTCGGCGAGCTTAAACAGCTCGGGTAGGGGAAGGAGGGATGCCTTGGTGTTTGCCAGTGCTTTGAAAGTGGTGCAGGTTGTTGAAAGTGTGAATAAAGAAGCCCAATCTAAAAACAAAAATATGTTGTGGTTCGTGATGTCGGTTGGGAGCGTGTCGAGGGTGTGGAGGACCATATTGGGTGAAATTGGGTGGGGTGGTGTTTAGCGTACAATTGTTGGTTAACCTTGCGTATGGGGAGGCTTAATAACAAAAAATTCAAAAATCGGTTGATCGGTGGTTCCGCCAAGCAAAGAAGCAAACCACAAAATTATTGTCCTTGCACAACATTTTTCTATCATCCCGTCCATCTATCATCCACGTGTCATCTATCATCCTCGTGTCAATGGCAAAAGACGATGCAAAGTCTACGGCTCCTGCCAAAGCAAAGTCTAGGGCTCCTGCCAAAGCAAAATCTTTCTCGAAGGGGAAGCCATTCAACAAGAAAACGAAACCCACAACTCCGGTGAAGCCGGAGAAAAACGAGTCTAAAACTGTAACGGACGCGAAAGGTCTTTGGAACAAGCTTCGAGGTGAGGCGGAGAAAGAGAAGATTGTAGCTTTGACCGACTCCCTTTATGAGCTCGTTTCCGAGCAGATCCTTGCTCTGGCAAAGAAGCACGACACATCAAGAATCATTCAGTGCTTGATAGGCCATGCTTCTCCTCCCCAATTTTCCCACATCCTCACCACCCTAAAGCCTGCCCTGAAGGACCTTGCGACCTCCCAATATTCCCACTTCATCGTCCTCAAGTTGATCAAGAAAGGTGAGCGAAGCGGAGCGGCAGCGAAGTGCGAAGTGCGAAGTGAAATGAAAAACGTGAATATATTTAATTCATTTTACGATGAAAGCTCGTTCGTTTTATTTCACTATTCTACTACTAAACTAAACAACTAAACAACTAACATTTCACTCAATTCCGCCAATTCAGTGTGCCAATCCAAAAACACAATTGAACGAACCAACAACATTAAATCAATCATCCACACTCTCAAGGGCAACCTGATCAAGCTCGGCACCGATGCAATCGGCGCCCGCGTGGTTGAATTCCTCCTGACAGAACTACCCAATTCCAATGCCGCTTCCCTTTTCAACGAGTTCTACGGGCGCGAATACCAAATTATTCTCGGCGGAAATTCCTCCACCGACACCACCACAGTGAACCTCCACAACATCATCGCCCTCCACCCCAACTCCCGGCAATCCCTCCTTCTCTCCATGGGGGTGATTGTCAATAAGATGGTTTTGAAGGGACTTTTCCAGTTCAGCTATGTTCAACGTCTAATGGCCGAGTTCACCACTGAGTTGGCGATCGGCACGTCCACAAATAGCAACAGCGCCAAGGTGAAGAAGCAGGACGGAGAGGTGTTGCAGCAGTTTGCTGATGCAATTGCGGACTCGGCGGGGGTCATTGTTAGTAGCCGACACGGCGCCACCACAATTGCCAACGCCGCTGCCTACGGCACGGCCAAAACGAGAAAAAAACTCCTAAAGTCGTTCAAGGGTTACGTCCGCAGGTGAGCGAGCGAAGCGAGCGAGCCTTGATGAAGACGAGAATACTCGCGATGAATCAACACCCGCGAAATGGCTACAGACATTCCATTCAGACATTACGGCACATCCACTACTAAACTAAACTAAACTAAACTAAACTAACATTATTCCACTCAATTCTTTTGACTCGCTTAACTGTGAAATTGCGCACAATCTCGCTTCGCTCGGCGCAGCGGAATGCTCCATGACTCGGCCTACTTCGCAATTTCAAGGCTAGTCATGTGCACCGATGACACCGTGCAGCTCCAGAAATCCGTCCTGAACGAGCTGGTGAGCGACGCATCAAAAGAGAAGAAGAACAATAATAAAATGATCATTGAGGAGGAGGCGCTGGTGTCGGACAGTCCCCACCCTTTGCTCCCGTTGGTGACGAGCCAAAATGCCTGCAAACTTTTTCTGTGGATGCTCTACGACAGTGCCGACGGCGAAAATAAGGATCTAACGGGAGCGTGCAAAACAGATTTTGATCCGTGGGAGATTGAGCTGTTGGGCACGCCCAGCGTGAACGAGGAGCCAACTTTCAAGAAGAGCACAACGACCAAGAAGGTGAGCGAGCGAGCGAGCGAGCGAGCGGGAATGAAATAAGACCTGAACTAACATTATTCCACTCACTTCGCTTGCCGCAGAATGAACTGACTCAGTTCGTAGCGGACAATTTCAAGGAGTTGGTGGAGCAGCATTGCGCAGAACTACTGACCTCCGGTGGAGCTGCGGGAAGGTTCCTGCGCGCCATTTCCGGCGAGGGGCGAAAGCTAAACGATTGCGACGACTATCTCCCCAAGTGCGTGGTGGAGGCGTGCCAGTCCGAGTCAATATTCGACCACACCCACGCCCACAAGACCTTGCAGAAGATCATCGAGGCCAATGCAGCTGTCAGTGCGGCAATGTTTGGAGCCTACAAAACCAACCTCATGACCAAAATTGGATCGACCAACAGGGGAGCGTTCGTTTTGGCCAGCATGTGCAAGAACAACGACGAAACGAGTAAAAATGTGGTGAAGGAGATGGTAAAGAGCAAGAAGGACATTGAGAAGAGAGCCAAAAAGGAGAAGGGTTGCGAGGTGTTGTTAAAGTTCCTTTAATTGAAAGCTATATCATAAATTGTTCTGATTTCTTACAACACCGCTTGCACGTTCATCAAGCACATGAAGTACGACAAGGCTGAGCTGGTCGAAAATTGAGGACGTGCTGAAGCCGGCTCGCAAGTGCAACGTGTGCAGCTCCCTCGGCGCGAAACCCTGCGCAAGGTGCAAAACGCACGTTCTGCTGCTCCCCCTCCTCCTCCTGCCAGAAACTAGCCTGGAAGTAGCACAAGAAGACGTGTCCCCTCTCGCCCACCGAGGTTTCTGAATTTATGCATACAGCGACCGGGTGCTGGAGACGGACCAACAAGTGTGAGGTGCTGGAGTTCCTACAATTGAACTGGATCTGGAACTGGAAACACAAAATTACAATTCCCAATAAAAATTCATCTTCAAGTTTTGTTTATTTCCCGAACAACCTTTTAAAAAACGAAGGCTCTTCCGGTGTCACGTATCGCATAGGAGTATCTGCCCCTAAAAACCTATCGACCATGTCGCTGTACGCACCCCCGGCGTTGTCGCCCTTGCCCTCCAGTGTGATGACTGGGGTTCCGTTGTTGGTGCAAGTAAGTATGGATTTCGATTCGGGGATCACTCCAACCAGGTCGAGGCCAAGAAGCTCTTGGATATCGGTGATAGACAACGATTCGCCGAGCTCGGCTCGGTCGGCGTCGTATCTTGTAATCAAAAGGCTCATTTCGACGGGCTTGGCTCCGAGCTCGGCCCTTCGGGAGCGGGACGAGATGAAGCCGATCATTTTGTCGGCATCACGGCAAGATGAAAGCTCGGGGTTGGTAACTACGACAGCATCATCGGCGAAGTACATAGCGTGCTGTTGAGTGGGGTGGGAAAATGAGGATTAGATTCAATTTTTTAGACTTGAGACCATTGATAGGCGCTCGCTCACCTTAGCCCCAGACTCTATTCCGGCAGGACTGTCCAAGATCACATAATCAAATTTCTTGCAGAGCTCGTTAAGCACCCGCTCCACGCCCTCCACCGTGAGGGAGTCCTTGTCCTTGGTTTGAGAAGCCGCCAGCATGGACAAACCCTCCACCCGCTTGTCTTTAATGAGAGCCTGCTGGAGGCTGCACTCCTCGTTGAGAACGTTGATGAAATCGAACACCACTCGGCGCTCGGCACCGAGATGGATGTCGAGGTTACGCAATCCAATGTCAAAATCAACAACGCAAACAGTATTCGATTTTGAGGCAATGCCCATTGCAAACGATGCGGCAGATGTTGTTTTACCAACACCGCCCTTTCCAGAAGTAATTGCCACTATCCGTCCCATGGTCGGGTCGGAATCGGGGGGGGGCAGCTTGTGGGCAGTGTTGGCAGTGTGGGCTGCCTGCATTGACGCCGCCGAAGGGGCAGGGGCATGAGGGATCGTTGTTTTGGGGGTGGTGGGGACAGCTGAGATTGTGGTTGCCTGAGCTTTTGGGTTTGTAATGATTGTGTGTTTTTTTGCTGTTTTGCGACAAGGGTTAGGGTTGTTTTTTAGAGAAGTGCCGTTCAAACTCTCCAACTCACATTTCGATTTGGTGGATTTAAACCGCTGTGCTGCTAGCTGGGGACCATACGCCCCTGCTGATCTACCCGCTGTTGTACGAATTGACTGGAGCATTTTATTGTCTAGGGCGGTCGTAAATTTAAATTTAAATCGAAAATCGCAAACGCTATCTGAGCCCCAAATCACGTGCAAATTGTAAAAATCCCTTCTCCATATAAACCTCGGGCTATCAATAGGCCATTTTGCAACAACAACAACAAAAATACGTTATGTCTTCGTCCCGTGAACGGAAACGCAAGGTACAACCATCCTGGGTCGAAATCACTCCCTTTCTTCTTCCTCCTCTTCCTCCTCTTCCTCCTCTTCCTCCTCATCCTTCTCCTCCCTCTCTCTTCTCCGCCCCTCTCCCGCTCCCTCTCCCCACCACCGCTGCCCCCTACTAACCCGCTCCACTTTGCTTGCTCTGCTCTACTTCATAGTCTGACTCGAGTGGCAATGAACGTCGCCAGCTTGCTCAATCCCATACACAGAAAATCCTCCTCCAGCAGGAGGAGAAGAAAACCAATTTTCGGCGTTTCATCGGCCAGCAGCCAACCTCTTTGAAGTCCCAATCCACCCCCACCATTCTTGACGCCTCTGACAACCGGTCTGCTGAGTTTGCGGTGAATCTAACATTCGCCAATTCTCTTCCCCGGGTGCCAGTGGGTGCTGTGTTTGTTGGCGGCGGTGCTGAAAACCAAAACGGGATTTCCGGCACGAAGAGCTTCACCGAATACCGACCCACTAAGCTCGAGGCTGAGCACAGCTGGCGCCTCCACACTGAGTTGGACCTTGGTGTTAAAATCGATGTCATTTCCCCCTCCACCTTTCAAGTCTCAACCACCGAAAACCTAGCCCCCGGCGACAATGATATAGTCAACTGGAAGGGTCACATGGGCGATTCTGCCGGAGAGGCTCTGAAAAAGAAGCGCGAGCGTCAGCGCCGTGGAATTGCCAACGGCCAGCACAACTCACCCGCCTCTAGCAAACCAGCTCCGGCCGAATTTGACGTCAAGCTCAAGGCTGGAAAGCACTTCACCGAGTCCCGCGTGCTCGAAAAGAAATCCCAGGAGTACATGAGGCGTACAACCTACCTGGCCAACGACATCCACCAGCAGGTACACACATACAAGTCCCTGTCGGAGGTGACGGCGGAGAAGGTGGTTGAGTTGAACGAGCGAATTGCTGGTCAACAGGAAGCCACCTGTACTGAGGCCATCGAGAAGGGCTTTGCCTATGCCAACCGTCCTAACAAGACGAGGACGTTGCAGCATCCAACGAAGGTGAGTGAGCACCATTCACCAGTTGGAACTCGCTTCAACTAACCCACTCACTCAACTCAACTCAACCTCACTCAATCAATTCAGAAAAAACTCACCGTCGAGTGGGTCCTCCCCCTCCTTCCGGACATGGAACGCTGGAACAATTCGTTCCTCCACACCGAAATTGCCCCCAACGACCTCTCCAAAACCAACAACAACAACAACTCCTCCGCGGCCAACAATAAAATCATTAAAATCAAGAACATCAACCAATCGCTTATCGTGGACGTCGAACAAACCGCCCAGAACGATGGGGTGAACAACAAGAAGCTGACGTGCAACTTAGTCACGCCGATCGACCCCCGCAACGAGGACGAAGCGAAGCGTTCCACGTACGATGTTGTGAGCGCCTACGACGCGGAGTTCACACCGTTGAGGGCTCAGGACGAAGCAGACACCCACTTCGTGCTAGTAGTTGACGAGGCGAACGGAGGTGAGCGAGCGAGCCTTGATGAAGACGAGAAGTATATACGAGCCACTACTAAACTAACATTGGTCTCAATTCTTTGGCTCGCTCGCCTCCCCCCTGACCCCCTGATCCATTAAAAATGCGCCTCGCTTCGCTCGGCGCAGCGGTGTTTTACCACCCGCTGACGAGCAAGGCTCAGCTGTCAATGCCGAGGAAATTGAAGGGGAGAATTACAAGACAAGTCACGAGGAGGCCGTTGACAGAGGAAGAGGTTGAGGAGAAGGAGGAGGCGTTGTGCGAGGTGGATGTGGCGCTAAGCGCGAAGAGGTATGGGAGCAAGGAGATTCCGATTCAGGTGGAGAAGATTAAAGAGACGGTGGCTGTGGCCTTGGATGAGGATGAGGATGAGAAGGAAGATGAGGATGAGGATGAGAAGGAAGATGTGGAGAAGGAATATGAGAAAGAAGATGAGAAGGAAGAGACGGTGGCTGTGGCTGTGGCTGTACCAGCCGTTGATGATGATGATATGGAATTCGACTAAAAGCTAAATGAAATCCACCTTCGCCAAC
>Ga0302116_1001588_pt1 | contig 13705 bp, 9 predicted proteins | sample AG5_SCM_MG_FD_203124 | JGI IMG/M metagenome (GOLD analysis project Ga0302116, IMG submission 203124) | Marine microbial communities from Western Arctic Ocean, Canada - AG5_SCM | ecosystem: Environmental > Aquatic > Marine > Oceanic | place: Canada: Western Arctic Ocean | collected 2017-10-01 | reverse complement strand
TCGCGGCGACTGAAATGAAAGGCACGCCGGCTTCGCCGGCCACCGCTCGCGCTAACAGAGTTTTCCCCGTTCCCGGCGAGCCGCACAAAAGTACGCCACACGGCGGTCTGGCTCCAAGCTTAGAGTATCGCTCCGGATTTTTCAAAATGTCTACGATTTCAGATAGCTCTTCTTTTGCTTCGTCGACGCCGGCGACGTCCTCGAACGTCGTCGACGGCGGCGGCGTGAAATCCGGATCATTGCGACCTCGGCCGTTGAACGACCTGCCGCCGACTTGTCTTCCGGCGCCTGGAATCCCACCAGGCATGCCGCCACCCGGCATCCCTCCTCTCCCACCGGGCATGCCGCCCCCAGATCCCATCATCATCGAGTTCTCGCGAAAGTTCCTCAACCAAAAGAACAAAACGATCGACGCGAAGACTAAAAACGGGAAATCAAACGCATTCTTATCGCCGTCGGCTTCCACGGAGAAGAGCTCGACGTCGTTCTTTTCCAACTGCGCATACGGAGTTTGCGCATCCGCGGGCTTTCTGGTCGCGTAGTGAATCTCGAACGATTTCGACCCGTCGCTTTTGCTTAGAGTCGTCGTCCTTTCCCCTCCTCCTCGTCGTTGTTGTTTTCCTTCGCTAGAACCGCCGCCGGTTTCAATCACGGTCGGTTTCCTCGGTTTCCACGTCAACCGGTCCCCGGCGACGGTAACCGTCCTAATCTCATTCTTCCTCGCGTCCCTCAAAAACTTCGAATACGAAACTTGCAACACTCTCGCTCTTCTCTCTTTCATCGCATTGGTCGCGCTCGGATTCCCCGCGAAACTCCCAAACGCCGCCTCGTACGCGTACGCCAGAAACGAAACCAACGCGTAGGTGCCAACAATTTTCGTCGCGCGGTTCACCAGCATCACCGATCGCGGTGGTTGCGGGTTCTTGTTACCATTATTTATTCTCTGCGGAGATGGTAAAGGAACATTTGGTTTCTGCTCATTTTTGCTCCCAGTGCTGCCTTTTTCCATTTTATCCGCTTTTTCCTCCTTTTCCTCCTTTTCCTCGTCGTCACCATCATCGGACGTCGACGAGGACGATTTCGACGACGCGCACTTTACCCCACCGGCGAAAACAACACCAACATTAGTAGCACTACCTCTTCCTCTCGCTTTCGTAGTATTTGGAGCGTTGACCATCCTTCTCGTGCCATTTTTGTTCGAGAAAGAATTAAGCGTCGACGTGTTCCCCGAGGGGTCGTTGACGGCACCGAAACGAGATGAAGACGAAGAAGAACGCTTGGTTGCTTTGAATGCGCTGTTTCTCCCACCACGAAAGACGCGCACAGACGACGATTCAGACGATATTCCAACGCCGATGGAAATGACGTTGAGTGAAAACATCATCGTCGGACTTTATGAGAGTGTTTTCGTCGCGACGAGAGCGTTTTAAGTGAAGCGAAAAGAAGGCGAAAAGAGCGAAAATGTATGCGTTTGCGTTTTCTCGTCGAAGACTAAACTATAATCGGAACTAAAATAAACTATAATCGGAACTTGATTCTGGTTCTGATTCGGAACTTGATTCTGATTCTGATTCTACGAGCACGTGTAACTCTCCGTGCTCGTATCGCCAATCAGGTGGTAATGGACAGTCGTTGTCGAGGAGGTATTGTACACATTCGGTTTCGTTGTATTTGTGCGCTTCTCGTACCGCATCTTTGTCCCAAGGCGCTTTGGCGGTTTCGTGCAAGCACTTCAAACAGTCTAATTGGCCGTACATGGCCGCCAACTCACACGCATCTTCGTCATATTTATCATACTTACGCTCAACAAGATATTCGAGTATATGAAGATGACCATATTGAGCCGCCCAAGCGGCAGTATCAGAATCCCAAGGCGCTTTGGCTTCTTCGTGTAAGTATTTCAGGCACTCGAGATGACCTTTTAAGGCAGCATGTGCACACGCAAACACTTTGATAGGACACTGATTTGCCACGCAATACTTCACCATTTCCAGATTACCTTGTCCTGTGGCCGCATTAATCGTCCTATAATCCCACTCACACTTTTTCTCCTCTCGCGCCCACTTGAGGAACTCGAGTTTATTCGTTTTAGCAACTCGAAAGCAGAAAGAAGTTTCGTCCAACCAGCTCGTCAACAACGATTTATAATCCCACGCAACTTCCAAAGTCGATATCGACGACATCTCTTCTATTTTAAACCTCTTTTTCAAATCACCCGCGCGAGACGATCTCTTAATCAACTTTCTCGTCTCCGTATTCACTTCGTGCAGGAATTTCACATCCGTTCGATTCAGTCTCGGAAGAATATGTTTGAAACAAACATCGTCGTTATCATTCACGAGCAAATCCCACAACAAAACCTTCCCTCTCCTCTCCTCGTCGTCCACCTCTTCCTCTTTCTCTCCCTCGTCCTCGCAGCAAGGCGTTTTTCTTTTCCTCGTGATCATATTCACACGCGTTCGTATTTCTCTTTTTTCTCAAGCATTTGCTTCATTTTTTCCCCAAACTTCTTTGCTCTCTAAACGTTTCATTAACCACCTTCAAATGGTGCACGCGATCGCCTACTGGAAACCACGCACGGAGAACAACAAGAACCAAGTGTCTTCTCAATTCGATTCCATCAACTTCCCGCCATCCGCGTACGTGCGATTTAACAGTCACTTGCTCTCCAAATTGAACCGATTGGACGACGGGGAAAAAGAGACCAACACGAGAGCGAGTGTCACTTTGTATAAACGAAACGAAGGCAAACAGGGCGGTCCTTTCGTGGTCGGACTGACCGATACAGAGCGAGAAAGGATTCGGGAACAGTTTTACGTGGTGGAAGTGTTTGATTCTTCGAAGAGCAGCAAATTTATATTCGCGAAGAAGAAGACGAACGAACGAGAATACATCGAGGAACTGAAACGTGTGAATCCAACGGAGTACGTGAGAGATAGCGGAAGTCGATTTCACGAGGTACAATTCGTGAGAAAGTTCGTGTGTAAAGAAACGACGGCGATCGACGACGAGGAGGACGTCGAGGATGCGTCACCGCCGACAGATACGAAGACAAAGAAGAAGCGTAAGAAGCGGCGGTATACGGTGCGAGTAGGACGCGTGGAAGACGCCAAAGCTGGGTCGAGGATGGTGTGTGGAAGCGTCGTGGAGGTGAGCAGGTTAGATTGTGTGGGCGTCGGCGACGGGAAGCAGGAGCATGAGGACGACGACGGCGGAGAAGGCGCCGCGCGGACCACGAAAAGGAAACGAACGCCGCCTCGAAGCGAAAAAGACGCAGAAACGGACAAAAAGAAGCTCCTTCGAGTTCTCGAGAAAATCACGGCAACTGCGGAAGGGATTCTCGCCGACGAGAGAAAAGAAAACGCAAAGACGGCGAAAGCGGCGAAAGTAGGAGGAGGAGGAGAAGACGACGACGACGACGAGAAAGCGACAAAAAAAGAAGAGGGAAAAAAGACGGGTGAGTTCGTGGACGCCACCGCGAAGTGGACCTTGCTACTCGACCAAAACGACAGTGGTGAGGAGACGACGACGACGGCATCGTCGGGGTTTGACGTCCACCCGGCGGCGATGTACTGCGCGTTAGTCGCTTCCGCGTTTGAATAGTAGCTGAATAGTACGCTTTGATGTAATAAACGATATTGATGAGAAACGTTTAATGATTTTAAACTCACGACTCAACCTTCTCCGCCCATTCTCTTTGTCTCCTTTCTCGCGCAGGGACGACCACAAACATCCCAAATAACATCCAACACGCTAAAATCACCACCATTATCCCCAACATCGCTTGATTTACTTGCCTATCGCTCGCGTCTCGCATCAGCTTCGTCCTCTTCAACGTATCCTTCGCCTTCCTGTGCGAGTTCATAAATCCCCTCCCCGTAGATTGCACCGGCTTCGATCGCGCTACTCTCATCCCAAACTTTGCCGACTGTTGGCCAAACCTTCTCACGTGCTCGTTCGTCCCTATTTTCTTCGCCGCTTTATACCAAAACGTCGTCTGCTTCCTCGAACCGTCGCGTAGGGTCACGTACCCGTCGTCGTCGTCGTTTTCAGCCGCCGAGCGCGAGCGCGAGAGGAGACTCGGGGATACGTCCATCTCCCCGCTCCTCGCAGTCGCGCCGCCCAAAACCGACGACGACGGTGACTCCTCCTCCTCCTCTTCCTCCACCACCGTTTCCATTTCTCCTCCTCCTCCTCCCAAATCCTCCTCTTCCTCCGCGGTGTTGTTGTTGTTGTCATTCTCCTCCTCGTACGAATAATACGCGCTCTTATCGTAATCATCAAAATCTTCGATGTTGGACATGGTGTTCGACCCAACCGACGGGTTACTGTTCAGCGGAACGCCCTCGTCCTCGTTGTAAGAGTAGTAGCTGCCAATATTGTCACCACCGTTTCTTTTCTTCGGGGCACCCATGCGAGGGTATTGGAGGAGCTTTCTGTTGAAATTTCCATTTTGGATCGCGATTTGGAACGGAGAGGAGGAGGGGAAAGAGGAGAAAAATCCGACGCAGAGGAGTACGACGACGGTCCCGTTTAGAATCGTCTTTCGAGGACGAGGCGAAGACCAAAAGACGGTTTGAGTAAAGGCTTTGACGAAAGAAGATTTCATATTTGGACTTGTGTGTAAGTGACGAATTTTCCCCCATGCACAAAACAGTTGACAAAAACGACAATTTTTGTTTCTGCACAAAAAAGATCTCACATGTGATTTAATACTACTCATAATTTTAAACGCGCAAGAATAGTATACACTAATGAGCAGACGAAAGAATCCACATCCGCAGCGCGCGGTGAACGCGAGGACGGTTTTGGTGGTGAAGGGTAGGAGAGAGGAGGAAGAAGTGGAAGAACAACCGGTGTTGTGTTTGAGGATTCCTGATGATGATCTCGAGGAGAATCATCAGATACAAAAAGAAGAAGAAGAAGAGGGAGAAGAAGAAGAAGAAGAAGAAGAAGAAGAAGAAGAAGAAGAAGAAGAAGAAGAAGAAGAAGAAGAAGAAGAAGAAGAAGAAGAAGAAGAGATGACTGTTAGGAAAGGAGCTAAGAGAAAGAGAGGGCACGAGTGCGATGTGTGCGAGAAGTGTTTTCGTCAACCTGGTGATTTGAAAAGGCACATGCGTATTCACACGAACGAGAAACCGTATGAATGCGATGTATGCGAGAAGCGTTTTCGTGATTCTAGTAATTTGAGAAGGCACAAGCGCACTCAACATTAGCTCTCTTTCACAGTCCTCTGTAAACATATACGTATACATCACATACTCAACGAATCAAACGAACTTTTACTCGCGCTTTCGTGTGTCTCGCGTTTTACATCACATTTTATAAATACTTTTTGCTCAGAAAATTCCCCCAAACTGCATTACAGAGCGAGCGCGGAAAGAGAGAGAGGACAACGCTCTCAAAAATCTGAGTTTGAGAGAGACTTCACGAAGAGCGTCGTGAATACTTCTCCTCCTCCTCGTCATCATCATCGCATCATCGTTTCATTAAACACAACACAAAAGAGAAACATCATCAGAGAGAGATTTATTCCCCCCTAATATAAGCGCTTTTGATTCCCCTATTAAGAAAGAAAGAAAGAGATAACATGTTCTTTGGTGGTGGACGGTCGAACAAAGACGATGAGTATGAGTATTACTCTTCAGAAGCAGACGATTCAGACGAAGAGTTCGAAGACGCGCTGGAAATTGCGCGGAGAACGCGACGAGAGATGATGCACAATCGAGCGCAATTTGAGCAGCGGATGCATCCTCAGCGAGAGGAGGCGAAAGAGTTTAACAGTAACGACGGACGACGACTCGAAGATGAAGAAGAAGAAAGAGAAGCGATGATGATGGAAAAGAGAGGAGCAAAGTTAAAATCCTGGGCCGGGGCGTTTAGCGCGTTCGACGACGACGACGAGGACGAAGGCGTTCGAAAACATTTCCCGAAACCGCCGCCGTTTCCGTTACCGCGGGAGTTTGCGAGGCCGGAGTTTTTGAGAGAAGAGAGACGGGTGGATTTTGGCGCGGACGAATTGGAGTACGATGATAAAGGCGACGACGACGATTCAAACGACGACGACGAGAGGTTGAGGAGTCACGGGAAGGCGGCGACGCGTTCTGGTGGTCGTTTTCGGGCGACGACGCCGATGTCGTCGATGCTCTCGATGCGAGCCAGTCCCTCGTCTTCGTCGAAGAATGCGTCTTCTTCGTTATTGGTAGAATCTCTCGCGTCGCAATTGCGAGCGTGCGAGTTGAGAGCCGCGGACGCGTTGGAGGATGCCGAGAGAGAGTCCGAACAGGCGGCGAGATGTGAACGAGAGAATGAAAAGTTACGAGAGAAATTGAAACGGATGGAAGAGCCCGTGAAGGAGTTGCAAAAAGTGTGCGCGTTGGACCGACGGAAACGCGCGGAAGGCGAGGAGCGAGCGGCAGAGGCGAAAGCGAAGGAAGAGAGGATGAAATTAGACGTGCGAGAGGCGATTACTTTGTTGAGAGAACGGGAGAGAGAGATTGAGGAATTTGCAAAGATGGCGAAAGAGGCGGAGAGGAAGAAGAACGAGGCGAGGGAGCACGCGCTGACGATGCGGGCGAATTCGAGGAAGTTGGAGAGAGAAAACGCTCGATTACGAACAGCCGCGGCTGAGATGGAAGAAAGAATGGAACGGATTGTATCGATGAACGAACAGTCTGGAAGGTCGATTTCGGAAATTGTTAGGAGTAGTCCGATGAAAAGGCATCCTCAGCTCGCCGCTGATCGACGAGAAGAAGAAGACAAAGAAGAAGAAGGAGAAACGAAAAGAGCTACTACTGAGACGCATGCAACAGCAAAACCAGCACCAAACATTGCCGCCGGCACGAGAACCGACGCCGTCCGACTCCAATCTCCATCCTGGTCCTGGTTCCGCGACGCCACCGAAGACGCCTTGACGGTCTCAAAAACTCCCGTCGTCTCTCGACGAAACGGATCCGCCAAAAACGAAAAGAAAACCGACGCCACCAAAGCCCCTCCATACGCGACCTTCGCCGACCAACGCGCCAATATCCTCCTCCTCATCTCGCAAAACGAAAAAAACATCACCTTCCTCTCCTCCGAACGCGATCATCTCCTCCAACTCTTGGCCACGAAATTCTCAACCGGCGCCGGCAAATCCATGAAAGAACGAGAGCGGAAACTCGCCGTCGAAGACCGATTAAACCAAGTGGAGGCGAGTTTGAAACAGGCGAAATTGAAAACGAGAACGCTCCGAGAAGAATGAATACATATATAGTACCTGGTGCATACCAGGTACTCTGATTGACTCGTAATGAAAGATTGTATACTGTTGTAAAGTTCTCGTCGGTGATAGTGTTTACATTTTGTTCATCAATTAAATTCCTCGTAAAAAGAAGTCTCAAGAAGCAGTTTTCCCCCATTAATTGGTTTTGTGCGATCTCATACTAATAACACTCTAACAATACTAATAACAATGCGTCGTCTCTTCGGCTTGTCGCGATCGTTTTCCTACGTCACAACCTCGGTTTTGATCGCCTCTTTGATCGTCGCACACGCTTTACTCACTCGCGAGCAATATTTCAGCGCGATGTTGTATCTCTCGACGTCGAAAATTTCCGTCGTTTCCTTGGCGAACGTCGCGTTCGCGTTGGCGTTTACCTTGGCGAAAGTTGTGAAAACCATATTCCTGGGCGCGTTGCGAGAGAGCGAAGTCGAGCGGTTGCACGAACGGACCAGAGAAGCGGTCATGGAGACGTGTTTGGCGATGACTATATTCAGAGAGGAATTCAACTTGAGATTTGTCTCCTTGTTCGCCTCTTTGTTGTTCTTGAAGGCGTTTCACGGTTTGTGCAAAGACCGAGCGGAACACATGGAAACGGCACCGAGAGTGCGAGCGATCGACAGATTTAGAATCACGAGCTTTATGGTGTGTTTGTTACTCGTGGACGTGGCGTTCGTGAAGTTTGCGATTGAACGCGTCGTCGCGAAAGGACCTTCGGTGGTGCTTTTGTTCGGGTTCGAGCACGTTATTTTGGCGAGTAAAATGTGCGTCGGGTTTGCAAAGTATTTCGTGACGTTAGTGGATCGCGCGATGGATGGAAATTGGCAAGGGAAGGGCGCGTTCGTGTTTTATTTAGAGCTGTGCGCGGATTTGGTGCATTTGTGCGTGTACGTGGCGTTTTTTTCCATCATCTTCGCCTATTACGGGTTGCCGATACATTTGTTGAGGGACGTGTACGTAACGTTTAGACAGTTTAAAGATCGAGTGGCGGCATTTTTGAGGTACAGAAGAGTGACGGCGAATTTAGATTCGAGGTTTCCAGATGCGACTGGGGAGGATTTAGACTTAGCGCGAGGCGGCGAAGATACGTGCGTCGTGTGCAGAGAGAAGATGAAAACGTGCCAGACGCACGCTGACGGGAGTCAAACGCCGATACCGAAACAAATGCGCGCGAAGAAATTGCCGTGTTCGCACGCGTTTCATTTGCACTGCTTGAGATCGTGGTTAGAGAGACAACAGGCGTGTCCAACGTGTCGCGCGTCGGTGTTGCCGGAGGAAGAGAGAGAGTTGGAGAGAAGACAGAGAGAGAGGGAGGAAGGTCGGTGGCAAAGGTTACCGCCGGAATTACAGCCGGGGTACATTGCGCCGGAAGTGCAGGCGAGATTAGACGCGCAGACAGCAGAGGCGAGAAGGGAAAGAGAGGAGAGAGCGAGAAGGGAGAGAGGAGAGAATGGAGGCGTCGGGGTGACGGCGACCGATGGAGGAGTACCGGGAGGAGGAACGGATGCGCCTTCTTCTTCGACGACAACGGCGGCAGTAGGTGCAGAAGCAGACGGAGAAGCGCAACGCGTTCGGGAGCAGCGATTAGAGCACCTCGAGCGTCGTTTAGGAGGCGAGCAACAACAACAACAACAAACGCCTTCAACGACTACTTCTTCTTTGAGGGAACCGGCGGGGGCGGCTACTGCCGTCGCTGCGTCGACGACGCGTACGCCCGCGCGCACGCCACCATCGCCGAGATTTTTACAACACCATCAACAACAAACGAGAGCGACGCCGCCGCCGAACATGACGACACCAATCGCGCCTTCTCCTTTGGCAAATCTCAACCCGGGCGGCGAGTGGTGGACTCCCGGTACCGCCGCAATCAACGCGTCCTACCAAGCCGGCATCTCAGCCGCGGCGACGAACATGGCAAACGACGAATCGTCGCTGTCTGAAGAAGACATATCGGCGCGTCGCATGGCGCACGCCGCCGCCGCCGCCGTCGCTGCTGCCGCGCAACAAGCGCAAATGGCGTTCATGAGCGTCGCGCCGCTCGGTTTGCTTCCTCCGGGATCAAACATCAACGGCGGTAGTAGCTACTTCCCGTTTCCGATCGATTCACAACACCAACAACAACCAATGCCACTCACGCCGGAGCAATACGAGAAGGAGTACAACCGTCGTCAAGCGCAAATGGAGAAAAACGATCAAAACGCGAACGCGAAAATCTCCGCGTTGGAACAAAAAGTGAACGAGTTGATGCAAAAACTCGAAGACCATCATCATCATCAGCAGCAGCAGCGCTCGAACAAACCTTCACCTCCTTTGGAAGCGAAATTCGACCGAACCGCGACGACGACGACGAATTCTCCTCCTCCGCCTTCTTCCTTATCTTCGCAACATCAACACGGGGAAGACACCAAAAAAATCGCCTTCCGACACTCTCGCTCGGCTTCGCCGTCCATACTCACCGCCGCGACGACCATAACCGCCAACGACGCCAACCCTACGGAGATCGAAGAAGAACAAGAAGAACAAGAACAAAAAGAAGAAGAGCAAGAAGAGCAAGAGGACGAAGTTTCCCTCGCGCTTCGTTTGAGAAGAGAAAAGTGGTTGGCGCAGCAGCGAACGAAAGAAGAAGAAGAGCGATAGAGTAAAAATGTACTCAAAACACCTGTGTGATCTGCACTCAAAAGTCCAGCACTCAAAAGTCCAGCAGCGAACGAAAGAAGAAGAAGAGCGATAGAGTAAAAATGTACTCAAAACACCTGTGTGATCTGCACTCAAAAGTCCCCCAAAAAACGTTTCATCAGAACCGCACTTAGACACACACACACACTTTTAAGATGGAGAGATTGAACTACTGATCGCGAAAAAGCACGTAGCAGAGAAGACTTACTAACATGTTTTTGTCTCTTTCTCTCTCGATGTGTTGTCCTTCTTCTTTGTCTTCTTCTTCTCGTCGTCAACCATTCGGAGGAGAATCGGCGGCGCAAAGGATTTCCAGTTGAGACGTTCCTTTCTTCTTCTCTGCAAAGAAGATGTCCTCTCTCTCTCCCGATGTCCTCGAAAGAAAAAAGATAGAAGCACTCGTTAAAGAAGGGTTCTTACCAATTCGAGCGCAGTTTTTGCGAGGCCCGTCCTCCCCAGAGGAAGAAAAAGATGATGTCGACGGACCGAAGAAACCGTTAGAAGGAGGAGAAGGAGGAGGAAAGGCGACGGTATTACAGAGCAACAAAAACGGCTTACGACAAGGCACAAAGTCACAAAAGCAACGAAAGAGAGAGAAATACCTTTCGATGAGGAATGATTTGTGTCATTTTGTGGCGGTTGGGAAGGAGTGCGCGTTTCAATCGACCGGGTCGTGCGAACGCGCGCACGACGCGGAGAAGTATTTAGAGGCGAGAAAAGACGGGTTCGGCGGGCGATGCTTTATCGGCGGCGACGAGGACGAGGAAGACGTGAAGTGTCCGTACGAGCGGAAGATGAAAGATGTGAGATGTCCGTTTGGAGTACGGTGTTATTTTTCCGATCGACACGAAAATATTGCGAAAGAGTCGAAAACGTTGCTCGAGTGGCGACGGAGCGCCGGCAGCGAAGAGTTCAATGCCATGGAGGACTGGTTGCAGAAAAAATTACGCGAGTCCACGTATCTTTTGCCAAGATCGACAAAGTATTTAGAGATGGTCGGGAATGATTTGCTGTGCGTGTCGAAAGCGAAGAAGAGGAAGATTACGGCGATAAATCGAAATAACAAAGACGACGACGCGAACGCGAATGAGGAGAAAACGGTAAAAAAGAACGCGATCGATTTCAATAAAAAGTTAGTCTTGGCACCGTTAACGACGGTTGGACACGCGCCGTTTCGACGCATGTGCGTGAAGTTTGGGGCAGACGTTACGATATCGGAGATGGCGATGGCTTCAAACTTGTTAGCCGGCGATCGACGCGAGTGGGCGCTGGTGCGAAGACACGCGTGCGAATCGAGTGCGACGAATAAGTTTGGCGTCCAAATATGCGGCGGGTACCCCGATTTGGTCAGCCGATGCGTGGTGCGTTTGTTTTGTTTTGTTTTTCGTGTTGTTTGTTTGCGCGTGTACTACATAGCGATATAACGAGCGGGGTGATGATTAAACCTTGGGACTTCTTTGGCAGCCGCAGCCCTAGTAGGCGCAAAGGAGGAAGCGCCGGGTTGTGTTCGCATTCTCTGGCTATTTTACAGCTCGTGAGTTCCCAGTGCTGTCTGACCGCTCGATCGATGCAGAGTAGTATTTTACACCACCATCATCGTTGTCTTCAACAAACTTTGTTTAACATTTTTATTTTATTCTTCCAACAATAACAACAACAAACGTTAACAGGAACTGATTGAAAACGAAGTCCAATGCGACTTCATCGACATCAACATGGGATGTCCAATCGATGGCGTTTGCGCCAAAGGCGCCGGCTCAACTTTGCTCACGCAACTTAAAACCGGTAAGTTGGAGAAAATCATCGACGCGGCGAGCTCCTCGTTGCGTAAGATTCCGTTGACGATCAAAATTCGAATGGGCTACCACGATCGCAAGCAACAGTGGAACGCGCACGATATCGTCAATCGATGTTGCTCGGCGCCTTCTTCGTCATCTCGAGATTCCCTCAACGCCGGTTGGCTCGGTAAAGTCGCCGCGGTGACGTTACACGGACGAACGCGCGCGCAACGCTATTCGCGCTTGGCGGACTGGGAATACATCGACGAGTGTGGGAAAATCGCTAACACTGTTTCAGACGGCGTCGTCCCGCTCATCGGCAACGGCGACGTGTATACCTACGAAGATTACAACGCACACGTGGAATCTGGAAACGTCGCCACGTGCATGATTGGTCGAGGTGCAATTATCAAACCGTGGTTGTTCCAAGAGATTAAAGAGCAAAGGCACATCGACGTCTCTTCCTCGGAGCGTTTAGAGTACTTCGCGGAATTTTGTAACTACGGGTTCGAACATTGGGGTTCGGATTCCATCGGCGTCGAAAAGACGAGAACATTTCTATGCGAATGGATGAGTTATACGCACAGATACGTCCCGGTTGGTCTTTTAGAGCACGCGAGCGTACAAAAGATGCATTTGCGTCCGCAACGATATTTCGGTCGAAACGATATGGAAACTTTGTTGGCCTCGGATAAAGTCGAAGATTGGATTAAAGTCAGCGAAATGTTCCTCGGCAAACCGAAAGACGATTGGACGTTCGTTCCGAAACACAAATCAAACTCGTACGCAGCCATGAACAGTAACAGCATCACGTCCTGGGAAGAAGTCGACGCGCAAGGGTGAATAAAATAGGTACGTTCTTTGTCGTCTCGAATCTTTTTGTCTTCTCTCGCAAACGAAGATGCGCAAATGCGCGCGCGCGAGCACACATGTGCACACACACAAACACACACACATTCTTAGTGATGATACACTTTTTTTGGAATTACCGTCTGACGTTGAGAAATGTTTTGCCTTTTGGAACGGCGGCCCTTCACAAAAACGATGAGCAGAAAAAATGGCTTCTGAAAGAATACGATGATGATGATGATGTGTTGTGTGTATATGAAAATTCCCCAAACGCGGGGCAAAGTGGTAATACGAGCGTTTATGCGTCGTCCTCAAATCGGATCGTCTCTCTCGAAAAATCGTCCTGATCCTCCTCCTTCTCCTTTCCTTACTCACGCTCTCTCGTTCTCGTTCCTTCTTCACAGATTAACAGATTAGAATAGAGACGCTCGCATACGCTTCGTGTTGTATTATTACGAATAAGGAAAGAAAACAGTTGAAACATCCTCACAAAAACATTAAATGAACGCGCGTAAAAATCATCACCTCTTTCCCCGCTGGTTGTTCTCCTCCGTCGTTTCCGTCGCGGAGTGCTCCTCCTCCTTTGCTTCTGCCTTAAACGACGAGGAATCTTCTTCCAAACACCTTGAACCATCATCATCGAAGAACAACAACATTTCCAAAACGAAGAAAAATCTCCCCGCGAAAGTGGACGAGTTGAACGCAATTCACGCCAAGCAAGCGTTGCGAGAACTCTCCCTTCGACAAATCTCGCAAAACTACCAACCTACTTTCGAGGAGAACAAGACGATGCGCGATTTCGTGTATTCGTCCGTCTCGCGAGTTCTGTTCGCGTTTTCGATAACCGGAGTTTTGGGGTTCGCGAGCGTGGACGTGAAAAGCTTAAAAATGGGGACGAGTGGGAAGAGTACGTTTAAGAACGCGAGGAACGTGTTTCGGGCGAGAGTGATGATTGGCCTCGCGACGGGGGTGTTAGGAGGCATGTTCGAACACCGAAGCGTGCAGTTTTATAAGAATTTATGCGTGAAGATTTTAGACGTGAAGGAAGGTGAGTCGAAGATGCCCGGAGAGTTGGCGCAGATATTGCGAGATTTGGATCCGCTCGGCGAGTTCGTGAAAGACCAGGAGAGGAAGAGAAATC
>Ga0302116_1001586_pt1 | contig 13720 bp, 12 predicted proteins | sample AG5_SCM_MG_FD_203124 | JGI IMG/M metagenome (GOLD analysis project Ga0302116, IMG submission 203124) | Marine microbial communities from Western Arctic Ocean, Canada - AG5_SCM | ecosystem: Environmental > Aquatic > Marine > Oceanic | place: Canada: Western Arctic Ocean | collected 2017-10-01 | reverse complement strand
AAAGCATGCAATCACCACATGTTCAGCTTTCAGCATCGAATTCAACCTCAAATTTCAACAATGGCATATATCCAGCTAGATGTCAGCCAATCGTTAAGACCTGTCCTTATCCCTTTCAGCTTTGCTACTATTCAATAAGTAATAAAAAACCCCGCTCGCGGCGGGGTTTCCAAATAGTATGTCGGAAGATCGATAGCGAGAATAGCGCCACCAATCTGGTCGTATCTGCAAGATAATATGGCTAAAATTGTCAATAGCTCAATCGATATTCAATCATATCTACCTCCGAAGAAATCAGAAAAGCTTGATATTAATGGGGGGGGGGGGGGCTTGAATGATGCAGGCTTGGTAGAAATATTGGAACCTTTGCTTGGATTGACTATTTTCTTGGATGAACTCATAACAGCTCGTGGTAACAGCTTGATCTCTAGCGAGTACATCTCGAAAGCTAGTATTCAGATTGATTGTTGATGAATCAAGCATTACAGCTTGATTTGTAAGCACTGCGTAGTTTCCTTTTGATGTGCCATCCACCGTTATTCCTTTTGGAGGAGCCCATGTTGTCGAAAATGCTCCGCGTGTAATATTAGCTCGAATGGGTTCTTAGCAATATCCTGCTCTTGTAAGATCGGTACGGATAATCGACAAGAGGTTATCTAAAGTTGTTTTCTTATATTGATAGTTGAGCGAAAATTGCCCAATAGTATTTGTGCAAAATATGGTTTGTGAGTTTTTCTGTAAGGACGAAGGTAGGGTATTCAGCAGACGCTTAGCTGATTGGACGTGATCTACATATACAAATCCAAATGACGCAGCAATAAAAACAAGAAGAATTGTTCTTTTCATCATCAGACAAATAAATAACTTTTCTTAGCCATGACAAGCAAAAGAGTCACTATTTAAAGACTATTTTTAACACGATCAACACGGTTAGTAATTTCATCTCACCTATCCCTCAAAGTGATGACTCAGTTGGGCTGTCAACAGCGTTCCCAACCGATCATCTGGAGGTTGATCCACTTCTCGATGCCTAAGGCGCCTGAGCATCCGCTGCTGCCTAACGGGTTGCCCAAGCCGAGCTGGTAGTTGCCCAAGACGAGCTGATAAGGAATAAAAGCTCACCAAAACGAACTGAGCATGTTGTATAGATGCATCGTGCTTGATCTGGATGAGCATCTCCTCTTACCTGTTCACCAGCCAGCCCTCACCGCTCGACTTCTCTATGTATCTGGCGTAATCGGTCTGCTACTGCAACATCAGTGCACTTAAGCGAGTTTGACCATTGGGTTGGCACTCATTCGAAAGGATGAGTCACCCTGCCCTTTTGGATTAACCCTGTTCCTTCAGCCACTGCTTACGGAATGAACTGGTGCAGGAGATCAAGGTGACGGAGCGAAAGTTCGAATTCATCAAGCTCAACGCATAAAATCATCAATCACAGATCCGGATGATGCGGTGGGCCCATACCGTCCCCAGAGATTGATCACCAAAATGCGCCGATGACTGAAGCAACCAGCATCACCAACCACCAAAATCACTAATAATGATCTACATTCTCAGCCACCTATCATCGGAATATACTTATAATAAATAATAGCAGAAGTATAAAACAAACAGATATGCAAGAATCTCGCAGCAAAACTCCTGAGGCACAGGACGCCTGGGCAACAAGAAGAAGTCAACATCAGGCTCGAACAAGCAAATCACATACTGCAAAAAACTCAGCAACAACCCGAATGATGCAAAAAGTGCAAACAGAGCCTACAATCAAATGCACAGCCACTCCCTAATACTATAGTGACAGTAAATGCGGTAAAGAATTGCATTGCTTAATTGCTCTTCGCTGAAGCAGTACTTATTCAACTTTTACAGTTAAACAATGGACTACTCGCAAAAGATAACTGTGCTTGCCACCATCACGGTGAACTTAAATGTCCCCGATCTGCAGAGCAGAGAACAGCTCAATCAATGGATCAAGTCGGATGCAGCTCGCATTCACTTCATCGACCATTTGAAGCCTTCGTCGTTTGACGACCTAGAGGTGGTATTCGCAGCCTCAGAGGCAGATTTCCTAAGGTAGCTTCCTTTTATGTAAAAAGGCATCGAGTAAGTCGACGAGAGACTGCGTTCGTTGCTACAAGGAAAGAATCTTAATCGCCAACGTTTGTGTATCAGCACGACGAAGGCATTCGGACACCCGGTCATCAAGAATGGGTTTGATCAGTGTTCGAACTGCATGACATGGCTGAGTACACACACACCATCGGGTTCACCTTCACGGCTTTTCATGCATTCAGCGTGACCACTGAGAACCCATTGATGAGCGTCGAAGAAGCTCGACACTTACTTTCAAAGGATGAGATGAGAAAGGCAATAGCAGATGAAGCGATTGATGAGGTCACCAACGATCACAATCCCTCTGAAAAGCTGGACAATATCAAGTTCTATGCAGACCATTTTGTTGAGGAAATGGTTGAAGCCTTAGGTGACGGAGTTGTTGTAGTTCAGGAAGTGGTAACTGAAAAAAGTTAGCTCAGAATAGAAGCTTCATCAATAGAAAAACCACATAACAACCTCAAATCATAAACTTCTTTGCCAAAGAACAAAAGGAATAATGGTGACTAACATCAAAACGCTATAAACAGCCGAGGGGAGACTAAAACTACTTAATCCACCTTGAATAAGCTCTTCACTGATCAGTGATCCGACAACAATACCAATCGTTCCATTCTGAAAGCCAGCCTCAACAGAAAGCGAGGTAATTTGAGATTTCTTTAATCTCAGTAAATTGCCAATAACTAAACCTATGATGAGCATTAATAGATTGAGCAGCAGCAGTACTGGTCCAATGAGTGGAAGGTTCGCGATAAAGACATCCCACTGACCAATTAAGACTCCAATCAAAACAGCAACAAACAAACCATTTGCCAATTGACTGCTTGGCAATTGGCATCGAACTGCAACATTTGGAATCCACTGGCGAATACAGACACCTAAAAGAACAGGTAATGTTGCCAAAGCAAAGACTTTTAGACTTAAGGGCAATATTGACAACCCTACAACTGTCTGTGGGATAAGAATTGGTGCTGTTAAGCTCAAAACGATAGGCAGAGTCACTGCTGTTACAAGACTAGCGAGTGCGGTATAAGAAATTGAAAGCGCTACATCTCCTCGAGATAATTTCGTGACAATGCTCGATGTTATACCTCCAGGTCAGCAACTCAAAATCATGACTCCAAGAGCGAAGTCACCTTGTAAGCCAAAGATCTTTAATAATACAAAAGCAATGATTGGAAGCATCAAAAGCTGAGAGATTGCTCCAGCAATCAAGACTTTTGGCTGATGAAAAGGAACTCCAAAATCTTGTGGTTTCAGGGATAATCCCAAAGAAAACATAATGAAAGCGAGACTTCCAGTCAAAAGAAGTTCGATCACAAGTCCACAAGCATTATGCCAAGTAACAATAAGCCGTCCACTGGTTTGAGTATCAAAACACACTCAATAGAAAAATATCAATCGATCATGAAATTCATAGGATCTAAAGCAATGTGATTCACATGACAAAAAATCAGCCCTACTTCAACTCTTGGCAAATGCATCAATCAAGGCCTAGCAATGCGAAAGAGTTATAACCCCATTAGGTTGAGGAGAGGTATAAAACGGTCAAAATCAAAATCAAAGACTACCCGAATTTAATTCTCTATTCTTGATCCGTAAACCAATTATTATGCCAAAGAATTGAGAGCGGCTATAGAGAAAGCTCAACTGGCACGACAACAATCAGCGAAATGAGCAGCAAAACGCTTTCCAAATGATCCAGAGAGATTGGTTTAAAATGAACAGTGGATAGACGTGCTGTTTGAGAGAATCGTCAAACTTCAGTGCTCAACATGGCAACGTTCGATCAATCCACTCCCTTCATGCTTCTCGCACGCATCCATATCAAGCCAGGCTGCGTCGATCAATATCTGGAACTCGCCCGCATGACTGACATGGCCGTTCAGTCTTCCGAACCCGGGATGCTTCATCACACCTTTGATCAAGATCCAGAAGACCCACAAGGGTTTGTGTGGTCAGAGGTCTATGCCAATGACGAGGCATTTGCGGCTCATGTCTCTAACCCTCCCGTTCAGGAGTATTTGCAAAAGCATGCTGAACTTGGTGATGGCTTCAGCATCGAGGTTTATGGAACTGTCGGCGATGCTTGTAAAAAGTTAATGGAGTCCTTTGGACTTCCCCTCAAAATTTATTCATCCAAGCTTGGATACAGCAGAGTTTAATCAACAAAACTAGGCATTTCTAAAGACCTAAAAGGAAAGATAAGAAATTTGATTTTCTAATTCCCAATCGTTAAGATAGCTTCTTTATTTTTCCACCAAACCCAATCTCGAATCGGCGGTGTATTGCGGAGCTGCTCGCGCGTTAGACCAAGTCTTAATTTCATCGACGCTCCCAGAAGTACATCCAGAATCTCTTCTCCATCAGCACAGGCAGCAAGAGCCTCATTGGTTCGTTGTGCGCCATCAAGAGCGCTCACTAGCAGGTTCACGCGTCGAGCCACTGGCAATGATCGTGGGTCCACACCATCTTCACAAGGGCCATAAGCGTAAGCATTTCCACGCATCGCATTCGCACAAGTAAAGGGAATTAATGTGATTAGGTCACCTGCTGTTTGGCATGCCATCACTCACGGGCAAGCACTGGGTGATCGGTGATGTGCATGGTTGTTACCAGCCTTTAAAGCAACTACTCGGCGTTTTGCCAAAGAATGATCACGTCGTGTTTTGCGGAGATGTCATCAACCGTGGGCCCGAAACCACCTCCGCCATAAAGTTGGTTTGGTCCTTGGTCACTGCTGGACAGGCAACCTGGCTACGCGGAAATCATGAGCAGGCCCTTCTACAGACCCTCAAGGAACCTGCACTAAGTAGTCCCAACCCATGGCTAACGCGACTGCAGCAGCTCCCCACTGTTTTTTGGGGACACGACTGGGTAGCAACCCATGCAGGATTTGATTCCAACGGTCAACCGGACCTGACCATTCGTGAGCCCTTCTGGGAGCATTACGACGGAAGCCATGGACTTGTGGTGATTGGTCATACCCCCCGGCCTGATGTGGAGCGTCATGGCCGGATCGTGATGGTGGATACGGGTGCGGTCTATGGAGGAAAACTCTCGGCGTACTGCCCAGAAACAGGAGCTGTTGTGCAAGTGGAGGGAGTTCAGGAGGCAGCAGCTGCTCCAAGAAAGCGGAAGGCTCCATCGCTGCAGGCAGGGCCTTGCTAACCGTCTATCGCAGCAATCGCACAGAGTTTCTGGCAACGCTTCTGGCTCAGACGCTGACGCTTGACCCACCGGGTCCGTTTGAGGAGCTAGAGATTGTCGTCAACACCTGGCCCACAAGCCGATGGCTCGGCGAGCAGCTTGCCAAAGCCAACGGTATTAGTGCTCTGGTGCGCTTTCCCTTTCCTGGATCGCGCTTACGTCAGCTGGTGCGCTGCATCCTGGATCTCGATCCAACCATTGAAGATCCTTGGCGCGCAGAACGACTGGTTTGGTCTGTTTTAAAAGTGCTCCCCGCTCTTCTCGACCACCCCACTGCTGAAAGCCTGAACCTCTGGTGGGATCAACACGCAAGCGTTTCAGGACGGCTCAATCGTGATCATTGGCAACTGGCACGCTGCCTGGCCGATGCTGTGGATGACTACGCCCTTTATCGACCACAGGAACTGAGCCAATGGATTGAGGGCCATGGAGAAGCTGACCTACCGGCACATTTGCACTGGCAACCACAGCTCGTTCGCTCCCTTGCAGCACTCCTCCCCTGTGATCCCTTTGGTCTTCAAGTGCAAAAGGCCGTTCAACGTCTGCGGACAGGAGATGTTTCAGCCGCCGCTCTACCGCCTCGATTGCGCCTGTTTGGCATCAGCAATCTCGCGCCGGTGCAGGTGGAACTCCTGCAAGGCCTCTCGGGTCTGATGGCGATTGAGCTGTACCTACTCACGCCATGTCCTGATCTATGGCAACGCTCTGAACAAAGGAGAAGAACCCTCGGACAGGCGTGGAACACACCACCTGATGGGCCCTGGCTACTGGAATCGCCAAGACTGGAGGCGATTTTGGGACGCATGGGGGCGGAGTTTCAGTTGCTTTTGGAAGGCAACGGCGACTGCTTGCTCGGCCAATGGGATCAGGGCGATCTCTTCGCAGCGCCCATTCAGATCGCTGCATCCGAACAGCGGCCAGCCACGCTTTTAGAACAAGTGCAACAACAGTTGGTGGATGGCAGCGCACCACCGCTCACCCCTGTTGATCACGACAGCTCATTGCGCTTTTTGGCCTGCGCAGGGCCGTGGCGCGAGGTGCAACTGGTTCGCGATCAGATCCTGCAATGGCTGGCCTCTGATCCAAGCCTGGAGCCACGCGATGTCTTGGTGATGACGCCAGATGTGGAGCGCTATGCCCCGCTCCTCAGCTCCGTTTTCGGTGATCACGACGCCACTGGGATAAGCATTCCCTGGCGACTCACCGACCGAAGCCAACAGAGCACGCCAGGACTGAGCCAAGGGTTTATGGCCCTTTTGAGGCTGGCCAGCGAGCGCTTCACAGCATCGGGGCTGGAGGCTCTTCTGGCTAATCCAGCTCTGCAAGTCCTCCAAAGCATCACCGCCACAGATGCCGTGCGGATCACCCAGTGTCTCCAGCAGACCGGCTTCCGGTGGGGGGTGGATGGCAAGGAGCGCGGAGGCGATGACACCCATAGCCTCAGTTGGTGTCTTGATCGCTGGCTGCTTGGCCTCGTTCTGCCTGCCGAGCCAGGTCTCGCTCCTGGAGGCTGTGCTCCCTTCCAGGGAGGTCTCACCATTCAGCAGCTTGAACAGTGGTGGCCGCTTCTGGATGGACTAGCGCAATGGATCATTCGCCTCCGTCAACCGCACAGTCCCAGCGCGTGGACCACGCAGTTAAATCAGCTTCTCCAGCATCTTTATGGAGATGGAGGGGACTGGGCCTGGGAGCAACAAGCGATCGTTGAAGCACTTAACACGATGCAGCAACAGGCCTCTGAGTGCACTCTTGACCTGGATCTCTCCGTTGTGGTCTCCATTCTTGATGAGGCCCTCTCCGCCGATAGTGGTCGCTTTGGCCACCGCAGTGGTGCCCTCACGATCAGTGCCCTAGAGCCGATGCGGGCAATTCCCCATCGGCTGATCGTGCTGATGGGGCTTGATTCGCAAGGCTTTCCACGTCAGCGGGAACGCCCTGGTTTTCACCTCCTGGAACAGCAGCGCCGACTCGGCGATCCATCGAGCACAGATCAAGACCGTTACGTGCTGCTGGAGGCGTTGATGTCCGCGCGACAACATCTCCTGATCAGCTGGAATGCACGCGATGAACGCAAGGGCGAAGAGCTTCCCCCCGCCCCACCGGTTCAACAATGGCTCACCTTGCTGAACGAACAACTCACCCCCGAACAGTTCGAGCGCGTGGTGTTGGAGCAACCAGCGAATCCCTTGGATCCTCGCAATTTTCTCGTCAATCGCACCGGCTCAGCCTTCAGTTCTGATCGTCACCATCTCGACGCCAGGCTCAGTCTCGATCGCCGCGATCACCATCTTCTGAGCGACAGCTCCCTGGGCCTAGCCCACCCGCTGAGCTGGACTCCAGTTGCAACCTCTAACTGTTTGGATTCAGACGCCGTCAGTCGTTGGATTGAGGCTCCCCAGCGCTACTGGCTTAAAGCGCGGGGATTGGAAACACGGGAGTGGTCCACCCCCGTGGAAGATCTCTCAACGCTCGAACTCGAGGAGCGGGAGCGTCAATCCCTTCTCAACCAGTCTTTTCTCAATCAGCTCGACTGGTTGGCGACCGATTCGAGCTTGATCTGGGAACAAGCTCTTCCCGGGGAATGGACCACACAGCTACGAGGCCAAGGGATGCTTCCGCCTGGAGCCGCAGGCCAACTGGCTGCCAATCGCCTCGAACAGCGCTGGCAAAACCTGCAACAAACCCTGTTGCGACTTGGCCCTTTGCACTGTGAATCCATCCGTTCCGAGACCGAGTCACGCACCTTGCTGAGAGCTGGGGCAACCACGGTTTTGGTCAGCGCAGGCCGGCTTCAGTCCCGCACCGCTCTTGGCGGCTGGTTCACCCACCTCATCCAGCAAGCGTCGGGAGTCTCCACGCCAACGGCAGTGATCTGTCGGTGTGACAGCAGCGCCAAAGCTGATCACTTTGAGCTTGCCCTTCACTGGCAACCACTGGATTCAGACCGAGCTCAGGAGCTTCTCAGTTCCCTTAATGCTTTAGCAACCGCAGGAGCTGAATCGTGCTGGCCGGTGCCCCCTGCCAGTGGATTGGCCAGAGCACTTGCGTTGAGCAAAAGTCTGGATAAAGCGAACCGAGCGTTTGAAAGCCGCTGGAACGGGGGATTCGCAGGCATAGGAGAGCGGGAGCGTTCAGAGATGCAGCTTTGTTTTGGCGACCACTTCGAAGCCGGCAATTTTTTAAGCGAAGCCTGTTTTGAAGAAGCCTTTCAAGCGTTGTATGCGCCGATGTTGGAGGCACGACGGCCATGAGCAGCCGTTTTGAACCCAATCAGTACCCCCTCAATGCCGGAGTGCGTCTCCTAGAAGCCAGTGCTGGCACGGGCAAAACCTTTGCTCTAGCCCACCTGGTCTTGCGGCTGGTGACAGAGCGAAAGCTCAACCTCAAAGAGCTTCTGGTCGTGACCTTTACAGAAGCTGCCGCTGCGGAATTACGAGATCGGATTGGGCGTCGTCTCAACGACGCCTTGCAAGCACTGCTTCAACACCAATCCAACAACTCAGACGCACAAAGCGACTCCCCACCCCGCGATGCAGTGATGGAGGAGTGGTTGGCACTCCATGGGCAAGATCCACACACCCGTCGCACGCTTGCCAGCAACCTGCTGGAAGCACTGGAAGGGCTTGAACGTGCCGACATCACCACCATCCATGGCTTCTGCCGGCGCAGTCTTCGCCGGCAAGCTCTCCAGAACGGCACAGCGATGGAGATATGTCTTGAGAGTGACAGCCAGCATCTGTGCCAGGAGGTGGCATACGACTACTGGGAACACCAGGTGCTGGCCCTGCCAGCGGACGACGTTTCCGGGCTACTGCATGCCGGCCTCTCCGCTGATCAGTTGAGCTATGCCCTCAGTCGCTTGGACAGCGATTGCGCTGTTCGGATCGCCGGCACTGCGGGAGCTCACGATCAAGAGCGTCCCCTGATCGAGTGCTTTGACCACTGGCTCCAATCGAGCTGGACAGAATTCGAAGCGCAATGGAAAACCAATGGTCACGCTTTAGAAACGGCCTTTCGCAATTGCGCAACGGATTGGCGAAGCCAAGGCCAAACCGACACCAAGCCCTACTCACCGAAACCCAAAAAAGATCGAGCTAGCGAACTCAGCGCCTGGACCTCACAGCTAAATGACACGCAGCCGTTACGTATTAGTTACGGATACGTGCGTAAGCAAAGTCTGCTGAGTGACTACTTCCATCCCGGATGTTTCAGCAAAACAGCCCGCCGCTGCAGTGAAACCAATCCAAACCTTCCCCAACCAACCCTGCAAAAAGCCATTGCAGCGCTTTGGGATGGTCCGGCTGAGCAGGTCTGGCGCCATGCGCTCAGCCAGGGACTTCACTCCCTGGCTGAGCGCCGTGCTCAACAGGGTGTGATCAGCTTTTCTGGCTTACTCGATGCCCTCGATCCCAAAGCGACAGCTGACCCGCAACGCTGGCTGGCACCGATTCAGCAGCGTTATCGCGTCGCTCTGATCGACGAATTTCAAGACACGGATCCACTGCAGTGGCGCCTGCTCAAGGCCTGCTTCGCAACACCAAACCATCTATTGCTGATGGTGGGTGATCCCAAGCAAGCGATCTACCGCTTTCGAGGAGGAGATCTCAACATCTACAAACAAGCCCGACAAACAGCAGATCGAATCGACAACCTGCTCGACAACAGGCGTACAACCCCGTCCCTGATGGAGGCGATGAATCAATGGATGGCTCCAGGCCTCACCCTGTCGAACCTCAAGGTGCCGGCTGTCACACCCTGTGCAAGCGCTCTTCCCTTGGACCTCCCGGAGGGTGAGCAGCCTCTCCAGCTCATCGATCTGCAGGTCGATGACTCCGCTGGACAACCCACCCGCACAGCACTCGAATCAACCATTCCACCCCTGGTCGCTTGCCATGCCCTCCATCTCCTGGACAGCGATCCATCCCTAACCCCATCAGATCTATGCGTTCTTGTCAGCCGTCATCGGCAAGCCGAGGCGGTGCGAGAACAGCTCGCTCAACGAGGACTACCCAGCCGACTCGTCAGTCCTGGAGATGTCCTCAGCACCTCCGGCGCGACGGAGCTGCAGCATTTTCTCGATGCCCTCACCACCCCCGCCGATGGCGGACGATTGCGGCGACTGGCCTGTTCTGCCTTGATGCAATGGACAGGCCATCAGTTGCAGGACGCAGAAGCCAACGGTGATCTCGATCGACTCGCAGGGCAACTTCGCAACCTGCAGGACAACCTCCCTTTCCTGGGTTTGCTCGGTTGCTTGTCGCAACTCCTGGAGGGTCGAATGCTTGCTGATCTCTCCAGCCGCGGGCGGCTACTAGGAGACATTCAGCAATGTGCGCGACTGGTGCAAGACGCCATGCATCAACAAGGCCTCGACCTGGGCAGCGCCGCAGATTGGCTGAGGCGACAACGCTTACAACCCATCGAACCCACCCCTGACATCAGGCAGCCCCATAGCGATTTAGCGGAAAGTGCGGTGGCCGTTGTCACCGTGCACCGAAGCAAAGGCCTGCAGTACCCCGTGGTGATCTGCCCCTATTTGTGGCAAGCACCAGCTGATGGCAAAGGCCCTCTTTGGCGAAACCCTCCCAACGATCCAGAAGGAACCTGGCAAGTGGCGCTCAACCCCCATTGGGACCGTGGACACAAGGCGGCTGAAAGGGATCAAGACGACAGTGCTGCAGAAGCAGAGCGGCTGGCCTACGTGGCCTTAACGCGCGCAGAGCGCCATCTCGTGGTGTTTTGGGTGGCCGCTGCTGGACAGGACGGAAATCCTTTGGCCAGCTGGGTAACGGAGCTCTCCATGCTCGACAACCCCCTCATGAGTCTCCACTTTCCACCAGAGAACCCACCTCTGCAGTACTGGCGTCCAACTCCTCGGCTCGAGAGCTTGCAACTGTCGGAAGTTCCTCAACGCAGCCTCGACCGCAGCTGGGGTCGGAGCAGTTACTCCGCCTGGATCTCCTCTCAAAAAGGACATCACAAGCCAGCTCCTGTTGATCCACGCAATCTCGAAGAAGGACGCGACATCGATGCTGTAGCCGACACCGAAGCTCCAGGGAGTCAGGTGGATACTGCCGATCAGAATGGTCCTCTTGCAGCGTTCCCAAAAGGTCCGGGAGCTGGCGATTGTCTGCACAGAATCCTTGAACAGGTGAGCTTTCAAGGTCCTGCAGACCAAGCTCCCAATCAGGTGGTGGTGGCTGAAGAGCTTGGCCGAGCCGGCATTGACCTCGACCATGGTGATGCCGTGATTGCAGCGCTCAATACCGTGCTGACGGCGCCCCTAGGCGGCCCTCTCAAAAATTTGAAGCTGGCCGATTTGGACGCTAAACGGCGTCTTCATGAACTCAGCTTTGATCTGCCCGTTGCCCAGCAAGGCGATCCAGTGCGCTCCGCTGGTTTAGCCCATGCCTTCGAAGCAGACAGCGACCATCGTTTTGGCAAAAACTACGCGCAAAGCCTGCGCCAATTAGACATTCGCAGTCGGGGGTTTCTTACAGGATCGATCGATCTGGTGTTCACCGATGGTGATGATCCCTGCACAGCGCGGTGGTGGGTCGCAGATTGGAAAAGCAATTGGATTGGAGAACGGGACGAGGCTGGCCGTGGCATCGCCTGCGGACCCCGGCATTACAGCCAAGCCGCGATGGAGGAGCAAATGCTCTCCCATCACTATCCGCTCCAAGCCCATCTCTACCTTTTGGCCCTGGATCGCTACCTGCGCTGGAGGCTCAAGGGCTACGACCCGAACCGTCATCTCGGCGGCTACGCCTATGTGTTTTTGAGGGGCATCAGCCCTGAAGGAGGCTCCGGAGTAGTGATCGAGCCTGCACCTTTGACGCGAATCCGCCGTCTGGATCAATGGATTGAGGGGCTGTCGTAATGCAATCGGCAGCGACGGATGCTTTCTTTGCCCTGCAGCGTGGATTGCTCGCCACGCTTCAACGGCGCATGCCGCCGGAACAAAACAGTGAGCCGCTCGTCGAGCTCGTGCGAGCACTCACCTTTGCCCTTAGCCGTGGTGACATCTCCCTTCAACTCCACGATCAAGGCGAGGTTCCAGAGGGGATCGAAAGTGATGGCTGGCCCAGAGTTCACCGTGAAGCCTTGCTGGCTAGTGGATGGCTGGACGGTGACCAATCCGTGTTGGTTCTGAGCCGCAACACCCTGTCCTGGCGTCGTTGGCATCAAGGCATGCAAGAGCTCGAACTCGAACTTCAGCGCCGCTGTTTTCAGGCTCCAATCCATGCCACACCCCAAGGCGTCAGCTCCAGCCGCCTAACCAAGAACAACGATCTCAGTCCGGAGCAGCGATCAGCTGTCCATGCCATTGATCACTACGGCGTGGTTCTGCTCAGCGGAGGTCCCGGAACAGGTAAAACCAGCACGGTTTTGCACATGCTGCTCCGCGCTTTTGAAAATCAACCCAAGCTTCGGGCTCGGTTGGCCGCTCCCACAGGCAAGGCCGCACGTCGCCTCCAGGACGCCATTCGCAACCACCCCAAAACCGTATCCTTGCCCTGCACCACGATTCATCGATTGCTGGAGGCACGTCCTGGAGGCTTTGGCCGTCACCGTCGCAACCCGCTGCATTTAGACCTGCTTATCGTCGATGAAATGTCGATGGTGGACTTAGAGCTTGGCCGTGCCCTGTTGAGTGCTCTGCCAAGCCATTGCCAACTTGTCCTCGTGGGAGACAGCGCTCAGCTGCCACCGATTGGCGCAGGAGCTGTCTGGCAGCATCTCCAGGAACCGGATCAAATCAGGCGCTTCAACGATGGGGCCATCACCCTCACGAAGGTCTATCGCAATCGAGGTGCCCTCGCTCAGATGAGTGCACTGCTCCGTGATCAAGGCCTGAGACCCTTCTGGTCCCAACTCAGCTCGTTGCCTAAAACCTCAAACATCAGCGTTGATTACCCCAAAACAAAACAGATTCCTGAGGCTGTGCTAGCCGCACTCATTCAGCATCTCGACCATCTCAAGGCGAGGGCAAGCGCCTTAGAAATCGACGCCCATGGGCAACCCCATCAACAACAAGCCCAAGTCCTTCTCAGCATCCTTGACGGCTTGATGGTGCTCTGCCCGCGTCGACGCGGGCCATGGGGTGTTGATGCCGTCCATCAACGCTTGCTTGATGGCGCTGAACCTCAGCGATGGCCGTCGGGTCTGCCAGTGCTTTGCAGTGAAAATCAGCCGGAGCTCGGACTCGCCAATGGAGATCTTGGGGTCATGGTCGGAGAGGGAGCGCATCAACGGGCTCTTTTCCTCAGCAGCGACCCCTCTGGCGAGAGCCGGCATGCGCTTTTGCATCCAGCCCGTCTTCAGCACCTAGAGCCAGCTCTGGCACTCACAATTCACAAAGCTCAGGGCTGCGAGATGGACAAAGTGCTGT
>Ga0302116_1001585_pt1 | contig 13731 bp, 13 predicted proteins | sample AG5_SCM_MG_FD_203124 | JGI IMG/M metagenome (GOLD analysis project Ga0302116, IMG submission 203124) | Marine microbial communities from Western Arctic Ocean, Canada - AG5_SCM | ecosystem: Environmental > Aquatic > Marine > Oceanic | place: Canada: Western Arctic Ocean | collected 2017-10-01 | reverse complement strand
TTTGAGGAAGACGAGCATGCGAGCCACTGCAGAATTAACCCCTTATCCCACTCAATTACATTCATGTGTTGCTCGCTCGCTTCCCCCCTGCTCCATCAATAATGCAGCTGTTGAGAGCTCAGCACTTGGAAGAGATCATCGCGTACGACAAAAATTTACGCAACTCCATTACCGATGCCCACAATAAGGAGAACTTAGGGGGCAGAATGACCATTGCGATGCTTAGGGATGTCATTGAATCAACGGACGTCAACAAGAAGAGGGCCGAAATTAATGTTTTCTTGGCAAGGGGCTGTGCCTGCGACATCAAAATGATTGGAGAAATGGAGGCTAGGGGAGAAGATGTTGACGTGGTGAGCTTCATAGCGAGGATGAGGAACGGCCTGGTGAAGAAGAGCGAGAAGGCAAATTCTGCCAAGGAGTCGTCGAACAAAATGTGATTTCCCGTTTTTCTAAATCTACGTTTCCTTCTTCATAAGTTTTTAACCCCTCCTGGCCCGTTCGACGTCCCTCTTCGCCTTCTCCAACTCGAACTGCCGCTGATCAACTCGGTTCAAAAAATCCTTCTTGGTCAAATAGCCATTTTTGTTGTTCTTCTCGAGCTCCTCCCCAACGCCCTTTTTGTCCTTGAAGGTGTCCCAGTCAGAAGAAGTCTTGGCTATCGTCGACACTTTCGATGGACCCGCCAAGTCTGTCAACAAACTGTCAAGATTGTTGGCTCCTTTAGTTCTTGAGTTGCTGTTATCATCTTCATCGTCTGGGTTGGCAACCTGACGAATAACTTCAATAGTTCGTCCAGCAAATTTCTTCTTCTCTACGACATTTTTGGTCCGGGGGCGGATGAGCGCCTTGATGGCTGTTGTCGATATGCTCCCAGCGGCTGATTTCTTGGGCACGAACGAAGTCCTTGACACAAGGTCCTTCGAAACTGTTTTGCCAAAAATGTCAGCAATCATCGATTTCGCCTTCTTCTTCGACGCTTGCGCCTTCTTGGCCGCCTTCTTCTGCTTCGTTGAGGAGGAGGTATTGGAGGTGGAAATGGCTGGAGATGGGACTCTTGTCATCTCTAACCAAGCAGCGTCGGCTTTAGCCCTCGTCTTTCGCTTGTGAAGGGCAGTCTTTAAATCGTTCTCTTCCTTCGGCTTGAATGTACTCTCTTCCGAGTACGCTTCTTGTTCCATTGTTTTCGTGAGCACAAAGTCCTCATCGTCTTCATCAGAATCGACCAGGTTCATAGGGAAGGTTTTTGAACAACTTTTTGTCCAATTTTACAAAATTTTACTTTTGTAAATTTTAACACAAACATAGAGAAACTCCCGTCATCAGATGTCTTACACGAAACTGGACAAGCCGTTTCGTCTCGTTGCACCGAGAAATAAATTTCGAATCACCATGCTCTTAATAGTACTCATCACGTTCGCCCTATTCTTCTCCAATAACCCAACTTCCACCCCTCGCCCTCTATCCGTCCCCGGAACCAAAGATCTTCTCCACCCACCAACAAATCCTCCCCCTCCTTCCCCTCCACCCTCTCCTCCTCCAAAATCAAAATCCGGTGTGAAACAACAACGAACCCCCCATAATCAAATTAGACCAATTAAAACAACGATAACGAAAATACCCTACAATCAGAACTTGCTTCTGTCAGCATCATCCAATTCCTACAACTACAACGAACAAACAATTCACCGCGTTTCAACACCTGGTGCGATTCTCCTGGGCATGCACCGTTCCGGAACATCATTACTGGCCGGTTTGCTTTGTTCGGCAATGAATTACGACTGTGGGCCTGATAAAAACATGATGCAACCCTCCTTCGACAACGAGCGAGGATTTTACGAGATGCTGAATCCCGTGTGGCAGAACGACAAGTTGATGGCTGTGCAGAAGGTAGATTACGCCAACCGCGTGATGCACTACTCCAGCGAGCAGAGTTGGGACGATATTAAATCGAACAAGGTTGATTTTGACAATGGCCTACGGGCTATAAACAATATTGGGGAGCTAGATGGTTGGATTCAGAAAGATCCACGTATGTGCATCACACTAAAAAGTTGGCTGCCGTTTTTCTCGACCGCCCCGACTATCATCTTCACCTACCGGCACCCACTGGAAGTCGCAAACTCTTTGTATTCGAGGGACAAGAAAAACTTCCCGGTGACCAGAGGTTTGAGATTTTGGATTTTGTACAATCGGTTGGCGCTGCAGAACAGTGAAGGGCTGTGCACCGTGTACACCAAGGCGGTGAAGATTTACGAGAACACGATTGACGAGTTGGAGAGGATAGGGATAGAACTGGAAAAGTGCGGAGTGATCGTGGAATTGGGGGTGAATGAAGAAGTTGTCAGAGAGTTCGTCGACCCAGGTCTGAAACACAACAGCGCGGCACTCGAAATCAACAGCGATCCCAATTCCAAGTGCGACATCAATCTGGGGTGGAAGAGCGCCAACATTGTGAATCCGGCAGAGGCAAAACGAGAGGAAAAACTCTTTCAGCAGGCCATGAAGATTTTCTGTGCCTTGGAGGACGGTTTCAACGACGGGGACGTGACAGGGGAGATCTACTTAGAACCAAATTCTTACGATTGGCCAGAATTATAAATAATCAAAAAAAAAAAAATAACAAAATGGAAAATGATACCACAAATTACCTGACCTCACCTGACCCAACCCTTACCCTAACCCTTATTAAAAAAATTACCCTGTAGTAAAAGTATGTGAAGGAACGATAACTCTCGATACCCTCCCCCGTAATGAAAAACTAACCCAAACTCACACACTAAAGATTCTCCAACATGGCTGCCAATGATCCCTTGGGAGTTTGTGCTCAATTTTTTGCAGTTGAAATCCCTGGTTGTACATGTGAGGACAAGCCGCAGGGAGGCATACTGACATGCGAGGCAACTCTGCTCTCGTTTACAACAAAAGTCGAGACGACGTACAACGTGTGCTTGGACCCCCTTAGTGCGAAAATCGTCGTGACCGGGCCAGATGGAACATCCTTTGCCTCTGACTCGATTGAAGCAGGTACGGATTCTGCCCAGATTGATATTCCCACGGGGCTTGACATCGGTTTGGCAAGACTTGATTTGGGTGTTGAGTTGGTTGGAACGACGCCTGCCGCAAAGCTAGATGTTGAACTTGTTGGAATTGTGCCTATAATAAATACGCGGACCGAGGTTGATCTTTTCAGTATCGGTCCTGCAGACTATAGTGCTAGCTGCTCCGTAAACCAGGCAGGCTATACTTGCTTCGGCTCATTTTGCATCCAAACGATGTACTTGGGTGCGTTAGTTCTGGTTGGCCTCCTCTGCGGAGCTGGCGTTGTTTACCAGAAATTGAACTTTGCACGAAAAATGAAGAACGCAAAGGCCCGGATAAAAAAACTTGAGATGCCGAATAGCGTCAACACGGGGGTCTAAAGAACAACGGAAATTAATTTCTCACATTTGCTTATCGCTATGTTATCAGTATTTCCATTCATTGTAATTGTTCACAAAAAATTATATGGCGCAAAGCAACCTGATGCTCGCCTTCCGCGCTTTGAATTTATCCCTTTTCTCTTTTTCCTCGATTTCAGTCAGCACCTTTCCCTTTGGCACAGGGCTTTGGAAAATGTTTAGCTCTTCCTCGCTTAAGTCGGGAGGAACGAAATTCCAGTCGCCGTCCGAATCTGATCCCTCGTCACCACCCCCACCTCCCATACCTGGATTCGCCTTCTGCAGCGACTTCTGCAAGCCAGTCAACCCAACCCCCTGTTTACCCAACCCCCTCATTTTTCTCTCCACCTCCAGGTTATCTTTGGTCATTTTCTCAAAGTCCGCCATTTCATTAAATTTTGTCATCTTCGCAAAGTTCACCAACCTTTTGCAGATCTGCCCATCCAATGTTACCAAGTTCTCCATCATATTATTTTTCGTATATTCCTTGAGGAGCGTCGTCTCCAAACTTTGCAGTGACTGCGTCTTATTCTGTTTGGAGTTTTTCGCCGGCGTCCTTGGCAGGCACAGCGACCTTCGTTTCCCCCCGACCTCAAAGTAGTCAATCATTTGTCTGCTTTCCCTGCTATACCTGCTGCCCCGACGACTGAGAGTTTGGCCTACCGCGTCTTCGCCCTTGACAACATTGTTTATCGTTGTCGTGGTAACGACAATGTTTGCGCTGGGTGTTTCGCTCAGTCTCCCTTCGGCAGCGGAAACAGCCTCTTTTGCGAAGTCAGCCGAGGCTTCTTTTTCCACCTCTTCCCTCGCCTCCTCCATTTTCGCATTCATTTTTGGATTATGAGAATCAGCCACAACCTTCCCCTTCTCCTCCCCCCCCCCCTCCTCCCCCACCTCCCCAAACAAACTCTTATTCTTCTCAACTTCGATCCTCATGTCCCTCATCAACTTGACTTCCTCCCACCGCAACCTTTTAAAGTGGCTACCAAGTGTAACACTGTCGCACAGCATGTCCAGCTCGTACTCGTTGTCGTCATTGTCCTCGTCCTCCTGCGCATAATAGTCTCTCATCCCTTGCGTCAGCCCCCCCGTGCTCGCGCTCATGTCACCGCTATTCCCGCTGTATCCGCTGTATCCGCTGTTGCCACTCAAGCTTCTCTCCCTCGTCATCCAAGTCTCGCCATCATCCATCACTGAGTCAATATTTGTGTCGTGACCCTCGCGATGCTTTAAGTTGCTCTCACGAGGGCCTCTCTCCACGCACCTCAAGCTCTGGTCTACCCTCCCGTAACTCAAGTTCTTGATGATGGCGGTGTCCTTGCTGGCCAAACTGGCGGCCCCGCTAATCTTCGCCACGACGTCGTCCAAGGGAGGTCCAATCTCGTCAAAATGCTGCTTAAAGAATTCGTGGGGGTTCCTCTCTCGGTCGAGTTTCTGTTGGAGTGAACTGCTGTCGAGCACCTCGGACTGGCCCTTTGTGTGGAGGCGGAGCTGAAGAGGGAAAGATGCTCCGCCTTTTAGCGGTTTGGTCATGCCGGTTTGGTTGTCAATAACGCAGTACTCTTTCTCTCCTTCATTTGCGCATTTGTTAGTACTCACTCACTGCTGCTGTATTCCCCTTCCTCGCCCCTTCCTCGCTCACCTTCCCTCGTCTTCATGCTACTCCTCAAACTGTCTTTCGCCTTGTGTTCCAGCCTCTCCACGCTAACGTCACTGCAACTAACCCCCGTCATGGTCGGGTTAACGTCGCAAATTTGAATTTTGAAAACTCCCCTCCTGTCAACTTTGTATCCATCTTCTGTCATCACGTCGCTGGCGTCCTTGAAATCGTGTGGCAGCTGCCGCAGTACCGCGTCACTCTCCTCGCTCACGTGTCCGCTGCTCAGGTAAAAGAAATCCTGCTCCAGATACACCTCATCCCCATTGGCGACCAAATCTCCATTCTTCTTCGTGCTCGTTGCCGGCCTTATTATCCATCTCCCCAGTGCATTGTGAGAATCGTTCAGCTTCGCGATTGCCATGCTTGGCTTCTCTACCATCCACCGAAACTCGTCCTTGTTCCCTGGCGTTGCTATTTTAACGCACTCGGGCCTCCCCACAACATTGTTGATCGTGCTGAAACTTTCGTTGTTCCTCCTAGTCGACGCGTTGTTGCTCTGGCTCTCGCTCGCTAGCTCCGCCTGGAGCCGCCGCTGATGCCACTGGAACGCGGATTTCGGCGATTGTTGCTGGTTGATCATTTTTTCCAGCTGAGTATTTAATGCCATTGGAACCTCGGCATTTGCAACGTTGCTACCGTGCTGCTCGACAATCGGAACGTTTAATTTCTTGCTGACCCGCCCACTCAGCAAGCTTCCTGATCTCCAGCTGCTCTCCCCGTATCCCGTCACCACAACGATCCACGCGTACTTTCCGTAAACCAAGGGAGAGTACGACATTTGATCATCAAAGTTAATCATTCTGTACGTGACCTTGTCGCCCGTAAACTGTTTTTCCACCGGCCCTGACTTCACCGTGCCGTACCTATCGTCCTTGACGCTCAGCCACGAGTCCCCGATTGTTTGTAAACCGTACTCCATCCCGTAGAGCATTGCGACTTGCTCATCGTCGTTGAAGTAGTTTGTGAAATTCTGAAAATGTGAAAACGCAAAAAAAACGTTAGAAAAAGGGCCGCTCGACTCGGCTTGCGGCTTGCCACTCGCCACTCGCTCGCTCACTCACTTCCTCGCTCCCTCGCTCACTCACCTGTGATGTCCAAAGCGCAGAGCTCGCGTCCTTCACGTACCCCTCGAAGCAATTTGGTGCCAGGTCCATGACTGCCTTCTCGTGATTCGTTTGCTGGACGCCGAGTTTTCGCGCTAGGCGAACTACGCGCTGCTCTACCTGTTGGGTTTTGTGAACGTAGAACTTGGAAGGGGATCGGCGAAGAGTTGTCATAGGGGTTTTCAGCCGGGAAGGGAGGGTGGAGCGCTCGTAAGGAGCTTTGAAGGTGTCGACTTTGACCGGCACCTGGGCCTGTCGCAAAGCGATGATTTTCGCTAAGGAGTGAGACCGCTTCGAGTGAGCGATTAATCCATCACTGTGCTTCCTAATTAATTTTTTGTGTTTTTGGTTTGCTTCAATTTCTGTAGAAACAACATCGTAGAGGAACTTTCCGCTCTTGACGTGCTTGACGCGGGAGTTGGAGGGGGCCAGGTGGTCAAATATCTGTGATGCTGAAGCGATGGAGAGGGGGTTCTGGCCTCGCAGGATTGCTGCCGTGTAGTGGTCTGACCTCTTTTGCTTCTTCTTGCAGTCTTTAATGGCCGAAACTTCTGCCTTTTTGTGAGCTGCTGCTTTCTTTTGAGCAGCGGTTTCCCGCTTCTGCTGCTTTACTGATCTGTTTGGAGCTTGTGGTTGTGGTTGTGGTTGTGTTTGGGGTTGTGGTTGCGGGTTGGTTTTGTTTGTGTGTGGGTGTGATCTCCCAATATCTAAATCAAAATCATCAGGGATCTGAAGAGGGGCTGGTCGTGTGATTTTCGGAGAAGGGGAAGAAGATTTGTCATAAGTGTGGGTTGTCGATGAACTTTCGTCGAATGTTAGAGTCATAAATGGATGCGTTGCAACTTGCAAGTTGAAGCCAGATCTAGGATTTTGGTGTTGCGAAGGGCTTTAAACAAATTTGTTATCGCAAGTTTGATGTACCAAGTTTGATGTACAAGCGATAGACTCGTAAGAAGTCTTCAGCGTAAGTCCAGCGTCTCTCTGTAATTGCCACAACTGAGCTGGGGGAACTTTCTTAACCACTTACACTTCAAAAAAAAATTCGGCATATTTCAAGCATGAGCATGTTCTGCATGTATTACAGTCTTTAATAATAATTCGCTTGTCACTTGCGTCTTTGTTGTAAAGACAGGCAGCCCCAAATAATGCCCGAGCCTCCCAGGGACTTCCCTCAAGAGTTTAAAAAGGATGGGCCATGGCTCCAGGCTTGGCACGATCCAGTTGCGAGCCTTAATGCTCATTCTTCGTGTGTCAGGCTTGTCGACTTGAATGGAGACTCTTCTAACGTCCTCTTGGTTGCAGATAAAAAGAAGCTTAAGGTCTACAAGGGAACTTCTGTTGTGTCAGAGCAAAATTTACTTGATCAACCTGTATCCCTTTGTGTGTTCTACACCGACGATGCAGTCCCCAGGACGCCGGCTATCGGGGTTGCTGCCGGACCTTACGTGTTCATCTACCGCCACCTTCGCCCTTACTTCAAGTTCCGTCTTCCGCCAATTCAGATTGACGAGACTGACAAGCGAATCTGGGAAGAGCTGAAGAGCGGCAACGTGGAAGCCTCCTCCGGTTTCGAGATGTTGAATCAGGTGAGTAGTTGAAATGAGAGAAGTGGCGCTTCTCTCCCTACGACCTAAGCTAAAACGAGTCCTCCTCTTCCCCCTCCCCCCTCCCCTTCCCCCCCCTCCCCGGTGCAGGCTCGAGACTCTGGCACAACGCTCTCAACCTGGAGCTTGGAATTCCTTGGTAAGGAGCCAGGGAGGAGGCAAGAATATGCTGACTCGAAACGGGGGGTAGAGCACGAGCAATTGTCTGTTGTCACTTGCATGGAGACATTGCAAAAGTATGAGGAGACAGATTACGCGGTGAGCTCACTGGTGATTGGCACCGAAGACTGCGACATTCTCATTTTGGACGCCCCCGGATCCAAGGTGATTTGCTCAGCGAAGCTACCCTCCGTCCCGGCAATAATAGCGGTAACTGGACTGTACGACGTGGAGTGGCGAATCGTCTGCTCCTGCCGTGACGGTAAAATCTACACGATTAAAAATGGAGAGAACAAGGGAGTCGCCGTGGTCACTGGAACGTTGATCGAGCTAGAAACGCAGGTGAGTTCCTTCCGCTTAGTGCTGCATTCACATCCACTACTAAACTAACATTATTCCACTCAATTCGTATGTTCTCACTTCACTCGCTTCGCTCGGCGCAGCCCAACGCTATTGCTCGTATTGAGAAGAGCATTTTTATAACCACTATGGACAGCAAGCTCGTTTGCTTCCACATCAAGGGTCGATTGAATTTTAACATCACCTTGCCTGCCCCCGCCACGGACATGGGAGTGGTGAAACTGCAACGAAACAGAATCATAGAGGCTTTGATTGTCAGCCTTCAGAACGGTGAAGTTCGCTTGTACAACGGCAAGGAGCTGATCCACACTCTGCAGATGAACGATGTCATCACAGCCATGAGGTGGGGGCAGTTTGGAAGAGAGCGGAATAGTTGCATATTCGTTGGTCGAAACGGCAGCATGACCCTCAACATTATGACCAGGCAGGCCAATTTGGAAAAGGCTGGAAGTGATAGTGGCGGGCCACCAACCGCGCAGGACGTGCCGCTGAAAGTTCCCAAGAAGACCAAGCTTTTCGTTGAGCAGACAGCAAGAGAGAAAGAAAACGCAACATTGATGCACCGCGCGTTCCAGCGTGATTTGTGCAAATTGCGGCTAACAACGGCTCGAAACTTTGTAAAGATAATAACGAGTGGGGAGGCTGGTGTGAGCACCGGGGGGGGCGGGGGTAGCGCGACTAGCGTGAGAATGAACGCCACGGTGATGGGGTTGGGGCCAACATTCAAGTTCAAAATCGAAATTTGCAACGGTGGAAGAACGAGCCTAATGCAGCTCCCGCTATGCTTAGTTTTCAACCCGAATATCTACACCAGCGACGATCCAAGTGTCGTGGTCCCACTGCTCCTGCCCAACGTAAATTTGGTTGTGGAGGTCACATTGAAGAATATAAGTGATACAGGTGCGGCAGATGACGTGCGAGTCGTTTTATTGAATCCAAATTCAACCGTGCCACTGGTCAGCGCGCTGGTCACCATGCCTCTAAGTGAGCTTGATGAATGAACGAAATTTAGACTAAGGCATAACGGTGATTATTTTGTTAAAGGGATTTACCTTTCCCATTCCAAATTTATCCATAAAAAAAAAATTGATTGAAATTATAATTATAACTTCAGGTGCAGGTCGAACTACCGGAAGATGCATAAAAAAACGCTTTCTTGCTCATACCTTACAACCCCCCTTACAGAAACCAAGTTTTTTTATTGCAACACACCATCTCGAAATACACCCAAAGATCCAAATTACTAACCAGGCTCCTCACTCTTTCTCACACCTTCCCAACACCACAGCCAAGTATGCCACGCAAGCAAGTCATCTGCCCGTGCAACCCGTGTTGTTCGTGGAAAAACAACGAAGCGACTGCATGGTCGCTTGACTCTGCCGCAAGAGGGTGTATTATCATCAGTGGAATCTTCCTGGGAACAGCACTGCTGCATTCAGCCAAAGTTTCTGCAGGTTGTACCTTTTACACGGATGTAAACCATTACAACAACCACCAAAACGGTCTGAGTGATAATTTCACCTTCCTTGCTGGTGACTGTTTGCGAGTGGATGGCACCAATACTTGTAAGTCGGATGGTTATTTGGGTAGCAGCGAGTATGCTTGCCACGCGGCATTCGTTGTCGATGGATTGGACGTTATCCCCGCTATATTTAAAGACGATGTGGTTAGCCTTGGTTGCTCCGCCACCCACAAAGGAAAGCTCGATGTAACGGGCAAAATAATAACATTTGAAGGTGCAGATGTCTCACGGTCCACCGCCAGTGTGGCTCTCTCCCCCTTCCCGGAGGGCACGTCGATCGTGCTCACGTCATCTTGGGATGGTGAAGCAGAGCCCTGCTCCACAACCTACAAGTGCGCGGATATAGATATCCCTGGATCCTTCTGCTCTGAAGACAACACGGTGCTTGGAGGCTTGAAGGTGCGACGACGCTAACACAAATACTCATATCATTCCATTCACTAACCCCTTGCTCTTGTTCGGTGGCACGCCACGCAGCCAAAATCAATCCTGACAAACATGGCTGCGGTTACCGGTCTCCTGACCGCTTTGACCATGCCCATTATCGGAGCGATTGTGGACCACACCAAATATCGTTGGGATGTTGGTGCGTGGACTGCATTTTTGCTGATATTCATTAACGGAATTCAAATTTGCGTCGGGCCGAGTACCTGGTTTTTTGTGGCGCTCCTGCAGGTTGCTGCTGGCTACCTTTACACTTGCCACAGCGTGGTTACGTACGCCTACATGCCCGAGTTGACGAGCAACAAGGACGAGCTCGCTGTCATGGCTTCGTCGTTCAACATGTGGCAGTTCTTTGCTGAAACGGTCTACCTGCTGGTGGTCGTGGTGGTGTCTATTGTCGGCAGCTTGGACGACATTACTGCGGCGAAGTTCAGCCAGACGATGATTTGTTTGATTTCGTTGGTGCTGCTCGGATTCAGCTGGATCTACCTGTTTGGGCCAAGGCCTGCGTTGCACGAGGTTCCCAGTGGGAGTAGTTTGGTTAGGGTGGGCTTCACAAGGATGCGCACCACCTACAACGAGCTGAAGGCGGACTTTGGAGAAATCCGCAAGTTCCTCCTAGCCATGGCCTTTGCGGAGGCTGGAGGTGAGCAAACGTCCCAAAAACAAAACAAAAACAAATTAAGTCACTTTCTAACCCATCCCAACCCAAAAAAAAAACTTATAGCCTCTGCTTTTGCCTCCATTGCGATAACCTACCTGGTGGAAGTGCTCGGCATGGAATCCTCCGAGACTGGCATCGTTTTCCTAACCACCCTGATGTTTGGCGTCCCCGGATCCCTCTGGGCCCGCCACCTCATGCTCAAGGTTGGTACCGAGAAAGCCTACAAGGGGGCCCTTATGTGGTGGGGCACGGTCACCTGTCTGGCCCCGTTCTTCATGAACAAGCCCGAGCAATCCGGCAACGCCTACATTATCGGCATCCTCTGGGGAATTGGGTTCGGCTGGTTGTACCCCACTCAGCGAACGACATATTGTTTATTAATTCCAGGAGGTCAAGAGAGCGAACTGATGGGGCTTTACATCTTCGCTGGCCAGATCATTGTCTGGTTCCCACCTTTGATGTTTAGCATTTTGGTCACAAATAACATTCCCATGCCCTACGGGTTAGGGCTTTGCTGTGGACTCTTCTTCTACATTGCGCTGGTCATCACCATGTTCATTGACTTCGAGAGCGGGTTCGACAAAGCCAAAGAAAGTGTCCACTTGCGGCAAATGGGAGAGGACGCGGGTGGAAGTGGAAGTACAGGCGAGTTGGAGGCCGGTGAATCTGCTGCAGCAAAATTGGGACCCAAGCCCGACAGGAACAGCAGCAACATGCTCTAAAGGGGGGCTTAAAATGGAGTGAGGAGAGGAGAGGAGAGGAGAGGTGAAGTAAAATATATAAAAGAGAGAATTTCCATGGGAAAATTCAAAACTTTGATTTATGATGTTGTTTTTTTAATATTGCCACTTCCCCTCGAAAAACCACATCGCCAGCTTAGTGCCGTCCGCGGGAAAATCGCCGTGATATCCATCGTACAAGCAAAACATGACCGTCGTTTTAGCGTCGCCGGTTCCAGAGCAAGCTCCAAAGTTCTCACACGCAATGTTCTGAACGCCACCATCGAAAGGAGTGGATATTGGCTTGCTCTCAGTTTCTTCGCAATTTCGCTCTTTTGCTAGGGCGGCGAGGGTTGTTTTTGCCGACTCGTAGATCCACCCTCCATTGCCATTGTCGGGAGCCTCGCCGCCATCAAACGGAATGACAGTGTCGGAACGACCATGTAACTGGCAAAGGCTGCTGTTGTCGCCGGTAATCTTCTCAGCATGTCCGAAGAAAGGCAAACCATAAACAGGCATGATATTCTTAAATGCTCCAGGGTGTTTACTCATGATCCCGTGGGCAAGCATTCCACCGTTGGACTCACCCGCGAGCCAAATATCGCCCACGCAAAGCTCATTCTGAAGTTGTTCGACAATATCCATTACGAATGTATCGTCATCAGCGCAGGTGGCCCAACCACAGTTGGCTCCTTCTCCATCTGCCGTGCATGCTCCGGATTCTATACACGAGGAGTAACAGCATGTATGTGCAAAAGCATCAGATTTGCACGTTGTCTGGTCGTGAGACGAAGCAGAGTCAATGACGTTCCATCCTGTGCCGCAATCTTTGGAAGTCTTGTCGTTGAGTCCTTGAGGGAAAATTGAGATGAAGGCTTTTGTGCTGTCCCGAGCGAAGGGAGGCGCATGATATGGTTAGATAGTTGAGGCTGGAGAAACCCTGTAGCAATTTCGCGGGATCCATCGCTGCTCGTCTTCCTCAAGGCTCGCTCGCTTCGCTCGCTCACCTTGCTGCTTGGAAATCTTTCTCCGCCGCAAGTGTTGCCGCGTCCCCGAACTGACCATGCATGTAGATCAACACTGGTTGCTGGGTGTTTGGGTCATACATCTGTGGAATGAATTCTTGGAAGGATCGACCAGTCTTGGTGACATTGTTTGTGAAGAACTTGTTGAGAGGCCAATTTGGACTTGTTCCACACCCTGGCGGGCGCTGCCAAGAAAAAACGGGTAGGCTGAGTAAGAGGAGGAGGGGTAGCATTAGCTACTCATTACTTGTTTGAGAGTATGAACTTTTATTGCGTTTCCAAAAATATCCGCGAAAATCGCATCAGAAAACCGAGGAGACAGGGAGACCTAGTTACGTAGTTAGACAACGCAAGCTTGTTGTATACTAGTAGTTACGTAGCCTACAAGTTTTGCAAAAGTCAGGGGCTCTGGGGTCCAAAAGTTGGAAGTGCACAAATCAAACAGTCATAAATCGAAGATCCAGATCAGGCACAAGCTTAACCTACGGATAGAAGTTATAGATGTTCGACATGAAAAGCGAGTTTTTTCCCCCCCTGATGGAGAAAGAAAAGGGCACGGTAGGCAACAGAGGCAGGGAGAATTCAGCTTGGAATAACAAACCAAATCGGACGAAAGCCACGGATTGCAACGCACCCAGGGGCGGGAGTGGGAAAGGCGCAAAGGGAAAGAGAACGGTTGAGAAGGCGGAAGCGAAGACCTTAAATAGCGCAAGCACGAGCTCGAAAGAAAAGAGGGGAAAGAGTCAAGAAGACGAAGACGTGCAGCGTGCCCAACGCATGAATACGACGAGGAAGGTGATGATTCGCAAATCCAAAGGGAAATGTAAGACCAAGGAGGGGGATGAACCGAAAAATCACAAAGGCAAGGGGAAGGAGTCGAGCAAAGCGAGAGAGGAGCAGATTAAGGTGTCGGCAAGCGAGGAAGGAACAGAATGGAAGGAGCAAAGGAGGAAGAAACCCAAACGCGAAAGCAAGCAGATGGCTTACAATGCAAATCTCAAGGCCGCTGGCCACAATCAGCAGACCAGGCA
>Ga0302116_1001584_pt1 | contig 13733 bp, 15 predicted proteins | sample AG5_SCM_MG_FD_203124 | JGI IMG/M metagenome (GOLD analysis project Ga0302116, IMG submission 203124) | Marine microbial communities from Western Arctic Ocean, Canada - AG5_SCM | ecosystem: Environmental > Aquatic > Marine > Oceanic | place: Canada: Western Arctic Ocean | collected 2017-10-01 | reverse complement strand
TCCCCAACCCCCTCCAGCCTGCGTAAACTACTCCAAAATTCACACCAATCAGCCCAAGGGTATCTATCTATCCAAGTACGACAAGGGCAACATCGCCACCATCCTCCGGAACTGGCCCTTCGCCTCGAAAATCAAGGTTATCTGTGTCACCGATGGTGAGCGAATCCTCGGTCTCGGCGACCTTGGCTGCAATGGCATGGGGATTCCGGTCGGAAAACTAGCGTTGTACACGGCCCTGGGCGGCGTCGAGCCCGAAGGAACCCTCCCAATGCACATAGACTTTGGCTGCAACGTCGATACGATCCGTGACGACCCTCTTTACATGGGATTGAAGGAGAAGCGCCCCTCTACCTTCAAGACCATCCAGGAGTACGATGAGTTCATGGAGGAGTTTTTCGAGGCGATCAAGGAGGTGTACGGTCACGACTGCATGGTGCAGTTCGAAGGTGAGCCAAAACTCGTGTCCAATCAATACCGTCTAAAACCCTCCATGCACACGACCTTGATCTGGACCGTCCCCCTGAACAACCCCTTCGCACAAAAAATAATGCTCCTGGCCGTGTCCAATTTTGAGCGTCAAAAACCTCCATACACGTCTGAGTTACGGCCGGCCGATTTAACGAATCACCTTTTTAGCTTTTTTTAAGTTTTCTAAATTGGCGTGCACACGACCTTGATCTGGACCGTCCCTGAACAACCCCTTCGCACAAAAAATAATGCTCCTGGCCGAACCCGCCACCGCGTCCAATTTTGAGCGTCTAAAACCTCCATACGACTGAGTTACGGAGGGGGGGACGATTCATGGTTCATCTTTTTTGGCATATCTATCTTTACCAACATTATTTTCCCACTCTCAATTCGCTTTGTTCCGCTCCGCTTCACACTTTGCAGACTTCGGAAACGGCAATGCGTTCCGGTTTCTGGACATGTTCAAGGACAAGGTGAGTCTCGTTCAGTCTCCGCTTGCCTTGGAAAAGGCTACAGCCACCACCCGCAACAACCACTACGAAACTCACACATTATTCCAAAAAAATTTGCTTTGTATTGCACAGCACATTTGCTTCAACGACGACATTCAGGGAACTGCGAGTGTTGCGCTTGGGGGGATAATGGCCAGTTTGAGGATTACCGAGAAGCTTGAAACAGGGGCCAAGGCTCTGGCTGACCACACCTTCCTGTTCATGGGAGCCGGTGAGGCGGGCTGCGGTATCGCCGGTCTGATTGGCGAAACGATTCAGCTAGAGACCGGTTGCTCCCAAGAAGAGGCCTACAAGAACATCTGGCTCGTTGACAGCTCCGGCCTGGTGACGAGCAGGCGCGACATGAAGCGCCTTCCCCACCACAAACATCCGTTCGCCCACGAGCCCCCTGCCGCGGCAGAGTGCGACGTTGGGGACGTGGCAGTGGTGCAGACAGACCGGGACTGTGTTCCGGCAAGCTTCATTGACGCCGTTAGGCTGTTGAAGCCGACCACCATTGTCGGTGTTAGTGGCCAGCCTCAGGTCTTCACCCAAGAAGTAATTGAGTTGGTGAGCGAGCCGCCGCGAGCGAGCAGCGAAGCGAAGCGACTAAACTAAATTAAACTAACTTATCAATTTACCTCCGGCGCAGATGACCAAAAATAACGAGGCGCCGATCATCTTCAGCCTGTCAAACCCCACAAGCAAGAGCGAGTGCACGGCCGACCAGGCGTACCTGTGGAGCGGCGGAAAGGCCATCTTTGCAAGCGGAAGTCCCTTCCCGGAGGTGGAGGTCAACGGCCAGAAGTTTAGGCCGGCCCAGGGAAACAACGCGTACATTTTCCCCGGAATCGGGCTTGGCGCGATCTTCTGCGGTGCTACTCGTTTAGACGACCTGGACATGATCTGCGCCTCCCGCACCTTGGCCAATTTGGTGCCTCAGGAGATGCTCGACATGGGCGCAGTCTTCCCCGACTTGAAGACCGCAAGGGAGGTCAGTGTGAAGATTGCCGTGGAGGTCGCAAGGGGCCAGTGGGAGAGGGGAACGGCGCTGAAGGAACAGGTGAGGAATTCTGCAGACGGCTACATCTACTACTGAACTAACCCACTCAATTCGCTTGGATCGCTCGTCTTGCTCTTGCTTCAATAAAAATGCACCTCGCTTCGCTCGGTTGCAGCCGCCAGACGACAAACTCGAGACGGAAATTCGGCACAGCATGTACCACGCGAGGAAGGCCCACGCGAACATGTTCAGTGCGAAGGTGAGCGAGCTAAGCGAGCGAGCCTTGTGACAGAAGAGTGCGAGGCTCCGTGAGAAATTGCTAAACATGGCTTACATCCACTACTGGAACTGGAACTAACAAAACTCGACTATTTTTGCTCGCTCAGAACCAAAAGAAACCGACTTTCATGGAGAAGCTGAAAGTAAAAGTTGGAATAAAGAAAAAGAGTGGAGGAGGGGTCAAGAAGAAAGGACCAGCGATATATCCAACGGGGGGGACCGCGTTGAAGCCCAAGCCTAGCCCACCGGTGGCGGTGGTGAAGGCGCCAGTGAAAGCGGTGCCAGTGGCGGCGGCTGCGGTTCCAGTGGCGGCGGCTGCGGTTCCAGTGGCGGCGGCGGCACCAGTGGTGGTTCCAGAGGCGGATCCAGAGGCGGCTGCTGTTCCAGTTGCCGAGGTAGAGGGAGCGGTTGAAGAGGAGGCTGAAAAAGAAACAAAATAACTAAAAACAATTTGCATACTCACACAGTTGATCTGATTATTTTTGATTTGACTGGTTGTGAAACTGCAAGCAACTGAGAAACTCTGTCCCGTCGAGATTGGATCGCTGCACTATCACGGCCCTACCTCCTCGCGCACCTATCACCTGCGCCACCACCGCATAAGACCAACTCGACATGCAAGCAAACTTAACAGAAAGCCGGCAGTCAGATCCCTGTACCTAACTCAAGGACACTCTTGTTCTCAACTTCCGCGCTTCTTTCGCGCAAGTGAGCGGTGAGAATTGCCAACGTGTCCTCCTTGTCCAAGAACAGACCCGGCCCATGAAAATATGTTTTCATTCTGCAACTTTGTTAATGGTCACATGGTGTGATGGTGGGAAGAAAATTTCAAATTTATTTCCATTTTGCATTGCAATTTGCTGCTGGTCAACGGAAGGCTACCTACACTTTCACCACGACGCCTAGAAACACAACCCTTCCTTCGCCAATTCTATATTGAATGCTTCCAACTAAGAAGAGAAGTCTGAGGATAATAACAGCAAAACCTTTGCAGTCCAAACACAGCACCACTCCTGTGTCCTCACAATGCTCATTATCCTCCGTGTCTACTGCAACTTCTTCGATCAAACCTCCCAACCTCCGAAGTTCTTTGGGCCTCGATCTCCCCCTGCCCTTCTCTCCCCCTCGCCAGATAGGCCAGCCTAATAGCTCGTCCGATCTCTTCCTCCTTGCTCAGGCTTTAATCAGCAGCCAGCAGGTTTTCATACGGTCACCATTGATATCACCACCACAGCAACCAAAGCAACAACCAAAATCAGAACAACAACAACAGCAACAATCACAACTACACCAACTATCCCCACCACAACCGCAACCGCAACAACAACTCGAGGTGAAGCAGGAGGTGAAGCAGAAGGAAAGGGAAAAGAGGAATAGAAGCAGCCGAACCAAGAAGCCCTTCTCCTCCGAAACCTCCTCTACCCCCCCTGCAACCTTCACGTCTGCTCCCGCCTGCTGCGCTGCCTTCAACACCCGTGGGCAGCCGTGCGCCCGTCCGGTGACTTTGACCACGGGGGCGGGGAGTGGGGACACACACAGTGTTTTCTACTGCAAGTACCACGAGGAGTTCTACAGGCGGGAGGAAGGGGTGAGGCTCGCCTCTCGGGAGGATTTTGACTATGATGTTGATGTTAATGTTGACAGTTTATTGGATTTCTCGCCCGCGACCGCAACCGCAACCACAACCCGCAAACGTAAAAAAGTTGATCTTTCGATCCCAGACTCCCCCCCCAAATCAAAACCTAGAGTTAGGACAAAACAGGAATCAACGGCAGCAGCAGCAAAACCACCAACACCAACACCAACACCACCACCACCACCAACACCACCACCAACAACAATAACATCATCTAGAGCCCGTAGTAAACCATCACTAAAAAAGAAGGAGCAACTGGCTGAGCAGGAGGCGCTGAACCTATCGCTGCTTAGGGTCAAGTCCAAGGCGCTTTACGCTTGCTACGACTCTCGTGCAATAAACGTATACCCCGCAGACATGGGCGCGGCGAGCTCGATAAGCAGCGACGGGAAGTGGTTCTGCGGGAGCTGCGGGTGAGCGAGCGAACGAGCGGAAATGGCTACAACCACCCACACCCACACCCACAACTAAGCTAACCCACCCAGTTCGTTTCGCACCTTCTTCGCTCGGCGCAGCCTCGACCACTGGATCCTGACTCGGAAGGCCCTGGAGCCTTTCAGGCCCGTTCACGGCTTCAGGTTCGAGAGGGTGAGCCAGGACGGTGACTGCTTCTACCAGTGCATAATCCTTGCGCTGAGGGGGCTGCTTCAGGGGGGGAAGGGGAAGGGGAAGAAAAATACGAGCACGCAGGTTTATTGCCCGTCAGTGAAGCAGATGCGCCGCCTCGTCGCGGAGGCGGTCGGGGAGGACCAGCTCAACTTCTACAAGCTTCAGGCGGAGGCGAATCCCGAGGAGAAGTGGCTGGACTTTGTTAGGGGGGCGAAGGAGGGGCGGGGGCGGAGGCACGCTTTGTCTCTCACGCCGAGCGACAATGACAAAGAGGACGGTGATTATAGCGAGAGTTCGGTGGATACACCGATAAAAGTGGCTAGCAATAGCAATAGCAATAGCAATAGCAATGGCGATGGCGATGGCAATAGTTTCAGCAATCGCAACAGCCGCAACGGATATCGCAATCGCAAAACCGCCACCAACAACAACTTGAGTAAAACCGTAGACGATCCTCAAGTCTCTACGCTGGAGGAACTCAAGACTTTTATCAAACTGACCGGTAGTGAGATGGGCAATGATCGGTGTCTGTGGGGGGACGACTTTGCGTTCCAGGTGATTGCGGAGGAGGTGAGAGAGCGAAGCGAGCGAGCTTGTGACAGAAAAGTGTTTTTTTGCGACTAACCCCCCCCCCCCTCTCGTGCTCGCTCGTCGCAGCTAAGGCTGTGCATCCTGCTCATCGATATGGAGCGGACGAGAGACGCTTGGCCTTACAGAATGCTGGCGAAGTGTGCGGAAGCCCCGCCGTTGAGGTATATCGTGCTGCAGAGGGAGAGCATCGGCCATTTTGTTCCGTTGATTTGGACTGGAGCGAAACATAATAACTACAAGGGGGGGGAGAACAAGGGGGTCGGTGCATTCACTTTTCAGGGGCAGGCGGGAGTTGACTACCCGGAGGCTGTCAAGGTGCTCTGGGGGTTGGAAGCAATTGAAGATGAGTGTCAGACTGGCGTGTTTGGTGGACTATATACTGGCCGAGGAGCCGGACTTAGTCAGTCATCAAAATGAAGAATTGGAAGGATTAGGCATTAAATAGGCAGAAATTTTACATTAGCGTTTGCACGTCAAAAATTCACCCCCTCGCCCTAGCCTTCTCCGTCTTCCCATCCGCTCTGTGCTGCTTCTTCTTCACTGCCTGCCTGCTGTCGGCGAATTTCGCATCTTCTTGCTCCACCTTCTTTCTCTTGTTCTCCATCCTCTCTACGTTTTTCACCTTCCTCTTGGCCACCTTGTCGTTCTTGATTGTTGCAAGAGCCTGCATAAACGTGTACTTCTTCCTCTCGTCGCTTTCCATCACCACCGCCCGTTTGCTCAAGTATGTTTTCCCCTGCGCCGAGCGAAGCGAGGCGAAGCGAGGCGAAGCGAGGCGAAGCGAGGCGAAGCGAGGCGCATTTTTAAAGGAGCAGGGGGGAGGTGAGCGAACCAAACGAATTAGTGGAATAAAGTTAGTTTCGTTTTGGCTCGTATGCTCTTCTTCCTCGAGGCTCGCTCGCTTCGCTCGCTCACCTTGCTCTTCCTTTTCACTTCGTTCTTCTGCTTACTAGCGTAAGGCAAGTTCGCCTCGACCTTCTTAGGCACCTTTAAGGTGTTGAACTTCTTCACCTGCGCCGAGCGAAGCGAAGCGAGATTGTGCGCATTTTTAATGGAGCAGGGGGGAGACGAGCGAGCCGAACGAATTAGTGGAATAAAGTTAGTTTCGTTGTGGCTCGTATGCTCTTCTTCCTCGAGGCTCGTTCGCTTCGCTCGCTCACCTTTCTCTCAATTGGTTTGTAGATGCTGTCCGGGTTCACTTCAATTGGCACATTTTTCTCCACCTGCAGTTGCGCCTTTGATTTCATTCCCGCCCAGCCCAGATCATCAATTGTTGTTGCTTCGTCCCCGCTGTCGTTAATTTCCTCAATTTCCAATTCCGTTTCCGTCTTCTCCTTTTCCTTCTCCTTCTCCTTCTGCGCCGAGCGAAGCGAGGCGAGGCACATTTTTAGCGAAGCACGAGAGCAAGAGTGGGTTAGGAGTGGGTTAGTCGTCGCTTCGCACTCTATTGTCACAAGGCTCGCTCGCTTCGCTCGCTCACCTCCTTCTTCTCCGCCTCGACCTTCAGCAAATTTGTGATGGGGTTGTAGTACTTCTTCGGAAGCACCGGCATCCACGTCCGGCAGAACACAATGTCGCTCGCGAGGATCTTGTCCTCGAAAGTGGCACGGAAGCTCCCGCCCTCTCCCTCCTTGAGCGCCTTTTTAATTTGCCCACGGATTCCGCTTACAGTCTTGATCGAGGCGCCCTCGAACCGGCTCACTTCCAACACGCTGTTGAACATCCCGCTCACGAACGCCGTGTTCTTGTAAATCTTACTTGGTGTCCCCACCAACTTGAGTTTCTTCACCACGTCGAAGGAGGCGTCCAGCTCCAGAACATTCCCCGTTCCGCTGATTCGAAATCCGGGTATGTTTCCCGTGAAGTTCTTGATGGCAAGAACTCCAGTGTTCGGCGGGCACAGCGGGCCGTAAAACGTCGCGTGGCAGTGCATGTGCTCAGGGGTGTACTTCAGGTACCTGTGCCGAGTGTTGTCGTCCTCGGTGCTGTAGAGGGGGATCGATTGAAATCTCCTCCACCCGATGCTGAAGACGAGAGGGTCCTGGCACTTGAGGATCTGCGACACAAGCAAAAGGAAAATGTTAAAAATCGGCTGCAAATCCACAACAAGCACAAAGCGTGTTGGGCTTGCTCACCTTCTTGTGCCAGCGGTGCTTCTTAAACCTGCACCGAATCATGCCCATCTTCATCTCATTCGGCAGCAGTCCCCCGAGAACGAGCGGCGTGTCCGGGTTAAAGCTCCTGATGAACTCGACGGGGACGTTATCGAGCTTCACCCTTACGTACAGCCCCTGCCTGAACCCCTCGTGCCTGAGCCTCATGTGCTCCCCCTCGAAGCCGAACTCGGTCCTGTTTTGGAGCTCGCGCTTCTCCTTCTCGCGCTTGAGCGCTTCGAGGTACTCCTCCTCAGCTTGATCGTCAGGGTTGGTGTGTGCCACATCAGTAACCCCCTCCTTCTTCTCCGCATCGTACTTGTCGTCAAAGGACGATTTAAAGTTTGCCTTCTGCAGCTTATTCTTCTCCCTCAATCTGTCGTCGTCGAGATCCTCCCCCTCCTCTTCCGACGGACTGCTACTGTCGTCGGAAACATTCGCCGCCGCCCCAGGCCCGAACTTCTCGCTCGTCTCCAAGTCCTCAAAGTCACCGTAAACGTCCTCCCCCAATGAACTTTGCCTTCTGTTGTCGTTTTCATTGTCATTGTCGTTCTCGCCGTCAGACTCAGAACCCCCACCCCCAATTTTATTCGCCGCTGCCCAGTCCCCCGTAACGAACTTGTTCCGGAGGGACTCGATGAGTTTACTGTTACTGTTACTGTTACTGTTGCTGTTGCTGTTGCTGTTGCTGTTGCTATTACTGTTGCCATTGTCCCCTTCGTCCCTGCCACCACCATCACCACGATCATCATTATTATCGTCCTGCAGCCACTCTCCAAGGCGCTCCTTCTCGCTGTTGAAGTTAGTCGCGTTGGGGCGAGACGAGTCGCTCTTGGCACTTCTAACAACGTCGGCGTCGGAGTCTGGATCAGAGTCCGAGTCGGAGTCGGAGTCAGAATCCGACGCGTCGCCATTTTTTTTCTTACGACGACGACCACTCCCACCACCCGCCTTGTTCTTTATCGTGAAAAAATCGTCGCTGCTGTCGCTGCCATTGCCGTCGTCGTCACTTGAGGTCTCGCTATCGCTCCCCTTGAAGTTGCTGTTGCTGTTGCTGTTGCTGCCGCTGCCGCTGCCGCTGCCACTGCCGCCCTTCCCCACCGGGCGACGCGGCCCAGCCTTGCCGTACACGAGCTCCTGCAGATTCAGCTGGTCGTTGTCCCTGGCCAAGAAGCTCTGGGCGGCCTTGCGGGCCAGGTCGTCCTTCCAGTGCTTCGGTTTATCGTCGTCGTCGTCGTCGACGTCGTCGATATCATCATCATAGTTCCGCGACCCCTCGCTCTCCTCGCTCTCCTCGTCGTCATCCCTTTCGAACCCCTCCATATAATCCTGATTATCGCTAACACTATCGCTATCGCTAACACTACCACTACCACTACCACTATCACTCTCATCACTCTCACTCCCAGCAACATTAACAACCCCCCCCTTGAACAGCCTCATCTCGCTCCTACCCATCTTCTCATCCACCCCGCTCTTAACATCCTGCATACTCCTCAGCAGCCCCGCGGGAGAATTCGGGTCGAGCTCGAGTTCCTGGAACCCCGCCCCCTTTCCATCATCCTTCCTGCTCCTCCCATTAATACTCTCGCTCTTCCCCGTCAGCCGTTGGCTCGTACTCGCCGCATCAACCATCTCCTTCTTGGTGTAGTTAACCCTCCCCACGTCGATGTAAACCGCGTCCTTATCGATCTTAACTCCTCCAACGTTACTGCTCGGAGCGTAGAGGAGCGCGTCGCGCTTACTTAGCGTCTGCCGCTTCTTGCTCTTGTCAGGTACTGGGCAAGGGTCCTGAACAACGCTCACGTCGGAAATATCGTAGTCCCCCCCCCCAATCAGGTGAACCTTCATGTTCGGCTTAAGGTTCGTTCCCCGGACCCACCCGTACATCGTCACGGACCGATCGCAGCTAGGGTCCTCACTAATCAGGTGCGGGGGAGTGATGTCCTCGTGCCTGTCAACGACAACGTAGGGGTGGGTGTTCCGCCAGACTAAGGGGCGGAACTTTACGCGAGAGATGAACAACGTTACGGCTTTCACTTCGTTCTTTAGATACTTGTTGTTTACCACGCCGCTGAAGTAGAACATCTGTGATGTGTGATGTGTGATGTGTGATGTGTGGGTATTGGGGGTATTGGGGGTATTGGGGGTGTGAGTTGGCGATGTGAAGTATGGTGTTGTAGGGTGATGTATGGTGATTGCTGAATCGCTCCGCCTCGCCTCGCCTCGCCTCGCTTCGCACGCTCTTCACTCACCTTGGCACCCTGATAAATCTCCGTCCAAAACCTCTGCTTCAAATCCTTCTTCGTCTGCCTGAGGCTCTTGGCCGTCCGAAACTGATCCAAGTGCGTCAGCACCCCCATAACCTTCGGAAACCCGCTAACCTGCAGCACGTTAAGAAACTCAAACGTCTCCATCTCAAACCCGAACTTGGCGTCCACGACCAGCAGCACAAGGTCAGCAACCTTAGCGCAGTCCAGCATCCCCTCGGGAGTATTAGGGCACTCGACGAACGTCACCCGCCGCTTCTTACTCGCCACACAGGTCACAGGACCCACGATACTAGCCAGGTTGTAGTTGGTGTACATCTTCGTCAGCGAGCGGATCAGCGTGGACTTACCCACGCCGGGAGGGCCCATCACCACGCAGATGAACGGAGGGGCGTCGGTCGATTCAGCTGAGAAAGTTGAGTTGGGATCTATCCGCCTGTCGTGCTCCGACGGTACGTACTCCTTCTGGTGGGCCTTGTCGGAGTTGCGCTGGATGTTACGCTGGGTCTTGCGGATTCCGGACACGGTGAAGGCGCGGGAGTTGTGCTTCTTCGGCTGGTTGTTGTTCTTTTTGTCGAGTTTTGTTTTCTTCGCATTCTTTGCACCACGGCCGTCTTTTATAATGCGGTGGCCCTTGTGGGATTCTTTTGGGGAGTCGGACATCTGTTAATGTATTGGAAGATCGGAAAGGTGTCAGCAAAGGGCTTTATCGTATGCTTAATTTTGGTCCACAAATTTGGAATTTTGCTCACTCCACTTCACATGTCCATCTTGAGGGGCCAAATTAAAGCTTGTTATTGATCCAAATATCGAGGTTGTTTCCATACACCCCACAGCCCTCCCTCGTCCCATTTCCCTGTCAATCTCAATTAAATCTGTGAAGATGGACGATCAGCTCCTCCACGGGCATAATGATGGTGTACGTTGCGTGGCGTTGCGGAGTAACGGTCATGTGGCATCGGGATCGGGTAGTAGAAGAGGGTCAATCATCGTCCACTCGACCAGCTCCAACAAGGTAGAAAATCGAGCTGACAATGTTTTTGCCAATGGTGTCGAAGGTCTTTGCTGTCTTCCGAATGGCTCACTTGTGGCTTGTGGCTATGACGGTCCTGGGGGTAACGGCTTGAAGGTATTGAGCCCTTCCCTCGAGTTGGTCCAGACCTTGGTGGGACACAATGGTGGTGTTTATTGCGTCACCGTCTCTCCATCAGGCTCCCACTTTGCTTCTGGTGGAGGTGATGGGAAGGTGATGATTTGGTCGGAGCCGGGGGAGGGTGGCGAGTGGGCGAGAGTGCAAGTGCTTGAGGATCACACGAGTTTTATTCTTGCAGTGTGCTTCTCCCCCGACGGCAAGCAGCTGGCTACTGGAAGTGGCGACAAGTCCATCAAGCTCTTCAGCTTCAACGAGGGAAATGCCATCTTAGCGCACACGTTGGAGGGCCACGTCTGGTCCCTCTCGTTCTCTCCCGACTGCAAGCTCCTTTGCTCGGGAAGTGGCGATAAATCCATCAAATTTTGGAACCCTGCCGATGGAAGCTTGGTGAAGAGCATCGACCAGGCTCACACCTCTTCCGTCCGTAGCGTCTCATACTCCCCCAACGGGCGTGTTCTTGTGAGTGCCGGTCTAGACAAAACGATGAATATCTGGGATGCTGAGACTTTCGAGCTCAAGCACATGTTTGAGCAGGAATACGACACCAACCAGCTTACCATTACGGCCGATTCCAACTTCATTGTTTCGGCCAACTACTACAAGACGGTTAGAATCACCCCCTGCCGTGAGTACCACCTCACAGCCCTCACCCCCATCCTAAACCTCATTCTCCACATTGTCTACAAGTGGGAATTTGTGTCGTTTTTGGAGCCAAACGAAAACACCTCACCCCTCGAGAAAGTCATGAGGGTACTCGGCGAGTGCGTACACGACGGTGGCTACAACGTAACAAGTGAGATCCTGTCTTTCCTCTCCCCAGCCCACCTCCCTGTTCAAATTACTCCCACTCGATGGTCACCAAAAAAATTAAAATAATTTGTACGAAATCATGATTTTATTACCTTCTCTCTTCGTGTCGTGGTTCGGGTTCGTGTTCAGCCCTTCAACGCTTCCCGTGGTTCCGCATGATCCCGAAAAGGTATGCCGGCCGATTCTTGACCGCGTTCAAGTCGCTATTCTTGTACTCCATCAGCGCCATCAGCACGGCGTCCTCGGTCATGGAGTGAAAGTGTTGAAAGATTTTAGGTTCTAGCTTCGTGTAGTCCAAGATGGCCGTTTTCTTCAGGTCTTTCAGCGCTAGCGTCACGGCCAAGGGCAGCGATTCTAATGAATTTTCCTTCTCGCTCGTGGGAGTCAGAGACGACGACGAAGAATTATTTTTTTCTCCCGCGGCCAAGAGAGCTTGGTTGGCAGCTTTAAGCTCCTCCAGCTGAGTCTGCGACTGTTGTAAAAGCTTGATTACGTCTAAATCGGCCAACACTGCGGCGGCCTGCTCGGCGATTGACAGAACGCTGTTTGATGAGGAAGGAGGAGGAGGGTGAAAATTTGGGGGTAGAGCTGGTGACTGCTGCTGTTGAAGCTGTTGCTGCTGCGGTTGTTCATAAGGCGACTGTTGAGGAGGAGGGTGAAAATTTGAGAGTTGAGGAGTTGGAGGAAGCTCCAGCTGTTGATAGACAGGCTGCTGGTTTTCGTACACAGGCTGCTGCTGCTGCTGCTGCTGCTGCTGAGGAGGAGGAAGATGATGAGGAGGGTTGGCAAACGACGGCTGAGGCTGCTGTACAGGCTGAGGCGGTTGATGCTGAGGCTGAGGCTGAGGGGGGAACGAAGGCTGCTGGAACTCAAGCGGTTGGAACTCAGGCTGATGATGAGGGGGGGGCTGCTGAAAATCAGCATGCGGCTGATGTGGCTGCTGTACAGGCTGCTGCTGATACTCGACAGTCGGCTGCTGCTGATACGCATCATACTGAGGCTGAGGCTGAGGCTGTTGATTTACATTTGGCTGCTGGTACTCATTTTGGTTCTGGTAGTTCTGATTCTGATGTTGATACTCAATCTGCTGCTGCTGTTGATAGACAGGCTGCTGCTGGGGAGGCTGGGGAGGAGGGGGGGGCGGTGGAGGCACGTAATGCTGCTGCTGTTGATGTTGTTGTTGTTGCTGCGGCATAAAATTTTCATTAGAATTTTGCTGCTGGTGGGACTGAAACTCCTGAAAGCCACCCCCGCCACCCCCACCACCCCTATGCCCATGCACATTATTCGCGTCCTTCATCGTCTCGCCAAAAACATTAACCATGTGCCTCCTCTCACCCTTCAACCACCTGTTTAAAATGCCCAAGAAATAATTCTCCGGGTTCTTAATTTCACTCTTCTCGCACTTCTGCAGCTCGAACACCGCCCCGTCAAGCTCTGCCAAATTCAGCTTCTGGAGCCTGTGGTACACGCGCGGGTGGGTGCCTAGGAGGTTGGGGCTGCCGAACCAGATCTGAAGGGAGGAGACGGATTGGGGGGGGAGGGGGGAGGAGCCAAGTGGAGGGCAGTTGGAGGTTATTTTCGGGCCGTTGTCTGGGTCGGTCAGCGGGTCATAGTTGGGATTCTGGTTTGGGTTGAAGTTGCCGTTTTGGTGGGAGTGTTGGTGTGGTTGAGGGGGTTGGGTTTGGTTGTTGTTGTTGTGGTGATTATTGTTGTTGTGGGGGTTGAAATTGTTGCGAGGATTGAAATTGTTGTGGTGATTGTTGTTGTTGTTGTTGTTGTGATTATTGTTGTTGCCACCACCACCAGTAATCTGCTGCTGCTGCTGCTGCTGCCGCTCCCAAGCCCCAGGTTTTGTTCCACCATTCTGCAAATGGCGCTTGCAGCAACCGATGAAGTAGCCCTTTTTGGAACGAATCTTGGCAGAAAGCTCAGGCTCCTCCAACGCTCGGTGGAATTCAAGGAGGACTGCGTTCTGCTCGGAGACAGAGACAATTTTATTAAGAAGCTCCACTGTTTGGTAGTCTAGAATTGGGGATTGTCTGCCTTCATCGAGTCGAGAAGTCACCGATGAGGGAAGGGTCAGGGAAGGGTTTAGGTTGGAGGGGGGACAAAAGCCAGAAGAATCCGAGACGGGCATCGGTGAAGGTCTTGCCGCGTGTTGGCCCGTGACGGGGTGAGGGTGATCGTCCACAGAGTTCACTCGCTTTCGCTTGGGGATGACCATGGAAAAGTAAGCAGATTTTAAGAAGAAAAGGCTGGAGGTGTGG
>Ga0302116_1001583_pt1 | contig 13734 bp, 2 predicted proteins | sample AG5_SCM_MG_FD_203124 | JGI IMG/M metagenome (GOLD analysis project Ga0302116, IMG submission 203124) | Marine microbial communities from Western Arctic Ocean, Canada - AG5_SCM | ecosystem: Environmental > Aquatic > Marine > Oceanic | place: Canada: Western Arctic Ocean | collected 2017-10-01 | reverse complement strand
CACCCCACCCCACCCCACCCCACCCCACCCCACCCCACCCCACCCCACCTCACCTCACCTCACCCCACCAACTCCCTTTTCACAGGTCGACTCGGAACAGAAAGGAGACTTCTCCGTCGAGATGAACCACTTCTCAAACAACCTTTCCGAAGCCCTCAAGTCCCTCTCCGGAGGACTTGAGCTCAAGCGCCCCGACGGCGAGAAGGTCAAGGGTTACGAGTCTCTCGACACCCGCAACTTCCAGCAGCGCATCAACCAGATGCCCGACCTAATTCCTCACTTTGAGGAGCTCCTCGAGGAGTGGTGCAACAAGATTGAGGCCTACCTCGATGCCCCCGAGTCCTCGTCCAACGACGAGGGACCCAAGGGAGAGCTCGACTACTGGCGCAACCGTATGCAGCGGCTCACGTCGATCACCGAGCAGCTCAAGCGCAAGGACTGCAAGTCGGTCATCGGCCTGCTCTCCACCCTCACCAAGGGCTCTGCTGATCCCTCGAAGCAGAAAATCGTTTCCCTCCTGCGCCGCTGGAAGCAGATCGACGTCAACATCACCGAGGCTGCCAACGAGGCCAAGGACAACGTCAAGTATCTCTTCACCCTGGAGCGCTTCATCGAGCCCCTTTACACCGGAACGGCGTCCTCTATCATCGACACCCTCCCTGCCCTGATGAATTCGATCAAGATGATCCACACCATTGCTCGTTACTACAACACCACCGAGCGTATGACCAACCTTTTCTCGAAGATCACCGACCAGATGATCTCCAACTGCAAGCAGTGCATCATGTCCGGCAAGGACAAGGATTCGCTCTGGGAGAAGGACCCCCAGGAGCTCGTTCGCCAGCTCGAAGCTTGCCTCAAGCTCAACGAGGCCTACCAGGAACAGGTGAAATTCACTCATTCTCGCACAGCTCGCCACTACTAAACTAAACTAACCATAACCATAACATAACCATATCATGCGCACAATCAATCAATCACAGTACAAACTCACCAAGAGGAAGCTCCAGTCGATGCCCAAGGGAAAGCAGTTCGACTTCTACGAGATGCAAATCTTTGGAAAATTCGACCTCTTTTGCCGCCGAATCATCAAGCTCATTGACATGTTCTCCACCATTGACCAGTTCACCTCCCTGTCCAAGAACAAGCTAGAGGGCATGGAGTCGCTCATCGACCAGTTCCTCCAGATCAAGTCGGAGTTCCGCCGCAAGGAGCACGACCTCCTCGACTACCACAACAACAAGTTCGACCGCGACTACGTTGAGTTCAACGTTCGCATCTCCGACCTGGAGGGATCCCTCCAGCAGTTCATCAACCAGTCGTTCGAGAACATCACCTCCATTGAGCACTCGCTCAACCTCCTCCACAAGTTCCAGAACATTCTTCAGCGCGAGTCGCTCAAGTCCGACCTTGACTCCAAGCTCAACATCATCTTCCAAAACTACGGCCAGGAGCTCGAGCAGGTCCAGCAGCTCTACGAGAAGCAGAAACACGAGCCTCCCATCCCCCGTAACTTGCCCCCCGTTGCGGGCAACATCACCTGGTCCCGCCACCTTCTCAAGCGCATCGAGGAGCCCATGAAGCAGTTCGAGTCGAACCAGAACGTTCTCGCCGGGAAGGATGCGAAGCGGATCATCAAGATGTACAACAAGGTTGCCCGCACCCTCGTCGCCTTCGAGTACCTGTGGTACCAGGCGTGGGTGCAGTCCATCGACCAGGCCAAGACCGGCCTCCAGGCGACGCTGATCATCCGGCACCCGGACGACAACAAGCTCTACGTGAACTTTGACCACGAGATTTTGCAGCTCATCCGCGAGGCCAAGTGCCTCGACCGCATGGGCATCGAGATCCCCGAGAGCGCCAAGATCGCCCTCTTCCAAGAGGAGAAGTTCAAAACCTTCTACAACGAGCTGCACTGGGCTCTCACCGAGTACGACCGCGTCGTCACCGAGGTCATTCCCGTCACGGCAATGGTCCTTCGCCCTCACTTCAACGACATGGAGTACAAGCTCCGGCCGGGCATGATCACCCTCACGTGGACGTCCATGAACATCGACCAGTACATCTCCCACGTGCACACCGGCCTCAAGAAGCTCGAGGAGCTGGTGAGCAACATCAACGACATCATCGAGAACAGGATCGAGAAGAACTTGAAGATCGTCTCCAAGACGCTCCTCGTGGACCTGCCCGACCACCGGAGTGGCGAGAAGGACAAGACCTTCACCGTTCTGGAGTTCGTGGACCTGCAGCAGGGCCACATCAAGATCCAGTCCAAGCTCCTCCAGGGCAAGAACACCGAGATCGAGCACGCCGTGGAGGACCTCATTAAGAAGATCAGCTCCTACGTTCTTGACACCCACGTGGAGAACGTCTCCAACGACGAGGTTGGCAAGCTGCGCAAGCACTACAACCACTTCATGTACCAGGCCCTCCTCCACTGCGGAAAGAACTCGATGAATTCGCTCAAGAAGCGAATTGGGAGCCGCGTGGGGACCAACTTTCTGTACATAACGAAGCCCTTCTTCGAGGTGGACGTGCAGCTCATGCCCCCCCGCGTCTCCCTCTCTCCCTCGCTGGACGAGATCCAGGAGTGCATCAACCAGTCCGCCCAGGCCATCCTGTCTTGCTTCAAGACGGTGGTGGACTGGGGCTACTTCGACCTGCCCGAGGACCAGCGCGCCATGCACACCTTCTTCGAGAAGATCACAAAGGACATTGAGATTGTCCGCGTGGCCTTGCTGCTGACCGGCTGCATCCAAGGAATCCGCAACACGGTTGCCGACTACCTTGGCTCCTTCGCCAAGTACGACTGGCTGTGGAAGACCGACAAGGACCACGCCTACAAGGAGTTCGTCCTCACCCTGCCCTCGCTGGACGATTACGAGGGCCAGCTCCGCAAGTTCGGGGAGGTTGAGTCCGAGGTGCACAGGGTCAGCTCCTGCCACTTCATCGGCGCGCTGTCCCTCAACACCATGAACCTCAAGTCCCAGCTCGAGCACGAGTGCGAGCAGTGGAAGGTTCAGTACAGCGACAACCTCCACCTCGAGGCGAAGCAGGAGGTGAGTTATAGTGAGCGAAGCGAGCGAGCCTTGAAGAGGAACAAAAACGAGAGTACGAGCCACTAAACTAAACTAAACTAACCCAATCCAATCCAATTCAATTCAATTCAATTCAATTGCAGCTCGAGAAACTCACCGAGTACGTCCGAATGACCACCGCCAAGCTGCAGCGCAAGGTGGGGGATTTGGACTCGCTCCGCTTCATGATGAACTTGCTCAAGGAGGTTCGCGCCAAGGAGTCGACTATCGACATGGAGATCATCCCCATGATGGACATGTACCAGATGCTCGAGTACTACCTCCCCACCGGCTTCATGCAGAAGGAGGAGATCGACAAGAAGACCGTTCTCAGGGCCAACTGGAAGAAGCTGGTCAACAAAGCCTTGGAGCGCACCGACGAGCTCTCCAAGACTCAGATCGGCTTCAAGAGGGGCTTGATTCGCGACATCAACACCTTCAAGGTGGACGTCGTTGCGTTCCGCCAAGACTTTGTCAAGAACGGCCCCATGGTGCAGGGCATCCCCCCCATGGACGCCGTCGACAAGCTGTCGAGGTTCAAGGAGGAGCTCAAGATTCGCGAGCGCAAGCTCGACTTGTACTGCGGCGGGGAGGAGCTGTTCGCCCTGCCCAAGTCCGAGTACCCTGACCTGGCCAAGAACCAGAAGGAGATCAAGCTCGCCAGCAACCTCTTCGACCTGTACGTTGACGTCATCAACACCATCAACGACTGGAAGCTAATGCCGTGGATGGAGGTTTCCAACAACATGGAAGAAATGACCGAGAAGATGGAAGCGTTCGCCTCCAAGTGCAAGAAGCTCCCGGGGCGCCTGCGCGAGTACAACTCGTACACCAAGCTCAAACAGGAGATTGAGGACTTCCAGACGATTCTCCCGCTGCTGCAGGAGCTCTCCAAGCCCTCGATCATGGCTCGCCACTGGGAGGAAGTTAGCGAGATCTGCGAGACGCAGTTCGACGTCATCAACAACCCTGAGTTCAAGCTCCAGTCTCTGATCGAGTCGAAGCTCGTCGAGATGCAGGAGGAGGTCGAGGAGGTCACCGACGGAGCCGACAAGCAGCTCAAGATCGAGAGGGGGCTGGAGGAAATCCGCGACAAGTGGGCCAACCAGGAGTTCGAGTTCCAGGAGTGGAAGGGCAGGGGCGTCAACACGCTCATGCGCACCCCAATCGTCATGGAGGAGCTCGACGAGTCGCAGATGAACTTGCAGACAATGCTCACCATGCGCCACGTCACCCCCTTCAGGGAGGACGCCCAGATGCAGCTCGGAAGCCTGTCCGAGACCTCGGACACCTTGGAGAGGTGGGTCAAGGTGCAGCTCATGTGGTGCGCCCTGGAGAGCGTGTTCACCGGTGGTGACATTGCCAAGCAGATGCCCATGGAGGCCAAGAAGTTCGCCAAGGTCGACAAGGACTGGACGAAGATCATGCAGAAGGCGAGCGAGACTCGCAACATCATAGACTGCTGTGCCAACGAGCTGTTGCGCAACAGCCTCCCCACCATGCACTCCGAGCTGGAGAAGTGCCAAAAATCCCTCGAGGGATACCTGGAGCAGAAGCAGAACGCCTTCCCGCGGTTCTACTTCGTGAGTAACGCCAAGTTGCTCATCATCCTGTCCCAGGGAAGCGACCCGCTTGCCATGAACGACTACTACGAGAACGTCACCGACGCAGTCCAGTACGTCGAGCACGACAAGAAGGACAGGACGATCATCTACAAGATCCACGGTAGCGGAGGAGATGGCCACGAGGTCATTCCGTTCCACACCCCCGTCAAGGCGGTTGGAAACATCGAGGACTGGCTCATGGCTCTGCTAAACAACATGATGTTCACCCTGAAGGAGAACGCTAGGGCTTGCGCCCAGGGCGTTGCCGACATGGGATCGGACATTTCCATGCTGCGCCCCCTCGTGGACAGACACATTGCCCAGTTCGCGCTGCTTGCGGTGCAGTTTGCCTGGACCGTTGAGACCCAGTCGGCCCTGGAAACTTGCAAAACCAAGAAGAACGTCATGAAGGAGAACTGCGCTCGCCAGATTCTGGTTTTGAGCGAGATGAGTTCGTGGTGCTTGCAGGACCTTGGCACCAAGGTGAACCGCAAGAAGATCGAGACGCTGGTGACCGTTCACGTCCACCAGCGCGACATTGCCGAGACGCTAATGAAGCTAGTGCGAAGCAAGAAGGTCACCGACGCCAACGATTTCGACTGGCTCAGCCAAGCCAGGTTCTACTGGAGGCCCAACGCTGCGGACGACGTTTCCGCCGACGGAGCCACCGTCGTTGCCATCACGGATGTCGACTTCAACTACCAGTACGAGTACTTGGGCGCGAAGGAGCGCCTGGTCATCACCCCTCTGACGGACAAGTGCTACATCACCCTGGCACAGGCCTTGGGCATGTACTTCGGAGGTGCCCCAGCTGGACCTGCCGGAACCGGAAAGACCGAGACCACCAAGGACATGGGGAACACGCTTGGCTTGTTCGTCGTCGTGACGAACTGTACCGACCAGATGAGGTACACCGACTGCGCCAAGATCTTCAAGGGGCTGTGCCAGGGCGCGCTCTGGGGCTGCTTCGACGAGTTCAACCGCATCACCCTTCCCGTTCTTTCCGTGGTTGCCCAGCAGGTACTGGCGATCCAGAACGCCAAGAAGCAGGGCGTCCAGTACTTCCAGTTCCCCGGAGACCCGCAGAACGTGCTCCTGAAGCCCGTCTGCGCCTTCTTCATCACCATGAACCCCGGTTACGCCGGTCGCCAGGAGCTGCCTGAAAATTTGAAGGCGCTGTTCCGAGGCGTTGCAATGATGACTCCCGACTTCCAGATCATCAAGAAGGTCAAGATGTGCGCGGTCGGCTACACCGACTTCGACATTCTTTCTGCCAAGTTCTTCTGCCTGTACGACACGTGCAAGGAGCAGCTGAGTAACCAGAGGCACTACGATTGGGGATTGAGGAACATCCTCAGTGTGCTACGAACGATGGGAGCGACCAAGCGCGAGAACGTCACGCTGCCCGAAGCGTTTTTAGTTTACCGTACTGTTCGCGACATGAACTTGAGCAAGCTCGTTGCTCAGGATGTGCCGCTATTCCTGAGTCTGCTCGCCGATCTCTTCCCCGGCATGGCTCCGCCCCCCAAGGGAGAGTACCCCGCCGAGGAGGCCATTATGAAAAAGGTCGTCGAGAACTACGGCTTGATTTACCACGAGAGCTGGGTGCTCAAGGTCATTCAATTGTTCGAGACGACTAGGGTCAGGCACGGAATCATGCTCTGCGGGCCGAGTGGAGGAGGAAAGAGCGCCATCTACAAGGTTTTGCAGGACACGCTGCAGGAGAAGGACGGCAAGACTTACAAGAACGCCAGGTTCAACCCCAAGTCCATCCGCGCCCAGGAAATGTACGGAGAGACGGACCCCATTTCTGGGGAGTGGATCACCGGTGTTTTCTCCGCCATGTGGGCCAAGTACAACTCCCGCGCCAACAACTTCAACACGTGGATCATCGCCGATGGACCCGTCGATGCTATTTGGATCGAGGACTTGAACACCGTTTTAGACGACAACAAGATTCTCACGTTGGCTAATGGTGACCGCATGCCCATGACCGACAACGTCAAGATTATGTTCGAGGTCGAGACGCTCGTCAACGCCAGTCCTGCGACGGTCAGTCGCGCTGGAATTATTTACGTGAGTGACACCGATCTGGACTGGGCGCCGGTTGCCGAGAGCTGGATCATCGCTCGCCCGGACGAGAACAGGAAGGACATCCTGAGGGGCTTCTTGAAGAAGTGGATGGGAGAGAACACCCCCACCGACCCTGGACACTGCTACGACTTCTTGAACAGGAACACGAGCGAGGTCATGAAGGAGGGCAGGGTTGGAAGGATTTCTAGCTTGCTGCAGCTGTTCCAGAGCCTGACCGAAGGCTCGAGCGGAGCTACCGTCGGAGCCAACGACTTGAGCAGTGATATGGAGAAGTTCTTCGTGTACAGTCTGTGCTGGAGTGTCGGCGGGCTGCTCGAGGCCGAGGACAGGCTGAAGTTTGACCAGTGGTTGCGCGACAACGACTCGAGTAACATCATGCCCGAGGTCGAGGAGGGCGAGACCATCTACGAGTACTTCGTCAACGCCAAGACCTGCCAGTGGGAGAAGTGGGTGCCCGAGAAGTGGATCTACCCCACCGGAAACAAGCTCGACTTCAGCAACTTGCTCGTCCCGACCATGGACAGTACGAGGGCGTTGTTCGTTCTCCAGACCATTCACAAGGTCAAGGGAGCGGTGCTCATCTGCGGAGCGGAAGGAACGGCCAAGACGTCCGTGAACCTAATGTTCTTGGGCGGCTGCGACCCCAACAAGACCTTGACCAAGAGGATCAACTTTTCGAGTGCCACATCGCCGGGCATGGCCCAGTACAGCATCGAGGCCGAGCTGGACAAGCGCGGAGGCAAGAACTTCGGACCTCCCAACGGGAAGAAGATGACCATCTTCTTCGACGATGTGAGCATGCCCGAGGTCAACGCCTGGGGTGACCAGACCACTTTGGAGCTGGTGCGGTTGACAATCGAGTACGGCGGATTCTGCTTCTTGGACAAGGACAAGCGCGGAGACTTCAAGACCTGCGAGGACTTGCAGTACTTGGCTGCCATGCAACACCCCGGAGGAGGAAAGAACGACATCCCCAACAGGCTGAAGAGGAACTTTTTCATTTTCAACTTGGTGCTGCCGAGCATTACCAGTATCAACGACATTTACGGTCAGATGCTCGCCGGCAGGTTCCAGAAGAGCGAGTTCGACGGTGCCACGATGGACAGCGTGAGTCAGCTGACCGCCGCGACGATTAAGCTGTGGAAGGGCATGAAGGGGAAGATGCTCCCCACCCCCGCCAAATTCCACTACGTTTTCAACATGCGCGATTTGAGCCGCGTGTTCCAGGGTATCTTGTTGACTCCCAAGGACACCATCTTGACCGGCGGGTTGAGGAAGCAGGAGGGCAAGCTGCCGGGCTTCAGCCCGCAGGCCGCCATCGTTGGTTTGTGGAAGCACGAGTGTGATCGTGTGTTTAGCGATAAGCTGACAAACAACAAGGACAAGGTCAGCTACGAGAAGATGGTTGCCGACATTGGCAAGGACTGCTTCGGAGAGGACTTGTACGGGAGTGCATGCAAGGAGCCCAAGTTCTTCGTGAGCTTCCTGAGGGACGACGTGTACGACGAGGACGGGGTGTTGCAGGAGGAGGCACCCAAGGTGTACGAGGACGGAGGAAGCCTTGCCATGATCAAGGAGAGGGTCGACGACTTCTTGGAGAAGTACAATTTGGAGTACCCGAGCAAGAAGATGGAGCTCGTGCTGTTCGAAGACGCGCTGAAGCACATGCTGAGGATCAACAGGTACATTGAAATGCCGCGCGGAAGTGGTTTGTTGGTTGGAGTTGGTGGAAGCGGAAAGCAGAGCTTGACGAGGCTTGCTAGTTTCATCAGCAGGGCCACCTGCTTCCAGATCACCTTGACGAAGCAGTACAACCAGAACGCGCTACTTGAGGACATTAGGACTCTGTACAAGAGTGCTGGTCACAAGAAGCAGCCCACTACGTTTTTGTTCACCGAGAGTGAGATCAAGGACGAAGTGTTTTTGGAGACAATCAACAGCGTGCTGATGACCGGCGAGGTTCCCGGGTTGTTTGCCAAGGACGAGATGATGGCCATGACCGCCGATTTGCGCACCTCGTTTTTGGCTGACAGGCCGGAGAAGGAGGAGAGCGCCGATAACCTGAAGGAGTATTTCACCGACACGGTGAGGGACAACTTGCACATTATGCTGTGCATGAGTCCGCTGAATCCGAAATTCCCCATTCGGGCGAGGAAGTTCCCCGGGCTCGTGAGCAGTCCGACCGTCGACTGGTTCTTGAGCTGGCCCGAGGAGGCCTTGGTGAGCGTGAGCAAGGGCTTCATCGCCGACTACCCCTTGGACTGCACGCCCGAGACGAAGCAGAACTTGATGATTCACATGGGAATGGTTCACAACATGGTCGTGGAAGTGTGCGACGAGTACTTCGAGAGCATGAGGAGGCAAGTGTACCAAACGCCGAAGAGTTACTTGAGCTTCATTGACGCGTACAAGACTATGTACGGGACCAAGTTGGCGGAGCTGAACAAGAAGGAGAGCAACATTACGCTGGGCTTGAGCAAGCTGAACAAGGGAGCAACGGATGTGGCGAGCATGCAGGAGATCGTGGCGACGGAGATGGTCAAGGTCGAGCAGAAAACCGCCGAGGTGAAGAGCATGCTTGGGAGCTTGGAGGTTAGCAGTGCCAGCGCCAAGAAGGAGAGCGACTTGGTTAGCATCATCAAGACGAAGTGCGAGGCCGATGCCACGAGGATTGCCGCGGAGAAGTCCACGTGCATGGCGGATTTGGCCAAGGCTCAACCGCTGGTCGACCAGGCTAATGCGGCTATTGACAGTATTAAGCCGGCGCACGTGAACGAGGTGAAGAAGATGGGATCGCCCGGAGACATCATCAAGATCATCTTCGACTGCGTTCTGATTCTGTTCCAGAAGGGGATTGGGAAGGTGGCGCCGGCGAAGTTGACCATGGCGAAGCAGGAGGTGAACTTCTTGGAGCCGAGCTTCAAGCCCCAGGCGTCTGCGATGCTCGCGGACGCGACGTTTTTGGACCAGTTGAAGGAGTTCGGAGCGACTGGAAAGGACCAGATGAACGACGAAACGATTGAGCTGATTACGGCTTACATTGACTTGGAGCAGTTCGTGCCAAAGATTGCGAAAAACGCGAGCAGTGCCGCCGAGGGACTTTGCATTTTCGTCATTGCCATGAAGGACTACCACTTCGCTAGTAAGATCGTGAAGCCCAAGCTGGAGGCGCTGAGCATTGCCGAGGCGCAGATGGCGGCGGCCAACAAGGCGCTGGGCGAGGCCGAGGTGAAGTTGGGAGCGTGCCAGGCGACCCTGCAGAGCTTGCAGGACGCTTTTGATATAGCGATGGGCCAAAAGAAGCAGGCCGAGGATACGGCGAATGATTTGAAGAGGAAGGCGACGCAGGCGAGTAATCTGATTTCTGGGTTGGCCGGAGAGAAGATTCGATGGACCGAAGACGCCGCCCAATTTACAAACCAGAAGAAGCGACTGATCGGAGATTGCGCGATCGGGTGCGCGTTCGTGAGCTACTGCGGACCTTTCAACCAGCAGTTCAGGGACTACTTGATAAACGAGAAGTTTACGAATGATTGCGAGAAGAGGAACGTGCCGGTCACGAGGAACTTGGACGTGATTGAGTTTTTGGTGGATATTGGAACGATTGGGGACTGGAACATGGAGGGTCTGCCGACGGATCCGCTAAGTAAACAGAACGGAATCATGGTTACAAAGAGCACGAGGTACCCGCTGCTGATCGACCCCCAGGGCCAGGCGCTGACCTGGATCAGGAACAGGGAGGCCGAGAATTTGCCCACGTTCCACGGCTCGAATTTGGTGGCGCTGAGCGACAACAAGCTAAAAGACAGGCTGGAGTTCTGCATGAGCGACGGAAAGAGCTTGATCATTATTGGGGTTGAAGACGAGATCGACCCGATGATGGACCCCATCATGGAGAAGCAGTTCATCTACAAGGGAAAGAAGATGTTCATCAACATTAGCGACAAGATCATGGACTTCGACCCGAAGTTCCAGCTGTATTTTATTACGCGGTTGCCGAACCCGAACTTCTCGCCCGAGTTGCAGGCGAAAACGACGCTGATTGACTTCACCGTGACGCAGAAGGGCTTGGAGGAGCAGCTGCTGGGCAAGGTGATTGGCAAGGAGCAGAAGGCGCTCGAGGAGCAGCTGAACCAGGTGCTGCAGGAGGTCAATACGAATACCAAGGCGCTGCTGCAGTTGGATGCCATGCTGTTGGAAAGGCTGAGCAGCAACGACGGAGACTTGTTGGAGGACCAGGAGCTGGTTGGGGTGCTGACGAATACCAAGACCAAGGCCGCGGAAGTGAACTTGAAGCTGATTGCTGCGGACGAGACGAAGCTGAGCATCGGAGAGAAGAGAGAGCAGTTCAGGCCGGCAGCCACGAGGGGAAGTGTGCTGTACTTTGCGATAGTTGAGCTGAGCATGGTGAACGTCATGTACCAGACAAGTCTGGCCCAGTTTTTAGAGCTGTTCATGAGCAGCATGGACCACGCTGAGAAGGCGGCGCTGGCGAGCAAGAGGGTGGCGAACATTATCGAGACCATGACTTACATCACGTACAGGTACATCAACAAGGGTTTGTACGAGGCTGACAAGCTGACGTTTATCCTGTTGGTGACAATGAAGATTTTGGTCACCGGAGGGATGCTGAAGAGCGGCGACGTTACGCTGTTTTTGAGGGGTGGTGCAGCGCTCGACATCAACAGTGTCAGGAGGAAACCGTTCACGTGGATCAGCAACCCGGTTTGGCTGAACGTCATCGAGCTGAGCCAGAGCAACAAGTTCTTCAGCAACTTGGCGACGGACATGATCGGGAACGAGGCAATGTGGAAGAGGTGGTACGAGGACAACGAGCCCGAGCAGATGGCCATTCCGGACTACGAGCAGAGGATCGCCGAGCAGGCCGATGTTGGACCATTTTTGAAGCTTTTGTTGGTGAGGAGCTTGAGGGTGGACAGGTGCATCCTGACGTGCAAGGAGTTCTTGAGGAACACGAAGGAGATGGGCCCGGTTTACGTCGAGCCGGTCACGGATACGATCGAGATGATCTACGACAGCATGACGCCGCAGGTGCCGGTTATCTTTTTGTTGAGCAGGGGAGCCGATCCAACTGAGAGTGTTGAGACCTTGTGCAGGAAGAAGAAGTTCCCGTCCCCGGCGGTGATTTCGTTGGGCGAGGGACAGGAGCCGGTGGCCCTGAAGGCTATCAACAGCGGGGTTGTGAACGGAAACTGGGTGCTGCTGCAGAATTGCGAACTGGGTTTGGGGTTGATGAACGAGATGGAGGACATCATCAACAAGCTGAAAGACAGTATGGATCCTGGATTCAGATTGTTCATCACAGCGCTCCCCCACCCCGGGTTCCCCATGGGGTTGTTGCAGATGTGCACGAAGGTGACCAACGAGCCTCCGGCCGGGTTGAAGGCCGGATTGCTGAGGAGCTACACGCCGGGCGTGATGGTCGACCAGGACAAGATCGAGAGGGTGGAAACCGCCCAGTGGAGGCAGCTGCTGTTCGCGCTGTGCTTCTTGCACAGCGTGGTGCAGGAGAGGAGGAAGTTCGGACCGCTTGGTTGGGGTATTCCTTACTCGTTCAGCGACGGTGATCTGACGGCGTGCATCCTGTTCTTGGAGAAGCACTTGTACAACGGACCGATCAGCTGGAGCACCTTCCAGTACATGGTGGCCGCGGTGCAGTACGGAGGAAAGATCACCGACTCGTTGGACGTGAGGCTGTTCAGGATCTACACGGAGGAGTGGCTCACGCCCAAGACGTGCGAGGAGTCGTACAGCTACAACCCGGCGCAGCCAATCTTCAAAATCCCGGGTGATTTTAAGTACGTGATTCCGAGCGACATGGAGCACGACAAGTACAGGAAGTACTGCGAGGGGCTGCCCGAGATTGACTCGCCGGAGATTTTCGGCTTGCATCCCAACGCCGATCTGACTTTCAGGGTTAAGGAGGTGACGGCGCTGTTCGGAACGCTGAGCGCGACCCAGCCGAAGAGTGGAGGCGGGGACGGGGGGGTTAGCAGGGAGGACGTCGTGTACGAGAAGAGCACGCAGCTGCAGGAGAAGATGCCCGAGGACTACAACGAGGACGACTACAAGGTGAAGATCCAGAAGTTGGGCGGCATGGCCATTCCGATGAACATCTTCCTGTTCCAGGAGATCCAGAGGTTGCAGAACGTCATTGCGAAGGTCAGGTTTATTTTGGCGCAGCTGCAGCTGGCTATCAAGGGAGAGGTGGTGATGACGGGGGAGCTGCAGGAAACCTTGGACAGCATGTTCGACGCGAAAGTGCCGCACTACTGGGAGAACACGTTGACTGGAGACGAGTTCAGCTGGAGGCTGCCGACTCTGGGACTGTGGTTCACGAGTTTGAACAGGAGAGATGAGCAGGACAGGGGGTGGCTGTGCAGTGGCAGGCCAGGGTTGGAGGGAAGGCCGAGCTGCTTCTGGCTGACCGGCTTCTTCAACCCGAACGGGTGTTTGACGGCGATGAAGCAGGAGGTCACTAGGAAGCACAAGAGCGAGAAGTGGGCTTTGGATGACGTCGTGTACCACACGGAAGTGACCAACTTCGAGCAGCAGGGGCAAGTGAGGAGTCCTCCGCCGGAGGGCATCTACATTTATGGGTTGTTCTTGGACGGAGGAGCGTGGAGCAAGCACGAAGGGCATTTGGTTGAGAGCGAGCCGAAGAAATTGTTCGTGCCGCTGCCGGTGCTGTTCGTTACAGGAAACGCCAAAATTCCAGAGGAGAAGGCTAGGAGGGACATGTTTGGCGTGCAGGGACCCTACGAGGCGCCAGTGTACAAGTACGCTAGCAGGACGGACAGGTACTTCATCTTTTATGCGAATTTGAAGTGTACTGCGGAGAAGTATCCGAACTACTGGGCCTTGCGAGGTGTGGCCTTGTTGTGTAACGAGGCTTAGGGTGGTGGATGTGGGGATGGTGGGGATGGTGGGGCGGGGAC
>Ga0302116_1001582_pt1 | contig 13746 bp, 11 predicted proteins | sample AG5_SCM_MG_FD_203124 | JGI IMG/M metagenome (GOLD analysis project Ga0302116, IMG submission 203124) | Marine microbial communities from Western Arctic Ocean, Canada - AG5_SCM | ecosystem: Environmental > Aquatic > Marine > Oceanic | place: Canada: Western Arctic Ocean | collected 2017-10-01 | reverse complement strand
CGCTGTCCTCCCTGTTGGTGGCGGCGGAGGCGGCGGCGGCGGTGGAAGACGCGGCGGCGGCGGCGGCGGCGGCGGAGGCAGGCGCGGCGGCGGCCGCAGGGGCGGCGGTGACTGATCGCCGATACACGACCGATACGCACGGCGACTGATAGTCGCGACACGAACGATACGCACGCGTTTACGAAACGATCACGATAAAAAATACGACTCTCGTCATCAAATCCATTCACCACCCACCACCTACGCCGTCGACGCCGTCTCCTCTTCCCCGAACCCGTACTCCTCGTACATCCCCCGCAGCATGTCCCGCGCCGGCACCCTCGCGCCGATCCTCATGCACGCCAGAAACGCGCCCGACAACTTCCTATGCAGCGAGTACGCTTCTCTCGGCGGCGGCGTCAGCCGGTGCTTCAGCATCACCTTCCCGAGCCCCGCCACGCGCCGCGTCATGTCCCGCTCGGCGCCGAAGTCGTACACGCCGTCCGCGGCGAACGGGCGGCCCACCTGGAACCCGGCTTCCGCGTGCGCGTCCTGTAAACAAAACACGACGTCAGTCTCATCGCCCATACGCAAAAATAAAAATAAGCTCACCATCAAAACTGGCGACTCGTCTCCGGTGAGGAAGCCCAGCGCTATGGACGCTTCGATCAGCGTCTCCCTGTCACGCTCCGCGCACGCCACCACCATGCGCATGTAATCATCCACGAACTGTTTCGGGAACTCCTTCGCGGCGCCAAAGTCGATCAAGGTCAGTCGTCTGGTGGGCGAATCGTACAGAAAGTTGGCAAAGTTTGGATCAGTTTGCCTGTTAAATAAACATGACGTCAGTCCAATTGCCCATATGATAATAAAAAGAAACTCACATGAACCTAAACTCGAAGAGCTCGCGGAGCGTCACGCGTAGGAGCTGCGTCCCGATGTAGTCGCGCTCATCCTGCGGTAAGTCCGCGGTGTTGTCGATCGCGACGCCCGGCGCGTACTCGGTGGTGATCACGCCCTTGGCGCACAACGCGGGGATCACCCTCGGGACGTGCCAGTGCGGGTCGTCTGTAAGAGTAAAAGAAAACACGCCGTCAAACCAATCGCCCACACATAAAATAAAAATAAAAATAAACGAACCTCGCAGCAGATTCGCCATGTGAATCTGCGAGTCGCGCTCGTACTCGTAGTCGCACTCGAGCGTCAGCTCCTCTTTGGCCACCGCCACCGCGTGCTCCACGTACAGGCCTTTGGGTAAGATGTCGGTCAGCGACACGAGCCGCATCAGGTTATCGATGTCGCTGTGAATCGACTTCGCCACCCCGGGGTACTGAATCTTCATGCAGACGTCCAACACATTGGCCGGATCGTCCGGGTCCGTCACTTTCGCGAGGTGAACCTGGCCGATGGACGCCGCCGCCAGTGGCTCGGGGTCGAAATGCACCAGGCTGTCTTTCCACCCGATCCCCAAGTGCGACTCCACCGTCTTTTCCAGCTGGTCCGCGGGCATGACGTCGGCGCCCTGCCGCACTCGCTCGAGCGCTCGTTGCACCTGCGGAGGTTAGTAATTGGGTGGTGATTGGGTGGTGATTGAGTGGTGATTGGGTGGTGATTGGGTATTTGAGTATGGAAGGGAGACTGCGTGGCACTCACCTGCGGCGGGATGACAGATTCATCCTGGATGGAGAGCATCTGGCCGAGCTTGAGCGCGGCGCCTCGCATGCGGCAGAGCGCCACCGCGAGCCGTTCCGCGTTCGCCTCCGTCATGAACACCGAGTCGCCGGGGAGGATGGATTCGACGGATGCGGTGGAGGTTTCGCCATCCGTACCAGGCGCTTTGCCTCCGTTGCCCCTCCACGCTCGCCTGGCTGATTCGGAGATGGTCCCCGCGGCGAGACCGGCGGCGAGTGAGCCGAAGCCGATGACGCGCTGGATCGGGGACGATGGCACGGCGACCGCGCGGCGCTCCGTGGACGGGGGCTTGCTCGGGGTCACGCGCGGGGGAGCGGTGGACGCGGATGCCGACGATGCGCGCCTCTCACCGTCGGTCGCATCGGGAGCGGCCTTAGGCTTGGACGCGGGCGCGGGCGCGGGCTTGGGCCCGGGGGCCTTGAACGGCGTCGCGGTGGGCTTCTCCGCCTCCGACGATGCGGTCCCGGGCGCCGTTCGCGCGTGTTGGGCGGCGGCGGCGGCGACCGGCGCAGCCTCTCGCGTTTTCCCACCGCTGATTAGCAAATCTGCCGCCGCTCGGAGCGGTCCACGAGAGCCGCGCCCGAGCACGCCGCTCTCGGCGGCGCCGGTCAGGGCGACCCCGAGGACGGTCCTCGCGAGGCGTGCCGCGGCACTCGCGCGTTCCGACATCCTTTCAATCCGAGGTCGTGAGCGCTCGCGCGGCCGTCGGAATGTGCCGATTGACGAGTCGACGTGGCCAAAAAGAAGGAAACTGATGGCTGGGAGCAAAAGTTGGTTTCACGGTTACAACGGGGCCGTCGCCGACCCTCACTAAGCTAAAGAAAAACACACCACGAGCGAGGGTACTCACGGTCCTTCGTACGCGCGGAGCTTGTGGCACGGCGTGCTCTCCTGGTCGGCAGCCTGCGGAGACACCAAGTCGGGGGAAAACAACATCAGAAGAGTTTCGGGAGTTGGAAAACAAACAAGATGAAGACGAGTGATGAAGAGTGATGACCACTCACCACCGCGGTTCCGCACGTCGAGTTACACCCGAACGTCAGCGCCTCGTCCTTCTCGATCGGCGGCGGCGTCAGCCCAAAGTAAAAGTCGCAGCTCTTGTCCTCGAAGTTCGGCTTGATCGTCAGCGGAAGCCCGAAATCGTTTACAAAGAAATCCTGCGTCGCGGTTTTGCACATGTTCACGCACATGCCGGTGCACCCGCTCTCCTGAAGCCATCTGCACTTTTTGATGTGAACCTTGCTGGCGATCATCTCCCCGAGGTCGTTCTCCGTCGTGGACTCCACCTCCATCGGTCCAACCATCCACGCGAACACGATCTTACAGATGGTCGCGTTGAGCTCCAACGAAAACTTGTTGGTTGGGAAGAGCTTGCGGAAGATCTTATCGCCGCCCGGGGGCATGAGCGAGCGCATGATGCCGAGGGTGATGTCCCGCTGGCCGTTCGGATCGCGGCCTTGCATTTGAAGGAAGCAGAGCGCGATGAACTCGTCGTAGGAGATGTTGGACGGCATCGGGGTATCGATGGCCATCGCGATCTTCCTCATGAACCACGCCATCAACGCGAGGTCGAGGGGCGAATCGCGGTAGGAGACGCGCGCGGTCGGGGAGGTCCAGTCGCTCGGGAACTCGGCGGTGGCGAGGTTGAAGAAGGAGTAAGGCTCGGCGTGCGCGTCGGCGGCGTCCGGGGTGGACGAGCGCGCGGAGACGGATGCTCCGCCGCGGGGGCCCGAGGCGCGAGCGGAGACGTCCCTCCGCGTCGCGAGCTCATCGTCAGATGTTGGTGACGAGCAAGACGCGCGCGTTGGGGTGTGGGAGGGAGCGCGGCGCTGGGCGCGCGGTGCGGCCGTCGCGATGACCGCTCTGGATGCAAGGAGAGACACCGTGGATGCCATCCGTATCGTGCAATCCACAAAGAAACCTTCGACGAGGCCGCGGTGCGGGTCGAGAGTGAGCGGATAGGTCAGCCTGGCGACGAGCTTCACTGCGAAAACGAGCTCGAGAGTCGGCGCCTGGCTCACACAGCAATCACACATTTTTCGCGCCGCCGACGAAGACTCCGGGACGACCGCGAGGGCATCGAGCGAGTGCAAATGGGGAAGATTCAGCGTTCGGTGATACCCAAGGGCGGCCGCCGCGGTAAGACCGGTTTGAAGGGCAAGATCCACCGGTCCGTCAGCCGCCCGCCGGTCAAGAAGACAATCAGCCGCGACAGGAGCAAGGACTACCACGGCGTGGACAAGCTGGAGCTGAAGATTCGCGCGCTCGAGGAGGAGGAGGCGGCGGGGTGGCCCGGGTGCAACGCGCTCATCGTCAAGGCTAAGATCAAGGAGCTCAAGAACGCCCGCGCCAAGCTCGCGATTAAGGACCAGAAGCAGGAGCGGTAGGCGGCGCGAGGGACACGCTCGCATTCATTAGTATTGGGCGGCCGCAGCGGCTGGAAGAAACCCTTTGTAACATTACTCACCACCGACAGACGGACGGACACTCACTAAACCCTGAACGAAAGTCCATGATGTACTGTTACAATCTCAGCATTCGCCGCGCCTCTCCGCTCCCGAGACGCGCGCGTTCCTAGTATGTATCACGCGCCCGCACGGCGCCGTGGTCTCCCCACCTCGACACCCCAACCAAAACCAACCGACGACGACATCCTCTTCGCCGACTAGAGGAAGTAAGGCACGGTGCTCCTGGGCGCCATCATCGTCGAGTTCTCCGGCGTCTCCGTGAAATACTTCACCGTCCGCTCCATCTTATCGTCGAACGCCAGGATGCTCGCCACGTTACCGCACCGGTAGCAGTAGTTGGGCGCCGACCACACCGTCACCAGCGACTTCTCCGGGAACATGTACTTGAGCCCCTCTTGCACCAGCTGGTGCGCTCGGCAGATCAGCTCCAGGCCGTTGATCTCGTTGAACTCCTGCGTTACTCTGCGTCCGAAGAGCCACCCCGCGCCCCTAGGGGACACCGCCCACGTCTCCAAGTCCTCAGGGTCCGACCACATCATGTCGCAGAAGGGTCCTTCGTGCGGGATCTCGCAGAGTCTATCGATGGTTCTGACTTGATCTAGCGTGCGAATGTCGGGCGATAGACCTCCGTGGACGCATAGCACCTTGCCGTCGATGACCGCGGAGAGCGTGAGGTAGTCGAACACGTCGGTGCACCACCTCCACGCGTTTGCGTTGCCGTACTTGCGTTGGCATTCGTCGTAGAAGCCGTACACCTGCGTGATCTGCCGGCTCTCGTGGTTTCCTCGAAGTAGCGTGACGCACTGCGGGTGCCTGGCTTTGAGGAGTAGGAGGAGCGTGAATGACTCTAAGGAGTTGTACCCGCGGTCGACGAAGTCCCCCATGAAGATGTAGTTTGTGTCCGGGACGTCCCCGCCGGTCTCCAGGAGCTTGAGTAGGTCGTGGAACTGTCCGTGGATGTCTCCGCACACCGTCACCGGCGAGCTCACCGGCTGCACGTTGCTCTCCTCCACGAGTAGCTCCTTGACGTACCCGCACAGGGACTCCAGCTCGGACTCCTCCAGTGGCTCGCACTGCTTGATCTGTGCGTGTGGAACGTGGGTGTGGTCGCGCGAACGGTCAGCGGATGGGTTCGGGATCGGCGAGGGTGCCCGCTGTGGGGTGAGTCGCGTCCGGGATGGGATGCCAGGGCGGCAGATCTGGGAAGGCGCCCCATTGAAGAAAAACCCAGGGTGGGCGAGCGGGGGACGCGGCCGCCACGCGCGGCGAGGATGGCCACCGGGCGGGTCGCACCTTGGCGATCCAAGCGTCCAGATCGAGCCCTTTCCCCATGGTGGAAAGTCTTTAGCGCTTTTCCCACTCCCGCGGCGACGCGCGCGGCTCCGATGGCGCTGTGAGGAGCCGTGAACCGAGGCCTTGACCGCGATTTCCAGATCGCGTCACTCCAACAACGGTCCAACAGGATGGTCATTTGCCGCGGGTCGACCCGCACAACACTTGGCACATGGTCAGAGGCATGGGAGTGGTCAACATCGCCGTGCAGGATGCGCTCGCGCATCCGATGCCGTTCACCGACGCGTGCGCCCTGGGCGCGTTCGTCCTCGGCCTCATCTTCTGCGCCGCCGGGTGCGTCTCCCGCGGCAGCGGCCCACTTTCCCATCTCTGACAAGCCATAAATGTAACACCGCGCATCGGCTCGAGTGCCCACCGCTGACCTCAATACGCATCCCCCACCATATCGCATCCCCCAGGCAAAAGTTTCACCGGTACGCGCTGTTCGGCCTGACGATGTCCATGGGCGCGTTCGCCATGATCCTGCTCGAGAACGCGCTGCTCCCGGACGAAGCCTTGGTGTCCGATGAACTCAAGCTGGTGCTGGCGCTCATCGCGGGAGGCGCGCTGTGGTTCGTGACGACCCAGGCTGAACACCTCATCGTCCAGATATTCGGAGCCGCCGCGGGGACCGCGGTCGGGGCGATGGTCTACAACGTCGCCGCGCACCTCGCGTTCGTCGCGCCCGAGTACCTCATCGTCTCGCTAATGGCGGGCGCGTTCGTCGGCTACGCTGGAGCTGGGTACATGGAGAAGGGCGCGTACATAGTGCTGTACAGCATCAGCGGCGGGTTCTTAGTGATGAGCGCGATGTCGTACTTCATGTGGAAGCACGGGGCGAGCCGCGGGGACCTGTGGATCACGCACATAGCGTCGCCGAAGCATTCCATCGATCCGGCGGATGGTAAGTTTATTTCAACGCATGTACGGGCAATTAGTATGACATTGTGTGTTTTTTACAGGGACCAACGTCGCGTGTCTGTTTGTGTGGCTCGTGTGCTCCGCGGCTGGAATCGCCGTGCAAAACTCGCTGTGCAAGCCGGACGGGCGGGGTGGGGAGAAGAGGCGGGACGTGGAGGCGGGCGGGGAGGGTGCCTACGGGTCGCTCAAATAGAGAGAAGCGCGGGAAAGGCGGCTAGCCGTGACTTAATAACGAAGGTATTTTAATAGTCTATATTAATAGTCCCGACCCGTCACGCCACGCGGCAGACGACGACGGTGAGGTAGCTGCCCTCGGGGTACGCCGGATCCAGCGGCTGGTCCGCCCCCGCACCACGCGGCTTACCGAGCATCGTCACCCGTCGTCCCGCCGCGGTAGACGCCGCGGTCACGATCGCCGGTAACAAATCCCGCTGCGTCACCGCGCCGGAGCACGAACAAGTCACCAACAAACCGCCGGGCCGCAATAAACGCATCGCCGCCTGGTTCATCTTGACGTACTTACGCACAGCACGGTCCAGGGCGCTGACACTCGGCGCGAGCTTCGGCGGGTCCAGCACGATCATGTCGAACGTACCCACGCTGCACTCGTCGGCGACCAAATCGTCGAGGTAATTGAAAGCGTCCGCCTGGACAAAGTTAATCGAGCCCGCTACTCCGTTGACCTCGGCGTTGCGCCTCGCGATGTCCAGCGCGAGGGGCGAGGAGTCCACGCCGGTGACCGCCGACGCGCCCCCCAACGCGGCGTTGATGGCGAACCCGCCGGTGTAGCAGCACACGTCCAAGACCTTACCTTTCCCGACGCCGAGCGCGCGAACTTCGGCTCGGTTATCTCGTTGATCGACGTAGAAACCGGTTTTGTGTCCCTTCGTGAGGTCCACCTCGTACTTCACGCCGTTCTCGATGACGGTGACCCAGCCGGTAGGTGCGGCGGTCTCCGCGCCGGTCTTGGCGTCGTAACACCTGGCGCCCTCCGATTGGCTGGATGCAGACTCGTCCCCGGATTCCTCCCCGGATTCCTCCCCGGATTCGTCGCCGGACTCTTTGCCGGACTCTTCGTAGACGCCCTCGAGCTTGAGCATCCGCGCGTCCGTCCTCCACAGCACCGTATCGACCCCGGCGTGTTCACCGAGAGCCTTGACCACGGCGTCGCGTCGCATGTGCGCCCACGCCGCGGAGACGGCGGCAACCGCAACCTTCCCAGATTCCTCGGCGGAGTTCTCGTATACGTCTACGCATACGCCGCTTAATCCGTCGCCTTCGCTGTTCACCAGCCTGTACACCGTCGTGGCGCCGTCGCCGTTCCCAAGCGCGACGCCGCAGTCGAGACGCATGCGGTACGCGGCGGCGATCTTATCGGCGATGACACGCTCGACGTCGCAATCCACCGCGGCGACTGCGGACCCCGGCCTTTCCACGATTCGACACTCCCACGCCATGCGGAGCACCCGCACCGCGTATTGACTGGTGTCGTTGTACACACCCCACGCCACAACCTTGCCCTCGTGGTCGCATACGATGATCGGGTCGCCGGTGTTTGGCGGTGCGTCGGCTTTGCCGTTGGATAGGGCTTCGACGGCGCCGCCGTAGACGATTGGATTGCCGTCGAGGAAAAGGTTCGCCTTTCCCCTCGCGAGTTTGGCGACGGGTGCGGCGCCGGCGTCCGCGAGCGCCTGCAGCGCGGCGATGCGTGCAAGTTCGTCTTCGGTGAATACGCGCCGCGGGCGCTTGACGTACGTGGCGACGTCGGAGTTGAACCCTCCTCGACCGCCTCGACCGCCGCCTCGACCGCCGCCGCCGGATCCTCCTCGGCCGCCTTTGCCGTAGCGCGGACCGCGCCATTCGTTCGCCTTGCCCGCGCGCGTGACCGTGGATGGCGAGACAACACGCGTGTGGGAGGACGTGCGGAAGCATCGGACGCGTTCGCCGCGGATGGAGGCGAGCGCGCCGAGGGAACGAGCGAGCGCGTCGACCGTGGGATTGTTGTTGGCCTTTTTCGACGCCGGCGACACCACGGAGCACACGCGGCGAGTGGACGAGGAGAATGCCCGGCCCGAGGCTGTGGACGCGGGTGTCGTCATCGCGCGCGTCGTCGTGAGCGTCATCATGACCAGACGAGTCGTGGACATTCCCGCGCGCGCCTGAGTGAGGAAGGCGTCGAATCAGGAAGGCTCTCTCGTAACGCATTTTCCCGTCAGCTTGGCTGGTCTCGACTGCTCGATCGACTGATTTGATTTTGCCCTAGATCTCCGCCGCCAACCTCCCCACTTCACGCCGCGCGTAGGAGCGCGCGTCGGCGTCGAGGTCGCCCGGTCACGTCGACCGGTGCTTCGCCATGCGGCACCCTTACGATGACTACGGTAGCAAAATCAAGGTGGGGGCGCGCGAAGGGTCACCCTCGGTGGACTTATAGGAACCCCGCCCTCCAAATCCCCACGTGAATCTTCCGGTTCGCGCCGCGCGGAGCGCTCGCCTTTCGGGGCTCGAGCGCGGGCGGGATCGCTTCTCAAAGACGAAGACGATCACCGGGCGAAAATCCCCGGGCAATGGGGCAGAAAGTGCCGGTCCTAGCGGACGGGACCTCCGGCCGGGCAGCGATGCCGCGGAGCAGCTTGCCATAGCACAGTCATGTGACCAGCGCGGATACAACGCGCCAACTCAACGGGGTCTACTCTCGGCGCTGACCCCCACACCCACACCCACTTCCCAGACCAACACGCAGGCGACGAAGAAGAAGAAGAACGCGGTGAGAACCATCGACGCGTCCACCGAGGAGGGTAAGAAGGCGCTCGAGACGCTCGAGGCGATCGCGGCAAAACCGAAGAAGGGTTGGAATCGGATGGGAGTCGAACTCGGGATCGTCGCGCCTTTCGTACCCTCGCCAAAGTCGATCGAGCTCCTCGTGGACGCCAAGCTCCTGCGTAAGGGCCGCGGCGGTGCGTTGACGCCGACGGAGATGGGCGTGAGGGCGCTGGAGACGTCCTCGTTTGATCTGAACCCGGACATGGACTTTAACGAGAACGATATATACATCTGCATCGAGGTAAAGGGGATCGACAAGAAGACCGGGATCGAGAAGCTGAACATCACCGAGGCCGAGGGTTGGAACCAAATATACGACATCCCCATGCGGTACGACTACAACGTCGACAACGTGCGGACGTACTCGAGCGAGTGGCTGTCCGATACCATCTGGACGCAACTCCATCTGCCAAAGGTAAAGGTGGACTCCGACGCAGACGCCGACGCCGACTCGGACTCGGACTCGGAGAACTCTTTTTATTCGGATTGGATGCATGACCTGACGGGCAAGGAACCGCCCGGCGAAGTCCACGCCCTCCCCGTCTTTGTCCAGCTCAAGGTTAACCCGCCGAGCGCGGATGACGAGGATGACGAACAGGAGGACCACGTCGACGTCGACCGACCGGGCGAATACTTCAACATGTACATCAACTGCTTCCACCCAAATAAGACCGTGGACGCCGAGTTCGGTGTACCCACCGTCTGCGGCGTCACTCGGGGCATCCCGCACGGCTGGGCGTTGTCCCACGACAGCGCCTACGTCCACAGGGCGGGGCGGAATCGAAGCGGAAAGAATCGATATCTGGCGATGGTGACGTGGATCGCGTGTACGCGCGTCGGACACAAAACGTACAAGATGCCGCCCATGCTGGGTCTGCGAGCGGAAGGGCCGAAGTGGCACAAGGCACTGTTCGAAAGGAGGACCGGTCTGAAGCTGGTGTTTGGAACGAAGCGAAATAGAGAGTAGAATTCACGTGACTAGGAACACGTACGTAGCGCGATTTAGTCTAACGTTGCTCATTAGTCAGTCAGTCAGTCAATCATCGGGACCGCGAGCGTGAACGTTTCCGTCCCCTGTCCCTCGACCGCGAACGGGACCGTCGCGGCGGCCGGCTGTCCCGGTGGTCGCGTGATTGTTCCCGATCGTCCCCGCGCCATCCCCGCATCTTCGCGGTTTCCTCCGCGTCGATAGCCGCCCTTTCCCTCGCCTCCTCGACGCGCGCCTTCTCCAGCTCCTGCGCCAGCGCCTCGACGTCCCTCGGAACCTCCGCGCCGTGCTCGTCGCACAGCTTGCGTATGTGCTCGCAGTACAGCCTGGCTCGTTCGTTCAGCGGACACTTTTCGAACCGCGGATCCAAGGACAAAACTTCGGCGGCGGCGACGAAGCTCGTCAGCGGAGTCCCGTCCTCGTCATCATCCTCGTCATCATCCTCATCATCGTCGTCGTCCTCGCCGTCCTTGGGCGTGGGCAGCTCGGGCACGGCGAAGTCCTCCTTGCACGTCGCCTTGATGGTCTCCTCCAGTAAGACCCGCGCGTCCGTGGCCACCTTACGAAGCAACCCCGCGACGTGGTTCAGAAATTCATCCCGAAGTTCAAACTCATCCATCACCGTCCCTCGCCCGAACACACACCGCCCCTGGACATCCCTGCGGAGCGCGGGTAGCGATTCGGCCCACGTCGCCTCCGGGTCCCGGACGGACTCCGCGAGCAGCGCTTTGAACCGCGCCATCGCGCTCTCCCGGTCGATCATTCGTCGCTGCCGAGCTAAGCGGTCCGCTTCTTCCCGCTTTTCCCGCCTCACGCGTTCCTCGCGCCGGCGCCTCGCGTCGGCAATCTCGCCCTCCTCGCCCGGGTGTTTGCCCGTCCCACCCGCGGTGGACTTGCCCAACTCTTTTTTACCCTCCTTCTCGGCGCGTTTCGCCGCTTTTTCCTCATCCGCGACTTGCCTGGTGAACTTTTCGAAGACGCTCCGGCGCTGTTGAGGCGTGGCGACTCGTTTGAAGCGCGGGTCGGTCGCGAGCTTGCCGCTCCACCTGTCCCACCTCGCCTTGCCGTCCACGCCGCGCTCGCGGAGGAGAGCGCGGAACGATTCGGCGGCGGCTTCCTTGGCCTCGCGCGCGGCGATGAAAGGGTCCGCCGCCGCGGGGGGCGGCGGCACCGGCACCGTGAACGTGTTCTTCATCGATGGTGATGATGGAGACGGTTCGGGCGCGTCCGTGGTCGTCGTCGGCGCGGGTGTCGGGGCGATCTCCTCGACGGGGACGACGGGCTCGACCTCGTAGTCGTCGACGTCGAAGTCGAAGTCGTCGTCGGGGATCGTCGGGTCGTCGGCCGGTTCCCTCGCGGGCGCGGGGATCTGCGTCGGCGCGGGCGGGGGTGCCGGCTTCATCGCGGGAGCGGAAGGCGGCGCGGCGGCCGCGTGAGGGCCTCCCGCCCTCGCCGCGGCGGCGCGCGCGGCGAACGCGGCCTTGACTTCCTCCGGCGCGTGCCATGTCACCTCGCCGCTCTTCGGATTGTGGAAGTAGCTCGGCCCCGACGGCTGGCTCACTTCGACCCATTCCGTTCCTTCAACCTTATTCTGCGCCCTGCCGTTGGCGTCGATGAACCCCGCCGGCTTGGTCCACGTGGTCTCGTTGGTTCGAGTGTTGGTGTAGTACGTGTGGCGCCCGTCCGGGGTCTTGATCGCGCGCCACTCGCATCCCGTGGGCGGCGCGGACGCCATGGCGCGCGTGCGCTCGCGCGATCCAGCTGTGCGTGGCTCTCGGTTTTTGACGAAGCCTAACAACCCTAGCGAATCTGGATTGTTACGCACTGTCCGCCGCGCCTCTTCCGGGGTTGCGGCGCGGTCGAGGGTTTCGCGTCTCCTCGCGCGATGGAGGCGCTCGGGCGCTTGATCCGCAACGCGGCCGGTAGGTTCGTCCGCCACACGCCGCGCGAGGAGACCCCTCCGCCTTCCGACTCGGGCTCCGGCTCCGACGGCGACCCATCGGAGCCGTCCGAGAATAATGACGGTGGGGGCGGGTCGGATTCCGGTGACGACCCCGCGGGCGGCATCGAGACCGCGCTCCAGTCCCTCCGCATCTCCCTCTACAACCCGCTGTTCCACTCGGGCTCCGACGGCCGCGTCATCAAAGGCGCGCTGAGGAACCCGGGCGGTGTCAAGGTGGAGGAGGTCACGCCGGGGGGCGAACGAGTGCTCGCCGTGTACGGACGACGGACCGGGGGCGGGTTCATGGGATCCGGCGCGTCCACGTCGCCGATGTACACGTTCCCGCGCGTCGGCCCGCCGACGCCCGTGCAGCCGCCGGACTGCGACCTCGCGCACGAGCTCAGGCGCGTCGCCGTCGCGCCGTCGTCCGTCGTCGGCGTCGGTTTCGGTTTCGGAAACGAAATCGGAAACGATTCCAACGATGCCGACTCCAACGCGAACTCCTCGCCGGTCACCTCGCCGACGAAACGCGCGGGCGTGGCGTCGCTCCTCCGCGACCGCGAACGCGGCCTCGCGCGGCACCACCACGCCGACCACGCGTCCTCCCAAGCAGAGTCCACGCGCATCGCCAACGCCGCCGTCGGCTCGTGTTACATCCCGAATAAAAACCCCGCCTGCGTCGACGTCCTAAACTCCAGGGCGTACTGCGGCCGTTTCTCGGCCTCGGGCGACCTCTTCGCCGCGGCGTTTCAGGACCGGCGCGTCGTCGTGTACGACACGCGCGACGACGACGACTGGCGCGTTCGCAAGACGATACACTGCCGATCGCTTCGTTGGACGGTGACGGATTGTTCCGTGTCTCCGGATGAATCCAAGCTGTTCTACTCGTCCATCACGCCGTACGTGCACTTAGTGAACGTCTCTTTGGACGACGCGAACGACGAGTGTCCAGACGTGCGTGAGTCGGTGACGAACGTCACGGAGGTGCACGAGTCACTCGAGATTGGCCGGGGGTTCGAGGCGCCGGGGCTGGAGACTGACGGAGTCTTTGGGGTTTGGTCGTGTCGATGGTCGGGCGACGGGGGCAAGTTACTGTGCGGGACGTCCGACGCGGCGGCGTGCGTGCACGACGTCGTCGCGGATCGAACCATCGTGAGGCACAAGGCGCACGACGGGGATGTCAACGCTGTGGCGTGGGCGAACGGCGGATCCACCGGCGACGCCCGTGTGTATTACACGGGATCGGACGATTGCACGGTGAAGGCTTGGGACGTGCGAGTCGGCGCCGGCGCTCCGATCGGCGTTTTCATCGGGCACACCGAGGGCGTCTGCCACATAGACTCGAGGGACGACGGGAGGCACTTGCTGTCCAACGGCAAGGACCAGACGGTACGGGTGTGGGACCTGCGACGCGCGTGGAGCAACGAGGACGCGTCGGCTTGGTGTAAACGAAGGCCGGTGCCGATTTGGAGCTGGGACTACCGGTTCATGACGTACCCTGCGCACGGCTGGGACTTCGACATGGCCAAGTGTTCCGGGACGGTATCGGAGGATGGCGCGTTTCGCACTAAACGCGCGCTCCAGACCCTCCGCGGGCACAGGGT
>Ga0302116_1001581_pt1 | contig 13751 bp, 14 predicted proteins | sample AG5_SCM_MG_FD_203124 | JGI IMG/M metagenome (GOLD analysis project Ga0302116, IMG submission 203124) | Marine microbial communities from Western Arctic Ocean, Canada - AG5_SCM | ecosystem: Environmental > Aquatic > Marine > Oceanic | place: Canada: Western Arctic Ocean | collected 2017-10-01 | reverse complement strand
CTCCGCTCACTCCACTCACCTCCCTTGCTCAACCACGTTTCTCCGTTCAGCACCCCCTCCCCCTCTATCTTCAGTTCGACCAAGTCCTTCCTCATCATTTTCCGGCTCATTTTCTTCCACAGCCCGTTCTCTTTCTTGTTAACGAGATCTGCGGCGGCCACGACTTGTTTGCGCCAGTACAGGTCAAGCAAGGTTCGTCTGCACTTTGCGTCGGGCAGCGGAAAAAGCAGCGACTCGTCGCACCTATCTAGGACCGCTGCATCCAGGTCTTCGGCTCTGTTTGTCGCTAGCACAAGCATGAAGTCCTTTCTTTCCCCTCCAGTGTTGTAAAGGAGGGCGTTGAGCGCATTGTGTGCGCTGTGCGGTGCGAGTCAAGTCAAGTCAAGTCAGGAAACCTTGTTAGAAAAAAACAAGTTTTTTTTAGGGTGGAGGAAGACCCCTTCCCCCACCACTACGCTCGGCTTTCCGCTGCGCTCGGCTTGATGGACGCAGCTTCGCTCGCTGCGCTCGCTCGCCCCCTCCACTCACCTCTCGCTCATCATGTTTTGGCTCCTACTGCCCAAAAAAGCTTCTGCCTCGTCGATGAATAACAAAACGCCCTTTCTGCTTACTTTGGCCCACCGAAACAGAGCATGGATCTGTGTTACGCCGTCGCTACCAAGCGGTCCCACGTCCCCGCCGGACATCAAGGCATAGTCCATTCCTACGGTCTCCGCCAGTTTCTTGGCAGCGAGCGTTTTGCCCGTTCCGGGGCTGCCGTAAAGTAGAACGTGCCTGTGCGGCGCGTCGTGCTCCCGCGCCTTGGCCGCGCTAATCGCTAACGATACGACTCTAGCCTTCAGTTCGGCTGGCAGGATAACATCGTCGAACACCTTTTCGCACTTGGCAGCCAAATTCTTCCTGTTTCTACTTTTCCTCAACAGTATCGTCTCAAACACGTCCTCCTTCAAAAATGCCAGCAACTCTCCCAAAATGTTCTTCTTGTTAGTTTCTCGAATCAGCTTCGGCTTGCCGATCATGCTGCGCCGAGCGAAGCGAAGCGAAGCGAAGCGAAGCGAAGCGAAGCGAAGCGAAGCGAGGCGCATTTTAATGAAGCATGTTGAGTGGAATAATGTTAGTCCAGTAGTGGATGTAGCCGTCTGTGGCCATTTCTCGGGATTCCTCGCTCGAGTCCTCCTCAAAGCTCGCTCGCTTCGCTCGCTCACCTCTCGACAATTGCCCTGAACAAGCTTGCCGCCTCCTTGGAAAAGTACACCGCCATTGCTAGCAAGCCCATGTAGCCGATGATGACCAAAATGTCCTTGGGGTTGCTCAGCAAGCTCCCAAAGCCGTTTCCGAGCCACACAAACGCCTCCTTCACCGCGGCGACGTTCCTGATCCTCCTCTGTTCTCCTTCTGCCCTCAGCATCCTTAGCTTCACGTCCTCGTTGGCTCTCTCCGCCTCCGCTTTCGCCCTTGCGACGGCCTTGGCCGTTTCGGCCTTCATGAGTTCCTTGGCTCGCTGAATTTCGAGCTCGCGTTCGTGCTGCGCCGGCGCCGAGCGAAGCGAGGCGCATGATATGTTTTTAGTTTTATTTGTGGCGCTGCTCGTCTTTCTCAAGGCTCGCTCCCTCACCTCTGCCAAAGAAATGTCCTCCGCCGACTTCTCCCGCGCCTTTTCCAGCAGCTGAGAAGTTTCAACCTTCTTGTTCATCAACAGCTGAGCCCGCAACCTCGCAGACTCGTCCTCCTTCGCCAACCGCTTCAAAGTCAACTGCTCGCTCCTTTCTATCGCCGCAAGCTCCGACTTTTTCGTCTCGTCCGCGTACAAGATCTCGTCATCCACCCTGGCCAAATTCAAATCCATCTCGGACCGAATCACCTTGGCCTCGGCCGCGCTGTTCCTCATCCTGATCTCCGCCCCCCCGTCGCTGCTCTCGCTCGTCAGGATCTCCAGCTTGCTAATCTCCCCCTCGATGTACGTAGCCTTGTCCAGGTGGTCGTCAACCTGCATGGTCAAGTTGTCCAGCATTCTCGCGAGCTCCTGAGTTGCCCCAACGCCGTACATAAACAGCGTCTGCTCGTGAACGACCGGAACGTTCTCAATGACAATGGGCTTGCCCCCCTTAATGGCGGGCGGAAGCGTTCGCTTCGGAACAATTTCAACAGCTTCGGGGATGATGAGGGGGACTTCAGGCCCGATCGCGCCAACACGGATTCTCTCGCTGTTTCGCTCGTAAGAGAGCTTGTAGGTTTCCAGCGTGAGCTGCCGAATTTGCTCTAAATACTGTTTTGTGTCGGCCGGTGCCGTGTCAATGTAGATTTGGTTGATATTGGAGTTGGTCTTTACATTAGGGTTGGGAGAAGTTGGGGTTGTGGTTTTGGTTGTGGTTTTGGTTGTGTTTGCCGGAGCTGAAGCTGAAATGCTTGTGCTAAGAAAGGGAAGTAAGAGTAGAAGAGGAGTCATTCAGAAGAGCTGGAACGTAAAATGACGGTGGATTTTCAAAATTTCAATTTTAAAATATTTTATTAAAATTTAAAAGACTCGCTAAACCCGAACGATAAAGCATGGAGCACTTCGACGATGACATTGCCTCCCTGGAGAAGCAGATTGCCGAGAAGGATACTAAGAGCAAAAAAATTGCGGGTAAAATCCAACAGATCCAGCAGGATGAGGTGAAGAGAGAGGCAAAAGCTATTGCCCCCAATCAGGGCCATATGACTATCGAAGAAAAGGCGCCGTCCAAGTGGAGTAAGGTCCAGGCATCAGTGGTCCAGTCCCCTCCCACCTCTACTGCTGACAAAAGCTGGACCAAGCTCCTAAAACTACAAAGCGAAAAGAAGAATGGAATTTCTGTGACTACAGTTCAAGATCCGGTCAACCCGTTTGCTTTCAACACGCACACCAATTTCTTTGTGAATTCAGAGAATTTTGCCCCAGTTGCTGTCCAACCCAATGGCCCAACCCCAATGGCCCCATCGATTGAGTTGGCAGTCATAAAAACAGTGCCACAAGGTCAAATGCTGGGTGCGCCAATGCCAACGCCAACGCCAGCAATGCCAAACCCAATGGCAATGCCAATTCCACTCTATATCGCCGCAGAGATCGATAAAGGAACGAATACGGGTCTGGTCCCGGCCCCAAACGAGTACGGACAGTGTTTCTTCACTACGAGGTTCTTGTGCCAGCCAGCTCGAATAATTGGCTCGCTCTTGGGCATAGCGGCGCTCGTCCTCTACATCCTTGACGAGGCCAATTACAACTTCCCCCACGCCGAGGACGAAACCTTCTTAAACTTCATCTTGGTTTTGTATGTCGGACCGGCTGCACTTCTCCTCTTTGTTAACTTGATAAAGGTGAAAGTAAAAAACTACAATTTCTGCGATTGTGTTTGGCCGGGCCTCCACGTTGCTGCCAACGGCTCCATAATTTTCGTTTGCTTGTGGCAGGCTTTTTTTTACTGCATGCCTATATACGGACAGGAAGTTTGCGAGGAAGGGAAAAAATGCGATGAAGGTGAGCGACGGAGCGGAGCGGAGCGGAGCGGGGGGGTGAGGAAGACGAACATGCGAGCCGTGTGTGTCACTACTAAACTAACATTTTATTATTATTCCACTCAATTCGAATTCGTTTGGCTCGCTCGGTGCAGCTTTTCGTCAGATTGGTTGTACGAGAGGGGGGGGGAGCCTCACCTACGAAAAATATGATGGCGGAGATGATCTAACATATGTGATTCTCCTAATCATTTCCATACTCGGCTACTTGGTTGCTGTTTTGTCCAACACGGACTACAAGGGAGTGATGGCCAAGCCCCGGCACAGCTTCAAAGACGCCGGGACCGAGGTCTACGAGGCGAGTCAAGAACACCCGAGTGTGACAATCTCGGGGGAGGCTTATCACTACGAGACGAGGCACCGCACTGTCACTGATAGTGAGGGCCATTCTAGAACGGAAACTTACCAGGAGAAAGTTACAACTGCCACAGCGAGTGAGTCCTTTCAGTACGAAGATGTGAGGGTTGTGGGCGAAGTGTTCAACACCTCAGACTTCGAATCTGATCCGAGGTACTGCCGAAAAATAAACGTTTTCAGTGCTAAGTTCTTCACGGTGGTTGCAGATCAAGAAACCAAAGACGCGATAAATGCAGCAGTGAGCAGAATGTATGCGACAATGCAATGCCGTGACACACACGCGAGTGCATCTTGGGGGAAGGACGATAAGTTCTTGAGCTTTACGATTTTTCCTGGCTGTGCTGATGAAGAGGCGGCAGAGAAGAAGAGCTTTGTTTTGAGAACGGCCTGCGTGTTGTTTACCATCTGCGGGCAGGGCTTTACTTTCGTGTGCTTGTTGGGGTTAGTGGCAAACAACCCAGTTTTCCGGTATGCCAAGGAGATATCTGTGAAGAAGTTCACGGGAAAACAATTGGTCGTTATCAAATCTGCTTATGGTGGGGCACCTGTTTAAAACAAGTTTATAAAAGGGGGGGAACAAAAATTCATAATATCTCAGCTACATTAATTTAATACCGCATCCAACTCATCTTCACTCAACCCCACCCCATCCAAACCGAACGAACCAACCACGCACTTGAATGCTTCCAAAAATTCCTCCGAACTTTTGTATAATTTCGGCCTCCCAAAATTCTTGATCTTGACAAAATCCGAACTCACAGTTAGTCCGATTTCTTTGTTAGCATGCCAGAAGGCGTGCGTGTTGTACAGACCCATGAAGACAATTTTTCTCTTGCTCATTTTCGCCAAAGTGAAGGCGCCACTGTACAAAGTCTTGGACAGCCCCAATTCTGGTTTCGGGTTGAGCTGGCCCTCTGGGAGTATGCCCAGATCAAAGCCGTCCTTGAAGCACTGCTTCACGTCCTTGAGGAGCTTTTTAAAGGTTGCCTTGTCGTACTCGTTCTCCTCGCCCGCTCCATTCGCGGCCATCTCCACAGGTATGAACCCACACATTTTGAACAAGCACTTCGTCACAGGGTTCTTCTCTAGATCCTTCCAATAGATCACTTTAATAGGTCTCGCATGCTTCCCTCGGATCCTTTTACTCGTACCGAGCATGAAAAAAATGTCGAGCATTCCCACATGATTACACACCCAAACGAGAGGCTCGTCGTCGCTGAAGGAGGGGGGCGGAGTGGCTTCCAGTTTCGTAAATCGGAAGATTCTCAGCAGCCAACAACACGTAAATCCGCCGACTCGAAGCGAGAGGTGTTCTTTCTGCTTCGTGTTGATGATCTTGAGAAGAAACAAGATCTTGACAAACATGAGCAGGACTGGTAAAGTTAGGCACATCGATCCAATGAAGCCTCGGACGAGAATTGTCCGAATGAAGGCAGAACTGGGGGAGATGGGGGCGGGAAAGGAGGGTTGAGGGAGGACAAATGGACGTGATGTGGGGGAGGAGATGGGGGGGGAGGACATTTGACGGTTTGTTGTCGGCCGTATAGGCCGCTTTGCCGTTAAATATTTAGCATTGGTGATGCTGAATGCGTGGGTTGTTGTTGTTGTTATGCCTGCCAAGCAGAGCAACCACGCAACAAGACGCATAGTGAAAAAAAGAAAAAATATTTTGTTTTTGTTTGTTTGCAATTTGTTTGTTTTCAAATGTGCAAAAAGCAGGTTTATGGCCACTATTCCCGATATGGTGCCACTGCATGCGGGATTTGCATATAGCTTCTGCAAAGGCTCAATTTTTGGCTTCCTTTGGGGCAGCCTCGTTCGATATCCAGTTTGTCCAAACCATCCCTCGGACACAATCAACCATGCCCTCCTCCTCTCCCAATATGAAAAAAAAGTTCTGCTGTTTAGTCCCGTCGCGATGGCCCCTCGCGACATCTTCCGAATGAGCACTTCCCATGCAGTCTGGTTTGGGCTAATGTATGGCTCGTTTAGTGCAGGTGCCTCGGTTCGACGTGCCCTACTTTCCACCTCCCACCAGACCCACCCACCTCCCGTTTCAGATTTTCTCTTTGACGTGGTAGCCAGTGTCTCTGCTGTTTGTGGTTTCGCGCACTTGACTTCCGTAAATCCCAAACTCTACCATTCCAGGTTCGTTCCTGCGCTTTTCACGGTGGCGTCTTTGGAAGTGGTTCGTGGTGTTGTCTTCTGTTAGATAGTAGATAGTATGATATAAATCCTTTTTCTGCAAAAAAATAACCCTTCGAAATAGGGGTCACCCCGACAATAGATTATGCCCAAATTTTCGAACCTCTCAAACAACGACAACAGGCACAGCAGGAGCAAGAGCATCAACAACAACACAGCCACAGCTACAGCCACAGCCAGAGTAACAAAACACAGCACAGCACAGCAAGAAAAACACAAAAAACACAGTTGAAATTAAAATAAAAGATTTCCCAAATTCCAAGTTACAAGGTGAAACCACACTCTGTCTCCTCACAAATCTTTCTAATAGTTTCGAATACCTTGTTCACATCAAATATATCCTTTGCCGGCGGTATCCTTCCCAAACTTTCCGGTAGACTTCCCTTCGTCCTCAAACTGCTCTCCATGTCGATCCAAACGTTCCTGCTGCTTGAACTCGTAACTTTCAAGATCTCCTTCACCACATCTACAATCGAGTCCGGCCCAATCCCTCCAGCGTAGCCGATATTGACATTAGGTGGGGGAGCGGTGAAAGAAGTCAGCAACTTGCCCGTTCCCTTGCTCTCGTCAAAGAGCACGCTAACGTTACTCGGCATGACGTAATTATTAGTTTGTTGGCCCGTTTGAGTCGCCGCTTGTGCTTGTTCCGAAGTCGTGCCGTGCAGCAAGCCGTTCAACAGAATTTGTGTTTCGACGCTTTGCCGAGCGAAGAAGGTGCGAATTAAATTGAGAATAATGTTAGTTTAGAAGTGGCTCGTATGCTCGTCTTCCTCAAGGCTCGCTCGCTTCGCTCGCTCACCTGTACTGGATGATGAATTCGACGCTCGGGTTGGCCACAATCACGCTCCTGACAAGGGCGACTTTCGACTCCATGTGTTCCGTGTTCACACCGTTGATGGCAGTCGCGTTGATCTGAATTCTGTTGAAGCCCTGACCTTGGAGCTTCTTGACGAATTTGTCGTCTCCCCTGAGGACCTCGTTCACCCGCTCCCCGCAGAAGTGAGCGGCGAGGTTCATTGAATGGTTGGATTTCAAGTACGCCAAAAGCAGGCGCCCATCAACGTACGAATCGCTGGCGTAACGAGGAGTGCCAGCCTTGTCCGGGCGGAACAAAACGCCCCACTCTACAAAAGGGTACTGGGCCGAAATGCAACGAAGGAGCTCAGGGTCCACTGTATCGTCAATGCCACAGAAACCAATGAACCGGAAAGGCCGCCGCCGTATTTGTAGTTGTTGTGGTTGTTGTGGTTGTTGTGTTTGTAATGCATGATTCAGTTGAGTTTGTTGGGGTGTTTGATGTTGCTGTTGCTGTTCTTGTACTCTTCGAAAGTTTGTCTGTTCTTCAATGTTTCCGCAAATATGGTTTTTTTTAGGCATCCCGCATACACCACATCTGTAATTACGCCGGCTATTCTTTGTGTTGACCGAATTGTTGAAAATTGTGGGCGGTTGTGCTTGCTCGTTTTGCAGCGAGATTATTGCTTCTTGCAACCATGACGATGTGGGGTCTTCCGACATATATTTCTTGCACCTTGGGTTTACTTTAACTTGGCTGGTGTCTGGATTACTTTTGCTCTACCTATCGTGCTATCTCTTTTTGAAATGACTAAAAAAAGTTTACTCATATAGGCCATGGACACACCAATCTCGATCGCTCCGATGATTCAGTGGACCGACACAAATTACCGAAACCTCTTCAGGCTAATTGCTAAGGAACCCCTCCTTTATACTGAGATGATCACTGCTTCTTCAGTTGTCAATGCCTATACACATGACAAGCCTCTCCACGGCTGGATCGCATCTACTCCCGCAGAAGCTCCCCTGGCGGTCCAAATCGGCGGAGGTGGTGGTTCCGAGCTTGCCACCTCCGAACTTGCAACTGCTGCTGAGCTCATCCTTTCTCATATGCCACAACCCCCCACCGAGCTTAACATTAACTGTGGGTGCCCGTCAAACAAGGCCAAGCGTGCCAACTTTGGTTTAAATCTCATGCGCAGCACCGAGCGAGATCGTCTGCGACATTCTCTTTCTGCTGTCGTAAAGCGTGTTGGCAATCGAATCGAAACGATTAGCGTCAAGTGTCGCCTCGGCATTGTTGATGGTGTGGACGATAATGATGATTGCGACGATTCTTCTGTGGGTTGTGCAGATCTAAAATCGTTCATCTCGGTCGTTTCCTCGGTGGGAATACGGAAGATAATAATTCATGCTCGTGTTGGAGTTGCGAAAGGGTTGAGTACAGGCAAGAACCGTACAGTTCCTCCGTTAATGTACGAGGTGGTTGAACAAATGGTCACACAATTCCCGGAAATGACCATCATTCTTAATGGTGGAATCTCCTCTCTCCAACAGGCCCAATCAATTTTGAGCGGTGTTTACAATTTTGACAACGACGACAACAACAAGCCGTGGTTTGACCACGCAACCTCTCAGAGCGGCTACGGCTGGGGGCCGAGCATTGACTGGGGCGTATTTACCTCCCAATCCTCAACACAGTCAGCACAACCTCCCCACGGCGTGATGATCGGCCGTCTCGCGTACAACAACCCTACTGCGTTCCACAATGCCGATTCTCTATTTTTTAATAAATTAGACAAAGATCCTACGTTCCGTGAGATTGTGGAGGATTATATCGACATCACACGAGCCCGCGAATTTGAATTCTGTTCCCATGGCATTTCACAATTGGCCAAACCGCTCCACAACCTTTTCAAAGATGTTGTTAAGGATCGCGAATACAAGCAGACCCTCGATCAACTCCTCATAGATCACGGAAAGAACAAACACCACAATAAAGACGTCGGTAGTTTTTCCAAGGCGGACGTCTTGAATGAAATTGTATCACACGCGATGGCCACGATTGACGATGAGATTCTTGATTCTCACATAAGCATAAGCACAAAAATTTAGGATTTTTTTAAACTAGAAGTTTGCCAATTTACAGCGGCCTCGTGTACTTGTACAGCCACGCCTTCCCCTCCCCCTCCCCCTCACCCTCCAACAACGCCCCAACGCTCTTCCAAACTCGCTCGTGATAGTCGTCAATCCAATCAATCTCCTCCTTGCTCAATACGCTCTTATCGATCAATTCACGCTGAATTGGGATCATAGTCAAGTGTTCGAATCCCATCCACCCCTCTTCCCCCTTCACCTCCGTCACCTCCATCAAGTTCTCAATCCGAATCCCGAAGCCCTCCTTTTCGTCGTAGAACCCGGGCTCGTTGCTCACAACCATTCCCTTCTCCAATCCCACTCTATTCAAATGCGCCTTGCTGATCCCCTGAGGCCCCTCATGCACGCTCAAACTCGCTCCAACCCCGTGCCCCGTTCCGTGCCCGTAGTCGGTGCACTCGGCCCACAGAAACTGCCTGGCCAACACGTCCAAGACCGTTCCGGGCGTCCCCGCTGGGAATTTCATCCTCCCCAGCCCAATCATTCCGCGCAGAACCTGCGTGTACTTCTTGACGTAGAAAGCGGAGGGTTTGCCAAGATGCCACGTTCTCGTAACGTCCGTCGTCCCTCCTTCGTAATGAGCTCCGGAGTCAATCAGAACGCACGCAACTCCATCTTTGGACAACGTTCCCATTGTCACTCCTGGCGGAGCTGTTTTGTAGTTGTAGTGAACGATGGCGCCGTTCTCTCCAACGCCGACGATGGACGGAAAAGACAAACCCTTGATTGTCTGCTTCTCAAACCGCGCGCTGTCAACCATATCGCCGATTTCTGCCTCGGTCAATTTCTCGTTTTGCTCAACGACGCGCAAAAACAGCTTGCTGGCGAATTTTGCATACGCCGCACCGTCCTCGACGTGGCAAGCTCTGAACTCGTGGAGCTCGCTTTCGGTCTGCAAAGCATCGGTTTAGTAGATTGCTGGCTAGAAGCTGTGTTGCGTTTGAGGCTCGCTCGCTCACCTTCTTGGACTTCATGAGGGATAGAGGCGTTGGACTATTGATTATTGCGTTATTGTTTCGAATTGCTAGCGTGACGGCGTAGTTGGAAACGGCCTTGTCCAGCCAGACTGAATTGTCCTGCGGCAGGTTATTCAGAGTGACGAATATGTCGTTGTAGGGCTTGATCGTCACGCTATTGTCTGCCAAGTGTTGTCTGACGCTGTCGTTTATTTTTTCGCTGTCGCAGAAGAGAGTGAGGGCCAAGGGGGAATTTTCGGCTGTGAAGTGGGCGATGAGATAGCTGATTCCCAGGCGGGAGAAATCTATGTCTCCGGGGTCAGTACGAAGGTTGAGAAGGTAGGAGATCTCGTCGAGGTTGGTGACCACTAGGGAGAGGTGATTTTTTTCTTCTATCTGCTTTTTCGACAGCTCGATCTTAAGAAGGTCCAGCTTCTCCTCAACAGTTCGACCCGCGTACTCAACGTGCTGGATGACGAAAGGGTTCGCCGGACGCTGCAAAAGTTTATTGTTGCGAAGACCATCAACTGGGTTGATTTTCGGATCGGTGAAGACGATTTGGGGGGGAGGGGTGTGCTTCTTGGCCATTGCGATGAGAGACTCGCAAAACTTTGTCGAGCTTAGGGAGGGGTCGAGGCCCACGGTGATGGGCGAGGAGGAGGAGGAGGAGGAGGAGGAGAAGAATTGCTTCTCAAGCTCGTCCAAAACTCCAAGTTCGGCTCCTTTCCCAGAAATCACTACATCCAGGGCGGGATTGCACTCGCCATTTCCTTGCAGCTTGTACCTTCCATCGGTGACGAGGAACGGTTTGGTTTTCGACTCGCTATTGGTGATTACTGCACAACCGGAACTGCCCGAAAACTTTGTAACATATGTCAAGTATGAATACAATGGTGGAGGGTACTCGGTCAGGTGAGGGTCAGTTGAGGGCAGCAGGTAGAGAGTGAAATTAGTTTTTGTGAGGACGGTCTGGAGAGGTCGTAGATTGGGGTGGGTGTCAGAAGAACCCCCCCGGATCAATGATGATGATCGAAGAGATGATGTCGAGCTTTGACGAACGAAGACAGGTCGGTACGAGAGAGCAGCCGTTGTCGAGAAGACAAGAATGCTCCCAAAATTGAGGCCCCGCCACATGACGTTCACAGCCACGCAAAAGGTGAAGAAAGTAAAAAAGAAACAAAATTTAAAATCATTCCAAGCGATCAAAGTGCCATCTCTCATTAAAACGATCAAGATGCTAGCTACGACAATTCACTTTCCTTGCGAGATAAGTCATTTGGCTCTGTCTCGTGACGAAAACTGATGGTGATCAGTGGATCCACGATAAATCAGGCAAGGTAGAATATCGAGCTGACAATGTTTTTACTGGAGGCGTCTATGGTCTTTGCTATTTTCTGAATGACTCAGTTGTGGCTTGTGGCTATGATGATGATGATCGTTATGGCAACTTGAAGGTACTCAGCCCTTCCCTCGAGTTGGTCCAGACTTTGGTGAGACACGATGGTTATGTTGAATGCGTCACCGTCTCTCCATCAGGCTCCCACTTTGCTTCTGGTGGAACTGATGGGAAGGTGATAATTTGGTCGGAGCCGGGGGAGGGTGGCGAGTGGGCTAGAGTGCAAGTGCTTGAGGAACACACGGATCGGATTCGTGCAGTGTGCTTCTCCCCCGACGGCAAGCAGCTGGCTACTGGAAGCTGGGACTATCTCATCAACCTCTACAGCTTCAACGAGGGAAGTGCCATCTTAGCGCACACGTTGGAGGGCCACACCGACTGGGTCAAGTCCCTCTCGTTCTCTCACGACTGTTATTTCTTTTTAATTCCTTTCTTTACTTTACTTTACTTTACACAAAGAAAGCCTCCACCTCCTCCAGTGTTTTTCCTTTCGTCTCTGGAACAAATTTCCAGATGAACAAAAAGGTAACCGCTAGTTCTACGGCAAATGCAACAAAGACCCATGATGGACCCAGCAAATTATTGATCGTTCCGAAGCTCTCCGTCATGATGAAGCTACACGTCCAGTTCAACCCCGTTGCAAAACTACCCGCTATCCCCCTCACGTTTGCTGGGAAAATCTCGCTCATGAGCAACCAAGGGATTGCTCCCATGCCGAGCGAGAAAAAAACAATGTAGCCTATCATCGAGCCAATCGCCAGCATATCAATTTCGTTCCCGGCGTCCTTCAAAAAGTAAAACGCCGCCATGCTCAAGCTTGACACGAACATGCCCCCGCTCGCAATGTACAGAAGTGGTTTTCTTCCCAACTTGTCCACAACCAAGCACGCGATCAGGGTAAAAACAACCTGCACGCCCATGACAATGACGCTCCCCGTGCTACCCTCCACGCCGGCATCCGAGAAAATGTCAGTGCTGAAAAATATCACCGCGTTGATGCCGGTGAACTGCTGCAGCACCATCAAGCTGCACCCAACGAACATTTGCTTCCTCAATTCGGGTTTGAGCAGATCGCTTAACCTCGCTTTTTCGTTGTTGCTGTTTGCGATGGCGGCGGCATTGAGCTGATCGTCGATCTCTCCGCTCACGTCGTAAGACTCTCCCCTCAACTTGACCAAATTCTCTCGCGCCGACTCGAGCTTGTCGTTGGTGACCAGCCACTTTGGGGACTCGGGCAACAGCACCAGCGTGACGATGGAATAAATTCCCGCCACAACTGCGCCGACTTGACTTATCAACGTCCACCGCGCGAAACCTTTCTCTACTTCTGGTTCATACTCCAAATTCACGCTCTTCTCGAAGGCCAGACCGGCCGCATACACGGCGAAAATTCCCACGGTGATGAAAAGCTGGTTAACACATCCCATGGCTCCTCGCAATCTTGGAGGCGCAACCTCGGCAATGTAAACGGGAACTGTGCAGGAGACAACACCAACAGCCGTGCCGGTCAGAATTCTCGCAGTCATGAGCTGCCAATAAACTGTAGCGAGTGATTGCCATAAAAAAACCCCGCAGAACGGGATTGAGGCGAGGAAGAGGGCTGTGAAGGTGTGGGTTAGGAGTGAGTCAGTCGCTTCGCACTCTTCTTCCTTCTTCGCTCGCTTACCGGACTTGCGCCCAAATCTGTCCATCAGAAATCCACCAAGGACAGCACCAATCATACAGCCTAAATTCACGATGGAAAAGAAGAGATCACCCTGTGGTGAAGATTTACAAAGTGCGTAGTTTTCGGAATCGGGGTCGTCAGTGTTCCACTCCGTGCAGACGAATGGAGAAGTTAGCTCGTCGTTTGAGTTTTCCATGGGCTGAGCTGCAGGTCCAGAGAAGCCAAGAGTCCAGCCAAACAAAAATGCACCAATTGCTGCACCCATTGCCACCCACAGTGGATAAAGCACATTTGATTCTGCATCAAATGTGTTTATTGGGACTGATGGCTTTCGAATCAGAGGATCTCTCATTTGGGTCGACATGTTAACGTGTTAGACGTATCTTGTTTTTTACTTTTTTCTTCGACGCGCGAAATTTATTTTTTCTATGCTGCTATTTAAGCATAAACAAGTGAAAAAAACAGAAGGCTAATTGTGTTCCTGGCAACGATTAGCTAATGATACAAAATATATTGCTCAATGTGAGGAACTTCTATTTTTTTATTTTTTCTCAAACCAGAGCGGTGGGGGTGGTGCACGCCTCTCCGGTGAATCCCTCGAAGCAACTGCAGACGCCAGTGTCAAAGTCGCACTTGCCTCGCCTTCCGCACTCGAAGCTGTTGTAGTCGGCAACGGTTGTCTCCT
>Ga0302116_1001578_pt1 | contig 13769 bp, 17 predicted proteins | sample AG5_SCM_MG_FD_203124 | JGI IMG/M metagenome (GOLD analysis project Ga0302116, IMG submission 203124) | Marine microbial communities from Western Arctic Ocean, Canada - AG5_SCM | ecosystem: Environmental > Aquatic > Marine > Oceanic | place: Canada: Western Arctic Ocean | collected 2017-10-01 | reverse complement strand
ATGAGTATGGACGACTGCCACATCATTGGTTCGCAGCGAAAGCTCAGACACACACACATGCTCTTGCCTATGTGGGCGTTCGGTCGGTTTGCTTCAATCTACAGGCCCTCACCACACGAGACAATAAAGGCGAAACTCCCCTCGACATTGCCAGTAGGAGTGGAGCCTGTGCTGAGATCATCGTCTTGCTCTCCCTCACTCCCGAGGAAGCTCGTTCGTTGGATGGTAAGGAGATGGCCCACTTGTACGCACCAGTGGGTTATTGGACGAATGAGATGGTTTCGTGGATCAGCTCACGATCGTATGCAGACTGTCACAAGTTCTTCAATGAGCACGATGACGAGTTGGTGCGTGAAGTGCTCAAATACTTCAATTCTAATCTTCTTCAATGTATTGCTTGCTATAGCCAGGAATACAGCGACTCCCTCGTGTTTCTTGCTCTTCGGATGATCCATCGGCATCCACTTGCCCTCAAGGCTAAAGACTCCTCCTATGATTACACGGCCCTCAAGTATGCTGAGTCTACCCAATACAATGCGTGCAAAGAGATCCAAAACGTCCTCCGGCTCACCCCCGAGTACATCTCCTCCACCCCCTACCCCACTCTCCTCCGACAACACCTCCCCAAACAGTTTGTCGACGAGGAGGTTTTCGGCACCTACAACACCGCTTGCACATTCATCAAGCACATGAAGTACGACAAGGCTGAGCTGGTCGCGGTGGAGGACGTGCTGAAGAAGCCGACCCACAAGTGCGACGTCTGTAAGACCGCCACAACGAAAGCTTGCGCGCGGTGCAAAACCAGCTACTTCTGCTCCTGGGAGTGCCAGAAGTCTGCGTGGAAGAAGCACAAGAAGACGTGCAAAGCGCCGACGAGGGAGGCGGCGAACGAGGCAGAATTACGGGTTTTGCATGAGGGCATGCTGCTACTGAACCGGTGCATCCAGGAGCCTGGAGCTGGAGACGGACCCACAAGTGTGATATTAGATTTCTTGAGGATCGGCGAGGGTTGGTTCTTTGTAGAAAATACAAATGAGGATGAGGATGAAAGGGATCTCTTTATTATAGAAAGTGCGGATGCGGATGCGGATGCGGATGCGGATGCGGATGAGGACGAAAATAGCGGCGACGACAGTGATGATTCGGGGAATTGGGGGACCAAGCAGTTAAGCTCCAGTGAGAGTGACAGTGACGATGAAATAATTTACAGACCAGCAGCTCTTCAAATTTAAAACCTAGCTCCTAGTGTGGTATTAGATTTCTTTGAGATTCGATTCGGCGTAGAGCGGGGGAGGAGGAGGTTTGGTTTTGGTTTGGGATGAGAGACCAAAAGAGAAATTTTAATACAAGCTCCTTTCGAACGGGTTCGACTCTTTTCGCAGATGGACCTGCCGGAGAACTTCACGGATGCCATGGAGAGCGTCAACGTGCTGAAGACGAGTCCGGTTGAGATGAACCTGGGCTGTTTGAGCAGCGGGTTTGATTTTCACGTTAAGTTGGTGGTGACGACGCTGCTGCCGTTGATAATCTGTGCAGTACTGGTGGTTGTTGGGAGAATGAAGAAGAAGCTAAGGGGGTGATGGAGCGTGTCCACCACTGTGTTTGGAGCGTTTCCGTGCGACGAGCTTGACACGGGCGAGAAATTCTTGATTGCGGACTACGCAATAAATTGTGACGAGAGTTCGTACAGTCTGTTTACAACGTACGCGGGGATTATGATGGTGGTTTACCCGATTGGGGTGCCGGTCTTGTATGGGTGGCTGCTAGTGAAGAAGAAGGAACACATCAAACAAACTCGTGCGAAACGAGAGGAAAATAACGAGTTAACCGGATTGTCCTTCTTGTTCGACCAGTACAAACCAAAATACTTGTACTTCGAGGTAGTGGTGACAGTTCTGCAGTTACTGCTGACCGGAGTGCTGGGGTTGATCGAACCGGGAAGCGCAACGCAGCTGTGCGTGGGGATGATCATCACGGTCGGGGCGATAATGCAAAATGTGCAACTTGACGCCTTACGAGAATGGGAGAGACAGCGTGCTGAGCATACTGGGCTACGTGCAGATCTTCCTGGTGATGTTGTGGGGGTTGATGCTGAAGGTGCAGGCGTTTGCCGAGGGGGCGGACAAGGAGATGCTGGGGGTGTTGTTAATTTTGGTGAACCTCATGGTGCTGGTTGTTGTTGCAATGGGTGTGCTGGTGGTGAGCTTCTTCAGGAACCAGGAAGACGATTATCAGAGCGAGAACCCGTTGGCGGTGCTGAAGCGAGAGATTAGTGCGGCGAAGGAGGCTGCTAGAGTTGAAAACGAGGGAACGGGGGAAACGGGAGGGGCAAAAAAAATAGAGATTGGGGAGATTAACAAGGGGGGGAGGGAAGGCAGTTTTGAAAATGTGGCTGGGGCTGGAGAAGGGCAAGAGGACAGCTTTACGGAAAAGTTAAGGATGGGGGCAAAACAATTCCACCGTGATAAGAACTATCCAGCTCCGGTGATGCCGAGGACGGGCATGCATGGTGGATGGCGAAGAACCTCCTCCGCCAGTCCCAACGTCTTTCACGAGTGCGATGCCAGAAAACATGTATTTAGATTAATTTGATTAAATCTAAATCTGATTCAGCTTTTCTAATTCCTTCAATGCGGCTAAGCTGGATTTGAGTGTTATTTTGGATTGTGAAGGGTCCGCAAGCTGGTTAATTCTGTTGAGGTCCTCCTCTTTCTCCACATGCTCCTCCCCATCCTCCTCCACATCATAATCCCCCCCCTCATCCTCGTCATAAACTTCATAGTCGTATCCTGCATCGCCCTCGAGCTCGAGCAAGTAACTCCCGCACACGCCCTCCAAAACCTTCCACAGTTTCCTAATCCCAAATCCACTAAAGCTGCTCACGACCAAAAGCTGGCCTTCCCCCACGCCAAGCGCCTCCTCAATCTCCCCAACCCGAGCCTCCAGCTCCCCCTTCGCCAGCTTGTCGCACTTCGTCCCGACGACGAGAATGGTTCTATCCAAATCGTACATTGCGTCCAGCGCCGCTCGATCCTGGACCGAAACTTCCCTCCTCAGGTCCACTAGAAGCACAACGACGGCGAGGGTCCTTCGGCTCGAAAGGTACCGCTCTGCGACGTCCTCGACGCTGCTCTTCGTGGCCTTGCTGAGCTTCGCGAAGCCGTAGCCGGGGAGATCGGCGAGGGAGAGGACCGCGCTGTTGATCGTTTCGGCGGGGGAGATGAACTTGTCGTCAACAAACGCAAAGATGTTGACGGATTTTGTCGCGCCGGGGGTCTTTCCGACCACCGCTATGGATTTTCCGGACTGCGCATTGAGTGGGTTAATGTAATGTTAGTTCATGTCAATGCAATTTCGCACCGGAGCTTCGCGCTCGCTCACCGGGGAAATGTCCTTAACGATGGAATTGAGTAGCGAAGACTTCCCCACGTTGGACCTGCCAATGAAGGCAATCTCTGGAACGGAGCTCTTGAAAGCGGGGAGGGAGTCGGGGGACATGAGCGAGCCGAGGAAGGAGAAGCGGGATTTTTGTAGAGATTTGGAGATTGACGATGTGTCGGAGGTCCATTTTCGGGTTATGGAGGTTGGGATTGTTGGGGGAGTGGAGCCATCAGGGGAGGTGGATATCCAGGGGGGGGGGGAGCGGATTTTCTTGGCGGAGGGTTGGGGTGGGGGGGGGAGCGGGGGGGGGGGGTTGCTGTTTTTGCTGTTACTGTTGCTGCCATGTTTCTCCGATCTACTAGCTCGAAGTCGCTTGTCATTCTTCTTCACCATTCGAACTACAGAGGAAGAGGAAACCTTCTTCTTAATCTTCTTGTTTGCAAGCTTGACCTTCTTCACGGACTTGGCTAGTACCTTCTTCGAGTCGGCGACTCTGGAGAACTTGTTCTTCTTCTTCTTGCTGCTGCTGGGAGAGCTGGCGGAGGTTGCGAATAGAGGGGCTATGGTGAGGGGTTGTCGGCGAAATATTGTGTTTGGGAGGAACGCTAACGTGTTTCCGCACACCGCAAGAATGAGGAGGATAGCCTGCATGAACATTTGGTTGTGTTTGGAACCTATTTTGGATAATGATAGGAATTTCAGGATATCATTATATGTACATGTGTTTCTAATTTACTATAGCATATGTGTTTCTAATTTACTATCTCTTATGCCTTGGCCTTGCAAAAATTGCACCTGCCTGAACGAGAATGACGATTTCCTGTCGTGTGAGATTTGCTTATCGGTGAGAGACCTTTCAGGTCCAACCCTGCTTCCCACCTCTAAATCCCCAGTAAAAACTTCACCTTCGAAGCAGGGAAAGCTCTCCGACTCGGCTTGGGGTGCCACGTCCCTCTCTCAAGCAGTGCGATCCTTCAAAGCAGATCCTGTTCCAGTTCGAACAGAATCGCAATCTAGCCCAAAATCTAGTGCTGATAAAAGCGCCACTTTCATGGCCTTGTTCGAGAAGCACCAGCTTGCAAAAACAAAATTCGTAGATGAGGAGTTCACTTGCAGCATGAAGAGCTTGGATGGATCAAACAATTCCAACTCAACACCAAATTGCAAATGTGGTCTCCCTGCGGTCTGCAAATTTGTGTCGAAACCCGGCCCCAACCAAGGCAGACCTTACCTCTCCTGCCATCACAACGTGCAAACGTTCTGGAATTCGCCCCCCCCTGGAGTCTCCTCCCCCTCTTTCCCAAGCAAGTGCAAATTTTTCAATTTCACTACCTTCGCAACAATCCCGCCTAATCCAGCTTACGAGAAGCTCACTTGGCACCGGCTTCCCAGCCCCACCCTCTTCAACAACAACAACCTTCCTTCCTCGAATGATGTCCGCCAGGGAAGTCTCGGTGACTGCTGGTTCGAGTCGGCAATGGCCGGTCTTACAAACCGTCCCGATCTCGTGGCGAACATATTCTCATCTACACATATCAACTCGGTCGGAATATACGAGCTCCACCTGTACGTCACTGGAGCTAAGAAGTCAGTCATTATAGACGACCATTTCCCCATGAAAACCAAAACATTGACAGAGAAAACCAAACTAAAAACGTACAACACAACATTTGCCGGGCGCGGGGCGAAGCATCTAGATGAACTGTCGTTGGCAACGCCTGCATTCACAGCGGCCCCCACCAACGTAATTTGGCCCGCGTTGATTGAGAAAGCTTATGCAAAGGCTTACAACAACTACCGTGCGTTGACCGGCGGCTATGTCTGTGAAGCTCTCCACGATCTCACAGGTGCCCCCTTCATGCAAATCCACCTCAACGAAATTGAAATCAACAAGGAAGAGCTTTTTGTGAGGCTCTTGAGCTTCGTTGCGAGCGACTTTGTGGTTGGGTTGTCATGCATGAAAACCAACAAGGAAAAGGGGCTCGTTGGTGGGCACGCGTACTCGCTCCTCGACGTTATCATTATCAGCGACGTGAAAATTGGCCGCCAGCAGAAGCTTGGGGATTTTTTCCAAACGAGCGATGAGCCGAGGCCGAAGAAGAAGAAGCAGAAGTTGGAGTTGGAGTTGGAGGAGGAGGAGGACGACGACGACGAGGTTACAATAATCGAAAAGCCAAAACCAATAACAAATAATGACGACGACAACACCCCCACAACCCTCAAGCTTGTAAAGGTGCGAAACCCTTGGGGCCGGCGGGAGTGGGTTGGAGCCTGGGGAGCGAAGAGTGAACTGTGGACGAACAAAATCCGCAACACTGTTGGTGATACGAGCTTCAGCAGCAAAAGCGCCGAGGGGGCAGCGTGGATGTCCTACGATGACTTTTTCGAGTCCTTTTCAGGTATTGATGTTTGCTGCGTTCGCGCCGGTTACAAGCGGTTCGAATTTCCAATTGTTTTCGGCAACTTCAACAACTTCAACGCGGAATCTGCGCAAATCTGGAACTTCGCTTCTGAGATTGTGAAAATCCACGTGGTTGGAGGTGGTTTTGTGGACATCATGCTTGCGCAGCCGCACAAGAGGGCTCATGCAGCGGATTCTTTTTGGTACCAGGACGCAAACTTCGTGTGTGTGAGAAGGGCAAAAAACAACACAGAGGCAAACTTTGAGGCGGAGAGCATTTTGCTAGGGGGCGAAATTCGCTTGAATCAAGCTCACCAACTGTATCTCGAGAGCGGATACGACTACTTCTTCGTAATTTTCAGCTCGAACAAAAAGAAGGAGAACGCGTTGACTTTCGTTTTCTACGCAAACTGTGAAGTCTGCAGAAAGTCATGTGAGCCCAAGGAGGTTCACGAGCTCCTGAATAATTTCCCGAGGTGAGCGAGCGGAGCGGGAGCGGAGGGGGGGGGTTGAAGAAGACGAGAAATGTATGCGAGCCACTACTAACTAAATTAAACTTAACTTTCTTCGCTCGGCGCAGATATTTCTACCCCGCAATGCTCCGGTCAGTGGTGGCGTCCGACGCCACCTATTTCTCTCCTACGAAAACGTACAGCTTGGCCCAAAACTGCGTCTTAGTGAGAGTAAGATTTTATGGCGTTCTGCTCTTCTTGGTAATTAACAACTCCCAATTCCACATATCCGTATCCTTCTCGATCAAGTCCGACGGCCTTGATCCATTAGGAGGCAAAAACAAAAACCCAAGCTCCGGGGGCGGCTCCAGCTCGAACTCGAACTCGAACTGGGTTGTGAAGAAGCAATCCGTCAAAATCATCCACTATATGACTATGTCGTCGGAGAGGTGAGCGAGCGAGCCTTTTGGAAGCTACAGACATAATGGCTACATCCACTACTAAGCTAACCCACCCAATTCGTTTGGCTCGCTCGTCTTCGCTCTGTCCTTCAAGATTCTCGGCCCACTTTGAATTCAACTGCGTGAGAGTGGCGCAAGGAAACTGGTTGGTGGGGGATGGAAGTGACAGGAAGGTCTTTTTGGGCGAGAGCGAGTTGAACAAGCAGGCCAGAGAGATGGCGAAGGGGGGAACGGGAGATTATGAGTTGGACGGGAAGGATGATTGTTTGGGACTGTTCGGGGGGGGTGAGATGTTATCTTAGATTAATTTTAGGTTGCCAATTGTAGAGCTTATATATATATATTTTTTAAAGTCCATCTTGTTGGGGTGATTTGGATCGGGAGGTGGGCTGGGGAGAGGAAGGAGAGAATCTCGGAGGTGACGTTGTACCCGCCGTCGTGCACGCACTCGCCGAGTAGCCTCATTACTTTCTCGAGGGGTGAGGTGTTTTCGTTTGGCTCCAAAAACGACACAAATTCCCACTTGTAGACGATGTGGAGAATGAGATTGAGGATCGGGGTGAGGCCCGTGAGGTGGTACTCACGGCAGGGGGTGATTCTAACTGTCTTGTCATTGTTGGCCGAAACAATGTAGTTGGAATCGGCCGTGATGGTGAGATGGTTGGTGTAGAATTCCTGCTCGAACGTGTGCTTGAGCTCGAACGTCTCAGCATTCCAGATCTTCATCGTTTTGTCGCCACCAGCACTCACAAGAATACGCCCGTTGGGGGAGTATGAGACGCTACTGACCCAAGAGGTGTGAGCCTCGTCGATGCTCTTCACCAAGCTCCCATCGACAGGGTTCCAAAATTTGATGGATTCATCGTAACTTCCCGAGCAAAGGAGTTTGCAGTCGGGAGAGAACGAGAGGGAAACGACGTTGGTGTGGCCCTCCAACGTGTGCGCTAAGATGGCACTTCCCTCGTTGAAGCTGTAGGTCTTGATGAGATTGTCGTCCCTTCCAGTAGCCAGCTGCTTGCCGTCGGGGGAGAAGCGCACTGCAAGAATAGTATCCGTGTGATCCTCTAGCACTTGCACTCTCGCCCACTCGTCACCCTCCCCCGGCTCCGACCAAATAATCACCTTCCCACCACTTCCACAGGAAGCAAAGTGGGAGCCTGATGGAGAGACGGTGACGCATTCAGCATAACCATCGTGTCCCTCCAAGGTCTGGACCAACTCGAGGGAAGGGCTCAATACCTTTAAGCCATTACCACCACAGCCACAAGCCACAAGTCCCGAGCCATCCAGAAGATAGCAAAGATCTTCGACACCTAAAGCAAAAACATTGTCAGCTTGATATTCTACCTTGTTGGAGCTGGTCGAGTGGATGATGATTGACCCGCTTCTACTACCCGATGCCACATGACCGTTACTCAACGCCACACAAAGCACAGCATTGTTATGCCCGTGGAGGAGCTGTTCGTCCATCTTCACAGATTTAATTGAGTTTGACAGAGGTGGTGTTTCTGGGCTAGTGGGAGAAACTAGAAACTAGGTCCGAAGAGCAGGCTGTTGCTTATTTATAGGCTATATTCCTTGACGCATTTCTTTAGCCGTGTTTAGGACATTGAAGAACATTTTAAAAAATTTAATATTCGCCTCCCTTACGATGTTGGGACTCTCAAATTCTGAGCCTTCGTATACACCTATCAAACGCAAATCCAAACTAAAACTCAATCGTCGGTCTAAAACTGTGCAGCAACCAAAGCCGATTCCGTCTTTAACTTCTCCCTCCAATTCCATCCCCCAGTCGGTCAATCTCTCCCCTCTCCAGCCCCAAGACCATCCCCAAGTCCATCCCCAAGCCCAGCCCCACGTCAATTCCCGAGAAACCCAACCACAAACTCCTACAAGAACCGAACCCACCCCTACTCCGGCCGTGACAGGCTCAATCTCTCCTCCGCAGTCTCCTCCGCAGTCTCCTCTGAAGTCTCATCCGAAGTCCCCCCCTAAGCCCATTCTGCTGAACTGTGACGCCCTCTCCAGTGACAGCGACAGCGATGACTCCGACATTGACTTGCAGTCGGTTTTGGTCTTCCAGAAGTTGGCCTCTCCCCTCCCCGCCGACCCCGACCCACTGCTGTCCGACGACAGCGACAGTGGCTCCGAGGTTGGCTCCATTGACATTCATCTTCCTTTCAATGGCAACAACAAGGAGAATAACAACAACTCTACGTTGAGCGACGATTCCGAGGACGATATAGCTTACGATGGAAATAAAAATCGGGCGTTGGCGGCGAATATCAAGCGGTTGGAAATGCAGAAGCAGCGTGAGGAGGACGAGGAGGAGGAGGAGAAGAAAGAGGAGAAGAAGAAGAAGAAGATGGAGGAGGCGCAACTGAAAAGAAGATCAAACGTGATTGTAAATGTGAATGAAAATGTGTCGGGCGTTATTGAGCTCTTGAGCGACTCAGACTCAGACTCTGACTCTGAGAACATCCCTTCAGCAAAGAACAAGAAGAAGTACTCGCCAGCGAGCCTTCCCATACCCAACTTCACCTCCAAATCATCATCAACATCAACATCAACATCGAAGAATAAAAAACGAAATGGCTCCTTCTCCACCACCGATCCCGATCCTAACTCTGGCGTTAAAATAAACAGTCCCAACTCGAACGGAGGAACGTTCGAGGGCCTCCGAAACCCGGTGTCGTTTAGTCCGCAAGCCGTCATGAAGAAGAGGTTCGATATTGACAAGAGGCAGGAGGAGAAAATCGAGGTTAGCTTTTCGGACGACGAGTACAACGTGACGACGGCGGACGTGATGGATAAGAGGGGTGGGGACTGGAGGAGAAAAAAGAGTGGGGGATCAAATTCAAGTTCAAGTTCAAGTTTCAATTCGTATAGCAAAGAATCGTCGCGAAACAGTTTCTTTGTCAGCAGTAGAGTTGGCACCACCAATAACAGTAGCAGTAACAGTAACAGTAACAGTAACAGTAACAGTAACAGTAACAGTAGAAGTAGCAGTGGCACCACCGAAGTGAGCTTTTCTGATGACGAATACAATGTGGAGACGAGTGCTTCTATTGTCAAGGGGGGGGGGAGAAAGAGGGCGAGCTGGGGGAGAAAGAAGAAGGGTGGGGGTAGCAAAAGCAAAAGTTTCGGAGGCTGGGGAGGGGTTAAAAGAGGAAAATATTAGTGAGGTACAAGTAAATATGTTGTTGTGTGTAGGAAATGTACTTGTTTAGTCTGCATCGTCTTTTATTTTTTTGGTAATCCAAAAAACTCTCGGTAATCGGCCTCGGTGCCGAAGTCCACCTTCTCTGCGAAATAACTTCCATTTTTGGACGACCCCCTTGAAAGTCGGCCACGTCGTCGGTAGGGGGTGGAGGAAGAGGAGGTGGAGTTCGTTGCGGACCTCGGCCTCTTCTTTGATTTTTGGCTAACCTCCACCTCCACCTCGACCTCAGTTTCTTCCTCCGAGGTGGAGGAGGAGGCGGAGTCCGACGCGGACCTAGGCCTCTTCTTTGATTTTTGTTTAGCCTTCACCTCCACCTCCACCTCGACCTCAGTTTCTTCCTCCTCCTCGGTTGATTCCTCTTCGCTCACGAGTCTCGGGAACTGAAGGTGCTGGGGAGAGACCGACGTAAAGTCCTGGGAGAAACTGATAAACTCGGTTTGGCTCCTCGGCGGTGTTAACATGGGACACGGAGAGCTGGAAAGCAAGTATTGCTGACAGATTTCGTCGGTGAGCCCCTTGGAATAGCCCAAAGAAACAACAAGCTCCTCGAACGGCACCGAAGGAGAATTCTGGTTGATGAACGTCCGAAGAACGTCGTCTTGAGCATAATGGTAGTGTTTGCTTGGTGAACCCTGCTTATCAATCATTTGTCTTTGCTTGGTGTGTGAAGCTGTCCTTGCCATTCGACAGTGGTGGGAGTTTTCTGAAAACTCAGTTGTTTTTGAATGATTTTTGTAACGGATGGACCAGAGAGAGATGGAAACTGTTACGGTAATTAGCTGAAAACGAGAACGTTCTTAGGGAGTATAATATAGGGAGCAGGAATGAATAAAAAAAAAAGAAGGAAAAAAAAATCAATAATCACTGCCCGTTTTTGCGCTCATATGCGGTTCTTCAGCACCAATTTCTTAATCTCTTCTGTCTGTTCGTTCTTATCAACAAGCCCAACCAAACTAAAGACCTCAGCTCAAACCCTAATACGATCTCGATCCTTGACCTCCCAATTCGCCCAACCTATGATTGTTGGCATTTTTGGTGGTGGCACGGTTGGAGGCGGTATTGCCACCATCCTCCAAGATCGTGCCGCCCTCTTTGAGCAAATTTCAGGGAGGCCCATTGAAATCAAGAAAATCTGTGTACGAAATCTGTCAAAGACACGTGATTTCACTCTGCCTTCAACCACCGAGCTCACCACAAACTATGATGACATCCTCAATGACCCGTCCATCGACACGATCATCGAGGTGATGGGCGGCACGACTGATGCCAAGGACATAGTGATGAAGGCCATAAAATCTGGTAAAAATGTCGTCACTGCCAACAAGGCATTGATAGCTGGTGAGTGAGCGAAGCACTCCTAACCCACTCTCCTAACCCACTCTCCTAACCCACTCTCCTAACCCACTCTCCTAACCCACTCTCCTAACCCACTCCTAACCAGACTCTCTGGGCGAGATTGACGCAACTCTCAAGCAGTTCCCGGGGTCGGAGTTCAGGTACGAGGCTGCAGTGTGTGGCGGAATCCCAATCATTAGCTCACTCCAGGGCGACTACGTGGGAGGTGAGTTTCATTCGTCTCCGCTCGCCTTGTGACAAAATTGTGCGAAGCCCCGTGCAATTTGCTAGCATGACTACATCCACTACTGAACTAACATTTATTCCACTCAAAAACTAATTTTGCGTGCTTCGTTAAAAATGCGCCTCGCACCTTCTTCGCTCGGTGCCGGCGCAGACCAGATCAACATGATTTCGGGCATCATCAACGGCTGCACCAACTTCATGCTCACCGCGATGGACCGCGACAAGAAGGAGTACAGCGAGGCCTTGGAGGAGGCTTCGGTGCTGGGCTATGCGGAGGCCGACCCAACGTTGGACGTTGGAGGATTCGATGCGCGGAGCAAGTTGAAAATTTTGATGCGTTTGGCATATGGGGTTGATGTCGAGGAGGATAAGATTGGATGTGTGGGGATTCAGGAGTTGACCAAGGTAAGTCTCGATTGAAGTTGAGTGGCCAATTTTTGAGATTTTTGTTGTTGGTGGTGGAAGTAACTTGCCAAACCCAGATATTATTCTAACACACGCAATACACAGATTGACTTCGAGTACGCCAAGATGCTCGGCGGCACGATCAAACTGATGGGCGTTTCTAAACGCCTACCTGGCAACAAGGTTGCCGCGTTTGTTTCCCCCACCTATGTCAGGGACGATGACACCCTTGCGTCCGTGTCAGGAGCCACCAATGCGATCGAGGTTCTCAGCGATAACTTGGTGCAGTCCACGTACACGGGCCAGGGTGCCGGCCGGTTCCCAACCGCCAACTCTTGCATCAACGACATTCTCAAAATTGCCAAGGGCGACACCACCTCCCTCCCCTTCAATGCTCCCACCGACCTAACCTATGTCGAGGACTATTTGAGCAAGTTCTACCTGCGGCTAAAGGTGAGCGAGCGAACGAGCCGAAATGGTTACATCCACCCCACATCCACTGCTAAACTAACCCACTCAACTCACTTCGCACCTTCTTCGCTCGGCGCAGTACAAGGATTCCCTGGGCATCACCAAGAACTGCGGTGAGATATGCGAAAAGGTGAGTGATCGAACGAGCCGAAATGGTTACATCCACCCACATCCACCCACATCCACTGCTACTAAACTAACCCACTCAACTCACTTCGCACCTTCTTCGCTCGGCGCAGCACGGAATCTCCATCCACAGCATGCTGCAGAATCCGGTGCGGGGGGAGGAGAGGGCGGCCTTTGCAATCATCACCGAGGGCGTGCTGAGGAGCGATTTGAGCAAGTTTTGCAGCGACATTGAGAAGTTCGACTGGTGCGATGGAGCGGTGTTCGTCATGCCGATCCTCCGGGACGATAGCGTCTAATTAATTGGAAAGAGACACTTACTAGGAATGGATTTTGGTTGAAATATTACCACATTACCACATTACCACTTCCTCGTCAACACTAAATCCTCTACGTACTCAGTTTCCCCCCGCTCCAAAACTAAAAGCCTAGCCGTCCGATCTTCCGGCACGAACACCGCATCCCCCTTGCCTACGATGCAGCTTCTGTCCGCTTTCCCCTCCCCCCCCCCCACTTGAATCACCACGCCATCGTAATTCACGCTTATCAACGATGGCGTTGCCGAGCCTGCAACTTGCCCGATTGCCCCCAGAAAAATTTCCTCTCTTCCTGCAATTGTTGTCTCTGTCGTATATTGAAAAGCTTCCGCCCAATCTAAATTTACCTCCGTATTTGTGTTTCCATCTTCAATTTTCAGCAAGTTGCCCTTGTCGAGGAAGTTCGCCACGAACCCCTCCTTCCTAAGCTTGTCGCTCCTCACGCTCGAGAACGTGCAGCTCCCCTTCAATTTCCGCAGCATGCCAACGTTAACTCCGAGTTGTTGCCGCGTCTTTGTCGAATTCATAACAGTGCTCGAGTCCAGGTACCTGATTGCAAAAATTGCCACGATTCCGACAAGGAGCACCGCGAGGTTCTTACCAAGCCCGTCGTCGCTGACATTGGCAACTCGCACTCGTCTCCTAGCTCCTTCCTTCAAACCTTCCTCTCTTGCTTTGGCCAGCTTACGTTTGGCTTTGAAAGTTTGATACATCGTCGAAGCAGTATATTACGTGTGCATATTAATAAACTTGGAATGCTATATCATCGTATTCAGAAGATGTTCTTGAGAAGTTCATTGTAAAAAAAAAATTGTAAGTTGTGTAAGATACTTGCGCATACAGCTAAACAACAAGCACATCAACAGCAGCAGCATCATGTCAAGCATCGGTGTCCCTGTCGTGTCTAAAAAAGAATCCTTTCACCCCCCCCCCCCAATCCCCTCAATCTTC
>Ga0302116_1001576_pt1 | contig 13772 bp, 17 predicted proteins | sample AG5_SCM_MG_FD_203124 | JGI IMG/M metagenome (GOLD analysis project Ga0302116, IMG submission 203124) | Marine microbial communities from Western Arctic Ocean, Canada - AG5_SCM | ecosystem: Environmental > Aquatic > Marine > Oceanic | place: Canada: Western Arctic Ocean | collected 2017-10-01 | reverse complement strand
GCTGAAGTTATTCTGGCTGATATTATAGTTGTTGTTGTTGTTGTTAATGTTGTTGTTGTTGTTGTTGTTATTAATGTTGTTGTTGTTGTTATTAATGTTGTTGTTGTTGCCGCGCGGCTGGCTATTGGTATTGATATTGCTATTACTACTGTTGTTGCTTGAATAGTTGTTGTTGTTGTTGTTGCTGCTGCTACTGCTGTTTGAATTAGAATTGTTGTACATCTGCTGGTTCTGGGGCGGACCTCTGCCACTCACGCTGCCGCCATCGAACCCCTGCTTGAACCCCCCCTGCTGATTACTAATATTATTGATGTTATTGTTAAAGCTGTCTCGGCGGTTCCCCCCATTGTTGTTGTTCATGTTGTTGTTGTTGTTGTTGTTGTTATTGTTATTGTTGATGTTATTGTATGTGTCTCCATTATAATTGTTGTTGTTGTTGTTGCTGTTGTTGTTCATGTAGTTGTTCATGTTATGGTTATTGTTGTTATACTGCTGAGGGGAACCCCCCATGGTACCAAGCAAATTGCTATTGTTCATGCCCTTATTATTTCCATTTCCAATGCCACGCCATTGATCTGCTATTGTTACTGCTGCTGCTGCTGCTCCAGCTGCTCCACCTCTCATATTCGATGTGACCGCGTATGCTACTGCACAAAATCCTCGAAATCTTGAATAGGGGGATAGCCAAAACCCATGAAACCAAGGCGAAAAAATCAAGAAAATGTGAAAATCCACACTTAATTTGTTCCCCCCTTGGTTCTTTAAAATGAATAGCGAGACGGCTAGAATTCAACTTCAATCCAACACCCCCCCCCTCCCAACCCACCATTCCTCAAGACCTTTCGAAGCAGCGACCCAAACAAAGCAATTCATGCCACCTAGAAACTTGCCACTCAGTGCAGACTCAAACTTCACGAACGTTGTGTTTGACCTGACCAACCCTACATCATCTACCCCTTACAACGATCTTGATCTGAACCCGGTGTTCCACCGGCCAAGGCCACCCTCTTCGTTCGACACATATTCAAATACAAATACCATTTCCAATATCAGCACCGGCTCCAGCCTTACCTCCCCTCCTCCTCCCCACCCCTCACAGCCACCGCCACCACCGCCACCACCACCCTCCACAACAACCGCGAAGACACTGAAGTCCGAGCTAATCTGGCTGAATCCCGACTATGGTCCTAAAATTGGCTTGTGGGCGGGAGGAAATCCGTCCGAGAATCGTTGGGACGAGCGTGTCAAGCTTGAGAAGGAGACCAGCGAGAGAGCTCGGCAAATACAGCTGCAGCCCCAATCTCAATCCCAATCCCAATCATCATCACTGTCATTATCACAACCTGCAGTTCAGGTGCAGGGCAATGGCATCAATCTGCTTGCACCTGCCACTGCAAAACCAACAATACCCACAGCAGCAACGTCAACGTCAACGTCAACAGCCAAAACAGCAACAACAAAAGCAACAACAACAGCGACCTCCACCCCCCCAACAGCAACAACAACAGCAATAAAATCCGAGACAAAATCCACATTATCATCAAAAATAGCGAATTTCATGAAGAAAGCCACCACAACACCCCTCCTCCCACTGGAAACGACAGACCTCCTCCAACCCCTCGTCAACCAAACTCCTCCAACCCCAACCCCCTCCGTTTTGGACAACTACCCCCCAATCATTCGCTACCTGGCCGAAACGGGTCTGACGCCAAGTAGCCTTCCCGGGTTGGTGGAGAATAACCCAATGGTTGCGATTGAGGTGCTGCTGGGGGTGCTGGACCAGTGCGACTCAAGCTCAAGCTCAAGCTCAAGCTCAAGCTCAAGCTCAAGCTCAAGCTCAAGCTCAAGCTCAAACTCAAGCTCAAGCTCAAGCTCAAGCACAGCTGCAACCGCAATCGAGGGGGATTCGGATAGCTACTTCAGCGAACTTAGTGGCGGTGCGAAGCTTAGGAAGACCAGCGAGGTGCAATCGTACGTGCTCACGAGCTTTTTAACGGCGTTGGTGGGCATGGACATGAGCCTCCATTCCATGGAAGTGGTAAACCGCCTTACTACCGGTAAAATTGGCCTCCCCTCTGAGTTCATTCACCTGTACATTACGAACTGCATCAGCAGCTGCAAGAGCTTGCAGGACAAGTACTTGCAGAATCGGCTGGTTAGACTGGTGTGCGTGTTTTTGCAGAGCCTCATAAGAAACAAGATCGTTGATGTCAAGGGCCTGTTCATTGAGATACAAGCGTTCTGCATTGAATTCTCGAGAATTAGGGAGGCGGCGGGTTTGTTCAAGTTGCTCAAGAATTTGGATTAACTTTGAATGAAATGAAATGAAATGGTTTTATGAATTTATAACTCCTTCTGTTGCTCCTTCTGTTGCTCCTTCTCCCGCTGGGCCATGAAATCATCCCTACTTTGATCCAAAAACACACAACCCTTGTTTATAATTTCGTCGTCGCTGACGACTTTTATTTTGGTATAATCCGGCTGCGCTCCTTTCCACGTACCTCCGCTTTCAAGCGGCTCGTTTCCCTTGCTGTTATAAGCAATGATGAAATTTCGTCGCCAGGAGGTGCTCAAGTTTGGCCGCGAGGAATGGAGGAGGTTCGAATGGGTGAACGCAACGTCTCCGGGCTCTAGGAGAAGATCGATAACGTCGTAGCCGGCAATTTCGGAGGCTTGCACGACCCGAAGCGGGTCGGCACCCATCTGGCCCGCATATGATCCGTGATCAAGCTTCCCGAGTCTGTGCGATTTCGTTAGCAGGCGCATCGCGCCGTTTTGCTCGTTATTTTCGTCTATTGCGACAATAGCGGAAACAATTTTATCTGGCTGAGTGAGTCCTTGGTTGTACCAGTAGCCGAAGTCTTGGTGCCATTCCCAAGCGCCGCCTGTTTTCGGCTCCTTCAAAAGAATTTTAGTGTGCGAGGGAAAAGGTTCTGCGCCGAGGGATAGGAGTGGATTAGTTTCTTCGCACTCTTTCATACTGTCACAAGGCTCGCTCGCTTCGCTCGCTCACCTGATTTTCCCATCAAATCCGCAGCCATTTGAACCATGCTAGCAGAACGGCCAATCAAACCGAACGAATCATCGCCGAAATAATTCCACAGCGTCAGCTTGGTCGTCAACCCGTTCAAATCTTTGCGCAGAGCGTTTTAAGCGAGGCGCGTTTAAAGCGAGGTTAGTTCAGTAGTGGCGAGTGAAGCGAGCTAGTCACAACTAGGTTTTGTGTTGCTGGCTCGCCTCGCTCGCTCACTCACCTTTGCGATTGAGAACGTTTGAGGCGACCGCTGGATCTTCTGTCACGCAAGTTCTCATCATATCCATGAGGGAGGAGGGAAAGAGTTGGCGCACTATCACATAGCCCTCGTCGTTGAAGTGTTTGATCTCCGCTTGGGTCAATTGGCGTCTCGGGTTCATGTTAGTGTTAAAAGTGGTTTTTGAAAGAGAGGATTTGGAGAGAGGAAGATCTCTCGCTTGCTTCATCAGATCTTTTAAAGTTGTATCCTCATCTTGTAAGGAATGCAAACCGACGATGCAGAGGAGGAAGACCAAACAAGGAGGAAACATTTTATTTTGTGTTCAAGGTCAAGTGGTCCAGTTATTTTTTGTTTCATGTTTCGTTTCAAATAATTTCAGAATTGTGCAAACACGAATCACTTAAGACTCAACACTCTTAACGAAAATCGTAAATTCACCCACTCCACAAGTATCCCCAGATCCAGTGAACCTGGCAAAAAAAACAAAAAAACCAGAAGGTTGCTTCCTCATTCACGAACGAATATTTCGCTCATGTTTGTTTTTACCTCGACAGTTACCAATTCACTTGCGGAGACAGCACGAAAGAAAAGAAGGAGTTTCGAACACGCTGAACGGATACGGAAGGTATCTGTTGATTTAGATGATTTGGCTGAATTAAACAAGGAGTCAAAGGAGGAAAATATAGGAACAGATGCTCAGAACATTTCCCTTGTTCTCAAAGAAAATGGCCCAACCAACACAAAAACCCACAATAAACGAAAGAAAGTGAAAGTGGAACCAGAACCCGACCCGAGAAGCAAGTAAACAATATAAAAACAAATCTTTCCTATCTATTTCTATTGTTCACCCACATCAGGCGCACCTGCATAGGGGTCTTCACCGATTCCAAAACTGTCCCACCACCACTTCCTCTGGCAGTCGCCCGGGCACATGTCGTTACATCCTGCAACAACGAGCGCGCAGCACAAGATGAACTTGACCACGCCATTGTGCCGCATCCTCAGCTGGGTTTTTAAATATCCACACATGCAAGTAATCAGCACAACGAACCAGGCATACTCGTTGCCAAACTCGTCAAGTATTGCATATTTCGTTCGCCATTCCTTCACCGCTCCTCTCGCAGTCCAGTTGTTTCGTAAACTCAATTGCAGCTGATTAGCAAGAATGGTGGCATCCTCGTACTTTATCTCCTTTAGACAGGTTGCCTCCAACGCCCCCCCAAGTTCTTTTCTGTCCTTTTTCTCCATGGTATTCTCCAGAACGCACAGCGTCATCAAGAACCGTTCCATCCACTTGAATTTGTCGAAAGGCGATACGAAGTTGGTGTCATCGCCTCTGAAGTACTTCATGATGTCATGCACTCCCTTCTCGCTCTCTTCAGACGTGATGACGTTGAACAAGCAGTGAAATCCTTCCCTCCTCACCAAGCGCTTCTTGACGAGATTCTCCCACTTCTGCAGAGGGATTTCAATGAGCTCCTTGGCCTCCATTTCGACCTCCTTCCTCGCCAGGCGCTCCTCAAGCGTCTCCTTCTCCTTCTCTCTTTTCGGCGGGACAAAATCAGACAAGCTCTCCTTCGAGGAGCTCTCCCTCCTGCTCCTCTCCTTGCCTTCCCTGTAGCGGACGATCTTCGCCTCCTGCTTCTTCCTGAGAAGCCTTTCCTCCGGAGATTCGTTCAGCGTTTTGCGCAAAATGCGTTCGCCCTTGAAGGTCGTGGACTGCCTGCGGGGTTTGTCACCTCCACCCCCACCTCCACTCTTAGGTTCTTTTTTTTTTTCATCGTTGTCATGGTTATTGTTGATGTCGCTGCTGTTGTCAAAATTCGAGCTCGATTCGGGACCAGGACTCCTCAGAAAACCACTTTTCGTTCCTTCAGAGGCGCTGTTGCTGTTTCTGTTCTCAATTAGTGTGTCATCAATGGGTATTACCTTGTCACTCATGATATGTTGATGATGTTGATGTTTGCTTAATGTTTGTTTGTTGATGTTAATTTGGGTGTCACGAAACCTCTTCAAATGAAAACGTGAGGGTGTAACCCCGAGATAACTTCAGTTCCAAAGTGATATGGTCCAAGGGTTTCTGGTAGTGATTAATACATACATGCAATTTAGATTTCTGCAGAACTTTTTCTTGACATCCGCCTTGTTCCAGGTGTCCAGCGAAATTTTTTTCAACGTTTAAACCACGAATTCTGAATACCAGCTTTACAATCCCAGCCACCCCCCTCTGCCACCTTCTAAGACCAATTATAATCCATATAAATAAAATACCATGGGTCTCCTCTTTGGCATGACCTTTGATGAGAGGATGAAATTGTGTGATGCTGGCCCAGACCTCCTGGAGCTGATGGACTACTTGAAAATGAAGAAAAAGCAAAAAACACGGTTCCTGAAGCTGTTTCAGTCCGTGGACAAGGACAATTCGGGGCAGATATCGCTGGTGGAGTTCTTTGTTCACTTGAAGCTCGACCACAGCAAATTCGTGGAACGTTCCTTCCGGCAGATGGACATCAACACTGAGGGGGATAGTAACATGAATTTGGACGTTTGCGAGTTTTACATTGGGCTCTTCAACTTTTGCTTCATGCCGCAGACGTCTTTGAGCAAGTACATGTTCGATTTGTACGATGACGACAAGGATGGTGGAATCACATCCAAGGAGCTCGAGCTCATGATTGGGGATGTGTGCGGAGGGGACACGACCCATTTGGTGGAGAAGGTAAGGTGGTTTAATAATTCTAGTAACGTTAATGACTCTTGAGCTCACCCCGCACACACAGCTGATGAAAATGCTCGACAATGACAACTCGCTGGATGTGTCGTTCACCGAGTTCATGAAGGTGGAAAAGAAGGCAAGCACCGTGCTGGCCCCGGCCTTTCGGCTCCAGCGGCAGCTCCAGGAAAAGTGCATGGGGGCTCGGTACTGGAAGAAGAACCGGAAGCGAGTTTTGAAGATGCTCAAGGTGAGTGAGGCGGGGCGGGGGGGGGGGGGGGGTGAGGAAGACGAGAAATATTTACGAGCCACAACAAAACCAAACCAAACCAATTCGTTTTCGCACCTTCTTCGCTCGGCGCAGGAGGATAAGTGCGACACGCTCATCGACTACTTCGCGAATCGGGTTGAGAAGGACATGCCGCCGCCGTTGACCGTTGACGACGACGACCCTGATCTGAAGGATAGCGACGAGGAGAGTAGTGATGAGGACGAGCAAACATGGGAGCAGATTGAGGCGGAGAGGCTGAGGGAAGAGGAGGAGGGGAGAATAAACGAGTTCATGCAAGTGAGCGAGCGAAGCGGGGGGGGGGGGTTGTGGAAGACGAAAGTACGAGCCCACTACGAAACTAACATAATTAAACTCACTCAATAATAATAAATAATAATAATAATAATAATAATAACAACAATAACATTCGTTTGGCTCGCTCCGGCGCAGCTCGATGTTTTCAGCAACGAGTTCGAGGAGTTCCGAAAGATGGTTGAACCGGCGAGCGGAAGAAACTACTGGGTGGAAACAACAACCAAAGAAGAGTTGTGGGAAATTCCCGTTCCCGATAAAATTATTACCTTTGGCAAATATGTACGCGCGCTCGATTTCACCTACGAACGGGCCTATTGGTACCACGCTGACACCCGGGAAAGGTTCTGGACCCTTCCTCAGGAAGGGAACGCTCTCACGAAGAAAAAAATGACCGCGAGCGCAATTTTGCTCCGCCGAGAGCGAGGCTTTCCCGACCCACCGCTGCACGTCAGTTCTGCTGGCGGGCTCAAGAGAGCGGTCGTGTGGTGGGACAAGCCAGTCGTTAACGAGCGCTTCCCGATAACATTCATATATGTTAACCGGTACCGCTTGGACCAAAACAAAGAAGGCAAGGGCAAACCCGAGTGGGTTTCGAAAGGCTACGAAAAACTGAAGCCGTCTGATCTCGACGGCTCCCTTCCGTTGCAGCTCGCAGTGGATGATTTGAAGGAGTACTCGATTTATAAGTTTAGCGTAACATGTGAAAATTCAATCGGCCAGTCGGTGAGCCGTGGGCGAAGCGAGCTTGTCACAACTGGTGCACGTGGAAGGAACTAACAACAAATTTCACAGGTCGAATCAGAATTTTCGAACCAGGTTAAGATTGTAACGCAATTGCCGGAAGGCTGGATCGAGTTCGAGCTCGAAGAAGGCAAGGTATTTTACGCAAACACCAAGACGAAAACGGTGCGGTGGGACAGGCCCGAGAGCGACCCTTACTTTCTCGAAACAGACATGTTCATGAAGTTCTCGAGGCGCGAAATAAAAAAATTGAAGAGGGTCTATTCTGAAATGGACTGGGATGCTAGTTTGAAGATTTCCGAGGACGAATTCAAGGTGAGAGAGCGAGCGAGCGAGCGAGCGATGGATCTCGCGAAATGGCTGCAGACGGCTACATCTTTTTACTAAACTAACCAACCAACTCAATTCGTGTTGGTTTCGGTTGGTTCGCTCGTGCCTTCATTAACGGCGCAGGAGATTCTGCCGGAAATTGGGGAGCACAAATTGCTGGACGACGAAAAAAAGTTCAAAATGATTTGGAAAATGGCCAAGAAGGACGAATTCGAAGGTGAGCGAGCGGAGCGGGGGGGGGGTTGAGGAAGACGAGTACACGGAGCCAACTACTAAAACATTATTTTTATTCCACTCAATTCGTATTCTTTTGACTCGCTTCATTTCGTTTTGCTCTTGCTTTATTAAAAATGCGCTTCCGCTTCTCTCGGCGCAGAAATAAACTTTGGCGAAATGGTTCGACTCATGGACTGGTGGAAATCCTACAAAATTGCCCAGAGGGGCTTCTGCGCAAAGTACATTTGCTGCTTTTGCATCGCCTGCTACAGGCTGAAATTTCGCCGGCTAATACCAAGCGGGAGCTTGAGCGGAGTCAAAGGGGGAAAGAAGCTGGGCGATTGGCAAAAGATGGTTCACCCGCTGGTGAAGCGACCGTACTATCACAACACAAAGACCAAAATTACGACTTGGGATATGCCGAGCGAAATAAAATTTTACGTCCCCGATAAATTGAACAGCGACCTTAGGAGGAGATACAACGCTGAGGAAATGGAAAATTTTCAGGTGAGTGAGCGAGCGAGCGAGCCTTGATGAAAGGCGAGAATACTTTTTGATGAACTAAACAACTCGCTGGAACTCGTTTTGCTCTTGCTTCGCTTCAATAAAAAATGCGTGTTTTCTCGCTCGCGCCTTTTTTGCTTTGGCGCAGAACGAGTTTCAGCGAATGGACTTGGACGGCAGCGGCGCAGTGGACGAGGTTGAGCTGGGGTTAATTCTGGAGAACTTGGGAGAAACCGTAAGCGCCAAGAGGCTCAAGGGGTTGATCAAGGAGATAGACAAGGACGGGAGCGGGGAGGTCGAGTACGACGAGTTCATCGTCATGCTCGACAGCGTGTACAGGGGCAAGGGGAGTTACGGGTGGAGCAGGGTGAACGACAACGTCGACGAAGAGGAGAACAAGAAGAAAATGGAAATGATGAAGGACAACTTGGAGGCGTACCAGGAAGAGTTCGAGGAGAAGGCGCTGGAGGAGGCCAGGAGGAAGGGGAAGAAATTTCCGCACGGCAAGTTTTGTTACTGCGGCTGCAGGGTGCTGCTGAGGCCGGGGCAAGTTTATAAGAAGTCCTCAGGGTAATTTTATTATTTAGAAAAATTTATATTTACGACCTCTTGCAACTGTTGAGCGTATTTCGCAGCAACATCGCAATCGTCATTGGGCCCACGCCTCCAGGCACCGGCGTAATTTTACTGGCGTTGACCTTCGCCGCGTTGTAATCAACGTCTCCAACCAATCTGTACCCTGCCTTCTTGGTCGAATCATCAACACTGTTGATGCCGACGTCAATAACAACCGCCCCCTCCTTGATCCAGTCCCCCTTAACCATCTCCGTCCTCCCGACCGCCGCAACGATGACGTCCGCCCTTCTCACGATCTCATCGGTGTTCTTGCTCCGGGAATGGACGATTGTTACGGTCGCGTTGCGGTGCATCAGCAGGAGGCTCACTGGGAGGCCAACCAAGTTGCTGCGGCCAATCACAACCGCGTTGGCGCCCTGAAGGTCCACGCCGGAGCGATCTAGCAGCTCGATACATCCCTGTGTGTGTGTGGTGGTGTGTGTGTGTGGGTGTGGTGTTGTGGGTGTGGTTAGCAATTGAAAAAAATATATTTTTTTGTTTTTGTTCTGTTTTCTGTTTCTGTTCTCCTTCCTCTCCTCTCCTCTCCTCTCAACTCACCTGAGGAGTGCACGCAATATGAAACGGCACGCTGCTCAAATCAGCCCAGTTAACCTTCACGCTCCCGGCGTGGGTCCCGGTGTTAACGAGCTTCGCCGAGTTCCTTGGGTGCAAGCCGTCCACGTCCTTCTCGACTGCAATCGCCTCGATCACGTTGTTCTCGTTGATGTGGGGGGGGACGGGGAGCTGCACGAGGATGCCGTGGACGAGAGGGTCGGCGTTTAGTTCCAGGACCTGGGGCGAGGTGGAGAGGGGTTTGTGTGTGGTGGCGTGTGAATATGAATAAGGGTTGAATATGGGTTGAATATGGGTATAAACGTGATAGCATATAGCGTGATACTATTCATGCGAGCATTTGCATTTGCATTTGCATTTGCATTACTCGCATTACTCGCATACTCGCATTGCAACGCATTGCCACCCACCTTGGCCACCAACTCCGCCTCAGTAACAGTAACGGGATAATCGAACCCGTAGGAATTAATCCCCGCCTCTGCACACGCCTTCTTCTTCATCCTAACGTAGCTCTGCGAGTCCGGCCTGGACCCGACGAGAATCACAGCGAGCCCGGGAACCTTGGGGCCTGCCGCTGCCATTGCCACCACCTCGGCCTTGATCTCCAGCCGGATGGCTTTCGCGATCGCGGTGCCGCTGATCACTTTTGGGTCGGCGGCCTGGGCGGCGGCCTGGGCGGCGGCAGTGGAGAGGGCGGACATTGGTCTGGAGAGGGAGAGGAGGCGAAGGGAAAACTTTTTCGGGAGGGTTCGGAGGGGGGGGACGAGACGGAGGGTGAAGGACGGGGTTGCGAAGGTGAGGAGGAAGAAGGAGCAGACGCGGAGAATGTTGTCTATAGGTTTTAACGATCTATGAGGAAATCACGCGTGGGAAATTTTCGAGCTCGAATAAAAGGAGCCAAACAAACCAGTTGGACCATCAAGTCTCAAGGAATGCCACCACACACACGTACAGCATTCTCTCGATCCAATAGCACCAACCCTTTCGGCGTATGTCGCTAGAATTCCACAAGGAATTCAAATTTGAGTTCCCCCCAGCCCCCCCCCTTGGCTCCTCCAGCCCGCTGAACCGGCGCGGCCTCCCCGAGCTGAGCAACGCTCACCTGGTGGACTGGGACGCCCACAGGGCGCTGGTGGGGACAACGCCGTTTAGTACTACTACGACGACGACAACGACGACGACGACAACGCGACAGTTGAAGTCGAAGCTGCCACCGAAGGTTATTACTCCTCTGTGGGTGTTTGATGAGATGAGGAGAATGAAGGCGAATAGGAAGGCGAGGAGGGCTGAGAGGAGGGAGGTGAAGGCGGCCGGGAGGAGGGAGGTGGAGGAGGGGAAAGGGAAAGGGAATGGGGAGCGTGGCGCGAGTTTGGATTTGTTTGAGTTATCTGATTGTAGCAACAACAACAGCAACAGCAACAGCAACTGCAACAATAACAACAACAACAACGACTTAAACTACATTAACAACGAGGATTCACCCAAACAAAGCCCATCACCACCTCCAACTCCACCTCCACCAACGACCAAGACCAAAACCAAAACCAAAACCAAAACTCCCACATCGTCAACATCCATTACCAAAGCGGCCGATCGTTGGATTTCAACGAAGCCTGCACAGCATCATTCTCAGTACTCGATGTCGCTTTCCTCCTCCTCCTCCTCTTCCCCAGACTCCTCCTCGGACGACGGCGCTTCACTCGAGTCGCCAACTAAGGCTAAGGCGGCTCGGGCGCCGGGTTCGGCTTCCGAAAGCGCGAGCCAGGACTTGATTTCTCCGTACCACCCTAGGAGGGAAACCGAGCTGTCGTCGTCGCCTGGGATTTTAGACACTGAGTACAAGATCAACCCTATCAAGATCAAGATGAAGATTAGAAGCAGAGATGATTCCGGCTTCAGCAGCGGCAGCGGCAGCGAAACCGGCAGCGGCAGCGGAACCGGCAGCGGCAGCGAAACCGGCAGCGGCAGCGAAAGTGGCAGCAGCGTTCCGCTGGCTGTTAGCGACATGATCGACTGCACGCAGTCGCCTAGCCCGGCGAAGAAGAGCAGGAGCGAGAGCAAGAGCGGGCATTCGAGAATGTACGATTCGCTAGAGGTTGTGAGGGAGCCGGCTGCCACGCCCGTCATTACGTTTGCCAGTGCGACAAACGCAAAGGTCATCAAGCAGAGGTATAGCGGCGGGGGTGGGGGGGTGCTCACTTCCAGCTCCAAGAAGAAGGAGAAGAGGAGAAAAAGCGACCAGCAGCAGCAGCAGCAGCAGCCAGGACAGCAACACCAGAGTGAGAATTCGACGCAGAGCAAAAACACCGAAACCCCAAGACTCGAATTCAAGTTCGAGCCGACCAGCAACAAAATCAGGAACAGGAACAAGAAGCAAAGTACGCTGGATTTCAACTCCAACTCTAGCTCAAAGTTCATCAAGAAGGGGAGTTTTTAATGTTTTTTTAAGTAGTTTCAAATAGATTGGTTTATTAGATTTTGCTCGTTTAATTGCGCTTTCAAAGCTATAACTTCTGCTCGTAGCTGCTCAACCTCTGAGAGCTCTTTTGGTGGGGGTGGTTGGGGGGAGGGGGAGGGGGAGGGGGAGGGGGTTGTCATTGCTGGGCGGCTTTCGATTTCTCCCAGCAGGTTGTCTAGGTGGGTTGTGATCAGTCTATTCGCGCCGTCGTCCTTGAAGTAAGTGAAGCGGGATTTGACTCTGCTGAACACAGTGGACCATTGCTGACCTTTGAAGGCGTCAACGCCGGGAGGCACGACCTCGCCGGAGGAGAACAAGCCGTCACTCGACCTCAACCCGAGAAGCCATTCTTGCACCTTCGCCTTCGATTCGGTGTAGTAGTAGGGGTGACCTGCTGCGAAATCATTTATCCTCGCCTCATCCCTCGTATTGTAAGTGTGGTCCAGGGGGTAGTCGTCAGTTGTGAAATATCGTTGGTAAAGCTCCTTCGGTGTCATAATCGTCTTTAACAAGAGGTGTCTGTGCGAATCACTCGCGAACCTCACCATCAGTAGATACCCCACCACAGCGCACACCGCGGCTACTAGCTGTAACGTCATGATGCTACCGGACGAAAGCTTGATCGACTCGACCAACTTACCCCCCGAGCTGCAAACCTGGACCACGAATGTCGTGAGCACCAGCTTGTACGCAATCCAACCTGCGAACGTTTTCCCTCCAAGCATCAAGGGAGAACCAATGAACATCATCGGCACAAAGCTCATGACGGCCCACTCCGGCCTCAAGACGTCGAAGAAGCCCAACCTGTTTGAAGAACCTAAACACCTTGCCCTCCCATGCTTCCACCCCCAAAACAGAAACAGCCCCAACTCACACACTATAAACGCCGGGATCGCGTAGCCCGGCAAGACCAGCCCCCCTACCGTCAGTGCGAGCACGTGGGCAGCGAAGTACCCCGATACCAGCATCATGTGGCCGAGGAAGAAAACCCACTCGAAATTCAGCGGCAATATTCCGCAAAACTTGGCCGTGTATGGACCCCTGAATTGGTCCGTCATCAAACTACGCTCAAGCCCAACGCTCAGGTCAGAGATAATGAACCCCGCAGTCGCAACACTGAGGCAAATGGAGGCGGCCGGGAGAAGCGAGATGCTGTCGGCTCGCATCAAAGCTCCGACTTGAAGGATAAGTTGCGGCAATGCTTCGAATATCATCTCGATGACCTTCGTGTACGTGAGCAGTCCATTCGAAGACATAGCAGCCCCTTCCTCTTTCGCTTTCCCGCTCCACTTCCCGTATGTGTAAACCACGGGGTCAAGGAGACACAGAGTCTGAAGAACCCTCACCGCCCTAATCTTCAAACTACAGTGCTTGTTCTGAGTCAGCGAGTTGATCACGTGAGCGCTCATCGCCCCAATCAGAATCTTCAGCGATCTATCGTATGACTTGTGGTCCCCAGTGTCCTTGTAGAACCTCAGCATCAGCAAATCTGAGACCATGTCACTGTACGTGCAACCGAGGGAGATCAAAAGCCTCACGGCAAGCCCGTTTCGAGCAAGCTTGAGCGGCTTTTTCAGCCTCTTCCCAAGCTCAAGTACAAAAGCCTTGTGCAGCTCAATATCGGTGGAGGTGAGTTGGTGAAAATCGTTCACTTCAAACCAACTCACCATCTTCACGTCGATGTTGTCCGCAGCCTGGATGTTTTCTACGAAGTCTTCAACTAGCTCCTTGGCAACGTCATTCTTGATACTAGTTAGTGCTGTGGGGGTGTTGGTGATTGGG
>Ga0302116_1001571_pt1 | contig 13805 bp, 8 predicted proteins | sample AG5_SCM_MG_FD_203124 | JGI IMG/M metagenome (GOLD analysis project Ga0302116, IMG submission 203124) | Marine microbial communities from Western Arctic Ocean, Canada - AG5_SCM | ecosystem: Environmental > Aquatic > Marine > Oceanic | place: Canada: Western Arctic Ocean | collected 2017-10-01 | reverse complement strand
GCCGATGGAGAAAAATGGAGGTTGCCCGATGCTATTTCGAAGTGCTAACTCCGCTAACTGACTTCCCATACGGCCTAAAAATAAATGCGTAATAATGTGACTAAAAGCCATGGGATATCCAAATAAACGCGATTTAGAATCTTTATTTTCAACGCGTGCCAACCCAACCGAAACAAGCGCCGGTCCACCGACGGCACAGCGAGCGTCGCCCGGGCCTCCCGGACACGCGCGACCGACTCACGGACCCACCGAGCGCCTAACGCGTTTCGTGTGAACTCGGATCCGCCGTCGGAACCGCGACTCGCGTCGTCGAACGTTAGATCTAGGTGCTAGGACGTCGAGAAGGCCAACGGGTGAAAGGGCATCTACGGAGAGGGCATCTAGTCGGGCATCCACGGGGCTCTATGGGTAACATTCGGTACGCTGCGTTCGCGCGCCTCTCCGACGGCCTCACGCTCGCGTCGTTCAAGGGCAAAGGCGCCACTCCCGCCGTGACCGAGACCGCGAACAAGGTGCTGCGCTCGGGCAACCTCAAGCCCAATGGCCAGCTGACGGTCACCGTGGACCAGACCATAGGCACCCTTCACCTCGCGGCGGGCGACGTGGACGTCCTCGCGGTCATCACCGCGCCCGAGTACCCGCGCCGCAGCGCGTTCAAGCTCCTGGACGAGATCCGCGAGATGGTGAAGGAGGCGACACGAGGCGCCGAGGACATCGCGGCCGCCTCGCGGGACGGCGAGCTCCAGGGCGCCATGCCAACCTTGGCGTCAACCTGCCGACGGTATGAAGATCTAGGCGAGGTGGACAAGCTCACCGCGGTGTCGCTTCAGGTGGAGGACGTCAAGGCGACGATGGAGGGCAACATAAACAAGATGCTGGACAACGCGGAGACCGTGGGAGCGGTCGAGGACAAGGCTGAGGCGCTGAGGGACGGAGCGCAGCAGTTCCAGAGGCGCAGCGACAACATCAAGCGAGCCATGTGGTGGCGCTTGTTCAAGATCAAGATGATATTCGCGCTCCTGTTCATCGTCGTGCTGGGGTACATCTTCATACCGATCATCGTCAAGGCGTCCGACGACGGGAAGGAATAGGGAGGTGGTGGAGCAAAGAGCGGGGGGTAACGAACGATGGGGGGTCGCGCGTCTAGTTGTTGACTTTGAAAAATCACTCTCAAAACACAAAACACAAATCTTCCCACATCGCGATGCGCAGGGAAGCGGCGCGCGCTGCCGCGAGGGCGGCGAGCCTCGCGTCGTCCCGCGTGTGCCACCCGGTGACGACGACACCACGAGGTGGCTTCGCGTCGTCGTCGTCATCGTTCGCGAAGTCCAAGGCCAAGCGGGCGCCCAAGCCGCGGGATCCTCCGCCGGGCACCGCGTCCACGTCCTCGATCGCGGGCGACGCCACGCGCGAGTACCTGGTGAAACTCCCCGCGCAGGAGATGGCGGCGGGCCTGGACGAGGCGCAGAGCAGCATGCGCACGCGGCTCATCACCCTAACCTCCGTCGGCGCCGCGGTGTACCTGGGATACTACATCTTCCCCCTCGTCGGTGCGTCCCATGGAGCCACGTGACACCCATCATCGGAGTCCCATCTCTCTCACCTTCCATCGACCCATGACTCGTGTTCGATCGCTGACCCACCCTTCGTTCCAGGCGGAGGCACCGCATCCAGCGCGACGCAGATGCTTCGATCCAAAGACGTCCTCTTCCAGCGCACGGGCGTCTCACGGCTCATGACGGTCCTCGCGGCGCCGGGGGGTGTCCAGTTAGTGGCGGCGGCTGTGGAAAACAACGGCGCCGCCGACGCCCTCGTGCGCATCGTGTCCAACGCGTCCGTTCCCACCGCTCGGAAGAAATGGTGGTTCACACGGCGGCGGGTGCCGACCCGGGTGCCGTCACAGCAGGGTGCCGACCCGGGTGCCGACACAGCTGTGGTGTCGAGGAGGGAGGCGCGGGTGGCGTGCGCAGGTGACGCGGGGAACGCGCTGAGAAAGATGGCGACCGAGCCGGCGATTGCGAGCGCGATGCGAAGCCGGGGTTCCGGTCTCGCGGCGTCGTTGCTCGCCGCATCGCGAGATGAAGGGTTGGACCGGAACGTGCGCGATACCATGGGCGAAGCGCACGCGTTGCTCGTCGCCGGGGAGGGTAAGTAGGACCGCGTTGATGTTATAGCTTGGAATGATATTGCCAAAAAATATTATAGGTCTTCCTGGTCTTCCGGGGACGCACGCGACGACTACGACACGAATCACGCAACTTTGGGTGCACACACACGCACCCACACGCACTAACTCACTCACTTGGCGTCGCAGATGGCTTTGAGTTGGGTCAGCCTGCGCTGCGCCTCCATCCGCCCACTCGCATGCGCTAGGAGTTGTTCAAACTCCTCCTTGGACGACGTCTGCGACGCCTGCGCCACGTGCTTCTCCCACGCCTCGTCCTGCTCCGCCATGCCGTCCAGCATCATCTGCAGCGAACCTTTTATGTCATCCGACTTGACATCGCCACCGGCGATGGCGTCGTCCACCACGGCGCGCACCTTGTCGCCGTCCGCGAAGGGATCGTACGTCATGAGCTCGTCGATGAGTCTAACCGCGGGAGTGGCGTCGAGCTGCTGAAGCGTCTGTGTGAGGAGCAGGATGACGTTCTCCAACGTCTTGAGCACCTCCGGCTTCTCCTCGATCTCCTTGCACTTCTCGTACACCGAATACGCGGCGCCGAGGACGCCCGCGGTGAGCTTGCCGTCCACCGCCGCCTCCCGCACCTGCGCCTGCACCACGTCCCAAGCTCCGGCGCCGACAATGGAGTTGAAGGTCACGAAATCATCCGGGCCGGGTTCCTCGGGCTGCGTGACGCGACGAACGATGAGTTTACCGCGGCTCGGGGTCCTCAACACACGTGAGCTACCACGGCGGGGAACGCCGGGTGCCCGGGCCGCGATGGCCACGGTCGCACTAGATGCCAGCGCGAACATGTTGTGTGTCACAAACAAAAAGCGCTTCACCTGATCCAACCCTCTCGGGGTTTCGGAGTCGACTCGTGATTTGATTTGTCAAATGAACTTTTTATTAGCGCCAGTGTGCCTACTACTCAGCCGGAGCGTCCCCCTCCCCATCCGCCGGTTGCGGCTTGAGCGATTGAAGGTACGCCGCGCGCTTGCTCCGCGCCGTCTCGTTCAACCGTTGACTGGCGCCCTGCCTCCACGACCTGAACTCAGCCTTCTTCGCGGTCACCCGCTCGGGCCGCGACTCCTTACCGCGTTCTCTCGCCTCGACAAACGCCGCCAGCTTCGCCTTGGACGCCTCAATCTGCGACCGTAAGTGCGCCTCACGCTCCTCGTACACCGACATGGAGATCACCTTGCGCTCGCCGGTACCCCGGCGCACGTGCCTGTGCGCCAGCGGGTCGAGCTCGATGACCGGCGGGCCGGGATCTGCCTCTTCCGCGTTGTCGGCGGGGGGCTCGGTTCCCTCCGGCGGGGGAAGAGCCTTGGCGCCCGCGTGTGCCGCGATGTCTCCGGAGAGTTCGCGGTACGCCGGGGTTGGCGGCGCGTTCTCCCCGCCGGAATACTCCCTCGCGCGAAGCTCCGCGACGCGCTTGGCGTAGGCTTCCGTCGCCTTGGACTTGCGAGAGGCGTCCGCGTTCCACGACGAGAGCGTTTGGTCGAAATAGTTTTCTCTCGCCGTGTCCACGGTCCATTCGCACGCGGCGGGATCCGAGGCGTACGCCGTGAGCTTCCAGCGCATGTCGCTCGGGATATCCCCGTTGGGTTGCACGTCGAACGCGCACCGCGGGTTGTCCAGCTTGACCTCCAGCACCAGGTACTTGCTCGCCTCCGTGGGTTCGAAGCACATCGCGGGAACCGTGAGCATCGTGTACGCGTCCCACCTGTGAAGTGAGGGGTGATTGGTTAGTAATTGGGTGGTAATTGGGTGGTAATTAGGTATGGTATTTGGGTATTTGAGTGTGGGTTGAGTACGAGTCGACACCCACCTGTGAAGTTCCGTTCCCCGTAGGTGCCCTTTGTGCCCGCCCCGGAGGTACTCCGCCTGCATCTCCTCCCACCCATCCTCTGGATCCGTCAGCGTGACCGTGAACCCCGCGGGAAGGTCGCTCTCGAAGTGAATCGACAGCAGCGACCGGTTTTTGATCGCGAGACGCACGCGGGCCACCAGGTGCGAGTAGTTGGGTCGGTACTCGCCGTCGAACCGTGTGGGTTCGCCGACGGGCTGATCGTCGAAGGACGCGAGTGGGGAGTCGCAGAGCGCGCTGAGCCGCCACGGACCCGACGGCACCGGCGTGAGTGACTTGGAGTACGCCATGACGGTGTATCCGTGCGTGTTGGGCTCGAACGTCTTCGGGGGAGCCGCGCCGGCTACGAAGTGCGTCACCTCCCCGGCGCCGTCGTTGTCCACCACGGCGAACCGAGCAAAGGGGGACATGGCATCGTCGGGAACCTCGAGCGCCGCGGACACCGTCGTGGGTTTGTCAACCTTGAACACACGGCGGAACCAGACGTGCCAGTCGCCCGCCGCCATCTCGGGGTAGGTACCTTCCGCTAACGATGGCGCGGCGAGTTGCTTCTCCTCGAGCATTTTCGCCGGTTGGTCCATGTCAAACGCGGTTTGCGACCTGACGTCGGCGGTGAAGTAAAAGCCGGGGTCGACGGAGAGCTGCAGGACGTGCCTGCCTCTTGGAAGATGAACCGTCGCGCTCTGCGAGGTGTTCGTGGCGAGCGTCAGCACGGTTCGCTGGGGCGCGCCGGTCTTGTACCAGTCGTAGTCGTGAAGCACCGCCTCGCACGTGGACGTGTCCACCTTGTCCTTGGGGGGTGCCGGCAGCCGGACCTTGACCGCGAAGACACCCTTGAGCATCTCGAACGTCGTCTCAGGTGTGTCCAGGGATCTGGCGTTGGGGTAGATGACGTGGTCGAAGGTCAGCGCCTTGGGCTTGGGATCTTCCAGGGGCTCATCCTCTTTCTCGCCCTCCTCTTCGCCGTCACCCGCGTCCTCGGAAACTTCCTTGGGCGGTGGCCTCGGCTGCTTCGGCTCCATCGGGGGTAGCCCCACGCACACCAGCGTGGGCACGGGAACCTCCGGTTTCTCGATCGGGTTACCGTCGGCGTCCACCTCGGGTTCCTCCTCGATCGGGTTACCCTCGGCGTCGAGCTCGGGCGGCGGCGGCGCGTTGGCCGCTTTGAACGCCACCACGCCCGCGGGGTCGAGGCATACCACGGCGCAGATACCTTTGCTCTGGATAGCCTTCGCGGACTTGGCGCCGGGGTACTTCTCCGGGACGTACGGCTCCGTCGGGGGAGCGTCGGCGTCGGCGGCTTGTTCCTCAGCGTCGGCTTGTGTATCCGCAGCCTCCGGCTCGGCGGGCTCCTCTCCCTCCGGCGTCTCCTCGGTCTCGGCGGCTTTCGCTTCTTCGTCGCCTTCGGGCTTTGGTTCGACCGACGCCACCTCGTATATCTCCGGGTACCTCGCCGCGAGCGTCGTCGCGAGCGTGTGCACGCCCGGTCCGCACAGCACCAGCGGCGCGGGCATCGGCACCGCCGGCGGCGGCTCTGGAGGCGCCACCGTCAGCGTAAACGCCAACACAGTCGGCTCCGGCGAGTCCACGTGGATCATCTTCGCGCCTGGGCCCAGGTCGAACTTGTCCAGCCGCGCGTCGCGGTGCGTGTGCGCGAACTGGTCCGCGCTGGGCCGGAACGAGTTTGTAAAATCCTCCGCCGTCTTTGCGAAATCCTCGATGTCCACCCAAACCGACGGTTTTCGCCCGTCGGGGTTGACAAACGCCGGTTCCCTGACGAGTACGCAGCACCGTCGTCGATACACGCACGCGTCCAGCACCTCGTACTCGAGCAGAGGCAGGTCACGGGCGTCGGTGATGTGCCTCGTGTCGTGCTCGCGGTCCTCGAGGGTGACAAATTCTTCCACTTTTTGATAAATTTCGTCGATGGATTCGGCGCCGTCGAAGAAGTGCGCCGTCGTCGGGAAGAGCGATCGCACGGGCGCGTCGCTAAAGTCGTACTTGGCGAGCCTGTTCTTGACGTTGTCCTCGTTGGCGTCGTCGTGCCGGATCGTCAGCCGCGCGGCCACCTCCTTGCCCTCCTCGTGCTCGTCGACGGGTGCGAACTCCTTGTGGTAGACTTTCCCCGTGAGAGGGTCGATCAACCGACCTCGGGTTCGCGAAAAAACGGTCTCGTGGTCAACCTCAACCACGACGAGCTTATCCGGCTCGAACCCGGCGTCCAGCAGCGCCGTGGCCTGGTAGTGGTTATGCGGGAAGCCGTCGAGGATCCACCCGCGAACCACGCAGTCGTCGCGGCTCAATCGGTCCGCCACGAGCGTCATCATGAAATCGTCTGGAACCGTTTTCGTGGAATCGAGGTACCGCTTCGCCTCGATGCCCAGCTCCGTCGGGTTATCGTACGCGGCGTCGCGCAGGAGCGCGCCGGGATAGACGTAAGGGACGTCCAACGCCTTCGCGAGCCTCTGCGCGACGGTGCTCTTGCCGGACGCCGCGGCTCCGACGACGGCGACGCGGGTGGGTTTGTTCCCGTAGACGCGGACGCTCGGGTCCCATCGAGCGCGGCCGAAGCCCCACACCGACCTCGGCGGCACGGCGGTTGGCGCGGCGTCCGAGATGGCCTCCTTGAACCGCGCGTACCTCGCGCGGTGCGGCTCGTACTCGAACACGCAGTCGTACACGCGCTCGGTGACGGTGTCCGACGTTCCGTCCTTGGAGCACTCGATCATTTCATTCGCCGCTTTGAGCTCGGCTTGCGCTTCGAGGGTTCGATCGCGGAAAGCCTCCGGAGACTCGCCGGCGTCCGCGAGATTGCGCTCGTGCTCACGAGTGTCGTGCGCCGGGTGCGCGAAGAACACGAAGAGGGCGTCGAGACCCGCGGCGCGCATCGCGGCGGCGCCCGCGGCGTCCGTCTCCAGCACCGGCATCTTACCAGACACGCTCAGCTTCTTAACCTCGGAGAACGGCGTCCCGTACATCACCGTGATCGGCGGGTTGCCGACGTCTTCGTCGACCCACTCGCCGTACCCAACGATGACCTCGGTGCACTCCAGGAACTTGCCGTCCTCAGCCTCGGACTCGAACGTCTCTTTGTCCACGAACCTGTAGTGAACGCCGTCGATCTCGCCGGGTTCCGGCGTTCGCGTGGTTGTGGCCAGGGGAAATCCAAACGATTCTGGAAATTCTTGAAGCAAAGCCTCGAACACGTCCTCCTTCCTCGAACCCAACGGGCCGGATATGACGAGCGGCTTGGGCGGCGGAACCACGAGCTTGGGATGGATTCGCGCGATCGCGCTCTTCAGGTCGCCGTACGCGAGTTCCGGGGCGTCGTCCAGGGAGACGATGACGTCGGTGAAGAGTCCGTCTTCGTCGCAGCCGGTCATCGCTCGGGAAATCTTGTCCAGTCGCTCGGCGATTTCCTCCTTTTGCTCGTCGGTGAGTTCGGGTGGCTCCTCCGGGAGCGTCACCGCATCCTCGTCCACAGGTTCACCTTCACCTTCCGCCGGTTCTTCACCCTCGGCGGGCGGCGGCGGCGTCTCCTTTATCTTCCGGATGCGAGCCTGTTAAACAAAACACGCCGTCAGTCTAATCGCCCAAATTACACAAATAAAAAGAAACTCACCTCGAGCCCGTCGACGCTGGACGGCGTGACGAGGCAAAATGCGCCTCGTGGGTACACCTCGCGCAAGGACTTGACGCCCTGAACGTCGGCGACGATGATCGGTACCTTGTTCGCGTCGTGCACCGCCTGGACAGCCTCGAACGAGGTCCCGAAGAGCTCCCCGTCAATCTCGGCGTGTTCCACGAATTTTCCATTCGCAACCTCCGATTCAAACGTCGCCTTGTCGATGTACTCGTAGTGGACGCCCGCCTCTTCGCCCTCCTTGGCGGCGCGCGTGGTTTTGCTGCAGACGTACCCGAACGTGTCGGGGAACTCCTCGTTTAGCATGCGATAGATCGTCTTGCGGCCGACGCCGGTGGGGCCGCAGATGACGATTGGTATAATCGGCTTGCCTTCGTTTGGATCCCGCGGGGGTAAAATGTCGGGCCTCTCCTGGATGACGATGTCCTTGAGCTGCTCGTACGCCACCGCGGGGTCGTCCAGGCATATCGAACTCTGCCACAGCCCGGAATCGAGCCCGCGCTTCTTCTCAGCCTCCGCGGCGAGTAACCGCTGCTCCAGGTCGGGATCCGTCTCTTTGAGGTACTCGCGGAGCCGGCGCTCGTACTCCGCCGTCGTCGCGGGCCCGACGAAGATCGCCATCGTCTCGTCTCCGTACTTCTCCTTGATCTCGTCCGAGTTTCCCACGCGCGGGACGTCGCACACGCAGAGGAGCTCTTTTTCCTTAGCCTCCTCCAGCGAAGCCTTCGTGACTGCGTACCTGTACGTGACATTCTCGTGCACAAATTGGTCCTTCCACGTGGTCAAGAACTCGCCACCCCCTTCCATCGTGTTCCACTTTTCTTCGTTCACGTGGATCATGCCGTCGTCGGGGAACTCCACCGGGTCGTCCTCGGCGGGGTATTCGGGTCTGAGCGGCGCCGTCGTGACGATCTGCGGCCGGTGGAAAACTTCCGGAAACTCGTCGAAAATCAGGCGCCGAAGCTCAGCCTTTTCCCGGAAATTGGGACCCACCAAGATGACGGGCTTGACGATCACCTTCTCCGTCTTGTTCGCCGGGATGACGTCGGAGTAGTCGAGGATGTGCGGGGGTAGGCCGTACAGCCTGTTGCGCACGATCGGCGACAGAGTGGCGCAGCAAACCTTGAGTTCGTAGTACAGGTCGTCCGGGTCGTCGACCAGCACGAGCTTGTAAAACGACTCGGCGCAATCGGGCGGGAAGACGAGGCGCTTGGTCATCGGCGGCTTCTCCTTCGGCTCGGCACCCTCCTCGGCACCCTCCTCGGCACCCGCGTCGGCCTTCGCGCTCAAGCCGGGCGCCGCGGCTTCAAACTGCTTCATGTTCGATTCGCACATCTGCTGAACGATGGACTCGTCAACCTTCAGGCGTTCAGCCATTCGCGCCTTGAGCACGTCCGGCGTGGACGTGTCGACGTGGACGATGTAGGCGTCCACCGCAGGGTTAGCCTTGAGTTGTTCGCAGCCGTCGGCGTCGATGGTCAGGAACAGGAGCTTACCCCCGGCGGCGACTTTCGAGATGGCGTCGATGCTACTCCCGTATCTGTACCGCTTAACTGCGCAGTCGTCGGACCCGTTGGCCAGGACCCTGTGTACCCTCGATGTCTTATCACCCGCCAGCGGCACCAGCGGGAGGGTGGTCTCTGTGTTGATCCCGTGTTCCAACAGACCCCCGCGGGCTTTCGTCTCCGGATCTTCCAGATCCTCCCAGAACACCTTCGGGTGCCACGCCGGTAACGCATCATCCGCGGGCCTCGGCCGACCCGCGAGACGCGGGATGAAGTGGAAGTGCTCGCCGTCCACCTCGTGCGCGTGTGGCGGCCTGGAAGTCGCCGCGAGCCCGTACCCGAACCGAGTCGGGTACTCCTCCACCAACTTGTCCACCAACGCTTGTTTACCGATGCCAGCCGGGCCGCAGAGCGCGATGATCCGCGGCGGCGGGTGCTCCGGCATCCACCGGTCGCGCAAGAACACGGTGGGCAGCGCGTTCTTAGCCTTGTGCGGCACACGCGCCGGGGATTTCGAGTCGGTGAGCGCGTGCAGTAGGCGGTCGTGAAGCGCTCCGTGCGCGTTGTCAAGCCCGAGATTTTCCCGTGGCCACCCGGTGAGCCACGGGACCATCGGGACCGTGTGGGACCCGATTCGATCCAAGACGCCGTAGTGCTTCATCAGCTTGAGCGTCGCCTTGCACAGGAGCAGCGGCCACAGCTGGATGGGCCGCGAGCCGGGCAGCGCGGCGCGGCCGAAGACGTCGCAGGGCATCCTATCGTCTACCCAGACGCATCGCCATTGATCCACCACCCACATCCGCACCGCGTACTTGCCGTTGGCACTCGCCGTAGGCTTCGGCGGGTTCTCCGGGTCCGTGCCGTCGTTGTCTTTGGGCCAGATGTTCTCCCAGAGGAAGTGGTCGGCGTCGATGGAGTCGGCGCGTTGGTTGACGAGCCTCAGCGCGTTCCACATCCACTCCGTCGCGGGATTAGCGGAGAAGAGGACGTTCTCGGAGATGAGCTCGCGCATCTGCCGCGGGGGCGATGGGTCGTCCGGGTCCGCGTTCTCGTCCACCACGGGTTCCTCGCCGTCCTCGGGCGGCGGCGGCGGGTCCTTGACGAGCAGCATGGGGGGCATTTCTCCGGGGATGAACGCCTCGGGGCGCTTCCAAGTCTCCACGAACATCGCGAGATCCTCGGGGCACGCCTCGCCGTCCGCCTCGTCCCAGAACTTACCGTCCTCATCTGTGACGTGTACGGGCGGATACGTGGGTCAGCGGTCAGTCGATCGGGTTCCACGGGCGGGGCGGCGCGGTTCGAACGCGCCGGATGACCGGGGCGAGTGCCCACGGTCAAAAAATATATCATTCCGGATGAGGAGCAGGTTCGGGGGACGCACGTGACGCGGCTTCGCCGTCGAGCGTGAGTGAGGCGAGCTCCTCCACGACGCGCTCCTCGTTCCACGCGGGGAACTTGCGTTCTATGTAGGAGGCCCCCGGCGGGACCGGATACGGGTCCTCTCCCTCCTCCGCCATGGGGCCTTCTCCTCCTCGGCGCCGGGAAGTCTGCAGATGACTCCCGTTGCTACTGGATTTGGAAGTCGGAGGACCTCTGCGAAAAAAATCGTAATCAATGGCAAACTCGCTACAAAACACAAGCAAACAGTAATGACGGGTATATTTATTTTGGAATCGTATGGGAAAATAGTTGGACGAACTACCGAAAATAACGCTCCGAGACGATGCTGGTTTCGTGACAGAAACGCATCTCCCGGAACTTCGAGCCACAACGCAGCATCGCAGAGTACTCGTATCGATATGAGCTGGGGAGCCAAGGGCGCGACGCGCCAGCTGAAGCTGTATCCCGAGCCCGAGGTCAAGGCTAAGGCTGAGGTGAGCGCCGATACGCGCGTGATGACCCGCCCGTCCACGGCACCGCGCCCGTTTTTCCCGTCCCGAAAAGTTTTTCACGCATTTTGCTCCCCCTCTCTTCGCGCGCTCACCACGCGCCGTCCTACTCACCCCCACGCGCTCGACCACCCGCAGGCCAAGGCGTCATCGGGCGATTTCGAAAAGCTCCAGACCGTCAGCGCGGTTCAATGGAACTCCTTCCGCGACACCGAGGTGAAGCGCCTGCTCCGTCCCGGCATCGCCGACGGCGCCCTCGCCCTCGCCGAGAACATGACCAAGGCGTCCGCCATCTCCGTCAACCTCGTCCCGCTCTCCGCGGACGAGACCACGGTCCTGGGCGACGGCCTCCGCAAGGCTAAGAAGATGTCCGTGATCCGACTCAAGTGCGAAGCACGCGCGGGGGGACCGCCCGCGCGCCCATCCACGCGCACGCTCAATCCAAAAACCGCTCCCAAACCCGCCGCGCTCGGCGACGAGCGCGTGTGCAAAAAGCTCGGCCTCGCAATCGCCGCGCAGGTCAAGACCTCCAAGACATTGCTCGAGCTCGAGATCGGCGCCGACCTCGGACCGGCGGGCATGGAACCCATCGGCAAGGCTATCGCCGCCAACCAGAGCCTCCTGAGGCTTTCATTCGCCGATTCCGCCATTGGCGACTCGTCCTTCGCGTGCGTCGTCGACGGCTTGCGCGCCAACGTCAACGTCAAGGAGCTCGACCTGAGCGGATGCCATCTGACCGACGCGAGCGGCGAGGCGATCGGCTCCATCATGCGCGCGCACGCGTCCAGGCGCGCGGTCAGCGACTGGGAATCCAACCTGCGTTGCTACCCGGGATCGGCGGCGTCTAAAGATTTGGCCAGGGCGCAGACGGAGGGAACCGTCGGCCCAGTCGGCGGTTTACTCACCCTGAACCTGTCGTACAACTCCCTGAGCACGACATCCGCCAAAGCCATGTGCGCGGCGCTCAAGTCCGACACCAGGCTGCGCACAATCTCGCTCAAGTCGAACAAGGTTGACGAAGACGGAGCGGCGCGATTCGGATCCGCGATGCGAGAACACCCGCGGCTCGCCGCCATCGAGCTGCAAGGAACACGCGCCGCGGACTGCGACCTCGGCATCCTCCGCGTCGTCGTCGGGTCCGAGGTCACCATGGACCACCCCGAGGAGCTCGATAAGCAGATTGTCAAGAAGGATGTCTTCATGGACATGGACTGCCCGCCGACGACGCCGAGATCAAAGGCGAGACGCGACGCGGAAGTCGCCGCCGCCAAGGCGGCGAAGCGCGCGTCACGGCCGCAGAGCGCGAAGGTCTCCGCGACCGCCGTCGGCAGCGCGGGGTGGTACGAGGGACGCCGGGGCTGGTCCCCGGCGTCCGGCGTCGGTGCGGCGAAGTGGGAGCAAATAGGCGACCACGCCGCGACGGCTAAACTTGACATCCCCGCGTCTCCCACGCGTGAAGGTCCCGCCGCCGCGCGGCCCGCGTCCGCCAGACCGATCGGGGGCCGCCAGACCAAGATGTCGCCGTGGGCCAAGCGCCCGGCCTCCACTCTCCGCGACCGGTCCAACCTCAAGGACCTCGACGGCACTGACGAGAAGGCGTTGGTGGGTCAGCTCACCAGGGCGCTCAACTCGTTGGAGGGCCGCGTGGGTAACATGTCGGCTGACGAGCTTCGCGAGCAGGTGGCGGCGGCGGCTCGTGCGGCGCAGACCGCGGCGAAGGTGGCGGCGTCGCCGAGTGGTAAGTCGTCGAAGCAGATGCTGGCGAAGGTACGGGCGGACCTTCGCGCGCTGGAGGAGATTGTCAAGTCGTGAGCGGTCACCTTTGTTGCGGGGGGGGGGAACAAAAACATAAAACTAATCGGGAATGGGAAACTGTGGTCACAGACAGCCGGGGTCACAGACATAAACATACAAACACGCGCCGCGTCGAGCAGGGTACGCTCCGCGGACGACGCCAAAGATGTAATTAAACCTAAACACTTAAACTACGCGGTGAGAACTAAGACTCTCACGTCAGTTGCCGCGAACCCGGCCGGTTTTTTTGCACACGTTGCCCGCGACGATGGCCGCTCGCTCCTCTTCGCTTCCGACGGCGACTCGCGCGTATCCAACCGGCGGGCACTGCCAGAACGTCGCGTCCGGTTCCTTCGTTCCCCTCCCTTTAAGCCACTCCTTCGCGGCGGCCACCGCGGAGACGACGGTGTCGTGCCGCTCCCACCCGAGCACGTCCGGCCCCCTGGCGTCTTCGGCGCCGACGAGGAATACTTTGCCCACTTTTTCCATCCCGTGCGCGGCCCACGTGTACATGTAAAAACCGTGCACCGCCGCGGGACCTTTACCGGCCCTGTATATGTCGTTCAGTGTCTCATCGGTCGCGAAACGTTCCTGTTGCTCCTCGAACCGCGACGGGCCGTAGGGCGCGACAGCTTCTTCGAATATAGCCTTGTACGCGGTGTGCGTCGGTTCGGTCCATTTATAAGGCATCGGGTTAACCACGATCATCGCGCCGCCTTGCCTGAGCAAAGGGACACCCTCGACGTACATGTTGTAGTAATACCCGAGCGCGTACGTGTTCACGAGAAGCGGGTTCAGGTAGGTGTCCTTGGTGTAAGGGCCGATGCAGGTGGGCGCGAGGATCAGGACGTCCGCCTGGCCATCCACGTCGACAACCGCGTCTTCGTAGTTGGCCTGTGAACAAAACACGTCGTCATACTAATTGCCCATACAAATAATA
>Ga0302116_1001566_pt1 | contig 13834 bp, 16 predicted proteins | sample AG5_SCM_MG_FD_203124 | JGI IMG/M metagenome (GOLD analysis project Ga0302116, IMG submission 203124) | Marine microbial communities from Western Arctic Ocean, Canada - AG5_SCM | ecosystem: Environmental > Aquatic > Marine > Oceanic | place: Canada: Western Arctic Ocean | collected 2017-10-01 | reverse complement strand
AGACTCGGCAAATTGGAGCATTGTGTGGCCATGGACGTTTTTAGAGGTGAGGGAAAGTGGGTGCCGATGGATCATTCGAAGAGCAAGAAACACGAGGGAGTCGCTGTATATCTGGCTATAAGCAGCAACATTTCGAAGAAGATTAGAATTGCTGTATTTGAGCACTTCACGCACCAACTCTTCATCGTGCTCATCGATGAATTTGTGACAGTCTGCCCACGATCGTGATTTGATCCACTCTTGCATCTCAATCATCCAATAAACCACTGGTGCGTACAAGCGGAGCATCTCATCACCACCCAACGAATCAGCTTCCTCGGGAGTGTGGGAGAGCAAGCCGATGATCTCAGCACAGGCTCCACTCCTATGGGCAATGTCGATGGGAGTTTCGCCTTTATTGTCTCGTGTGGTGAGGGCCTCGTGATTGAAGGTAATCGACTGCACGCCCACACCGGCAAGAACATGTGTGTGTGTCTGAGCTTTCGCTGCCATCCAATGATGTGGCAGTCGTCCATGCTCATCTCTCTCCTTGTACTTTCTCCTGAGCAAATCAAAGTCCTTATCTGGGTGACACATGACATCTTGTACCGCGGGCCAATGACGATTCATGAGCCACTCGTGATGCTCATTGGAAGGCATAAGGAAATGACGACGTGGAAAAATCGTAACAAGAAAGGAGAGTGAGGGGGCTAATAATGTTTTGATGGTGCCCCCTTCAAATTTTAAGAAAAATTTAGACGCGATAAAATGGCTTCCCCATCTGATCAAGTGTACACTCAGTACATTAACTCGATAATGTCAACTGTCACTTTTTCTGAGGTGCTTGACCTACTCTCCAATCTAACCACCGCTTCTCGGTCCCGACTTGCTGAGCTAGAGCTGACAGTGGGTGGCCGACACCAGGAGCTCATCAATGCCGCCTCAATAATGAAGGAAGTTGGAGCAATGGTTGACACAACTGTGAAAGAGAATTTGTCCGAAGTTGTGAATTGGCGTTCTCTTTCCACTTCCAATTCCACTTCCACTTCCAATTCCACTTCCACTTCCACCACCACTTCAATATCCCCTCAGCAACTCTCCACAATAAAAACTTTCCGCCTTCTCCGTTCAATTTCCACCTCAATCCACTCCCTCTCCTTCCCTTCGGCCTGGCGTGGTTTCGGCGAGTACTGCTACCGAACTTCTCCTGGCTCCCCCTGGCTGGACTGCTTCTTGGGAGGGAGGAACTATGTCGAATTCAGAAAGTTTATCGAGGGTGAGGAGGATGACAAGGGTAGATTTGGGGAGGTTGTTAGGGCGAGGGAAGAGGGGCGCACAGCCGCTGTTGTTTCCGCTACCTCTGCCAACGACGACGACCACGAGTTCGCCCCTTTGTGGCCCTATGCTCAGCTCATCCCAATGCGGATCCAAAACTCGATTTTCACATTCTTGACCTCGTACCCCCTTGATCTTGCTTCCACCACCTCTTCCACAACCGTTAGGGGTGCTCTCGAAGTGTTTGAAGAAATCTCCCGCTCGTCGGACAAGACTCTCAAGCTTGGGGTTGAGGGTGGGGAAGGGGGGTGGGTCGAGAGGGTTCGGGGGGGGTATTACAGCAGCACCAGCAATAGTCACAATAATGGCCTCAATAGCAACAACAACACCAACAACACCAGCAACACCAGCAACACCAACAACCTGAACCTAAATTTGATGAGCATGCTCTTGGAATTTCGAATGACGAATCTCAAATCGATTATTTCAACTGAAACAGTTGACACAGCAACAGCTATAGCTTTCCTCGCGCTTGTAAAGTCAATTACCCGATCAATTTCCCTCACAAGCAACCATTTCAACGAAATATTCAACAAGAACCACCCCATAACACCCAACGTCACCAGTCGCAAACTAAACTCTTGGATGGCAGAAGCGAGCAAGGAGGTGACTTCCAAATTATTGAATTTGGTTGTGGGCCAAAGCGAAGGAATAACCCATTTAAGGTCGGAGGTCGTTGCGATTTGTGCAGCCGAATCCTCATCCGAATCGAATAGTCTATATAAAACACTATTCGAAGATTTCTTCAACGATATCTTGGTGGAGGCCGTCACGGACGAGATTGAAAGAGTTGGAGGGCAGATGAGAGTGATGGTGGGGAGGGTGAGGGATAGTGGAGAGGAGGCTTCGGCGGGGGGTATATATGCAATGCAGATAACGAATTATTTCGAAGAGAGCGTAACTAAGGTGATTGTCAGCCTGCAGGAGCAAAGTTCAACTAACACTTTGAACCTCGTGTGGGACAGAGTGTGCAGAATTTTGAGGTGAGCGAGCGAATCCGGCGAAATATACTACAGACGGCTATATCCACTATAAAAACTAACTAAACCACTAATTCAATTGGCTCGCTTGGCTATCTTGCTTCATTAAAAATGCGCCTCGTTTTTATTTCGCACGGCGCAGTTTGCTGCTCGAGTGTCTTCGCTCATCATCAAGTACAAATACAAACACAGAAACTGGCGGCCTATTTCTGTGTCGGTGAGTGAGCGAGCGAAAATGAAATGAAATGGCTACAATCACCCACACCCACTACTAAACTAACATTATTCCACTCCGCTCGGCGCAGGCTCGCAGTCTCAATTTCAAGGTCGATCAGCAACATTAAAAGCCTCCTATCCTCCAAATTGAATTCCGCGGCTGGAGTGCTCGATCCAAGAAATAAGAAATGCTCGATCCAAGAAATCACAGCCGCCTTCACCCTGACAACCTCCCTCTCGTCCTCAACAGCCTCCCTTCCGGCAATAAAATCCTGCATCTTGTCCCTGGGAATTGAATTTGGAAACGATGTGGTGAGTAAGCCACAGGCTAATACTGGACCGTCCCTGAACAATCGGTCTGCGAAAAAAAGATGCGCCAACCCCAACCCGCCGCCGTGTTCAAATCTGGGCGTCTTAAACCCTCCAAACGTTGGAGTTACGGTCGATCCAGTGAGTCATCCTTTTTTTGAAGTTTTTTTCGGCTTCGCCTCGGTTCGCCTCGGTTCACTTATCCACTACTAACATTATCCCTTGCAGGACGAAATCTCCAATCTCCCCCCCTCCCTGACCCTAACCCTCAATGAGTTCATCTTGTTCTCTGCCCCGTACATCCACGACAACGAAAGTTTGAATCTTCTCGAGGAGCAAGCCAAGAATGGGCTAGAAAATGTTGGCGCGAATGGAGTCAAGGAGTGGATTGTTGGGACGTTGGTCGACACCGCAATTGACATTTCAGGTGAGCGAGCGAGCCAATGAGGAAAACGAGCATACTACCCACAACTAAACTAACATTTTCGCTCGGCGCCCGACGCAGAGTTTGTTAGTGCGTTGGTTGGGCCTGATGGGGAGAAGGCCAGGTGCCTGATGGGTGTGTGTGGTTCTGATAAAACACCTGTCGGAGTCAGTGCAGTCTGGAAGCGGCTTGTGACAATTGTGGGGTGGAAGTTCAACGAAGTTATTGAACTACAACTCGACACGACAGAAGTGGTCAAAATGATTCGGAGCGTTATTAAAAGAGTTGTGTCCGACTTAGTGGTGAAGGAGGGGGGGAGAATCTGCGACTCAAACACGAACAATGAATTGGTGCTGCTGCAGAGCTTGGTTGACGTGAGTTTGTTTGTGAGGCTGCTGGGCGATGAGCACAACGGGGAGGCTAAGAGATTGCAGGAACGGTTGAGGAAGATGATCGACCCGATTGTGCTGGAGGACTGGGGGGGAGAAGGGGAGGAGATAGTAGGGAGGATGATGAGCAATTGGAGTTTGGTGCTTGGGAATGTTTTCGGAAAACATTCCCAAGCAGCAGCAGCAAATACGATTGAAACAACGAGCTTGGGGAGAATGACGCCCATGCAGAGCTCGGCTAGGTTCGAGCTGCTGCCGTTGCAAGAGGAAGAGGACGAGGGGAATGGGAATCGTTTCGATGGTTCGCCCGTTCACCAGGGCAAGATGAACAGTGGAGGTGGGGGGTTGTGGAGAGTTCTTGGCTATTGAACGAAAAATTTAAGAAGAAAACATATTTTTCTCATCGGTAGCCCCCCCCCTCCTTCTCCAACTGAACCTTTAATAAGTATCGCTATTTTTTTATGGTATGGCAACTTTCCTAGACAGTAAGCGCGCGCGTATCATGATCAGAGCATCGCAAAGAGCATATTAAATTCCAAATTTTAAACGCTATTTATGGTTTGCGCCGAATAATCCCTAGAAAAGTTTCTCTCCAAACTTGGCGAGCTTTTGTTGCTCAGCCGCCTTTGTAGCTTGTTGTTGCCCATCACCTCTGTGATCCAGTCGTGCCTCAACAGTTCCCAAACGCTCGGCCTCTCGACCCCATCCACGTCGCTCAGCAACTCCTGCAAGAAACCGCTCAGTTTTTCCGGCAGCGTGAGTTCTGCGCAGGGCGCAGGGGGGAGCGAGTGAGCAAAACGAATGTAATTATATATATGGTCGAAAGTGGAATAAATCGCTCACCTTTCAGCTCGTTAACTGCATCGCTAATTTCATTTCTGAAATCTGTTTTGTCCTTCATGTACTCGCTGTCGTATGCTGTCATCCAGCACTCCCCGAAGGTGTCGTGGCCGACTAGCAACTCTAATAATATGCATCCGATGCTCCAGACGTCCGCCTGGAACCCGTCGTAGCTTCCATTGACGAACATTTCTGGCGCAAAGAATCCCGGGCTGGCGAAAAAATGGGTTAGATATTTTTTCGTCTTCTACAACCCCCCCTCCCGCGCTCCGCTCGCTCACCTGCCGCAAAAGTCCGTCAGCATTTCTCCCGGCTGCACCCTCGCGCACAGACCAAAGTCGCACAGCACCACATCGTAGAGGCACTCGTCCTCCCCAATTTCTATTCTTCGCAATAAAATGTTCTCCGGTTTCAAGTCCCGGTGCGCAATCCCCTTTTTGTGGCAAAATTCCACCCCCCGCATAATCCCAGTGATTATGAGCCTCCCTAATTCCTCGGTTACGCCATTTGGATGGTCGTCGTAAAAGTCGAACAAATCCATATCCAATTTCTCGGTCACCATGTAGAGAAACTTCTTCCCGTGGTGAACTTCCAGCAGCTTCAGTATCCCCGGGTGGCAACCAGAAACATCCTGCAGAACGTCTATTTCGTTATCTATTCTCTTGAGACTGTCAAAGGTCTTGACCTTCCTTTTCTCTATTATTTTGACTGCCAAATCCGTCTGGGTGGTGGTACAATAGCACGCCCTTACCTCCGCAAACTGCGCCGAGCGAAGAAGGTGCGAAGTGAATTGAGTGGGTTAGTTCAGTAGTGGAGTGTAAGCGTCTGTAACCATGACCCATTTCGCGGGATTCATCGCTAGAGTCTTCATAAAGGCTCGCTCACCTGCCCCTCCCCCAAAATTTCCTGTAGCTCCAAGTCCCCAACCTTTTTCTCGCTCTCATCCAACCCCTGCTCACGAGGTTTCAGCGCCATGAAATTGTAACCAAACTCGGGAGAGAATATGTCTTCCCACAAAAACTTCTTCGTTGATTCGAGTAAGTCGGCATGATCGTGCTTCAAGTCAGTGTACTTGTGGAAAAGCTTCTTCTGCTGCTGCTGGAACTCCTTGACGGAGCCCAATACCTCTGTCATTTTGTTCTCGAGCTTTTTGTTCTTTACAAAAAGCTGCTCAATAAGGGCGTTTTTATCATCTATGGACATTTCTTGAATGGAGTCGAGGAAGTCATCATCAGAGTTTTCAGAGGAGGAGGAGTGGTTTGAGTGATTGTTGGTATCAAGTGATGATTCCTTTGATTGTGGGGGGGGAGAGTGGGAGTATTCACTTTTAGCTTCCATCTTGTTCACAATGAGGGGAGTTGCTTAGTTGGTGAAATTAAAGGTTTTCCCTTGGGTAAGTGGGGGTGGTGAAGGAGACACCTTGCTATTAATTATAGTTTAAGTAGAGGGATCAAGTTGTTGAGAAGTTGATATTTTTTTTATAATTTTCACAGCTTCATATATCAACTTCAACCGGGCTTTACGGAACATTGTAAATGATTAAGACCCACTGCATCCTCAGGGAGCAATCCAATGACTCTGCATCTTCTGTGGACGATTATGCTTCTCCTAACTCTTTTGGCATTGCCACTATTGGAGAAGACCGCAAGTCAATCTACTACCCCACTTCAGACCTGACGTCTATTTTGACGTTTCCCTTCGACTCAATACATGCAGTTCGCGGCCACACCAACGACAACTGCCTCGCTTCGCTCGACGAATCTATCAGCAAACTTGTTGATGAGAAGAAGAACGCAACTGTGCTGATTGTCGGGGACAATACGGGGAAGAGGCTTATGATGGAGGGAAGCAATGCCAGCGGCTACTCCAGCATGCTGTCGGGATGTACCGATGTTCTGCTTGAAAAGTTGGCTGCCGAGACGAATGGAGAAAATAACAACAATTCCTCGAAATTGTATAGAGTCAGGTGAGCGAGTGAAGCGAGCGAGCCTTTTGGAAGACGAGCATACTCGCGGTGAAGTGCGCGAAATGGCTACATAAATAATTGCTATATCCACTACTAAGCTAACCCACCCAATTCGTTTGGCTCGCTTGGTTCGTTTCGCTCGTCCTTCATTATAAATGCGCCTCGCCTCGCTTCGCTCGGCGCAGCGTAAGCTGGTTTGGGATTCACACTTTGAAGGCTGAGGGAATTGTGGACATGCTGAAGACAGCTGGTGGTGGGGGGCTGGGACTGGGACTGGGACTGGGACTGGGAGGGGAGGGGATTGATCCGAGGGCAGTTTTGAGGGACGAGGGGTACGGTGATGGGACGAGCATAAATGGGTTGTGGGAGGTGAGTTGAGTTGTGCGAGCCGCGAGCGAAGCGAACTAGTCACAACAAACGTCTTCTAGCATTGCGCTCCGCTTCGGATCAAAAAAAATCAGCCTTTTTGTTTTGTTGTTACGACAATATTAAACCATAATTATTTATATAGATTGAAGTGAACACTGGCGCCGACGTTTCTGACATAATTCGGAGGATCCGAGAAAGCGCGCTGTCGATCAACCCGTTGCTCCACAACGTCTTCAAGTTCACCGTTGAGCGGCTCTCTCCCCCCGAAATAATTCACTTGAGCAAACACCCTAGCCAAAACTACGAGCAGAGCTTGCTGTCGTTCGAAAGTAAAACTCCCCACCACTTGAACTTTGTCACGTTGGCGAGTACGAATGGGAGTGATAAATCGATCAATGAGTTTATCCGGGACAAAAAGAGCTTGAGCAGCACGCGCATAGGCATGGTTTTGCGGGATCTACTCTGCGGCTACTCGTTTGGAGTGGGGTTTTGTGTCATTGACCCTAGTTTAGAGGAGGCAGCTAGTAGTTTGGAGGCGCTCGAATTCGTCACTAGGTGAGCGAGCGAAGCGAGCGAGCCTTGATGAAGACGAGAAACTCGTGATGAATCCCTCGCATCATCCAATACTAAAATAAAGAACATTCTTTCCACTCGATTCTTTTGACTCCGCTCGGCGCAGTCTGAGCAACTTGACTAGCACGCTGGACAGTGCTTACGAAAACGAAAATGGAAATGGAAATGGAAATGGCGGTGCCGACAATGAGAATGTGTTGATCAACGTGGAACAGGAAGATTTTTTCTTCGAGGAAGACGACAACAACATCGGCAATAGACTCGATATTGAACAATTGCAGTCCCCACCGTCTTCGAATAAAAATATATCACCCAAAATGCTACAGCAGCTGCGGCTGAGGCAGCAGGTGAGCGAAGCGAAGCGAAGCGAGCTAGTCACAACTAGTGTACGTGTACAGAGCCACTACTAACCCCTCCGCACCTTCTTCGCTCGGCGCAGCGCCTACAGCTCCAGATCGACAACAACAAAAAGCAACACGAACACCAAAAACAGCAGCAGCTGCTCATCCAACAGCAACACGAACACCAGCTGGAAGAAGCTCTGCGGGCCAGCAAGACCGAAAGCAAGCAAGCCGAAAACAGAATAAGGGGCCTGGAGGCCACCCTGGGCAACTTGAAGTTCGAAAACGACGAACTGAAGAACCAGCTGAGCGGAGAGGCGGGGGCGACGCTGCGGAGGGGCGACAAGGAGAAGTTGAGGAAGGCGCTGTGCGACGTTAAGGACTACGAGACGTACAAGGACGTTATGGAGCAAACGTTCCACAGAATGAAGGGAGATATTGAGCAAATTCAGGTTGAGCGAGACGAGTATTGTGCAAAGTGGGAGAAGGGGGTGAACGGCTTGCGAGTGGGTGGGAGCAGGGAAGTCAAGTTGAAAAAAGAGGCAAGGGCGTTGAAAATGGAGAATGATATAGAAAAGGCAGAGAAGGTGAGTTGGCGTGAGCGAGTAAAAAAAAATCAAAAAAATCCTTCCCTCACATTTCATTGAATTCATTGCATTGCTTGCCTTCAGCTGAGCAATCTGAACGACATTGCGGATCTGCAAACAAAATATCAAGAGTGCGTGAAGAAAAATAAGGCGGCGGCGAAGGAGATTGCAAAGATGAGAATGGTCATTCGGGAGCAGAACGAGGAGAAGGAGCTGATGAGAAGTAAATTGGCGGTGAGTGCGGCGGAGAACCATAGCCACGTCCATAGCCATGGCCATGCTCGAGGAGAGGATTCGCTCAGCACAATTACACGGAATTCAACAACCGCCAGCATTAAAAAAAAATTGCTCAAGGCGGACCAAAATTTGAACGAGGCGAGAAAGATCATGTTCAATAAATAGTCAAAGGTTTCAATTTTCTCCATTTATTATCTTAGGGTGGGCCTCTTAAGGTCATACAATTAATTATTTCTTTATATGTGCACGTGATGTGTTATTGTCACTTGTCACCTTGTTTCGCACTTTCGAAAAAAATTGATTGAATCTAAACACGCTAAAGTAGTAGCAAGGAGAGGAACCATCAACCCTTTTGTCTTATAGCATACTCCAATATCCATATCTCACAAAAATGCTCCAACTCACATTTCGTCGACTGCTGATTAAAAGTAAAACCCCATCGATGAGAAACTTCTCAGCCCTCACCGACAGATTATCCGGCGAACTTGACGCGATTCGTGCCGATGGTCTTTGGAAAAACGAGCGTGTCATAACATCAAGCCAAAACGCCAAGGTAACAGTTGACTCGGTGGAGGGAGAAGTTCTAAACTTTTGCGCCAACAACTACTTGGGCCTTTCGAACGATCCTCGTCTCCTCAAGGCTGCCCACGAAGCACTGGATACACGAGGATTTGGTTTGGCCTCTGTCCGTTTCATTTGCGGAACTCAGGACATTCACAAGGAGTTGGAAGAAGCAATCAGCAAGTTCCACGGCACTGAAGATTCCATCCTCTACCCCTCCTGCTTCGATGCCAATGCCGGTATCTTCGAGCAGATTCTCGGCCCTGAGGATGCGGTGATTTCGGACAGGTGAGTGCGAGTGTTTTACACGTCCACACGCTCCCTCCCAATGCTAATCTTTTTATTAAAAATTAATAAAATAATAAATTATATTTTAATCGCAGCCTTAACCACGCCTCCATAATCGACGGCATCCGCCTGTCTAAGGCGCAACGCCACCGCTACGATCACATAAACATGGCCGACCTCGAGCAGAAGCTCATCGACACGAAAGATTGTCGCCACCGGCTGATAGTCACCGACGGCGTGTTTTCGATGGACGGCGACGTCGCCCCCCTCCTGGAGATCGTCGCCCTCGCCGAAAAGTACGATGCTCAGATTTTCATGGACGAGTGCCACTCGACGGGTTTTTTGGGCAAGACCGGCAGGGGGACCGACGAGCACTGCGGGGTGCAGGGAAAGATAGATATCATCAACTCGACCCTTGGGAAGGCTCTGGGTGGGGCCACCGGAGGGTACACAACAGGTCCGAAAGCGGTGATCGATTTGCTTCGGCAGAGGTCAAGGCCGTACCTGTTCTCGAACACGTTGACCCCGAGCGTCGTCGGCGCGAGCCTCGAAGTGTTCAAAATTCTATCGGCCAGCAGCGAAAAGGTCGAGAAGCTCGCGGCCAACGTGACCCAGTTTCGGTCGCAGATGACCGCGGCGGGATTCACAATTAGCGGGGACGACAAGTGCCCGATCGCGCCAGTCATGCTAGGGGACGCTAGACTTGCGAGCGAGATGAGTGACGAACTTTTGGCGAGGGGGATATATGTCGTTGGGTTTAGCTTTCCGGTTGTGCCCAAGGGGGCGGCGAGGATTAGGGTGCAGCTTTCTGCTGCGCACAGTGAGGAGCAGGTGCAAAGGGTGGTTGACCAGTTCATCGAGGTGGGGAAGGACTTGAAGATAATTTAAATAAAAACTCTTGATTTAAAACGGAAGGTTTCAATAATGGTTGGAGAGTTAATCATCCACCCCAAACACACTCCTGAGAATATACCGCAGGCCCATGACTTCTTGGACGGCGGCTTTCATGGCGATGAACTCGCTTTCATGTGTGGAGGCGGTGATATTCATCTGCCTCTTGGAGAAGGCTTTTATCATTGTGCTCCCCAGGTAGATGAGAACGCCCGTCACGCTGCTCCTGCCCGAGACTTCGCTTGCATGGTTTGCGTCAAATTAAAATGTCTATGTCGTGCTCCACCCGCACCCGATCCACCGCCTCCTTTAAAACCCTGTGCGCGTCCGTCCTCTCTAATACAACGTTCTCCTCCTCTCCCCCCGCCAGCTTTTTCTGCCAACTGCACGGGTTCACACCTTCTTCAATTTTAATTTCGCTCAGTTTCATGTGCAGCATATGTGTGTCCTCCTTCACCCCCTTCCCCTTCCCATTCCCATTTCCTTTCCCATTTCCCTTCCCCCCTTTTTTCTCCTCACCTCCCTTCACATCACCCGCCGCCTCCAACTCCAACTCCAACTCCAACTCCAACTCTCTCGCCTTCTTTTCCTCCTCCTCCTTCACCTGCTCTTTTAAAATTTCGACGAAAAACCTCATGGGAATGGGGGTGTTGTCCGCTGCCCTTCCCTTCTTCTTCGCCTTCTTCTTCTTCGGTTTGCGCTTCTTCGGTTTCCCTCCTTGAGCAAGAATCCTGGCGTCTTCCTCCTCGATCAGGCGAATTTCCTCCGCTTCGTCAAATAGAGCTTTCCGCCGAGCCGCCTCGACAACAAGGTCCGGGCCGACGCCGGCGAAGTTCCTGTGCAGGAAAGAGCGTGTTTCAGGCTGAATAACCTTTTCGTCGAGCCGGGTCTCGCACAAGGAATTTTCTAGGTTGAGGGTGTGTAATTTGTTGGCGCCGTTACGGAGGGCGGTAACAATTGCCAAGCTTCCGGCAAGCGTAAAGAAATTGGAACTCAAATCAAGCTCCTCCAGCCCATTTCCATTTCCTTTTCCATTTTCGCCCCCCTCTGCAAATGCAGCCGCAATCTTCAACGCGGAATTCTTTTGCATTTTGTTCTGAGACGCCTTGATCGACTTCAACGCATTCTGCGTTTTCAAAAGTGAGCTGATCGCATCCCCCAGCACGTCCCCCAGCCCGACGAACCCCAAGTCTAAGTCTACCAGCTTCGACAGCCCCAAAATTTCTCCTAAGAACCCAACATCGTTGAACTTGACGGTTTCCCGGCGGCTTTCTAGCGTCGAGCTACCGTTCACCTGCACCGAGCGAGGCGAGGCGAGGCGAGGCGAACCGAGGCGAGGCGAGGAGCATTTTTAATGAAGCAGAGCAAAACGAGAGAGCAAAAAAATTGAGTGGGTTAGTTTAGTTAGTTTAGTTAGTTTAGTTTAGTTTAGTTTAGTTTAGTTTAGCTGTGGATGTAGCCATTATGTCTGTAGCAATTTCGCATGATTCATCGCTCGAGTCTTCCTTAAAACTCGCTCGCTCACCTTGCCCAAGTTGTTCCCGTGGAGGGATAATGTTGAAAGAATGTCATTTTTCTCCAGCGCATTCAAGAGACTATAGGCACCCGAGGGGCCAATGTTGTTGCTGGAAAGGTTCAAATTTGAAACTCGCCGATTTTCGCTGCCCAGAATGTCGCCCAACGGCGTTGCGACGCTATCATTGAAGTCGTTTCTGGAGAAGTCGAGCTTTGTGAGCGTGCCTGCGCCGAGCGAAGAAGGTGCGAAAACGAATTGAGTGGAGTTTTAGTAGTGGCTCGAATATATTTCTCGTCTTCGTCAAGGCAAGCGGAGACTGAGTGAGACTCACCGTTCACATTCAAGCACGACGCCAGTTCCAACCCGCTCCTGGTTGACAAATTGTTTCCGGCCATGTTGAGATATGTGGTCGTGAAATTTTCTCCCATGGCGTTTATAAATGATGAACCAAACTCGTCTCCAATCTTGTTGTCGGACAAATTGACGCACACAATGTATTTGTTTATTCTGAAGGAGGTGGACATGGCCTTAACCTGAGGCCCGGAAAGACCATAGAATGAGAGGTCGAGGTGCGTCCGTCTAATATTGTCGAGGAACGATGTGTTGGGCTGAATGTTGAACTGTCCGCACGCGTCAAGGTAACGTTGGCGCCCAATTTTGTGATCGTCTGTCATCGCTGAGCTCACCCTCTGGCTGAACAAATCAATCCTTGCCTCATTCCCGCATTCCTCCATGCTATCCATGTACGTTCTTTCCCTCTCCTCGTTTGTGAATGCTCCCGTTTCTTTGCAAAAATCCAAATCGGGAGAATTGTGCAGGTGGTCGGGCGAGTTTGCCCTAGCTTCAGAATATATTTGGTCCAGTGACGACCTTCTGTTCAAGGGGCTGGGGGAACGTGATGGATATGGGGAAAAGGCTGGTGATGTGCCTTGACGTATTAACGCCATTTGTATGTTTCCCCCACTTTGGAGCTCCTTGTTGGTGTTATTGCTATTGCTATTGTTGATATTATTGCTATTGCTATTGATATTGCTATTGCTATTGCTATTGTCAGGGACGTGATTCTCGGGACCGAGATTAGGTCCTTCATCACCATCTATAATGTCCACGTTGGGATCTAGATCGTGGAAGTAAGTCGTCTTGTCCTCAAAGGTCTTCAAAGTACGATGCTTTCCATACCGGTCCGGAGGAAAGAGAGCGTTGTATCGATCCAACGAGTTTTCTATATGACCAGTCTTCTTCGCATTCAACCGGGTTTGCTCAGCGTTCGGGAAGGCTTGCCTGCAATGCTGGAAACCAATGGCTTGCTGGGTAGGCGAAGTTGAAAGCATCGCGTAAATTGCAACCTGCTCGGAAGTTGAAAAGGTGTTTTTGTTCAGTTCAAGGCGGGCTAGTTTGGACTGCACCTGGGAGTACTCTGGGAGAGGTTCACCATATTGGTCTACTGAATGATGGATTACTGAATGATGGATGGCTGTCAATTCTGAGTCGTTGTCGTCATCGTGAGATGTTCCCATCATCATATGAATAGTTTGGAGTGCAGATGGATAGCTCAACACGAAAATCAAAATCTCAACTTTTTCACGATTAATTCATTAAACCCACCAATTGAACAACATCCACCTCCTTTCCTGATCCCTCTCAAAATCCCCTACGCAAACTCCAACCTCCCTAAAAAATACAATTCCTCTTCCTTCCTCAAGCCAGTCAACCAACACAATCAAATAGTGCAATTAAACAAACACATAATACCAACAACGGCAGCCAATTCCAACAACAACAACAACAACAACAGCCAATAACAGTCCAGCCAACCCCAATTCAAACCCAAACCCCAACCCAAACCCCAATTAAAATGAGCGTCGTTTGCCTGACTGGCAAGCTCTCCAAGAATGCCAAAGGTACCTTCCAGTACACTGGCTCCTGGTCGTTCGTGAACGGCGTGGGTCGTCCCGAGGAGCTTGCGCCGAAGGCGTTTTCATACAGTGAGTACATAGTTGTTTTTTCTCTATTGTTGTCTTCAAATTGGTTGT
>Ga0302116_1001564_pt1 | contig 13840 bp, 17 predicted proteins | sample AG5_SCM_MG_FD_203124 | JGI IMG/M metagenome (GOLD analysis project Ga0302116, IMG submission 203124) | Marine microbial communities from Western Arctic Ocean, Canada - AG5_SCM | ecosystem: Environmental > Aquatic > Marine > Oceanic | place: Canada: Western Arctic Ocean | collected 2017-10-01 | reverse complement strand
GATTGAGTTGCCGGGGCTATTACGTCAACAGGTTTTGTCCTTTTTAGCAAATTGCTCGCGTCGAGTAACACCGTCGGAGGGGTGTAGTTGTACATATAACCATACACGAAGAGGAAGTACGAAGCTGTGGTGGCAACAATGAAGAAGGAAATAACTCTTCTTGTCAACATTTAAATTTATATGGTTTCGTGACTTTGTGAAATGGTGAAGAAAGTGGGTTGTGGTAAAATGTCGTTCGTGAATGTGAATGATTTTATCTTAACTTAACTTTGAGCTATAGCATATTAGTAGGTGTTATGCTATGTAGCAATTTAAAAGGTGAAAATCTTGTGCAAAGAACCAAAGATCATAAAATCTAAACTTGTTTACATGAAACTTGATTCTGATTACACTCCACTAAAAATAGCGACACTTACAATTGGTCAGTAAACTGTGAAACTTACTGGTATAAGAAAATAAAGCCATAAAACCTGCACCAAGATCCCGAAAAACTTTTCTGTTGACTTTAGATCTTTTTGTCGTATCGATACCCCTTCCCCCTCCCCCTGTCCATGGGCAACAAAAAGAAGAAGAAACCTGGTGGCCGCCTCTCTTCTTTTGACTCAGTCTCCTCCATGGGGTCTGAAGATCTAGCCCCTGATTCTCCCAGATCTTTCCTCTCGGCGAATCCTTCTTCCCCGGCAAGAGGCCTGCCCCAAGCCCAATCGGTTGGTAGAGGACCAGTTAGCAACTTTGGGGAAACATATCATGCCAACTGCTGCAACAACTTAACTGGTGAGAGTTGTTGGGCTTGTGGAATTTAATTCCGTTTTTACTTTTCTAACTCTCTCCCCTCATCTCTCTCCCCTCTCTCTCCCCCCCACCCCCAGCCCGCCTCAAACTTACCCAAGAAACCTCCTCGGCCCAGTTTGTGGTCTACGAATACCTCAAATCTGTCTTGGAGATGAACTTTCTCGCAATGTCAGTTCACGCCCTCGGCTACTTCGCCACCCCCGGCCTAACCTCCCCTGATGATCCAGTGCACCTAACGATGATAATCCCCCCTGACCAAATCTGGGAGAGCGGTGGGGTCGACTCTGTCATGGGGGTCATCTTCACGTTTCTAAGCATGAGGTCAAGCCAGAACAAGGAGTCGGCCTTCGTAAGCCCGAGCACCAAGCAAAATTACGATATTGAGGTTGAGAGTGTGGAGTTCAAGAAGAAGGCTAGAAATAGCAATATCCCGAAGATAACTCTGAATGTCAATGGCTTCAAAATAGTGCTGACGGTGAACTCCGTTTGGGAAATTGGCAAAGTGAGTGGAGTGATTACAAATTGACAAATTGAAAACAAAGGAAATCCACACTAACCCGCTCGCTCGCTCGCTCGCTCACTCACTCGTTCGCTCACCAGTCCCTCTTCTTCGACATGGTCTTCAACCAGGACCCCATGATATCAAAGTGCATCCTCTTGGTGCACAGTTGGATAAAATACGAGTCACAGCGCTACTGCGGCGTTTCCCTCGGCAACGGCGACAACTACTCCTCCGAAACCATCAACCCTAACATCTCCAACCTCCTTTCGCTTGAGTCAGTCCAAGTGATGTGCCTGGCCGTCTTCGCCGAGTCGGAGAACCCAATCTCAAGTCCCTTTATGTTTTTGAAGCTCTTCTTCAATTTCTTCACCAACTTCGACTGGACCAAGAACATGCTGACTATTTACGGTGCCATCCCCATCGAGGAGCTTAGAAATCCGCTTTTGAGCTTGAAATCGAGGAACGCCTACGCCACGACGATCTACAGTGTCGAGCGGAAACTCGAGGGCTTCGCGGAGGGCATCGGGACGGACCTTAAATGGGCCACAACCCTCTACATGAACATCCAGTCCGTGCTCCACAAGGAGAACAACTTAGGGGCGAACGTCGATTCGTACGGCCTAGCGATGATCACCGAGGTGTTGAGCCTTGCTGCGGAGCATTTGGATATGCTCACGGTTTACTCGGATAATTTGGAGAAGATGAACGCGATTGGGGAGCAGGACGACGCGTGGGACCCGGAGGTGAGCGTGTTCCATATTCCATATTCATATTCCAATTTCCACACACTCTACTAACACTCATCCTGTTGCAGAATATTCATTTGTACACACCGTGGAACTTGTCGTTTCAGCACCCGTGGTGCTGGCCGAGGGAGAGCATATATTACAGGGAATCAGTGATGAACGTGATCCGCTTAGCCGAAGGCTTGGAAGAATTTAATGACGCTTCTGACTTAAAATCGATCGCCTCGGCCAACTTTGAAGACGACACAATATATCACTCTTGCGCCCAATGCAAGAAGAAATTCGTTTCGAAAAACGGGCTGACAAACCACTTTGAGAGTAAACACTGGTTCCAGAATTCCTTCTTCCCGATCCTAACCCACCACACCCAGTTCGGCTACTTGGACGCGAGCACCAAGCACAATGAGTTCAAGTACCAGAAGGACGTCATTTTTGCCACTGACCAGAAAATCTTCACATCACCATCTGTTACGCCCAAGGGCAGCGTGCGAACCCTCAGCATCCCACCAATCCAAATAAACAGCTACACCGACGACGACACCGATTCGGTGTCATCAGACGTGTCCGACCTCTCTTTGCCACAGCAACAAATGAGAAACCCCAACTCCTCTCCAATCAACAACAGCAAGGGAAAACCACGCAACAAGCTCACTCATAGCGTTTCGGGTTCGTCAATTAGCTGTAGCAATAGCAATCGGAGGAAGAAGCTCATTGACTTGAAGTCCGCAAGTAATGCTTGCAGGTGAGCGAGCGGAGGGGGAGGGTGTTGTGGAAGACGAGAATACGAGCCAGCGAGCGAAGCGAGCTAGTCACAACTATTGTACAGACGAGATAACGAGCCACTACTAACCTAACCCCTTCGCACCTTCTTCGCTCGGCGCAGGCTCGCAGGTTTTCCGCTAGCAATCAAGTCGCGGGGCAACAGGAAGAAGGGTGGTAGAAAGAGGAACGGTGGCAGCGACGGGGGGAGCAGCATGGGGAGTGAGGTGAGCGGAACAAAGATTGTATGTCTTATATATTTAACTAAAATAGGCACACCACACACGCACGCACACAGACCTCTGATGTTAGCTCACTCAACAGCTTGGACGGGTTCGGGGACGCTTTGAACATAAATTTGAACGAAACGCCACCCTCCTCCCCAAAGAGTGTGCCGGACAAGGTTCGTCTGCGAGCGAGCAGCGAAAGCGAGGAGGGCCTCCAGAAAGTGACAAACGGCGTTAGGGACGACGGCAGCGGAAACATGAGGGACCGCGCGGAGTCAATCGAGGAGATGGAGAAGAGGGGCGACCGCAGAGGCAGCGATCCGCTAACAATAAAGTCGTGGGCCAAAATCGTCGATATGTCGGAGGATCCAAAGCTCGGAGCCAAGCCCAAAGACAAGCCAAAAGATAAGCACATCAAGGCCAAGGAGGTGAGCTTGAAGCTCAATGGTGTGCGAATTAGGGCGCGACAAATCGACCAATCTTACATCAAGGTTGCGTCGACGGACTCGCGCGTGAGGAAGGACGTGGAAACCAAGCACTGGCAGCCCACGAAGAAGTTTATGTGGATATTCTGCTTCAACGACGAGAACTACAACATTTACTTCAGTCACGGACATTTGACTGGACGAAAGATGCTGAGCGTCAATGGAGAAATTGTTCACACAAGCAGTGCGTTGTTGGACGTGACGAAGAACATCACCTTTGTGCTGGGAACGTTCGACATGCACTTGAGAATAATTAGCGGCTTGGCAGGCGGGTTCACTTATGAGCTTTACCTGAGCGAGGCGAAGGATCCGATTTTTTGTATGTAAAAGGGGATAGGGGGATAGAGGGGGATAAATGTTCATTTTTGGGACGACTGCTGGAACGCATTTGGCACAATTTAGCCGACCGTGAGTACAAAAGCACCGTAATAATAAAATACCATTCAAATTTGCTACTTTTTAATTTTTTTCATCGAATAGACATAAACTGAACTGACGCCAACGCCTTCTCCAGAACCTCCGCCAGACTCCTTGTTCACAACTACTGGCGAGCACTTTATTTCACCCCAAGAGTTCGATTCAGCAGAGGCCTTCTTGAGCAATTCTAATCTAGTTTCCGGGATTCCAAAGCTAATGGCGAGCCAAATGCCGTTTTTTGGAAGGTACGCACAGCAGTAATCAAGGTATCCCTCAACTGCGTTTATTTTGTCAGCCTTTACACCAGGGGAGCAGCAGAATAAATCGAGGGTTCCCTTATCGAGAATCAAGTGGTAAGGTGTAGGGGAGGGAGGTGTAGCGGGGGGTTGTGAAGCATCACCGACAACCCACAACTGGGTGGGGTAGAGGGTTCGCATTTTATTGATTACAGAGGGGGAAATATCAACATTACAAACCTTAATTGGAATGTTTAATTCGGCGAAACAATTTTCTATTTCTATTCCAAGTAGTGAGTCGCCACATCCGACGTGAAGGAGCTTTATGGGAGTGGGAGTAGGAGTGGGATTGGGGGGGGTGAGGGTTGTGGAGATGGATGAAGAAATGAAGGGGCTGTAGTGACTCATGACGGTGTCCTTCAAATTGCTAGATTTTGACAGTGAGGCGAGCCACTCAAACGTTTGAGGCGAGGCATCGCTACTCATATCATCGGCGTACCTCTTCTCCCAGTAGGACGCGTCGCTGTAATTTTTTATTTGAGACATCGTCAACGACGTGAACAGGCGGCGGCGAGGCGTGAAAAGGATTTAGGGCTGTGGATTGCGAAGCACGTGCGAAGGAATGAAACTAAAAATTCCCAAATTTAACACTGAGGTGTTTTAGAAGATGACAAGTTTCGAGGAATTTCAAATTTAGAGTACTCTTGACACCTTGACCAGGGATTCTATATAGCAATCCCGATTATCAATGGTTAGCCCGGTTCTCTTCTTCATCATTCTCATCCTACAGAACTTAGCATGTTCATTCGCTTTCACCTTTCATCATCATCCTACAAAAATCAACAAGTCTTACATAACAACGACATGCCTGTCTGCTTCTAAATCAAATCGAAACCGCAATGAGCTTCAAACTCTCCTGAACATTGCGATTGCAGCAGAGGATTACACGAATGCTGCCCTACTGCGTGACAAGCTGGCAACTCTTGCTGCTACTTCCAATTCCAAATCAGTGCCCCCCCCTCCCCCCCAAAGTTGGCAGTCATTGGAAATAGCCCCTTGGCTTGATAGTCGTTTGTCCACCCTTGGCTTGATGTTTCCAACAACAATACAACAGTCGACTCTACAAGCCCTATCCACATCCACATCCACATCCACATCCACATCCACATCCACATCCACATCCACATCCACATCCACATCCACAACCACAACCACAAAATTCAAAACAATCATTATCTATGGATGCCCTGGTTCAGGCAAGACCCTCGCCTTTCTGGTACCCATTCTGTCCACCCTGAGCACCTCACTCTTTGACCGAGCAGAGCGAAAGATAAAAATTGCCAGCGACCGCTTCAACGACTTCTACGCCATTCACGGCAACAATGCTACCAACACCGACAGGCTCATCAGCGAGGTGTCTGAAATTACGAGCCCCTCAGTTTCTGGGAGCGGCACTACCCCCCAGGGTCAGGGTCAGGGCCAGGGCGAGGGCCAATTTGAAACGATCGGCGGCGGCACAATTGACCCAGTGGATCTTGCCAAGCTGAAGTTTGATCTATCTCAACGGCGAAAAGAGATCGGATTCCCTTTAGCTCTCGTCGTTGTTCCCACGAGGGAGCTCGGTGTGCAGGTTGCGATGCAGGTGAGAGCGCGCGCGCGGGGGGGGGGTGCGTGGAAGGCTAAACTAACATTATTCCCAGATGTACTCGCTCGTGGGCGGAAACGTTCGTCGACCTGGAGCTGATTCTCCCGGCGACGAGATGTCGATGTACATTCCGGGGGACAGTAAGAACATGTTCAAATTCAAAGGGCCGAGAGGGGTGAAAGTTGGGTGCGTGCTGGACGAGGAGGAGGCCGAGATTGGTCTCCCGGTTGGGACAGATGTGGCGATTGTTGTTGGAGCAGTTTTGGGGCGTGTGTTGGACGAGGACAAAGGTTTGGATGTCAGTGAATTGCAGATTGTTGCTGTTGATGAGTTCGACGAGTTTGTCACTGGAGGTTTGGTCGGGGAAACGACAACGGGGGAGGCGATTGGCAGAGTATTGAATAGTGGGGGGGGGGATCGAATGTTCAACCTTCTTGTCGGAGCGAGCGTTACGCCTGAAGTGATAAAGCTGGCGAAAAATAAGGATATCATCGCTTGCGAGGTTGAAGGTGGGTGAGCGAAGCGAGCTGCGAGCGAAGCGAGCTAGTCACAAGTAGTATGGTGTTGCTGGCTCGCTTCGCTGACAGCTCGCTAGTCACAACTGGTGTATGGTTTTGCTGGCTCGCGATGAATCCCGCGAAATGGCTACAGACACACACACACTTCTATGGCTACATTCACTTTCAAAATTAAAATTAACCCTTCTAAATTCGTTTGGCTCGCTTCACTCGTTTTCGCGCTCGGCGCAGATGTTCGTTACGCAACCGAGGGGGAGGAGGTTGTTGAGGAGGAAGACCTAGACCCAGACCTCGTTGAGGAGGAGGTCGGCAAAACAAACAAAGGCTTAATTCACAACAGGTGCTTCACCCCGAAGTCCAATTTTCTGATGGCGCTGTGTCGGCTCCTTCGCTCCGATCTGCAAGCCTACACTTCCAACAAAGAAGACCTAGGGGAATTCAACCGCCCCAGAGTAATTATTTTCTTCCCAAATGAAGAGGAGGCGAAGGAGGCTATTGGGAAAGTGAGGAACGCACTGTGGGGCGACTTTAAATTGTGCGCGCTGCTGCCGGAGACCGGGGTGAATCCTCTGGGCGCCATGGAGGCGTTCAAGTACGACGAGACCAACGTGATGCTGACCACGCCAGGGGCAGCGAGGGGGCTGGATTTCCCGAAGGTTACCCACGTATACAACGTTGGGGTTAACAATGATTCAGTCGATTACTTGCACCAGAGCGGAAGGGTTGGGAGGGTTGGACAGGGTGGGAATGCCGAGGGTGGGAACGGAGGGATGGTCTGCAGCATTTTGGGTGACGATGATGACCTTGATGGGGAGAGGAAGGCAGATTTTGACGCGATGGGGGTAAGGCTTGGAATTTCATTCTTTGACGTTGAAGTTCCGGCTCCGAATTTGACCGATGATGGGGATATTGAGAAGACGAGGAAGTACTTAGATGACATGTCAACGTTGCTCTAAATAAAAAAAAGATTGGAATGCGAGTCTAAGTTTTGTTTTATTTTCCAATGCAAAAGTCCTTGAAAAGCTTGTCCAAAATGTCCTCTACCCCTACCTTTCCCACAATCATCCCAATCTCATTAGCCGCAATTCGCAGCTCCTCGGCCGCCATATCTACATTGTAGTCGTTCTTACTGAGCTCATGAAACTTCTCGAGCGCCTTGGTGGCCTCCAAAAGGTGAATCCGGTGGCGGCTTCGAGTGACGAGGGCGCTCTCCTCGACGGCATTATTACTATTACTATTATTACTATTATTGCTGTTAGAGCCGTCGTCGTATACTCGGGTCTGCACTGCCTTGTTAAGGGCAGAGAAAAACGCTTCCACGCCTGTTTTCTCCGTGCAAGATATTGCCAAAGCATCGTCATACTCGAGATTGACCGGAAGGAGATCGCACTTGTTCACAATGTTGATGATTGTCGGGCCTTCTTCTTCTTCTTCTTCTTCAAGTCCAACCAAGGCATGTGTGCTCTCCTTTAGCTTTGCCAAGTTATTTTCGACCACGCAGTCTGTTTCCCCATCAACAACTCTAATAATGATCTGCGCCGTGCGCATTTTGAACGAGGCACGAGAGCAGCGAATAACGCGAGCAAAAATAGTTTGAGCAGGTTAGTTCAGTGAATAGCATTTCGCACGGAGCTTTGCACTCTTATGTCACAAGGCTCGCTCGCTTCGCTCGCTCACTCACCTGACTCTCCCTCGCAATTCCCCTAGCCCTCCTGATCCCCTCCCTCTCAACCTCCCCAACGACAACGGAATCAGCATTGTTGTCGGCAACAATCCCCGCCGTGTCGCACACCACGCACTTCACCCCCCCAAGATCCAAGTTCACCTCAACAACGTCCCTCGTCGTCCCGCTGATCGAACTAACGATCGCCCTCTCCCGCCCGCAAATGAGATTGATCAAGGACGATTTACCCGCGTTGGGACGGCCCACAATCGCCACCTTGAGACCGTCGCGAATTATTTCGCCTCGGGACTTTGATAAATGCCCGTTGTGGGTAAGGTGGGTTGCTATTGTTTTTTGAAGGGTGTGCATCGTTTGGCGAACTGCGCCCCAGACCCCCGGGTTGTCGTTGTCGTTGTCGTTGTCGCTGTCACCGCCATCAAGGGGATCATCCTCCCCGTCAGCAAAATCCACAACAGCCTCCGCATGCGCCAAGCCCTTGACAATCTCTTTCCTCCAATTGTCAAAAACAGTCGTGCTCTTGCTGTACCCATCAGAGCCAACAAGGTTGTGGAGGGCCTGGCGCCGCTGGGAGTCGGTCTCGGACACTAAAAGGTCCCCCAACGCTTCGACCTCCATCACCGAGAGCTTGTTGTTCATGAACGCGCGGAAGGTGAACTCGCCCTTGTTGGCAGGGCGACCATAGGCAGACAGGGCATCTATCGTAGAGGAAAGGATCGAAGGTGACCCGTGAAGGTGGAGCTCCACCACATCCTCACCGGTGAAAGAGTTCGGACCCGGAAAGGTGAGAACCAGGCAAGTGTCCAGCAGGTCGGGTTTTGGTTTTGTCGAGGGAGAGAATGTCGAAAGTGGTGCAAAGTCGTAAATCTTTCTGAGGGTGGCTTCGCGAGGAGTCGGGAAGGGAGATCCGGGCTTCAGGAGGGTTCGGAGGAGAGGGAAGGCTTGGGCACCAGATATTCGAAGGACGGCCACGCCGACGGGTGGGGACAGGGGGGGGAGGGAAGAGAGAGCGAAGATTGTGTCGGACAGAGGGTGAAGCTCTTTGGGAGAGGAGGGAGAGGTGAGGGGGGATGTGGGAGTGTAGCTTGATTGAATTATTTTTGAAGGGGAATTGGAGGATAGCAGCCGGAAGGAGGACATTTGCTGTGAGTTTCTAAAAGCATGACGAGGACCATAACAAGGACCTGAGAAGGAAAATGCCAGACAAGAACGAAGACTCATTGTGACCAGAAATTCTTTTAGCCTCATGAAAATGAAAAGAGGGCAATGGTTCTTTGGCTGGCTGGGAGGAGGGAACTAGCTTAACATTTTTCAAATTTAAATTGCTTCAAAAATCTGATTCTTCTTTAATATATCTCACCATCCCAACATTCATACCGAAGTACACCATTTCAATTTTCTAACCCAGTTCTCCTAACTTTTGCCCCAGCAAGCAAACACCTCTCACGAAATCCCCGTTTCTTTTTAGAAATCTTTTCACGAGCATATACCTTATGCCTTCCAATGAGCACCACGAGTGGCTCGAGAGGCGTAATTGGCCCGCTTTCATTGGATGGCAGAGAAAGCTCAGACACACACACATACTCTTGCCAGTGTGGGAGTGTGGTCGATTTGCTTGAATGAAGAGGCCCTCACCACACGAGACAATAAAGACGAAACCCCCATCGACATTGCCCGTAGGAGTGGAGCCTGTGCTGAGATCAGACTGCCACAAGTTCATCAATGAACATGATGACGAGTTGGTGCGTGAAGTGCTCAAATACTTCAATTCTGAACTTCTTCGATTTGTTGCTTGCACTAGCCAGGTATACAGCGACTACATCGTGTTTCTTGCTCTTCGAATGATCCATCGTTCTACTGCTCCCTCAGATTTCTTGAGACTCGGCTTTGAGTAGAAGGAATGAAAGAGAAGGAGCTTGCAGTGTTGATTTGAAAATTGAGTGAAACGAGTTTGTTTTATTCTTGAATCTTCCACATTACGTGCTCGCCAGCCCTCAGTGGCACCATCCTGCCCTCTCCGAACTCCAAGTCATCCGGAACAACCCAGTTCTCCCTCTTCAGAGTGAGGGTCTCCTTTACCCGGGGCAGTCCGTAGTGATCGCCGCCGTTTGTAACAAAACTGGCCAACATGTCAATTTTCCCAACTGAGTCGAATGCCTCAGCGTACAGCTCCACAGCGGCGTGGCCGGTGAAGCACCTGGGTTAGGAGTGGGTTAGGAGTGGGTTAGTCGCGATCGCTCTCTTCTGTCACAAGACTCGCTCGCTTCGCTAGCTCACCCCGCACAACCGCAGCTGCTCTCCTTCTTCTTCGTGTCGTGAGGGGCAGAGTCTGTCCCCATGATGAATTTAGCGCTTCCCGACGTTGCCGCCTCCAACAGTGCAACCCTGTGCATTTCCCTCTTTAATATTGGGAGACAGTAATAATGAGGCTTGATCCCCCCCACCAGTATAGCGTTTCTGTTGTAGAGAAGATGGTGACAAGTGATGCTGGCTGCAATGTTCGGCCCAGCGCTTTTTACGTAGTCAACACCATTCTTCGTTGACACGTGCTCCATGACAATCTTCAGGTCCGGAAAGTCGGCAACTAGAGGAATCATAACCTCCTCGATGAAAACTTTCTCCCTGTCAAAAATGTCGACATTCGAGCGGGAGACCTCCGAGTGAATCAGGAGAAGCATACCGCACTCCTGCATCGCATGGATCGCCGGGTAGGCCTTCTTCACGTCCGAGACGCCAAACTGAGAGTTCGTGGTGGCTCCAGCTGGGTAAAACTTGCAAGCATTGATTTTCCCGGTTGCCTTGGCCAGTTTAATTTCAGCTTCGGTGGTGTTGTCAGTCAGGTAGAGGGTCATGAGAGGCTGGAAGGTGGCCTTGTATTGGTAGGCTGGGAGGCAAGTCGTAATGTCATCATAGTACTGTAAGGCAAGCTCTGTTGTTGTTATTGGGGGGGTGGTATTAGGCATCGCAATGCATCTTCCAAATCGTTGCTGAACATGAGGCAAGATCGAAGCCGTAGAAGGGGAGGATCGGAAATGATGATGGAAATCATCCGGAAAGGGGATTGTGATTGTGTCGGTGGTCATGATATCGGCGAGGTCAGTCAGTCCACACAGCAATCTAGGTATAGTGGATTTAAAAATTTACATTGTCACCTATTGTAGAATATAATATCGAGCTGCCTATGATATCCTTGGTCTTTTGCTATCTTCCGGCAGTCATGGTAGAGATATATATTGGCTGGAAGGTACTTAGCCCTTCCCTCAAGTTGGTCCAGACCTTGGAGGGACACAATGGTTATGTTCAATGCGTCACTGTCTCTCCAACAGGCTCCCACTTTGCTTCTGGTGGATATGACGAGAAGGTGATGATTTGGAAGGAGCCGGGGGAGGGTGGCGAGTAGGCTAGAGTGCAAGTGCTTGAGGATCACACGAATGATGTTTATGCAGTGTGCTTCTCCCCAAGCAGCTGGCTACTGGAAGCCAACGACGCGTCCATCAAGGTCTACAGCTTCAACGAGGGAAATGCCATCTTAGCGCACACATTAAAGGGCCACACCGACCACGTCCTTTCCCTCTCGTTCTCTCCCGACTGCAAACTCCTTTGCTCACCAAGTAACAATAAATCCATCAAATTTTAAATCTAGCACCCCCCATTGCAAACCCTTTTCATTCCATCCTTGCACTCTCCATTCTTCCTTCCACTCTCCATTCCCATTCACCACTTCTTCAACAGCCCGCCAATTTTAATCAATCCTTCCCCCAACGCCTTGGCAGAAAGCAACCGATCACCAGACTCGTTGCTCCCTACAACCATGACGCTCAACAAGACCCCCAGTCCCACCCCAACCCCAAACAACTTGTCGCCCACAGTCCCCATGATTGGCAACCTCCTTAACAAGTACGCGAACATTTTCCCACTCCCTCCAATCGCCTTGAACTTTCCGTAAGGCGCGTACCTCAGCCCCTGGAACTCGAATGCCCAGTGGCAGGGCTTGTCAAGCACCGCCTTTTCGTGCGTGAAGGTTTCGAACCCGTGGCTTCCGTGAGCTTTTCCGTACCCGCTGCTCCCCACCCCCCCGAACGGAAGGGAGCTCGTGGCAAAGTGAACGAGCACGTCGTTTCTGACGGCCCCTCCGGACGGGCAGTTGACCATGAACTTCTCAAAGGTGGCCCTGGACTTTGTGAAGATGTACAGTGCCAGAGGAGTTCCAGGCGCGGATCTAATATACTCTATCGCATCGTCTGTACTCTTCACCGAGAACACCGGGAGGATTCCGCCGAAAATTTCCTGCGCCGTTCATGGTTGGTGTTAGGGCTCGTATGCTCGTCTTCATCAAGACTCGCTCGCCGTTCACGTCCGTTCACTCACCTCCTGCAAAATCTTCAAATGCCCATGCCTCTTCTCGTCGACGACCACGACACTCGTGGGAAAGAAATTTTTCTCCACATCCACCAGCGCGCTCCCTCCGCAAACAACTCGCACCCCCGGACAGTTCTCCGCCTCAACCAGCATATTTTTGAGTCTCTCGCAGTGCCTTCTAGACACCACCCTCCCGAAATCCTTGCTCTCCGCCTGGTTCTTTCCGAACATTTCTCCAACTGTCTTCACAAGCTGCCCCAGCACCTTGTCCAGCCGCTTCTCGTCTACAACCATATAGTCCGGCGCGACGCACGTTTGCCCCGCGTTGATGGTCTTCCCCCAAACGATTCTGCGCCGAGCCAAACGAATTGAGTGGGTTAGATTTAGATCCATCGCTAGTATTCTCGTCTTCCTCAAGGCTCGCTCGCTTCGCTCGCTCACTAACTCACCTGTTGCACATGCTTTCGAGCTCCGGGTGATCGTCCAGCACCACAAGTGGGGCCTTCCCCCCCAACTCCAACACCACGGGAGTCGTGGTCTTCGCAGCCTGGCCGGCGACGATTCGCCCGACCATTTCCGAGCCGGTGAAGAAAACCAGCCCCCACGCGTGGCTGCTCCGAGCGAAGCGAGGCGCATTTTCAACGAAGCACGAGAGCAAGAGTGGATTAGTCGCTCGCATTCTTCTGTCCCGAGGCTCGGCTCGCTTCGCTCGCTCACCTAAGGAGGGCTGTGGTTTGCGGTATTCCTCCGTTAACTACGTTAACAACACTCGGATCGAAGTACTTGCGAACCAAATCTTCCAGCAGCTTCGCAACGGCTGGACAGAGCTCCGACGGTTTGATTACCGTGGGGTTTCCGCCCGCCAAAGACGAGACCAGGGGCCCCAGGGAAAGGGAAACGGGGTAGTTGAATGGAGCAATGATCAGGATGGGACCGCGCGGGACGCGGCGAACCTCACAAAACGCCGGTGCAAGGAGGAGGGGGGAAGCGACTTGAGTGGGGGCAGCCCAGTTGGGAAGCTCGTGGATAGCCTCCCTCGTTTCGTTGATCAGGACCTCTATTTCGGTGATTGAACCTTCATCTGCGCACTTGCCCAAATCGCTGAGCAGAGCGCGTTGCAGCTGGGGGATGTTCTCGAGGAGAAGTTTTAGGAGTTGTGTGAGATTGTGCTTTCGCCATGACAGCGGATTCGTTGTCCCCGATGAGAAGAGTGTGTTTTGAGAATCAAGGATTGGCTGTACGAGAGAAACAGGCGTAGCTGGGAACTGCTCCTCGGTAAAGGTTGATGAACCAGAAGGCATGTTGTGCGATAACAACTGTGGTGAACAAACGTTTTTAATTATGAAAACATTTTTGGTTTTCCTCCAAGGTGTCCATCTTGATTGTAAAGTGCTCAAAAACAACTTATTTTATAGTTTCTAAATATAACGATGGAATCCACACCAGTTGAGCCAATAACCCCAACTCCAAGCC
>Ga0302116_1001562_pt1 | contig 13852 bp, 19 predicted proteins | sample AG5_SCM_MG_FD_203124 | JGI IMG/M metagenome (GOLD analysis project Ga0302116, IMG submission 203124) | Marine microbial communities from Western Arctic Ocean, Canada - AG5_SCM | ecosystem: Environmental > Aquatic > Marine > Oceanic | place: Canada: Western Arctic Ocean | collected 2017-10-01 | reverse complement strand
ACAACAAGTCCTCGATCGAGCTGGACAATCCCTTGATCAACAAGAGGATTCCACAATTCAGCAAGACGACCCTGCGGTGGCTGGCTGAAACTAAAACAGGGCGCTCCATGGTCAAGCCGCCAAAGCAAATCATCACGTCGGCGCCGCGTCGCCGCTCGACCACCCGGACCACGACCAGCCTCTAAAAGCAAAATTGTGCCGTCAAAACCACGTTGAAGTAGCGAAGCAGCAAGACCAGTGCCGGCAAGACCAGCACCGATGACAGCTAGATCAACGTCTAAGTGCGGAGAATCACCAAATAAGGTCATAAAGCGCCAATGGCCGCGGGATTATGTCAGAGCGAATCGTGGGGAACGCAATGCCGATCAAGTCTGGGGCCTACGGCGATCCACCGCGTACAGCTCGAAGGGACTACCTCGTTGTTTTGGTGCTGTTGCTTTGGCGTATGCGCTATGACCTATTGCTGTTAGCTGTCATTGGCACTCTGATCTTGAGTGACACGGTGCCAACAAATTGGCAACAAAGCGGCAGCGTGGTCTCAATTATGGGAATCACGGTTTCGATCTTTATTGGTTTTAGGAATACTCAGGCGATTGGCCGTTGGTGGGAAGCGCGGCAACTATGGGGAGCAATCGTTAACCACAGCCGCAATTGGTCCGACATTCTTACGAGCCTGCTTCCAGAGGAACAATTAGTCAGTGCGCACGGAAGAAACTTAGTTCGATATCAAGTTGCAATGGCCTGGCAACTCAATTTTCAGTTGAGGAATTTTTATCATCAAGACACAAGGAGCTTTCAAGACTATCTCCTGGAAACTCTAGAGATGAAACCAACCACAACATTAAGACAATTAGGGCAGGCAAGAGCGAGAGAAGTTCGCAAGCTATATGAAAACAAAAGCATCAATGCTCGTGGCCGAGAACAATTGATGAACGTTGCCAATGCCACCGTTGATGCAATCGGTGGCCTGGAGAGAATTAGAAACACACCCCTACCCGCAAGTTACGACGTCTTTGTTCGCATGCTGAGCTGGATCTTCGGGTTTCAACTCCTGCTGAACTTCAAGATGGATGGGACATCTGTAGTAGGGAGCATCACAGGGATTGTGTTGTTCCTGGGCTTTCTAATGGCCGAACGCATTGGTGCCTACGTTGAAGGCCCATTTGACGGAGATGGAAGCACATTTGCATTGCCCCTCAATGCAATATGTCTCACGATTAGCCGAGATTTACTAGGGAATGAAACCGATTCATGCCTCCATCATTTCTCCAAAGACCCCGTTCGATGGACGTAAAGCAGTAAAATCGGGATCACAAGCCCTAATTGATTAGGGCAAAACATCAGAAAAGATGACAGAAGCAAAAGGCCTTGAAGCGGTTAATCCTGCTACAGGAGAAATCATTAACACGTATTCATTAATGGATCAAGTTGAGATCATTCAAGCCATAGAGCAGGCGCATTCTGGATACCAACAATGGAAAAGCTCTGCTTTTACCGTAAGAGCAAAAGCTCTTACTCAGGCCTCACAGTCATTAAAAGCAAACAACATTGCCTTGGCAGAATGTATCACCCAAGAGATGGGAAAGCCTATTCAGCAATCATTAGCGGAGGTAGAAAAATGTGCCTGGGTCTGCGAGTATTTTGCGGCGAATGGTCAACAGCACCTTGCTGATGAAATGATCGATCTGGGTGAGAAGAAGGCCGTCGTAACGGCGCAACCACTTGGAATTCTTTTTGCAGTGATGCCTTGGAATTTCCCTCTATGGCAAGCCTTCAGAGCAATTGCCCCTGCCTTAATGGCAGGAAATACGCTCCTTCTAAAAGGTGCATCCAATGTGCCGGGATGCAGCAAGGCCATTCAAAAAATCTTTGACAGCTGCGACATCCCTCAAGGGGTCTTCACGAATATGCCCATTCGATCAACAGATGCACAACTCGTCATTGCACATCCAAAAGTACGCGCTGTCACCCTGACAGGGAGCGAAGAGGCCGGTCGTGCTGTGGCATCAATTGCAGGCGCCAATCTAAAAAAATGTGTTTTAGAGCTAGGGGGACAAGATCCCTATCTAATCCTTCACGATGCAGATCTTGAGTTAGCAGCAGATCGTTGTGTAGCAAGTCGGATGCTTTGCTCGGGACAAGTTTGCATTGCAGCAAAACGTCTGATCATTGTCAATGAAGTCTACGATCAATTTTTCAACCTTCTGCAAGAAAAACTGAATTCTTACGTCATGGGAGACCCAATGAATCCCGCATTTAATATTGGACCAATAGCAAGATTAGATCTCCGTCAAAAAATTCATCTGCAGGTTGAAAAAAGCATTAAACAGGGAGCCACTCTTCGCAAAGGTGGGAGAATACCAGAACAACCAGGCTGGTGGTATCCAATCACGGTCCTCGAAAATGTTACACCAGGGATGCCCGCATTTGATGATGAAATTTTTGGGCCAGTGCTTAGCCTTGTCCGTGCAGAAAATGAAAAGCATGCGATTGAACTTGCCTCCGAAACTCGCTTTGGATTGGGAGCTGCAATTTTTTCCGCAAACACCGCCAATGCCAAGCGGATCGCCGTCGAAGACATTGAAGCAGGATGCGTGGCAATCAATGATTTTGTAAGAAGTGATCCTCGAGTTCCCTTTGGAGGGATTAAAGACAGTGGCTATGGCAGAGAACTGGGTAACCTTGGTATCCATGAATTTATCAACAGCAAAAGCATTGTCGGAGCTTGATTAAAATAAAAACAACAAAAACAATCGTGTGGCATTAAAAAAGATAGGTGGCGGCCCATCTTTACAACTTGATTGCAACGACCAGAGATCAAACCCTGATGGTGGATTTATTGCGTATCTAGAGGACCTGGTCTCTAGGAATCAATACTCAATAATGCTTCGGGAAGAGCGATCAGTGGGCGAGAGGCACTGCTTGTCACTTCCAGAATCTTCCCGATCGAGGCCGGAGTATTCAATGCCTCCACGCAACAACGGGCAACAAGACGCCTTGGAATGGAATCCTTCTCCTGCTGATTAGGACCTGTCCAATACACCCCCTCTTCCTCCAGTGATTGCTCTCTTTCACTAAGACCACCTGGCCTAATGACCGTCCAATCCAGCCCGCTGTCCTCCAGAGCCTGCTCCCCAATTCGTTTCCAGACAAGAATCAGACCAAACAAGTTCAGGGGGTGACGCCAACGCCCCGCACATAGAGAACTCACAAGAACCACCCTGGACACCCCCACTCTCAGACAACTCTCCACTTGAGAGCGCACGCCCCAAGCGTCAACTCGCATCGGACCTAACAAATCAATCGAAGGCCTGGCACCCGTTGCAATCACTAAGGCATCCACACCCTTTAAGGCTGCATCCAAAGCGCTTGGATCTTGCAAGCTGATCCGAACTTGCTCAGCATTGCTGAGGGTTTCGGGAATCACCGACTCAGACCTAAGCAACAAACGCGGACGGTCTCCATAAGCAATCAACTCCTCAGCAATCCGAAACCCTGTTTTTCCAGAGGCTCCAGTAATCGCAATCGTTCGCTGGCTCATGTGAAGGTGTTAATACATTAATTACAAACTGATGTTAAGGGAGATCTAAGGTGAACCGAACAGCAACGCATCAACATCAACGTCAAAACTGACGCATCAAACCATGAGAATCTCAATAGCTGCAGCAATACTGACCCTTATGAGCTTGCACGCAGGCCCAAGCAAAGCAACAACAGAATGTGAGCTACTAACAAGAATCATGAATAGCCTTGGCTCAAAAATGAGCATCAATCGCTACATCATTTCAAGCAAGAGTGATCGCGAAGCCTCAAAAGAAGCTAGCAAGGAGCTATCAGAACAAAACAAAAGCTACCGCAAAACAAAAGCGCAATATAAAAAAGCAAACTGCAAGAGTGTCTGGGACAAATAAGAATCAAGTCATTGTGAACATTCCAATCAAAAGCCCGGATGCATAAATAAACGGGCAATAAATAACCAAACTACCAAAAACAGTAGATATGAGCATTGAGTTACTTGAAGTAGCGAATACCCCTATAACTTAAAACTGGATGCTCTTGCATTTCGGCTCTGACCTGTTCACGGCAAGTGTTGTAATGCTCGTGTCGATAAGTAAGCTCCACACAGGATTCATCCGCAGAAGGGTGATGGGCTACGTAGGACTGACCTCTATAAAAAAGAGTGCTCATAATGTTCTTCGAGAAAGCCCAAGTCCCCGTTCCTTGGCTTGGGCTGGTCTGCGCCTCGCAAAACGAGGTGAACGATGTAATGCGTAGCAGTTGCTACTTCATAAACATAGTGATTGCTCAAGAAGATCGTCGTTCATCTCGATACAAAGACACAAATCAGGATCAAAGGAAGCCATTGGGATGGGTGTGTTCCACTTGAACCACATGACCATCACTATTCACACGGCAAAGCCAGGGTGCCTTGGCACCAGGAACATTGACGCGAACTGAAAAGCCTCCCTTGTAGGGTTCAGTACCAAGGATCTGCAGAGAATCACGGCTGCGCCCAACCTGATTCGATACCGCGCGAAGACAGGTTGACTCTGCATGCTGACGCTGATTTGCACCGCCATGACCGGAGTGACCTTGAATCAAACTTCCGATCAAAGCTCCTGCAAACGCCCCAATTGCAGACCCCGTACTCGTCGAAGAAGTCTTCTCATAGCGAGGACTCGGATCATGAGCGGTTTCTAAACGGACGGCAAGGCGCTGAGCTTGACCTCCATCGTTCCATACAAAAACATTGCTATTTCCACCATCACGAAACTGCGCGTTGTGTAAGCCAGAGGACGTTTCAATTTGCAGCGCTTGCTTGGAAGGTCCGCGAAAGCGATAGGTGGAGCCATTGTCAAGCTGAATTACCAACACAGTGTTGCCAGCATTGACCTTTTGTTGACTGACGCAATGACCCTGAAATGCGGTAGCACCGCCACTCATCAATCGGCAAACGCCCTGAGCACGCGCAATGGTTTTGGCAGAGACCATTGCAGGAGCCGATAACAATTGCAGGGATGAAATAGTGGCTACTCCAGACACCACAGCACCAAAACGAACCAAACGCTTCATATCATTAAAAAAGATCACCACTTCTTGGTAGCAAGACTTTTCGTTCTCAGCCAAAACCCGAATAAACATAAATTCATGCGCTAGCAAAAGATCAAGCAATACTTAGGTCCAAAACAGCTAGTCCTAAGCAGCAAATGCGGGAAGAAAAATCAGTTAACGTGACAGCAACAGAAGACCATAAACTGAATTCAAACCAGTCCCAAAAGACAGGGTATAATTCACAAAGGCACAAATAAACCAAATTCACTAACTAACAAGCGTCAAAGCGTAGCAATGAAGCAGTATTTTTTTAATGAAGTACAGAGCAAACAACAGAAAAGTAATGCATTTTAAAGTAATGCTTCAAGTCATAAAAGGACTGTTCTTGTCAGCACCATTGCTGTTGATCATGAGCTGTGCTCCAGGGATTTCAGCAAAGCAGTCCACAAGCGAACATGAAATCAAACGAAGCAATACACAAAAACCAAAAAAGCTTGATCCTGGCCAAACAGGTCCAAATTCCGCCCTTCTTAAGGGACATCGCGATAGTTTTTCGCTAAAAGCAAGGCGTCTTACCAGCACCGGCACCCCCAGCAACGGCCAATGGGTGGTCGAATTACTTCAAGGGAGCAAACGCCTTGCCCTATGGCCTGCCATAAGCGGACACAACACCAATCCAACTGCTGATCGACGCTGGAGTCCAGGAAATGGTGCAGCTCTACCCATTGGAGATTATCTGCTTGGGCAGCCGGAGCCATGGGGAGCAGACATCTGGTTGAACCTACAGCCACAATTCAAAACAGATCGAAGCGGACTCGGCATCCACAATTGCAATCCAGGAAGTGGATGCCTATGCATTCCTAGTCGCCATGACCTTGAAGCAATTGCCGCTTGGGTAAAAGCCACTGGTATGAATAAATTAACCGTTCAGAATTGAACAAAATAGATGCAAATCATCCTAGAAAGAAAAGCCATAAAACCATTAATTTTACCAGCAAATGATAAAATTTTATTCCAAAATTTATTATCTAACCAGAAATAAATGCAAAAGTCTTAACGGAGCTCATAGTAAAGACAAATCGCAATCAAGGTGAGAGCGATTCCCTTTAAAAATGAAAGCCATAAAAGCTGATACGTCGAAAGGCCAAATGTTCTTATCAATCTATTCAAAATAGATTTATGGAATGCGACAATTCGACCATCTCCGGCAGTATTAAATTGCTGAAGACTTTTGACGCCGGTTTCTGCTAACTTTGCCAATGCGCCGATTCAATTGTATTTATCATAAACTCAAGTAGAATCTCTCCAGCATTGATCGTCTTACAATCAAAACACTTTCATGACACACCAACGCTGAGAGCTCACGATCGACAAGCCAAAGTTAAAAAATTTGCTGAAACTCACTGCACTACATACATGAGCTGGACTGTTGCTAAAGCCTGGACAAGCGTGCAGCCTCAGGAGGGTTTTCGGCATTTCCGCCTGATCCTTCAGGGAGGGAAAGGCCAATCCCGATGGGTTGAGCTAGAAGCAGTGCTTGATTCAAATGTTCGTCTACGCATTGACTGGAGCGAACTCAAGAAACAGGAGCTTTGGACCAGCAGTTGGCAACAGCTTCCACCGGAAGAGTAAGAACTTGGCACTTTCAGGACGTCCAACTCGGGTTGGAGAGCATGGGAAGTAGCCAGAACTTCAAACCCCTAAACATGATGTGTCCCACTCGCAGGGCAGCCATCAGATTCGCCAAAATGCATAGATGGCAGTTCAAATTCTTACGGAAGACCAGCGACAAAAGCTCGACCGCGAGCCTGATCGGGTCTTTTATTCAGAACCACGCTTCGTCCAGCATTTAGATGAAGGATTTAGGACACGTCTCACCAGTTTTTACAGAGAGCACATTCCGTCTGGAGCTGTTGTGCTTGACCTGGGGTCGTCTTGGGTGAGTCACCTACCAGAAGAAATTCATTACGAGCGCGTGATTGGCCACGGCATGAATGAGGCAGAACTCGTAGCCAACCCAAGGCTCGACAGCCACTACGTCCAAGACATGAACCTGGACCCCACGATTCCTTTAAAGGATGCATCCGTTGATGTCTGTCTCGCCGTTGCTGCATGGCAGTACTGGACACAACCAGAAAATGTCGCGTCGGAGATGCTCCGAGTCACGAGGCCCAATGGAACAGCGATCGTTGCATTCTCGAATCGGATGTTCTTTACAAAGGCACCACAGGTTTGGACTGATAACGACGACAAACAGCATCTCGACTACGTGGGTACAGTGCTACAAACCAATGGCTGGTCTGACGTACGGGTATTTGCGGAAGAGACAAAAGCCGCGGGTTTGATGGGAATAGTGGGAGGGAAGGGCGATCCTTTTTTTGCAGTTGTTGCGCGCAAAAGCATCGGCTAATCATCAATCGCCGATCAACAAGCCAAGAAAATCTTGATATTAAACTCAACTTTTTACGCCAAGCCAATGACAAAATAAAATATTTTAATCCATGCAGATACAACTATTAGGCATTAAAATAAATTCTTATAGTTAATACATAGTCAATGATTTAGGTTAGTTCATTTGACATTATTATTTCTTGCCACGCAAATCATTCTTTAATACTTAAAACATATCTTTTGAGTTTTTAATTAAACAAAACCCCTACAGTTCTAACGCGCGGAGCAAGTCTCGCTGAGCCTTGCGACCTGTGATGGCATGGGCTGCCATAGCACCACTCGCAGCAACGGGTGGAATACCAATTCCAGGAAAACAACTTGAACCACATTGCAGCAATCCCTGAATGGGAGTGGTGACTCCAGGGAACAGCCCCTTCGCAGCTGACAACGCAGGCCCATAACTGCCTTGATGCGTGGATAGGTAATGACGATGGGTGAGAGGAGTTCCCTCCATCACCACTTGGCAACGACTGCGAAGATCGGGAATGCGTTGCTCCAATACGTCCCAAAACACCTGGCAACGTTGTCCGCGTTTCTCCTGATAAGCCGCCGTTCCCCGCTGAAGACCAGACCATTCTGACCAAGGTTCATTCGCCGGCGTATAGGCATGGAGCACATGATGTCCTTCCGGCGCCATCGAGGAGTCGAGCACAGATGGAATCGACACCACCACAGCATTGCGTTCAGCGTCGATCCCGCGTTCCCAGTCTCCGACCCAAACCGTATGAATCGGTAGGTCCTCAAGACCACTCGCATCAAAGCCGAGATGAAGATGCAAAAAGGAATGACAGCTAGGAGTAGACAGCCTGTCCTGACTCCAAGCCTTCGCAGCCGTCTCGGGTAACAGAGCCGCTGTACCCCAGGCATCCGCATTGCTTACTACAACGTCAGCGTAAAGCGTCTCGCCATTGCTGAGTTCCACTCCAATGGCCCGATCACCATCGAGCAACACCTGACGCACCCTTGCGCCAAACCGCAAGCTGCCGCCGTGAGCCTCGAGGCCACGCACGAGTGCATCAACCACAGCCGCACTGCCGCCTTTAGGAAAATCAAGGCATGATTCAGGTTTAAACCACTCACCAAACAGGGTGGCCATCGCCGCTGCGTTGGTATCAGCCATCGGCATACCACTGATCAAAAAACAGAGCAAATCCACCCAATGGCGCAGAAATGGATCCTGCAAGTGACGGTCCACTAGCGGTCCGAACGCACCACTGAGATGGCGGATGGATGGAAGATGCTGCACAAGGCGCCCACTACGCCTCAACAGAGGACCAATCCCATCGACAGATGCGGGTAATGCCAGCAACGGCAAGGCATCCGCTGCTGCTGCGATCGGCTGCAGCACGCCGGTAAAACGCTGCCATTCAGCCACAGCCTCAGGTCCGCGCAGCCTCTCCACCACGCGCTCAAATCCATCCCCTCCAACCCCAACGCGGAGATGCCCTTCCGGAAACAAAACATCCCAGTCTTTGTAGGTCAGGACATCCAGGGGCTGATCCAAGGCACGCAGGATCTGAGCGAGCGGGTTACTACTTGGCCAACGCGACAACCCACTCCAAAGGGATGGACCAGATTCAAAGCGATAGCCCTGACGTTCAAAACCATGGGCAGCGCCGCCTGGTTGGCTATGGGCTTCAAGAACCAAAACTTCTTTACCAGCTCGAGCAGTGAGTCCGGCACAGCACAAGCCGCCAATCCCACTGCCGATCACGATCACCTCAGTGCTTTTTGGCATCAATTACTTAAGTGTTTTGATTTGGGTCATAGCCAGTCACAGCTGTGATCGCGAAAAATACATCCCAATCCAAAGATCGGTTGAAATGGTTAAAAGTCCAAAGTCCGTGCCAGAACAATCGTCCCCAGGCCAGAACAGGCTTTCACTATGGCGTCGAACGCCTCCCCTGGTGTTGCCGATGTTGGTGCTGAGCGGCGGTCTTGTTGTGGCTGGAGCTGTTGCCGTAAAAGGGATTCGAACCGCTACAGACACCGTGACCGTGACCGGTGCCAGCACCGAACGGCTCCGCAGCGACTACGCAGATTGGACCGTGACCGTGAGTGGTAACGGTCTGAGCCAACAACAGGCTTACCAAAATCTGCAACCTGATTTGAAGCGCACGCTCGCCTTTCTGCAAGCTGCAGGCATCCCTGAAAGCAACACCCAGCTCACTGTTTTACGGACTGATCGCAACGACATTCGCAACCGTGTCACCGGGATGCTCACCAACACGGAGTGGACAGCGCATCAGTCAATCCACGTTGGCAGCTCAAATGTGGCGTTAATCAATAAGGCGTCAAACACCATCAGCAACCTGATTGGCGACGGTGTGTCGTTGGCGATTCAGCAACCTGCTTACACCTACACAAAACTGGCTGAAAAACGGGTCGACATGCTTGCCAAAGCAACTGCCGATGCTCGCGATCGAGCGATTGCGATCGCAGGTCAGGCTGGCTCCGGCATTGGAGCAATCACCAATGCCGACACAGGCACCTTCCAAATCACCGTGCCTAACTCCACAAAAATGGGGAGCTATGGCTCCTATGACACCAGCACCATCGACAAAGACATCACCGCAGTGATGGGAGTGACGTTCAGAGTGCAGTGATCGTTCTTCCCCTAATCCTTTTAGGCCTGTCCTGGCTTCAGGAAGGCATCGACCAACTCTTGCTTGGCGGACGATGGAATTTAGCCATGGGGCCTGGCACTCCTTGGTGGACCCTGCTCACCGCTCCATTCAGCCATGGAGATCTTGGTCACCTCATCGGCAACAGCATTGTTTTTTTGCCTCTCAGTTATCTCGTGCTGTTAAAAAGCCTGCGCGGTTATGTGGCGGTTTGGATTGCCGTGATTCTTCTCGAGATTCCGGTCTGGTTGTTTTGGCCTGTTGGCAGCCACGGACTCTCGGGAGTGGTTTACGGACTCCTTGGCTACCTCGTGCTGATCGGATTTCTCGAACGACGACCGCTTGCCATCGCTTTAAGCGTGATTGCCGTTGCCTTCTACGGAAGCGCCTTACCTGGATTGCTGCCCTGGGCCTCACCCGCGGGAGTGAGCTGGATTGGCCACTCGAGTGGATTCATCGCTGGCCTTTTGGCAGCTGGCGCTGCATCACGTGAGCCCCATCAGCCGTCAGCCTGATCCTCAGCTGATTTGAGGAAGCGACCAGACAAGCGAACAGCCAAGACAGAACAAGCGGCTCCGTAGCCGATAAATGTGGCCACTTGGCCAAAAGATCCCATCTCGTAGACCTCTCCGCCTAACAACACCCAATCCACGATTGATGAGGCGACACCCCACACCACAACCCAAACCGAAACGTAGAGAATCCCCCTCACGGCGGTGTTCACGGCAGCTCCTTTTGAAAATGCTTGTTCAACTCAACGCTAGGGCAAGCGTCAATCCAACTACTTCAGGGCTGATTGAAAGGCCGATCATTCAGCTGATTACTCGTGTCTCTAATGGAAGGGTTTCTTTCAAAGCTTCTTGAAGCAACCTGCCAATCAACCTGCGCGTCGCTAATACCTTTGTTAGATCACTTTGATAGAAGCAGAAAGGTCCTCCTATGCCCGAAGACAATCAACAGCAACCTGTCGTGATCACGCAAGGCGGCGGCGGCACTGGCATTGGCCTAGTTCTGGCAGCGTTAATTCTTGGCGGTGCGCTGGTCTATGCCGTCACGATCTGGTCCAACACCCAGAAAAGAATGATCGAAGCCCCCAAAGAAGCGATCGAGGAAGGCGTGAACTCCCTTAAAAAAGCCATTCAGCCTGGCGCGTGAGAGTTCAATCCTTGATGTTCTGATCACGAAGATCAAGAGATCCAAGAGCCAAAACTTCACCCCCCTTCAGCCGATTGCTGCTGGCTGTGATGGCGGTAGAGATCGCTATCCCCACCGCTGTCGCTCTCAGCTTTCGCTTGGTACTGGAGACGGGGTCGCGGCTGGGGGGACTCAACTGCTGAAATATTTTCATCGGAACTCACGCCATTTTCTTCTCGTGCGATCGCACGCTGATAAGCGGAAGTGACGTCTGATGAACCGTCGTCACGAACAGATGTCATGGCCGCAAAAGCAGTGTGGCCATGATGGCAGTCCTGCAACGCGATGACCATTGCTCAGAAAAGAGCGTGCTTCCCTTCTGCTCTGCCGCCTGGATGAGCACTATCCAAATCCACCCATTCCTCTCGATCACAGCGACCCTTTCAGCCTGCTGATCGCTGTGCTTCTCAGCGCGCAGTGCACCGACAAAAAAGTCAATGAAGTGACGCCTGCCTTGTTTGCGGCTGGACCAACTCCAAGTGCCGTGGCGGCCTTACCAGAAGCAGAGATTTTCGAACACATCCGCCAGCTCGGGCTCGCCAAAACCAAGGCCCGCAATGTGCGCAAACTCGCTCACCTATTGATCACTCTGCATGGGGGAAAAGTGCCAAGCAGCTTTGAAGAGCTGGAGGCACTGCCTGGCGTAGGCCACAAAACCGCCAGCGTGGTGATGGCCCAAGCCTTCGGAGTACCAGCCTTCCCTGTGGACACTCACATTCATCGATTAGCGCAGCGCTGGGGGCTCAGCAATGGAGACAGCGTTGAACGCACTGAAAAGGATTTGAAATCCCTATTCCCTCCGGAGAGCTGGAACAAGCTTCACTTGCAAATCATTTTTTATGGGCGCGAGCATTGCACTGCTCGTGGATGCGATGGAACCGTTTGCCCCATGTGCCGCGAGCTCTACCCGAAGCGACGACAGCCGGTGATTTGGAGGAGGCCCTAGCCGCAAGAAGGTCCAACATCAAACCTCTGTTACAGTTCGTTTCAATTGACGCATCACCATGGATCGCACCCCCGCTAACGACACTTGGTTCCAAAACAAAGCAGCTCGCTCCATTCACGAAGATCAACTCAAGAAAGTTGAGCTTTTCAATGGTCGTGCAGCCATGCTCGGATTCGTGATCGGGGTGATTACGGAAGGACTCACAGGCCAGGGAATCCTCCACCAGATCGGCCTCGGCCCCCTCGTTGATGGTTACACCGCTTGCAGTGCTCAGATGCTCCCATTCTGTTTCTGATCAGACCAACGAATCTCTGTCAGTCCCCTGGCCTTAGGATTAAGGGCTGACAGTTCAGTCCAATGGCTCGAAAGCGGCGCAAACTCAGCAAAGACATGGAAGCCGAGATCAAAGCGGCCCATAAAAAAGTTGAGTTTATTTCGGCGTTAATTCGAGACATCCGCGAAGAAGACATTCAAAACGAATACGCGGAAGCATTTGTGCAAGTACATGCTTCTTGCACCCATCTCGCCCAGCTTTACGACACTGAGGGCATTACTGAAGAAAGTGAAGGCACGCTGTTTCTCTACAAAGGTCTTCTCAAACAATTCGAGGAAGATTACGAGCTCTAGGACATTTTCAAGATCTGGACCTCATCCACTAATTATTTTCTAAAAATCCGGTACAACCGGATGGGTTTTTAGAATTAATTTGATGCCAGAGAACAACGATCCGCGCTGGTTCACTTTGGCGATGGCAAGCCGCTGGCCCCTCGCTGTTGTGATAGCAGTGTGGTCGGTTGCTGTTGCTTGCATTCAGATTCTGCGTCAACCCATTCCCATCGGACTTCCCCTCGGTCAGCCGTTTCCAGTACGAGTCGTTGGCGGAATCACTGTTGACGAACTCAAGGCACCTGTCAGCGTGAAAAGTGAGGGCTCAATCTCAATTGATGCCTCTGAAGCCATTCCCGTTCAAGGCCAAGTTTCAGTCACCAAACCCGTCTTGATTGACTCAAACAAAACTCTCGAGGTTCAAGGACAGATTTCAGTTGATGAGGTCAATGCCCCAGTCAAAGTGCAAGGCGTGGATGAAGGTCCTGTCCTAGTAGGGACATCCAACGAAGATCAATTGACCGTAGGTGGAGCCGTAGAAGTAACCGAAGTAGGCGGTCGGATCAATGTGCGCCTACGGGATGCGGCCAAGTCGATTTTGCCAATTCCTTAGATGGCATCACTTCCTACTGATCTCAATCTTGCTGTTGTCGGGCATCTCGAGTGGGTCACGTTTCTTGCCGTTAGTGAGCTCCCTTCGCCTGGGCAGATCAGCCGTGCCCATCGATCCCTCGAAGAGCCAGCTGGAGCTGGAGCAGTGGTGGCTGTTCAACTAGCCAAGCTCACTGGGAAAAAAGTGGCCTTCTTCACGGCCCTTGGGAAAGATGAGATCGGCGCACGCAGCGAAGCGCGCCTGCGCGAGTTGGGTGTCAACCCAATCATTGCCTGGCGTGACCAACCCACCCGCCGCGGTATCAGCTTGGTTGATCCCAGCAGCGATCGGGCGATCACGGTAATCGGAGAGCGGCTTACGCCAATC
>Ga0302116_1001559_pt1 | contig 13864 bp, 21 predicted proteins | sample AG5_SCM_MG_FD_203124 | JGI IMG/M metagenome (GOLD analysis project Ga0302116, IMG submission 203124) | Marine microbial communities from Western Arctic Ocean, Canada - AG5_SCM | ecosystem: Environmental > Aquatic > Marine > Oceanic | place: Canada: Western Arctic Ocean | collected 2017-10-01 | reverse complement strand
TTTTTAGGGCTTGAGGGTGATTCATCTGACTATAGCTTTGAGGTGCGACAGTTTCCATTGAATTTAACTTAAGGGATGCGGAGATCTATGAGGGTCTCGAATTCGTTTCGGGTTGCCCATCTGAATTCTAATCAAAAACAAAATTGTATAATCACCTCTCCTCGCCACCCTCAACTCAAACTCATCCCATCATCCCCTTTGTGTCTCTAATGGCAATTCTGAGCATATTTGTGTTGCTCAGTCTCGTAGCTCCCGCAGCGCCATACTCAGTCTTATTACCAAATTCCGCTCGCGGAATTGTTCGAACAGCGCCGATAAATCATTTTTACGTTCAGCCCTCCTTCAATAACAACAACAACAACAATAAGGCTTCACGATCACCGGCCCACAAAACGTTACATGCGTTCCCAGCAACCTTCGTGTTGGATGAGAAGACCCTCCTTCCGCTTCTCATGAAGTTTGGGTATTTTCTTCAAGTCTCCGTGAGCGTTGTCCAGTATGCATTGGTTCGGCGATCTTTCAACAAAGTATATTTTGGACAAAAATTCCCCATCCCGTTTACCGACCACGTATCGAACTTGCTGCAGGGACGAGCTTCTCGCAATATAAGAATACCAGGAGTTTCTCAAGTATATTCTGTCCAAGGAGCCTTTACGAACACCTTCAAGTTTGTACCACGACTCGCATCAAGCAGCGAGCCTTACAGATTTTTGACCAACTTCTTCTTGCACGGCGACCCGTTGCACCTCTGGTTCAACCTCTCGTTCTTTGCGAGCATCGTTCCATTGCTACGACAGTTCAACTGTCCGCGGAAACTATTCTACATCATCTTCACCATGAGCGTCATCGGTGGCAACATCCTGCACTCCATCGTCTCACCAGCGTCACCAGCTGTGGGTGCGTCAGGTGAGCGAGCGAACATTTTTGGAAGACAGCATACTCGCGATGGGAGTTTACGGGTGATTTAGTGATTCGCCGTTTTTTTGTTAAGGTTTCTTGCACATACATACATGACTCTGATCGTCCTTTTTTGAGTTTTTTTCGCTTCAATGGACTTCAAAAGACAAAAATCCACTATTGATCTAATCCACCCAATTCGTTTGGCGCACTCCCTCCCCCCGTGCTCCACTACGGCGCAGGGGGTCTCTTTGGATTACTGGGATTCTGCCTCCTGTTGGCCAAAAAGTATCGATTTAACGCTTTGAGCGAATCGCTCATGCGAACAGCGGGCATCAACCTGATTTACGGCTATCTTGCGAGCGGGATCAGTAATGGCGCCCACATAGGTGGCCTTATTAGTGGCGGTTTGTGCGGCGTGTTCTTCCTCGCCTTCAAATAATTTAGATAAAAAACAAAATTCAAATTTCCTATTATTCTTATTTCATTCTTATTCTATTGGCTAGGGCCCAAACGGCAATTTATCTCCGGGTGTATAACTCTTCGACACAGAAGCCGTCTTCCCATCTCCGTTGCCCTCGATTGTGCACGTTCGGATCACCCCGCCCGAACTTCCATCCCTCGCCATGGCATGAGCCACGCACTTTTTGCAAAACGCCTCAATCTGGTCGCGGTTCATGTCGTTACTGTACATGGCGTCCATCAACCCGTAGATGTACGTACTCCCGGAGCCCCCAATCGCGTACTCCATTTTGATTAGTGTTCCTCCCAGGGGAATGTTGTAAACAGAGCCGCCATCCACAGGATCCCACCCTCCGACAATCACCCCTGCCATGAGTTGGTCCTTGTAGTCGTAGCAGAGCTTGCGCATGAGGTGAGCAGCAGTCGCGACCAGGGGAGCTGAGCCCTTCTCAATTGCGTGCTGCGAGAGTTGGTTCCGGACAATGTCGGTGATGGCCTGGGTGTCGGCGGCCGACCCGCTGCGGCAGCAAAAAATGTTGTCGTGAAGCTGGGCAATCTTGTCACTCACACGGTTGCCAACGTACGTGCCGGAGGACGTTCGGGAGTCGGCAGCAAGGACCACACCACCAGGGTAGGCCACAGCCATGATGGTCGTTCCGGTTGAGACCTCCCCAGGCTTCAAGCCGTCAGTCTCAGGGCTCGCTTCCACGATTGTGCCGTCCATGAAAAAGCTCTGGAATGGAATTAGGGAGGCGTGCATAGTTTGGGGTTTGGGATGAGCAAATGAGGATGTGACATGTGAGTGAATTGTAATTGTAATTTATTTAGCGAGGCGGACGAGTGGGAGTAAGGGGGGCTGGTGGGTGACAATATAAGGAAGGTGGTGAGTGGTGAGTGGGGAAGCAACGATTATGACGCACCATGACTATATTGGAGGGGTAGGAATGCCTAATACTTGCCAAGAAATTATAGCTCTTCACGCAATCAACACGCCATGGTTTCAATATCAAACCACTTGATTTTGGTCACAGCCCACCTACTTTTGCTATTCACAGCAGTTGCCCCTGCTCTGTCTTTGCACGCCCCCCCAAACCCAAACGTTAAGTGGGATGAACTTGGATTCAGCTTGAACAACATGTCCACGAGCTTCATGTGGCACGACGAAATTCTGAGCAATTCTGCTCACGCGACATTCGATGGCAGCGGCGGTGGAACTGGAAGCCTCTCGTCGGGGTGGAGCAACGACCCTCTTGGTCGGTTGGTTCCTCTGAGGGAGCTTTCATTGCATCCTGCCAGTACGATTTTAAATTACGGGCAGGGCATTTTTGAGGGGATTAAGGCCTTCCGCCGTGAAAACGGGGAAATTTGCGTTTTCCGGTGCAACAAAAACGCGCAGAGGTTTAGAGTTGGCGCTAGTCGATTGATGATCCCGCCGGTCCCAGAGCCAGTGTTCATCGATGCGGTCGAAGCCGTTGTGGCGGCCAATGCAGAATTCGTTCCACCGTTTGGGGCGGGGGCGCTATACCTTCGGCCGATCTTGTTCGGCTCGGGAAAGCAGCTGGGTGTCTCGCCTTCGCCGAGGTCAACATTTTGTATTTATTGCAGTCCTGTAGGCAACTATTTCAAGGGGGGGGTCGGTTCAATTCTTCCTATTCGGCTGCTGGCGCAAAACAAGTATCAGCGCGCGGCCAACAAGGGGATTGGATTTGTGAAAGGTGAGCGAGCGAAGCGAAGCGAGCTAGCCTTGTGGGAAGAGAAGGAGAAGACGTTTTCATGCTAACCCACTCTGTCGCTCGGCGCACAGCGGTGGGTAACTATGCCCCAGTCTTCAAGTGCCAGGACGAGGTTCGGAAAGCCGGTTTCACCGAGGCACTATTTTTGGACAGTAGCGAGGAGCATATAGAGGAAGCGGGCGCTGCCAACTTCTTCGTCTATTCAAAAAAAGATAACAAGCTGGTGACCCCCGAATTAGACGGGAACATCCTTGCGGGAGTCACGAGAGCGAGCGTCATTGAGATTGCCAAGAATATGGGCATCACCGTCGAAGAGCGAAAGCTGAAGCTTGCAGAGCTAGCTAGTTTCGATGAGGCGTTTTGCTGCGGCACGGGGGCGTCGATAACTCCGGTGGGGGGCGTGGAAGTGGAAAAGGGCGGTGAGGTTTACTTGTTCGGTGACGAAGGGAAGGCAGCGGGGGAAATCACGAAGCAACTGTACAAGAAGCTGCACGACATACAGTGGGGAATCGACAAAAGCCAAGAATACAAGGGGTGGACCAGGGTTGTTAGCTCAACAAAAACGGCAATTTTTAAATGATTTTTGAAGAAAAATGGATTATGTATTTAATTTTTGAGGTATTCGCGAACACTTTCTCCGACGCTCGACCGCCGCCGTCTAGGCCTGTTCGCTCCCCCTAGCTCTTCTAGCTGGTCAACTGGGATAAATTCGTCAGGTATATTGGCTATCAGCCCCTTTGTGAACCACTCCGCCCCCTGAAACTCTGCCCAATGCTCGCGGACGAATTGTTTCACCTCCTCCTTGATGGGTTGAATGAATGAAATGTGGTTGTCGAAGGCTGTCAGCATCTTTACCTCAGGATCTTCCGACTCCTGGAAGCAGTTGATTGTAAATTGTTTGCCCGTGACGGGGCTCCAAAATATATGCCTGTACTTTTTGTTCGTAATCAGAAGGAACGCTATCAAGCAAATGACCCACAAACTCGCCAAGCCGATGAACACTATTAGCAGCTCCGCAGTGGCCATCCTATTCTCGATTGTGGGGCTCTTGTCGTAGAAAAAGAGCGCGACGAACGGGTAGAGTTGACTGATGATCGTCAAGAAGGAAAACGGCACCCCGCCGGTGAGCTTGGGCCCGCGGAAGTGCAACAGCCCTGTGAAGTCTACCAGAACTTTAGATACGGTATGCAAGCCGAGGGCACAAATATACTTAAGTGCGCCCTCCAACCCAACCAGCCAAAGTATGTAGTCTCTCCTCACCACTTTGTAAAGATTGTAAAAAATCATCTCGCCAATAATCAAACCGAGCGTGAGCCTTGGGCTCACAACCAGCATCAGCGCCGTGCCAATTGTCCTGGACAAATTGTGGAGGCTGGCGAGCATGATCATCAGCAAAAAAGTGAGTGCGCGTTCAATGCTTGAGTCTTTCACAAACCCGTAAAATTGAGGGATTTCCTTCCTGTTTGTTACGCTCACGTCCATGTCGTAAGAAATTAATGCTGAGGCAAACCCTGTAGTCAGAGTCGAGATCAGTATTGACAGCAAGAAGACGGGTAACTTATCCGGCGAGTTGATGTACATGTAGACTTGCAACAGACTCCCCGGAATGCTTTCTGCCGCCAATTCGCATCCTTTGCTCAAAGCCATCTCAACGAGTGGATTTACCGTAGCATCCTCATCCACGTACCCCGTAGCTACTCGGTAAGCGTCTACACCAGGCTTGACAAACGTCAGAACGAACATTACCTCTCTAAACATGATCCACCTTGACTTTTTGCGATTTTGGCCAATCACCACAATCATCTGAAAAGCGGTGGAGGTCAGTATCATTGCCAAGAGCGCGGTGGCACCGGAGTTGTTTCCTTCGGCATAGTAGCTTGTTATCACCCACAAGTCGCTGAGCATATCCATGATTGATAGAAGAGCGCCCAATGCCACGCGTTTGGCGAGCCCCATGTTGGACGAGACGAGAAGCTGCTTTGCCACTGACACCATTATTGAGCCGAATACGGGAGAGTGATCGAATAGAGGCTGGAGAATTGTGTTGGCCAGGCGCCACGCATCCACCGCTACAGCAAATTCCTTGTTGGCTAGGAGGTGCCTTCGGAAGGATTTACCCAGACGAGCAGCTTCTTCTTCGGTGAGATTTTTAAGCCTGCTCGCTTCGCTCCCTGGAGACACTGTTGCTCGGAAAATTCTATGTCTTGCTACTGCATTGGTGAGAACGTTCGCGAGTAGGATCTTGACGTTGGGGCAAATTGCGAGGATGGGGGCGAGGAAGGCAGCATTCTCTGCGAAAATTCTTTTGACGTGGAATTCGTTACTTTTGTGGTTGCTGCTTCGGAACTCTACCAGCCCCTCTGCCACTTTCTTCCAGCTCGCTGTATTTATTGATTTTTGGTTGTTAATTTGATTGCTGGTCAGGTCTAAGCTGGTGTTGTTGGTGTCGGTGTGGTCGTTCAATTCCCTGTTGAGGATCTCAGCATGAAGAGACTTTCGGTGTAGCTTCAGCTCCGCAATCTGAGCCGATGCCCGCTCGTCCGCGCGCTCTTCTGCGAGCTGCACTTCCTTCCTATGACTCGCGTCTCGTTCCGCTTGCCCAGCGATATGAGCCAGAAGAAGCTCATTTAGGTTTGTGAGTTGTTTCTCGCTCTTCACTGTCTGGGCCAGAAGAAGTTCATTTAGAGAATAATTTTGATCCCTTAGGTGTGCCAACTCCTCGAATATCCGGCTTGTGTCGGACATCGATGTTCTATAATACAATATGTGGTAAACACGTAAATCTGTTGTCAAAATTAAAATTTTATTTTTAAACTATTTGAAGATATCCATTCGCGATGCGTGTGCGCGTAACCTTCCGAGGCCAACCTATCTTAATTGTTCCCCCATCGTCTGTTCAAACAATCTCAGACTTCCGGCAGTGCATTACTGATGACTTTCAACTTCTGTTCCCCCACCTCCCACCAGAACCCTGCGGGCACATCAAGTTGAAGCAATCGGGCTTCATCCTGCCCCTAAACGGGCTTGTAAAAGAACTAATATCACCCGATGACGAAATTGACGCCACTGTCGCCTCAAGTTCCTCAACCTCCCACGATTCTTCCTCGACACTTGGCATGGCAACAGGAACTGAGAACTGGACGACCGAGAGGCTAATCTCCCACAACCTTCTGTGGCAGCAGAACATTGCGTCCCACCTTTCCTCCTCCTCATCCTCCTCCTCCTCTTGCTCACTGATCGTCAAATCCTTGATCCCAACCGTCCAAGTTTCCACCGACAAAAAAATCTTATCCTCCATCCCGAAATTCTTCTCGAACCCCAACACCATCAGTCAGCTCGGTGTTGACGGCTGTATTGAAGTTGTTTGCTCCCTCTTCAAATATCAAAAGAACCAGCAGCACGCTGACCTCGTCACGGCTGAGATCCTCGCTTCCTTGGCGAAAATCTGCCGGATTGCTGTCCACGCCAATTCAGTTCGATCCTTTGATCTCGTCATGGAGCTAATCACAGATACAATTGCGAGTCACCCAGCCGAGTGCATAGAACTTTTGAACGTTGTGACCACAGTCAGTGAGGAAGTTTCCCCTTCCACCACTTCCACATTTACCTGCGTTCCCGTCGAATGCATCGTGCCTCTCATGAATCACTCTTCCAACCCATCAGTGCGCCTCCTCTCAATAAGGTCCCTCCTCCGCACAGCCGAGGAATCCTTCGGACTTTTGAGCCATACCAATACTAGATCAAGGGGTGGGGGGCAAACTGCAAACTCCTCCGTTTTCTCCGAAACGCGAAAAATAAATTTTCTGAACATTCTTACCAAGTCCTCCTTGCTGAGCATAATGTCAACTCACGCTCTGGGCGTGATCACCGCGCGGCTCGAGCGGAACAAGGCGCAAAATATAGACCAGAAGAATTTGCTGGGGAGGAAGAAGTTCAGACGGCTGGTGAGGGGGGTGGAGGAGGATGATGATCAAGCCATTGACATTGATCCTTATTTCTCTGATCTCAGCGATGAGAGGTGAGCGAGCGGAGCGGGGGGGCGAGCGGAACGGGGGGGCGAGCGGAGCGGGGAGGCGAGCGAAGCGAAGAAAGCTAGTCACAACTTGTGCGCCGAGCGAGGCGAAAAAAACTCAAAAAAGGGCGAATCACTGGATCGACCGTAACTCCAACGTATGGAAGTTTTAGGCGCTCAGGTTTGAACACGACGGCGAGTTCGGCCTAGCGCATCTTTTTGTGCGAGAAGGTTGTTCAGGGACGGTCCATATCAGGGTCATCTGCACGCCAATGTGAGAACTAAAAAAAACTAAAAAAAGGCGAATCGCTGAATCGGCCGTAACTCCAACGCATAACGTCATTGAACATTTCAAAATTGGACACGGTGGCTAGTTCGGCCAGGCGCATCTTTTTGCGCAAAGAGATGGTCAGGGACGGTCCAGATCAGCTCCGCCGACAGGAAGAGTGCGAAGCGACTAACCCACTCTCGCTCTTGCTCGGCGCAGTTCCAGCGACTCCAACTCCGACTCCGACTCCGACTCCTCTAACGACAGCGATGAAGAGGCGGAGCGCGAAAAGCAGATTGTCCTCCAATGGCATTCTGAAATCTCCCCCTCGATCCTCTCCTCCGACAAGTTCCTCCTCACCTACTGCTTGCTAATCTGCGTCCTCTGCTCCGAGGAGGGCGGCGGCGGCCTGGGCCGAAAGCTCACGAAGCAAACGTCGACGGCGACGAAGACACTTCTCGCCATGGCGACGCTGCCGAAAGTGTTTGGGGAGAGTGAGGTTGATCAGAAAATAATTGGGAGGAGGAGGCAGCGACAACTGAAGTTGAGGGGAGGCGAGACGAGTGTGAGGGATGCGGTGAGTTTCTTGCGCGAGCGCCATCAGCCGAGCGGTTGCGGAAATTCTAAGTAATTCCAAACTAATACTTCAAAAATATATCCCGTTTCCGCTCGCTCCTAACCCACTCCTAATCCACTCCTCGCTTCGCTCGGCGGCGCAGGATGACGACGACGACGAGCAGGTCGAAACCCGGCTTGCAATAATAGCCTCCATACGCTCCTCCTCCTCCAGCGCAATCAGCGAGCTCGCCAGAAACAGCAGGTCCCGAACGATCTACCAGGACAAGAACTTCACCTTGAACAATTGTCTGAAGATGATCACTGGGGGATACAATCTGGCGGTTTGCATCGGGGCGAACCGGCTCGGGTATATGATGAAGAGGATACTGGTGAATGGGGGGGGGGGGGAGTTTGAGGAGGATAGCGAAGGGGAGAATGATAATGATAATGATAATGATAATGATAGCGATGGTGAAAAGGAGGAAGAATGCGAACGAAAAAATTCGAGGCCAAAGTTGAGCAAGGGGAAACTAACCATAATAACCAAATCCCTCCTGAAAGGTGAGCAAGCGAAGCGAGCGAGCCTTGAGGAAGACGAGCATACTCGCGATGAATCCCGCGAAATTGCTACACACGGCACATTCGCTTACTGAACTATTTTTGCTATTTTTGCTATTTTTGCTCACACGTGTTTCGTTGAAACTGCGCACAATCTCGCTTCGGCTCGGCGCAGCCTCCCTAACCTGCGGCTGCAACGCGCGGCTCTGCGCCCTCGAAGTTCTAGCCAACAGCATATCCATTTCGCAAAGAGGGAAACAGATGCTGATGAAGCTGGGGGGGAGCAGCCTGCTGGTGGAAATTCTCCTCGTTGCTACGGAGGGGAGCGCGGGGGAGGAAAAGGTGAGCGAGCGAGCCTTTTGGAAGACGAGCGTACTCGCGATGAATCAGCACCCGCGAAATGGCTACAGACATAATATAATGGCTACATCCACTTCTAAGCTAACAATATTCCCCCCAATTCGTCTGGCTCGCGCAGCTGCTGCACCAAGAGAAGCTGCTTAGAATAGCAAGGAAGTCGGAAGGAATTGACGAAAATGTCAAAGTCAAGGGGATGGCCATCTTGGGCAGCTGGAGCGGGGGGGGGAACGACTGCATCGAGACGGATGAGGGAGACGAGAACAACCTGTATTTGAGCTTGGCGAGTGATAAAATACTGACAAGGATAATTAGAAGCTGCTGTCGGATACTGGCCAATTTGGCGGCGACGAGCCCGCAGGTTAGTGAAGCGAAGCGAGCGAGCCTTGAGGAAGATGATGAGAGTACGAGCTTATTACATTCGTTTTGCTCACTCGCTTCATTTTTCTCGGCTCAGTTCGTCGATAATGTGCGGAGCGATTTGAGGAGGGCAAATATATTCGTGGAAGATTTGGGCGACGAGATGGCGAGGGAGTACTTGAAATTGATTTTTGATGATTGAACGCTTTTTGGAATTTTATTGGTAGAAAATTTCGTCGATAGGGGGAATTCCGCAAGAATCCTGAAGGTAACCTGTGGTCATGAGCCCCCCCCAAGCTTTGGAAAGTTGAGGACCTCCACGGTTTTGGCACTGCTTGTACTTTTTCACGTAGTTCTTGTAAACCTTCTCGCTGCGAGGGTAGGAGGAAGTAATCGGAACGAGCTCGCTCTGCGCCGAGCGATAGGAATTGGGTGGGTTGGCTCGAGTCTTCATCAAGGCTCGCTCGCTTCGCTTCGCTCGCTCACCTTTCCAATTTCTTTGTTTAGAACGGCGAACAGTTTGTTGATCGCAATTCGACCCTCGTCCCAAGCCTTCAAGAGATCCTTTTCCGCACCCTTGGGTTGCTCGATTGGAAGATCTCGGGCGGAACCCTTGGTAATTTTAATTATTTTGGAAGAGGCAATTTCAAAGTTGGTCTTGGCATCGTTCAACGCATCGTTGGTCTCAGGATCAAACGCTGTCCCGAGGATTCGCATCGGATTGATGAAGTCACGCTCGATCTTGGAGGGCTGCCCACCCGAGCGGCCTTGCCGAGAGTTGAAGAGCTGGGCAACAGATTCCCACTCGTTGACGTCTTTGACAAGAGGAAGGAGGTCGAATATGTAATAGTCGGCAGAGAGCTGCAACACATATTTGTACTGGTCGTAGTTCTGGGTACCCTCTGAAGCGTAAACATTTTGAGTTGGAGAGAATATTATTATTGCGGTGATGGGAGGGATTAGGAGAGTGGGTATTATTGATCTCCGTGAGAAACAACATGCTTGAGGGGTTTTGGTGGTGAACGAAAGTGATTCAGATGATTGTGTCATCGTAATGGCAAGGATGAGGAGGTGTGCTCCGAAGACCATGTTAAGAAAGGTAAGAAAGTCTTTTGTGAGGAGAACAACCCGCTGGAGAGGTTGTGGAGTGCTAGTCTCTGTGGGTCGAAGTGTCGAAAAATAATGTTTTTATTTTTGGAAAATTTTAGAATGAGCTACCAATCTGTTTCAACAGTGCCCTCTGGCGATGTCAACACCGTTACTCCTACACACGCCAAAAAACTTACAAAATTTGCATTGGTTGGGATAGGATTGTTCTTTGCAGCCGGGTTGATCTCCTCCTCCTCCTCCTCCTCCTCCCCCCCCTCCTCCCCCTCGCCCAATTTAGAAAGCCAAGCTCCTGTCAACATTTGTTCAAACCCGTCCTACAGCAAAACGACCCTTAAACTCTCCCACTCCCAATCTTTGGAGGCTCTCTTTTTGGAAGACAAGGGCGAAAAGAAGTTTGAAGCTTCGGATGTCACTCTTGTTGACGACAAGTTCTACGCGATAGCAGACAATTCTTGGAGTCTTTACGAAATTGACCAGCAACTGCCCACGAACTCCGACAAGAACATCCAGCTCGGACCTCCCAGGCTTCATGGCAAGGAAGACAGTGGCTTTGAAGGTCTGGTAGAGACTTCCGACCCCGATGTTTTCTACATCATGCGCGAGAGCGTGCTATCCAACAATGGCGAATACCACGCGGTGCTTCTGCAGGTGCGAATCAATGACGATCGTACCGACTACAATGTCGAACGAACGTGCGAAAGCGAGGTTACCTTCGATGGAGACAGCAAGGGATTCGAGGGCGCAGCAGGCTTGAAGGGCAACGATGGTCAGCTGTATATCCTTGGGCTGTGCGAGGGTAATCATTGCAAGGAAGGAGACGCGGGGAAAGACAAGGGCAACGGGAAAGTGGTGATTATGCAGATAAATGAGGAAGTCAGCGATGAGCAAAAATCGCTCGGCTTTCAGTGTGTGCTGCGGACCAGGCGAACAATGAGTGTACCCGAGTCCGCCTTCTTCCAAGACTATTCGGCGCTGTCAATTAACGAAAATGGGGATGTTGCAATCACATCCCAGGAGGAAAGTCAGCTGTGGATTGGAAAACTTAAATTGGACGACGATTTGTTGTTCGACGTAGAAAATTCAGAGTTCGTCGAGAACAGGGGTACTGTGCTGGATTTTCCCCGCGACACAAATTGCGAAATAATATTTTGCAACATTGAAGGTATTCATTGGATCAATGACGAGCTTTTGGTTGCTGTGAGCGATAAAATGAAGAGTGGGGGGAAACAGGATTTTCGGTGCTTGGAGTATGACCAATCAATACACGTATTCATAAGGCCGTAAATCCTTCTAAGTTTCTACTTAAAAAACGCATCTAATTCAGATTTTTCTATATAACGCCAAGTTCCAGACTTCAAGTCATCCAACCGAATCTCGCCAACCCTCACCCTCTTCAATGCTACTGTTTTCAAATTCATGATCTCCTCCACCATCCTCCTGATCTGCCGCTTCCTACCCTCCTCTAGGACAATCCTCAGCATTCCTTGCGCTGCCCACTCTATCAGCGGAATTTTCTTCAGCGGCCGAGGATCGTTCTTCAAAAACAAATCGTAGCCATCAGACTGGTCGAAAAGCGATTTCAAATCGATTTCGCTGTTGTCACCAGTGTTGTTCACTTTCACAAGATATTCCTTTTCCACTCTGCTGTTCTCGTCGATAATTGCTTTCGCCAATGTGCCGTCTCTAGACAAAATTAGCAGCCCTGTCGAGTCAACATCAAGCCTGCCAATCGTCGCGAAAGACTTGGCATTTTGCTGGTGGCGCGGGTTCAAAAAGGAAAACGCGCTGGGACTGGAGCTGGAGCTGCGGGTGTGGAAGTTGGCCGCTTCGAGGAGCTGGATGGAAGGGGAATACCTGTAGGTGTGCTTATCGGTTTTGGGGTCGAAGACTTTTTCGGGCTGGGAAGAAACGAAGCCTATTGGCTTGTGAAGGATCACCGTCTGCTCAGTGGGAGAAAGAATGGAAGAAGTCGATCGTTCGATTGTTATGTCGTCGAGGGAGAAGCTGGCAGGAACCATCAAACCTACCTCCGCCTTGATGAACGAATTGGAACTGGCAGAAGGCGAAGTCGAAGATGAAGACGGCGGTCTGTGAAACACGCTGCCTGACTTTATTAGCTGATCAGCCTCTCTTCGGGAAGCCAGCTTTAGTTGGCTCATGAGCTTGTTGAGTCGGATCATGCTGAGAATGGGAGGGGAGAAGTCTTTAAGTGAAAGTGAAGAAATTTTCTAAAAAATTATTCAAAGACCTAACAACATACACACACTCTTGTGTGTATAATCATCTTTCTCTCATTCCCCCGCTCCACAACTTTTCCACCAACAAACAAAAAACAATTCAAAACACTCACGCTCGTCTATATGCATCCACCACTCAACAAACCACATCCTCTCTGCGAGCAGGTGGTTAAAAACATCAAGCTTTGCCATGCAGAGAATCCGTACGCCAAATTCTGGGGGGCCTGCAATGACACAAAGGCGGCTATGGACGCATGTTTCCGTAAGGAGAAGGAAATGCGCCGAGACGAAGCCGGCAGAGCCTTCAGCGAACCGGGAGGCCCTGACGTTGCTTGGATGAAAGAAATAGAAGGTAATTCGAGATTACGGGCATTGGTAGATAAAATTGAGTTGAGAGAAAAATGAAATCAGTCAAAATCAATAGGTGGTTTGTTGTTTTAGTTTGCTTTGCTCTAACTTATAAGAACCCCAGCACTACGCTAGTTGGCCCATCCCCAGCTCCAGATCTCTGTATGCACATATTCAGGAGGGCCATGCCCTTGTGGAGGGTTCGGAGCTCGGCCTGTGAGGTGGGTGGCCTTGTCGGCGCCTTGCACGTCTTCTTGTGTTTCTTCCACGCCGACTTCTGGCACTCGGCGGAGCAGTAGAACGTGTTCCTGCACCGTGCACAAGGTTTCGCGCCGAGGGAGCTGCAGACGTCGCATTTCCTAGTCGGCTTCTTCAGCACGTCCTCCACCTCGACCAGCTCAGCCTTGTCGTACTTCATGTGCTTGATGAACGTGCAAGCGGTGTTGTAAGTGCCGTAGATCTCCTCGTCGACGAACTGTTTGGGGAGGTGTTGTCGGAGGAGGGTGGGGAAGGGGGTGGAGGAGATGTGGGTGGGGGTGAGGCGGAGGACCTTTACGATCTCTTTGCACGCATTTCTGTTTTGAGCAAAATCTGGGAGCGTGGCTCCCTGGGGCCAGTCGCTGCCGGTGGCCTTAAGGGAAAGTGGGTTCCGATGGATCATTCGAAGAGCAAGAAACACGAGGGATTCGCTGTATAATTGGCTGCAGCAAGCAATTGTTTGAAGAAGATTATAATTCTCGTATTTGAGCACTTCACGCACCAACTCGTCATCGTGCTCGTTGATGAACTTGTGACAGTCTGCATACGATCGTGATTCGATCCACCCAGCCATCTCACCCCTCCAATAAGCCACTGGTGCGTACAAGCGGCGCATCTCCTTCGCACCCAACGAACGAGCTTCCTCGGGAGTGAGGGAGAGCAAGCCAATGATCTCAGCACAGGCTTCACTCCTACGGGCAATGTC
>Ga0302116_1001555_pt1 | contig 13878 bp, 6 predicted proteins | sample AG5_SCM_MG_FD_203124 | JGI IMG/M metagenome (GOLD analysis project Ga0302116, IMG submission 203124) | Marine microbial communities from Western Arctic Ocean, Canada - AG5_SCM | ecosystem: Environmental > Aquatic > Marine > Oceanic | place: Canada: Western Arctic Ocean | collected 2017-10-01 | reverse complement strand
GCGGTGAGGATGTCGGTGGCGACGGAGGCGGGCGCGGCGGGGACGGGGTCGACGGAGATGTACGGGGAATCCGCGTCGAGGCTGTCGTTGTTGGCCGCCGCGCCGCCGTCGGTGTTCGAGCGCGCGGAGAGCTTCTCCTTGGCGGATCCGAGGGTCTTGCCCGCGGTGGCGTCCGCGGCGGGTGCCTCTCCGCGCTTCTCCCGCGCGTGCTCGAGCCGCTGCAGCGCGAGCTTGGCGGTCTCCCGCACCACCTGCGTCCCATCTTCGCACGCCTCCCTCAGGGCGTCGAGGCACTCCTCCGTGGCGATGGCGCCCAAAGCCTCGGCGCACTCGTGCCTAACCATCTCGTCGTCGCCCGTGTCCCGCAGCACCCGCTTGAGGGTCTCCACCGCCCCCGGCGCCTGCATCTGCCCCAGCGCGAAGGCAACCTCGTGGCGGAACAGCGCGGAGGGATCTTCGAGGCTGCCCAGCAGCGCGGCGATGGCGTCGTCGCCGCCGATGCTGCGGAGGGTGAAGAGCGCGCGGAACCGTCGCGGCATGGGCAGCGACTGGTCCACGAGCTCGGCTCGATGCGTCTCGACGCTCATGGTGTCACCCGCGCGTCTCGAAGTGACACGTCGCAAACCGCCGCCACTTTTTTGGCTTCGTTGGAACTTCCTCTGTCTATCGGAGGATGTTCCGACGTTCCGACGCGCACTGCTAGGGGCGCCATGGCCGACGCGGCGGGCGGCGAGGGCCGCGCCGCGCACGGCATGGATCCCAAGGACTTCCATCACACCGGATTGAGGCTGGAGTGGGGCCACGAGCACAGTCCAGACGCCTTCGAGGTGTTCTCCCTGGCGGTCTCCCACGACGGCACCGCCGTCGCCGCGGGTGGTGCGTGCCCAACCGATCCGGGCGTCGCGGTGGTGAAGCTGTGGCTCCTCGGGGACGACGATGTGGACTCGGGTGAGATGACGGGGGTGGCGCGGGCGAGGTCGGGAGCCAACGCGTCTACCCGCGCCGACATCGCCGCGTCGAACACCGCGCGTTGCGCGCACGTCCTCCGCGCGGATGGGGGCGTCGCGGCGTTGTCCGTGTGCATCGCCGGGGACGTCTGCGTGGCGGGCACGGCGGACGGGAGCGTGTGGGCGTGGAACGTCCGCGACGGGACCTTACGATGGGGCGGTGTGGACCACGAGCCCCACCCCGCGCTCGCCAAGCTCCCGAGGCGAAGGCGACGCGATCGGAACCCCTTCGCGGCCTTCATAGGACGTAACGACCCGGGTGGGTACGAGGCGAAGCAGGTGCGTTTCCTCGTGGCGCCACCTACGCCGTCGGAACCATTCTTCGTGCGTGAGCTTCCCCACCAGCGACAACTGGTCGTCGGGAGCGTCGGCGGGCACGCGGTGTTCCCGGTGTGGGACGCGGGTACCGGGTTGTGCCCCGACAAGGGTATAGGCCCGTGCGGGTGGGCGAGAGACGCAGACTGGAGAAAAGACGACTCGCTCTGTCACGTCGCTCATAGCCGCGACGGCGCTTTACTCTACACCACCACCGTGGACGCCAAGGAGGTACGCGCGTGGTCCGTGTACGGTTCCTTCGGGGGTGACGCGGCGACGTGCGCGTGGAGATCGGACCGGCTCGCCGTGCGCGGGCTACGACTCGCGGGTCTGGTCGCGCTGCCGAGGACGGGGGGTGCCGGCGGCGAGCTCGTCGCCACGTGCTGCGCGCCCATGGTGGACGGGACGTGCTACGCCGAGCCGGACGCGCCGCTCAAGATCGTCCTCATCGACGCCGAGGACGGAACCGAGGTTCGTAGGTTCCTCCTCGAGGGGGTGTCCGCGTGCAACAGGTTCATCGACTGCGGGTCCCTCGCGGGCGGCGGCGGCGGCACGCTCCTGTTCCTCGCGCACAGGGATGGATCCATCTGGGTGCACAACTCGCGTAGCGGCGCGCAGGTCGCCGCGCTCCACTCGCACTCCACGTGGGCCGGGAGCAGCGGCCACCACCGTCTGCTACCCGCGTGCGTGGCGACTGGACACGACGGGGAGTTTTTGTGGTCGGCGACGACGGACGGCATGTGCGTGCACCGGTACCAGGTGGGTGCGCCGCGGACGTGGACGCGGAAATCGCACGCGAGGTTCCCGGCCGCGTTCAAGCGGCTGGTCAGGGAGCTGGTGACGAGCGTGCACGTGAGGAACGCGCGGGGTGGTGTAGTGGAGGGAACCGTTAGCGGCGGCTCGAGGCTAGCGGCCGGGCCGGGACTCAGGGGTGAGCAGGTGGAGGACTCGGGGGGAAAGACGCGGCTTTGGGGCGAGGGCTTTGCCGAGGTTTGCGCGATCGAGCCGGCCATCATGGAGCTCGTGGTGGCCAGGATCGCGAGGCTGACGTACGGCAGCCGCGTGGAGACGTGAGCGTTTTCAGTGAAACGTTTCGTTCGTAGTTTTACATATCGAAGTAATATGCGTGGGGCTGGTGCTAGCTAATAGCCCCCGCTAATGAAATCCAAAAAATCAAACGACGTCGCCCGAGTCGAGAAACTTGCGCAGGCGCGTCACGTTGTGCGCCTGCTTGGGAGCCACCAGGTTCACCACCCACGCCGGGAGCGCCCCCTTGGGGTCCGCCTGCACCACAAACGCAATCTGCGACCCCTCCATCTCACCATCCTGCGACCACCGCGGGGTTATGTAGTACCCGCTGGTGAGCACCGACCCCCGCACGTGACCCTTCGGGCTCGGCACGTCGCTAACCTCCTCGTCATCCACCGACTTGCCCGCGATCAAAACACTCCCGGTGGGCAGACGCAGCGCCACCTGGTCCCAGATGAAGTCCCGGTCCGGCACGATGGCGGGCAAACGGAAGGTTCCGTGCAGCAGCGCGTGACCGGGTAGGTCCTTGAACTGACCCTCACGAAACGACGCGGATTGACCCGCCAGCGCCTCCGTCATCGCGTCATCCTGCGACGACGGCAGCGACGCGATTGTCGACGCCGCGCCGGGGTTTTGAGACCCCGTCGCGCGCATCTTACTCTTTCTCACGAAGGACTCCAGCTTGATCCCCAACGGTGAGCGCCTGCATTTGTCCAGGAGCCCGATGGCTCCGTCGGCGACGTCGCTGAGGTCCGTCGGGCCGCTCCGGTCCTTCCCGCCGATGGACAGCGCGGCGAAATTGCCGAGCTTGTGCATGCGCTGCCTCGAGCCCTGCGCCGCGAGCTCCAGACCTTGCCCCCCGATCTTGACCACCGCACCATCCTTGAACATCTCGTCGAGGATTTTGAAGTGCGTGTCGAAGTTCTTGGGCTCGGAGAAGAAGGTGAGGCATTCCTCGGGCGTCGCGGTGGTCCGAGTCACGCCCATGATTCGGTGGATGCGCTCGCCCGGGAGCTTGAAGATGTCGGTGCCGTCGGAGGCGCCGGAGTGGCTCCAGCCGCCGTCGCCGAGCATGGTAAAAAACTGGCGGACAGTGTCGCGCTCAGCGTCATCGACGCGCATCTGGGGAAGGGAAGAGAGGGGCGACGCGGTCGGGTCAATGAAATCCCGGGTATGAAATCAAGATGGCGGGAGAGGAGAACGCGGCGTGGGAGGGCGAACGGGGCGGGAAGGCGCGGGACACGCACCACGTTCGCGAGTTCCATCTCCGCGGAAGTGCGGATGTCCGCCTGTGCGAGGAGAGGGGTGGATCGTGGGCGGACGGTCAGCCGGGCGCGTCCCGGGGAACGGACACATTTTGGTTTTGGACTCGTGTCTCTTTCTTTTGGGAGGGCGAACGCGGCGGGGGAAGCTTCGTCGGCCGGGGGTGGGGTGCGGTGGGGACCCAACGGCGCTCGCGGATGGTTCGTCGGTGGTTGTACTCACGTGATCGATCCTCGTCATGACGTCCAAGACCTCTCGGCTCGACTCGCGGCTCTGGCGGCGTGCGCTCGGTCTGTAACTCGAAAGATCCCAGAAGTCGAGTCAGCGGCGGGATTGCAGCGACGCTTTTTGTGCCGCTTGGCGCTTCGTCATTGGACCCAAAGATCTCGTCGGGGCTGAGAGTCTGATGATCTTGAAGAATTGAAGAATTATTGTGAATCCTCATACGCGGTAATGCCAAATAGACCATTTCATGACCGGTTCATCAGTGGTTGTGCTAGATTTCGGAGATTGTCAACACCCGCGAGACATCGCCTCTCAGCACACTTCAACTCACGGGAGGGGCGCGGCCCGGGCTGCTGGGCAGGCCCGCGACCCCGACGGTATCGACGATGGAGGACGAGCCCACGAGCCCGCTCGCGGCTTTCCTCGGCAACAATTCCGCCTCGTGGTTTGGGGCCAGCCCCGCGGACGATCAGATGGGCACCTCCTCGCCCAGAGCCGTCGACCTGGCGCCGCTGGGGGTGCCGCTGTTCGAGGCGGACAAGGTGTTCGCGGTGCAGGCGGCGCGGGGCAGCGGGTCGAAGAAGTCATCGGGCGGCCGGTCGCGGTCGCAGGGTGCGTGCCAGCCCCGCGTGTGCGACCCGATGGACGGCCTAGCGCCCGGCAAGTTTCTCTCGGGAATCTTCGGTGGCGCGGGGGACGGAGACGAGGACGACGGGGAGGACGCTTCGTCGTCGCCGTCGCGCGAGGCTCCCGACGATCCGGACGCGCCGGAGCACACGAGGCGCGAGTTCGTGGCCGCGACGTGCTCGAGCGCGTTCGATACGCGCCCCGGGGACGCGCGACCCGCGCGGGTGTTCCACGCAGCCGCTCACTCATCCGAGGGATTCACCAAGCACCACCTTCTCCTCCGCGCCGAGGAGAGGACCCACACGGCGGGCGATGACGACGAATACCGTCCCCCCGTGCTCCGCGCGCTGCCCTGGTACGAAGGCGCCGGGGGACGGATCACGTCCATGGCGTTCAGCCCCGGCCCGGTGAACGATCGGCTCCTGTGCGGCACCGCGGATGGCGGCGTTTACGTGATTCCGTGCGACTCCGTGCTAGCCGGCGAGAGGGACGAAGGAAATGAGGAGATCGGTACGAAGAAAAAGAAGAAACGCGGATCCAAGGATGAACCCATGATCCAGGTGTTGAGCGCCGGGGGGTCCGCCGTGGTCGCGACGGCGTGGTGGCGGCGGGATCGGGAAGAAGACGCCGCCGTCGTCGTCACCGCCACCGGCGAGGTCAAGTTCTGGGTTCCAAACGAACGGGGCGGTGACGCGCCCTTACCTCGGGTCGTGGAGCTCGGCTTGGGCCGGGCGGAGTCCGCCGAGCTGGTGGACGCCGGGGACACAAAGTTCGTGCTCGTCGCCGGGTACGAACGCGAGGCGGAGTCGTCGCCGGGGGAACGGGTCTATTGGACGCTTCCACTGGACCCATCCGCCCCACTGGATGAGTCGCTTCGAGCCGCGTCGCCCGAACCCGTGCGCGGGGGCAGGTTCGGCATCGACACCGGCGGCGACGTCGAGGGCCTAGGGATCGACACACACGAACGGGGCGGGGGCGGACCTGGGGCGCGTTGGCGCGCGGCGGCGAGCGCGGCGGTGTCCCCGCCGGGTGAGCGAGCACCGATTCTCCAGGCGCATCCCGGCGCCGGCTCGGACGACGGATCGACGCCCTTGGTGTCGTGCCTGCGACGCCGAGCCGGGGGCGGTCGGCTCGGGCGTTTGGAGCTGTTCGACCCGCGTGGGGACGGGGTGGTACCGGTGGCGGTTCATGTCGTGCCGCGCGGGACGGTGTCCGTTCGCGTCACCAGGCGATTCGTGTTCGCACTCAACGGCGTGGTCGGCCGCCGCGCCCCGCTGACGGTCAACGCGCGGCGGAAGCTGGGCGGTGAACAACCCGGAGGCGTGACGACTACTGAGCACACCGGCGATACCCCCGACGTGGCGCTGCAGGAGATTGTGCTGTCGTCCAACGGCGGGGTCCCGAGGGCGCTCATGCCGCCCACGGGGCCGGGTCCCGACGCCAAGCCGGGGTCGACGCTCGAGGGATGCGCCGTTTGGATGTCGGGCGCGATACTGGAGTGCCGGCCCGCGCTACCGTCCGTCGGGGCGGTGTTCCGGGGGCTCATGGGCGCGTCGGCGGGACCCGGGGAGGCGGCGGCGTTCTCCCGCGCGTCTGAAAACGCGGGAGGTAAGGATGGCGCCAGGCGACTGCGCCGCGCCATCGAAGCGGCGGCGGCGCGGGGCTTGGGGTACTGGGTCACCGGCACGCCCGAGACGAACCCGGCGTTAAGCGAGACCGATGTGGACGGGGACGCCAAGGTGGCGGCGTTGAGCGCGGCGTTGGGTGTGGACCCGGCGCCGCTGTACCTGGACGCCGCGAGGGACGCGACACGAGCCGGGGAGGTTGGTAAGGCCAAGGCGCTTTTCGCCCGCGCCGAGGACCCGGGAGGACCCGCGCGTTTCATCGCGATGTGTCTCAGGGAATGGCGCGCGGCGGATGCGCTCGACCAGCTCACAGACGGTATGTCCGCGCTCGAGCTCGACGGCGCCGGCGCGGGTGCCGATAAGGACTGGCTCGCGCTGTGCTGCGGCGCGCACCTGCGGCTGTCGGCGTGGGCGGCGTCCACCGCGGCGGTGGCGCTCGGCGCGGCGGGTGAATTCGCCGAAAAGGTTGACCTTCCCCCGCTCCCCTCGGGTGCCATGCCCCCGCCCATCGCCGCCAAGGCTGCGGGGGACATAGCCGCGGCGTGTGCCGAGCAAGGGGTGACTCACGAGAGGGCAAACGACGTAGCCGCGGCGGCTGAGGCTGCCGGCGTCGCCGCGGGAGCCGCCGGTGCGGTGACGGACTTTCTCGACGCGTGCGTGCGCAGCGGAGGTGAGACGGAGCTCGAGCCGGCGCGTGCGACGATGCGCGTGATGCTCGCGGCGTCGCTCGCGGTCGACACGCTGCACCGCTCGGGTCATGCCGCGCTGACCTACGCCCCGCCACCGGTTCATGAAGCGGCTTCCGAGGATGAGGTGACGCCGGACGACGTCGCGGATGCCGACGCGGGTCCCGGCGCGCCGTGGTCCGGTCCCGCGGCGTCGCCCCACGCCGCCGCGATGGACGCGCTGGCACCCACGTCGAAAACCACGAAGCGGAATCTGGACCGCGAGCGATGGTCCGGGGCTAAGGGTGAGAGTTTCGAGGGTGAGCGTTTGGAGGGTGAGGGTCTGTCCGTGGGCTCGTGCCCGGCCGCCGCGGTTCTTCCGTTGATGACGCCGTCCGAGATGAAGGCGCTCGCGCGGTCCGCGTCCATCGGGGACAGCGCGCACAGCGCCGCGGAGGCCCGTCTGTGCACCCACCTCGCGCTCGCCGCGGTCCACAGGGAGACCCGGCGCGAGAAAGCCGGTCAAAGGTCGCTGGAGCGGGGGCTGGTTCGGGCGCTCGAAAGCGGCGCGGTGGACCCGGGGTGGGCGGGGGCGACGTGTTTGGGCTGGGATAACCCCCGCGCGGCGTCCATAGCGTACACGCACGCCGAGCGGTGGCTCGCGGCGACGGTTTGCAGGGTCAACGCGGTCCTCCAGGCCACGCCGGATTCGCACGACTTTGGGGACGATTTCATCCCGATGGACCCGGAGCGGAGGCGGCTCGTCGAGTCCGAACTCGCGGATCTCATTCGTGACACCGCGCCGAGGTGCGCTGGGGTTCGGGAACGCGGCACCGCGCTCGCCGCGGTCGCCAAGGCGTGGCAGAGCCTCGAGCTGCCTCAGGCTCGCCTGGAGAGCCTGCTGCTGGACGGAGCCGCGGCGGGGGGCGACGTCGGGGTGGAAGCCGCCGCCGCGCTGCTCCGCCGCAACCGGACTGTCATGTCGCAGGGCGCGATCGAGAACCACGATCCGGAGATGTGCAAGATCCCGCTCTCCGCCAAATTCGCCCTCGCGATCGCGTCGCTCCGCGTCAAGGCGTCCAAGAGAAGCGTCCAAGGGGAGGAGGACGCGGGGGACGCTCGCAAGGCTTGGCGCCGCATCCGCGCCGCTCTCGCCGCCGACGGCTCGGTCTCCTCTTCTATTCGCTACCCCGCGCCGGTCGTGGCGGCGGTGTTTGACGAGGACGTCGAGCCCAGGTCCCCGGGGCCGTATAACCTCCCGGTGCCGTCGCCGCCCGCGTCGCCCGCGTCGTTTCGGAGGGTGGCGCCCAGGCGGGACCCGCACGTCGACTCGTACGTGTTCTCGTGCGGCCACAGGTTCACGGGCGAGCGCATGGCCGCGACGACGACGGCGCTGCGGGGGCGGATGAAGGATGCCGGGATGCCGCTCGTCGGGGAGCTGCTCGCGGCGGACTACGCCCTGGACAGGTGCGCGGTGGCGTGCCCCGGGTGCGTAAGCCGGGCGGTTTCCACCCTCGCCGCGGCGAAAATCTGAGCGAAAATCTAAGCCGTCGTTCGTTCCGGAGTGCGTACTTGTAGTCTACATTAATTTGTCACGCGATCTTAGTCTACGGTGGTCATCTCATCGCACGTTCTCACGTCGCCATGCCCCCGCGGCGGTCCATCAGCCACTCGTGCGCGGTATCGATGTCCTCGTCGCCCAAAGCGGTGAGAGCCTCGACGGCTTCCAGACGCGAGAACCCCCGCATCACGAGCTGCGCCACCGCCATCGTGTGGCTCGACTTGCTCGGCCTCGCGGAGGTACCCCCCGGGAACGATCGAGGTCCCGCGTCATCCGGGTCGAAGTCTCCGCTGCGCAGGAGCGCGTCCACCGCCGACGACCCGCCCCCTCGCAGCGCAGCCGCCACCTGCGCCGCGGTGCCGGCCCGGCTCCGTCCGCTTCGCTCGCTGCCAGTCTCCGACGGTGCGTACCTCCTCGCGGGCGGTGCGCCTCCCGGGTTCCGCTGTTGCCCGAGGTGTCGTCCTTGCTGGTCCCAGTCGTCATCGGTTGGTGCGGTTCGTGCGCCGCCGCCCGCATCGGACGGCGAGAGGTCCGCGTCCGCCAGGTCAGCCGGAACGTCCCACCCCCGGACCTTCTGCGCGACTCGCTCCGAGGGGCGCATGCGGCCCGCCTCGCGCTCGAGCTCGGCGATGTCCCGAGTCGTCGGACCCCGAGGTCGACCCGGGGACCTCGGGCGGGCGAATTCGGGGTCCGCGCGACCCGCCCCGGCCACCCCCGGACCGACCTCGGGTCCTCCCGTCACGGACCCGCCCCGAACAGAGCTCGACGCCATCCGCGCCCTCAGCGCGTGGTCACCCCGTACGCTGGCCAGCTCCGAGACGTGCATCTCCCTGAGCCGCGCGATCTCCCGCCTGTGCGCGTCCTCCATTTTGGTACGCAGCGCAGCCTCGTTCCGGAGCTTCGTCGTGGCCTCCTCCGCGATGAGCGCCTGCCTTTCGAATTCGGCGTGGAACTTGGCGGCTTGCGACTGCAGCTCAAACTGCAGCACCCCCGCGGTGTCCTCCGCCGCGACCGCGAGCTCCCCGCTCCCGCCGACCTGGGTACCCTGCGACCGCTGTTGTATCCGTCTAGCCTCCCGCGCCTCCTCCTCCTCCCGCTCCGCCCTGCCCGCGGCGGCTCTCACCGCGTCCCTCTCCTTGCGAACCGACTCGAGGTCCCGCTGCAGCCGCTGGAGGTGGATCCGGAACTTCTCAGCCTGCGCCGTCTCACGAGGCGTGGGCCCGCGTGACTCCAGCTCCTCGCGTTGACGCGCAAGCGCCGCGCCGAGACGCTCGTTCTCCGCCCTGCACGCGCTCAGCTCCGCGTGCATGCCCTCCGCGGTTTTTCGATTCATGGCGGGTCCCGGCGCGGGTGAGTGTCGGACAAAGTCCTGCTCGCCGAACGCGCTCGTGTGAGTCGCGTCCGGCCCGCACCACGCGCGGAAACACTTCGCCATCGTCCGTATCCCCCGGCGCCTGCACGCGTCGATCGCCGCGGTGCGTCGGTACCGGGGGTCCTGGCACGCCAGTCTCCACCGCGCCATCGCCGCGGAGCACCGGGCTCGGGCGAGCTTATCGTGCGCGAACCACAGCTGGCACCTGGACGATATCAGGTCCAGCGCCTCCCGGGTGGACTCGGGCATGACACCAGCCTTGGCGGAGACGCTGAGCGCCCACATCGCGGCGGTGGGCGCGGTGGACGCGCCGCTGTGTCTGGCCAGCGTGACCTCCTCGGGCATCACTCCGGCATCCTTGGGCATGTGCGCGGGTCGCGTCGCGTCGCGTTCGTCGCCCGCGGGCCTGAACGCGGTGTCCGCGACGGAGTGACCGCCGGACGGCGTGGATCCACCGTCACCGCGTTCGAATGGCTCGTGGGGCGAAGGCTCGAACGACGCGTCGCGGGGCATCGTCGTCCCCCGTCGCCGCGATCGATCGTCCACGGCGTGATGCGTCGGTGTGGACCTGGCGGAGAACGTGGACGCCGCGTCGTGGAACACGTGTGTGCCCGCGACGCTCGCTCGCTCGCTCCTCAGGTCCTCGAGCTCGCGTCGCAAGGTGTCCATCTCGCGCCTGTCCGCGTCGCTCCTGGACGCGGCGGTCTGTGCCTTGCCAGCGGCGATTCCCTTCTGGTATCCCATGGACGCCGCCTGGAGGATCTTACCCTCCACCTCGCCGCGAACCTCGCGCGGGAGCCATGTCAGGGACCGCTCCGACCCCGACGCCTCGCTCATGGCGTCGCGAGCCGTGCGGAAGGTCCCCGACGTGGACGAGGGGGTCGAACTCCCCGGTGTCGTCATTTTCACGGCACCAGGCAATTGAGTGTCCGCACAGCCGGTGGGGTATACGGCACCACTCGCCTCGATGCCTCGCGGGGCGCGTCAGCCTCCAGCCAGTGCCACTCAGCCGCGGCGACTGTCCGGGAGGAGAGGGCTACAGGCCGCTCTCCTGACTGTGGCCGAGGGACCGGTGCGTGTGAACCTCGACACGAATTTCCCGCGGTGTGCGGCGACCGGTGACGTTGACATTCGACAGTTCAGAGGGCTCTCCACTTTGGGCACCGATTTTTTCCACTTTGGGCACCTCGGGTCACAGGCTCGACACACCACGCGCGCGCAGCTCCTGTGTACACTGCGTTCGCTTCGAGGTGAACCACGGCACACGCGCCTCCAGCCGGGAACTCCCGACATGTCGCCCCCGTCCACCTCGCGCGCCCGGGCTTCCGGGGGGGGGCACCTCGGCGACCAAAGTGACGACGGCGACACCTTGGCGGCGGAGGAACAGTCCGCCGCGCGCGACGCCCTCATAACGGCCGAGGCTAACATGGTGGGGATGGTCGATCGTGCGCAAGACGCGCGCCTGTCGCCGTCCATGACGGACATGCGGACGGTGCTCGACGACTACCACGCGGCGCTAGACCGGACGAAGTCAGCAAGCTACGCCGGAGCCCTCGTCAACGGTGCTGTCTTTCCTCTGGAAACCGCGCGCGCGGGCGCGAAGCGAACCGCGAATCATTCATCCAACACCGTCACGAGGCGGTTCACCGGGGATGGCAACCGCGCCGCACCCGCGATACGAGATGGTGGCGCTAGCGCGACCATGACACACGTCGACGGCGACGCGCTCGGTACGTTTCCCGCCAACTTTTCAAAAAAGCCCAACGTGTTTGTTTTAGGGTTTGTCGTTTCTCCCCGACTTTCGCTCACGTGCTTGTGAAACGCGCGAATGATCGCGTGGCTAACATGGCTACCGGGTACGCGTCCACTCCACAGGGGTACGCGTCCACTCCACAGCGACGCGTGCTGTCTACGACCACGCGTCTGCGACGTTCCAATCCTGCATCTCGGATGGTGGGCTCAACCTCCACGACTGGTTCGGTTCGGACGACAACGCGAGGAGGGCGTGGTTGATGCTGCACTTCATGTGCAGCTTAATCACACCGCTCGTGCCCGTGGAGGGAGTTCGGATCTGGAGCCCGAAGCAGGTCAAGGAGTACACCGCCCGACAGGTGACGTACCTGGGACTGGACCGAGTCGGGTGCGTCAACAAGGCGCCGTTCGCGTCGTGCGGTGCCGTGTCTTCCGGCATCGCCTTCGTACACACTCACGCTCTCCCCTCGGACCATTTCATGGTGGAGAAGGAGGAGGAGCTCGAGCCGTCGTTGCTGACGACGGAGGTCATGGTGGACGAGGACGGCAACTCCGTCGAGACCGCGAAGATGACTCTTCGACTCCACGAGCACATCACCGACCAGACCCCGATCAAGCCCATCCAGGTAAACGTGTTCGACTTTGCGGAGTCCACCAAGGACGAGTTCAAGGCTTTCACGGGCCAGGCCAAGTACCGAGCTCACCCCGCCGCGTCGCAGATCGTCGCCGACGCCGGCGGCCACGAGGCCATCAAGGAGCTGCTTCGTAATCCGCTGGTCGGGGACGTCGTGTTCGTCGGCGGCGCGGCCCGAGAAGAGTTTGATGTCATTTTGAAGGAGATGGCTGAGCTCAAGACCATCCTGTTCGGCCAGGCGACGGCGCTTTTAGCGTTTCCAAAACTTGGCATGCACGCCTTCTCGTGGTCGAAGCCCGAGACGATGATGTTCGGCGTCATGTACTCCGAGACGACGAAAGTGTGGCGCAATTTCATTTGCGCCCACGGGTACGGAACCCTCAACGGATACACGCCCTCCGGGATGGGCGAGCCCGGCATGTCCAACAACATGCGAGTACTGGTTCGCATCGGCGACTGGCTGCGCTACATGCACATGCGCCCAGTCACCGAGAACTTTCACAATACCTCGATCTGGGCGCGGCACTTCGAGGAGATGTGCAAACTCGCGAGCGACGAAGAGACGAAGATAGGGGACTGCTTCGACACCGGCGTGCCGTACATCTCCAGGCCGCTACAGATGAGCAAGAAGGGCGGCAAGAAGGGCGGCAAGAAGGGCGGCAAGAAGTCGGCGGAGAAGCGGCGCGAGACGCCCGCCACCGGCAAGTACCGCGGCACCCTGATGGACAACGGTAAGTCATGCGACAACCAGCTGCAGCAGAAGGGCAAGGAGCTGGCGGAGAACTTGCGCGAGACGCCCGCCACCGACCCAAGGTTCGATAATCGTCTGCACGAGGCTGCATCAAAGGGCGGCAAGAAGGGTAGAACGAAATCATTCGTTCTACTTCTTGTATCGCGCCTCACAAAGCGCAAGGAGATCGAGGAGATCGCCTTCCTCTCCGGGTCACTGAAGGAGACCCACGGAGGCGATCCGTCGTCGGCCACCGTAACCATCCAAGGAAACCGTGGGGAGAACGCAATCTTGTACCTCGAGATGTGCGCCAAGTTCAACAAGGAGAAGAACAAGAAGAAGTTCAAGCAAGCCGTCAAGTTTCCGGCCACTAGTCTCACGCTCGCTTCCAAGCCGGGGACGAGTCTGAAAGACGTAATGAGTTCGCTCGAGACGTGCTCGTCCGACAAGCCTGTCGGTTTTTTCCGTCGCAGCGGGGGCAAAGGAAGATTTCTCCAACCGAACGAGGTCGCGGAGTGGGAATTCGACGTCGTTGCGTACAAGCCTGCGGACGAGAGCGGAGACGACGAAGCGTAGAAACGTGATTAGTTTTTGAAATGACAAACACGTGTACATAGTCGTCGACCTGGGCGGGATGGACACGGTTCACACGGGGAGACGTGGACGCTGAGCAGACGTGCCGTCACGGATCTACGTGTACAAAACCTCCTTGAGCTCCGTACTATGCGAGAGAGTCACATCGTGGACCTCAACAGCGACGGATCCACGGTTTCCGCGCGCACGTGTGATTGGAAGAGCCGTCCGACGATGCCGGATGCCGTCTCCGTCGATGCCGCGCGCCGTGGTGGCATCTCGCCGATGCAGACGAGCAACCACACGGGAGAGCACTTAAAACCTCCTTGAGCTCCGTACTATGCGAGAGAGTCACATCGTGGACCTCAACAGCGACGGATCCACGGTTTCCGCGCGCACGTGTGATTGGAAGAGCCGTCCGACGATGCCGGATGCCGTCTCCGTCGATGCCGCGCGCCGTGGTGGCATCTCGCCGATGCAGACGAGCAACCACACGGGAG
>Ga0302116_1001554_pt1 | contig 13879 bp, 5 predicted proteins | sample AG5_SCM_MG_FD_203124 | JGI IMG/M metagenome (GOLD analysis project Ga0302116, IMG submission 203124) | Marine microbial communities from Western Arctic Ocean, Canada - AG5_SCM | ecosystem: Environmental > Aquatic > Marine > Oceanic | place: Canada: Western Arctic Ocean | collected 2017-10-01 | reverse complement strand
ATGTCCCCCGAAGCACCCGCGCTCGCGACGACGTTTACATTCACCGAGGGCCTGTACCCCGGATCCGTGAACAGGGTCTCCAGGTCATCCGCCGCGGATAGCGCCGCCGTGAGCTGCTCCGTCGCGGACGACACGCGCGGCACGCCCCCCAACGGCGGCGGCGGGGTCAAACGCATCGGCGTCAACGAAGGAGTAGCGCTGTTTGTGGTCATGCCCGAGAACAAGTCGGGAGCCGCCGCCGCCGCCGCCGCCGACGCGGCGAATGGATCGGTTCCTTCACCTCCCATAGATCGTGCGGGCACCGCGGGTGGCGGCCTCGTTGCCTTTGGCTTTGGGGGCGGAGGCGCGGCGGGCGCGGTGGCCACCCTCGCCTCCTCCACGCGCCGCAGCATCGACCCGAGCGTCCGCGCCACCGTTCCTATCTGCGCCCGGTTCAACCCTGGGGCTAACATCAGCGGACACGCCAGCGGCAGGCACCGCGACGCGATCAACCCAACCCCGCCAACCTTACCCATCGCGTCCGCCACGCCGAGCACGCACATCACCGTCGCGGCGCCATTATCGTTGGCGGCTATACGACGCAGCGCGTCGAGGGTGGCGTCGAATTCGGGTACGGTGAAACACGGCGCGATTTTGCCCAACGCGACTAGCGCGTTTACCCGCACCGCCGCCGCCGTGGTGTCCACCGCGGTTCTGTGGAGCAGCGGGACGACGGAGATACGTAACGTCTCGGGTGTCACCTTGTGCGCGGCGGCGATGACCTGTCGCAGGGCTTCTTCCTGGACGAGTACCTCGGGGGCGACGACGCCGCGGAGCACGGCGGGGAGGACGTAGAGCTCGAAGATCTCCGGGGATGGCACGCGGTCCGCGAACGCCGCCGTGGACTTTAAGATGGTACCTAAAGTGTGACCCGTCGCGGTCGCGAGGAGCGGCGCGAGGTGCGGCAGCGTCCACTCGCTGAAATCCTCTGAAGTCTGCCGCTCCGCGAGGTTGAGAATCAGCGGCAGCGCCAGCGGCTGGAGCTCGGGCGTTCGGAGCTCGGTGAGCAGCGGGGGCAGCACCCTGTACTGCGTCACCCTCGCGTCGAATAGGTCCCACTGGCCTTGCAGCGACTGTAAAAACGCGGCACGTGCCAGCACGTCCTTCTGTATGAAACAGTCCAGCTCCCTCAAAGCGCTTAAACCCACGTCATTTTGGAACCAAGCGTCTGCGCAAACGTTCTCAGCGCTCGGCCGAACGTTCGGGTCCCTCGCGCACATCCTCGACACCACCGACGCGCACGCACCAACAAACTTGGCGTCCCTTAAACCGCTCCGGTAGTCCCCTTCGCTCGCCTCGCACCCCATCGAACAACTCGTACCCAGCAACGGAGGGTTACCCGCCAATTCGTGGATCACCGCGCCGAGGGAGAAGACGTCCGCCTGCTCCGTCGCGTCTGCACGGCCGCCACCGCCGTACCCACCGTTCGTTCCGATGACCAGCTCCGGGGCGATGTATCCCGCGGGGGGAACGAGCGGCAACGGGCCAGTCACGAACGCCTCGTTCGATGAAGACCCGTACCCGACGCTGGAAGTATTTTGTCCAGACGGGCCTAAATAAAAATCCGCGGGGTTACCCCCGTCCGGCCCGCCCCTGGCGTGCGCGAACGCCCCGGGGCCGATCTTCCAGTCCCCACGACTCGTCACCACGACGCACGAGGGCCCTAACCCGCGAAGCACCAGCCCGGCGCTTCTGTGGAGGAAGTGGAGCGCGTTCGCCAACGCGGATACGCCGTGTTTCACCTCCAGCTGCGACAAAACGATCGAAGCGAGTCGCTTGGGAGGCTGGACCGCGCCGTGTGACGGTCCGTGTCCCGTGGAAGATGGATCGCCACCGCTGGTACCCACACCCTGTTCGAATGCCCTAGTGCGTTCGCGCTGTTTCCCCGCGAGGTTGGCGCCCTTTGCCGTTATGTCATGTGCGGATGCGAAGATTGGCTCCGTGACCAACGCGAGGTGGGTTCGTGTTTCCTCGAGCGGTTGCTCCAGCCGCAGGATCCCCGGGTGCCTCAGTCGTAGCATTCGCGACGCGTCATCGCGGATGAGCTGGAGCATCTGCTCGATTTCCTCCTTGGAGTGCTTCCCGTCCCGGACGAGTGCGCCTTTGTCTAGCAACCAAACGCTGACGCGAGAATTAGGCGTCGTGGCGTCGTTCGCGGGTTGCTTGCCAGCGGCGCCCCCTTTGCCCCTTCGCGTGCCGTCCACGATGGTGAACAGACACCCGGGTCCACCCGATGCCACGACGGGCGCGCCGAGGTCGTAATCGCGCGTGCACTTCAGCGCACCGGTCGCCGTGGACGCGGCGTTCGATGCGGCAGCCTTGGCTGACGCGTACGCCGAGATCCCAGCTTCCTGCGCAGCCTTGGACGCCTTCCCCGCGGCTGACTTTAGCGCACCCTTGATGCTCTTGAGGTCCATAGCGAGCGCGGTGCGGTCCGACCCCGAACCGCCACGATGACTGCCTCCGCCGGGACGACGCCCGGTGCTTGTGCAGCGCCAGCACCGAGGTGCCGGAATTTCGTGATCTCCGCTGTAAAAGTCCGCGGCCAATGATTACCCGATCCATTGTTCGACAGCACGAGGAGGGTCATGGCCGGTACTCGTTCCGCGACGGCGAAGGCCGCGGCCGATATCGAGGATGCTACCCACATCGCGGCTCCGATGGCCCACATCGCGCTGGTGTTGCTCCAGGTGTGCTGCGCGGCGGTCACCGCGATCGAGCCCAACGCCAACATCCTGGCGACCGCGACGTTGGCCGTGTACGCCGGGGCGTACCGGTCCATCAAGCCCGTGGCGCAGGGCAACACCGAGGCGATGACCAAGCAGGACGCCATGAGGTTCCCCCTCATCGGCAGCTGCGTCCTGTTTTCGTTCTTCATCCTGTTCAAGTACCTCCCCAAGGATCTCGTCAACAAGCTCCTCACCGGGTACTTCGTCATCCTCGGGATCTTCTCGCTCACGGGATGCCTCTCCCCGGTGCTCGCGCGTTTCGTCCCGAAGAAAATCGCGGGCAAGGTGCTCAAGTTCGGAACCCTACCCACGATCCCGTTCATCACCGAGGCGCCGTCGCGGCTGGAGTGCACGATCCCCGAGCTCATCGCCGGCTTCGCCGCGTGCGGCTTCTGCGGCTGGTACGTGATGGAAAAGCACTGGGTGGCCAACAACGCGCTCGGCCTCGCGTTCTCACTCACCGGCGTCGAGTTTCTCACCTTGGACAGCGTGCAGATCGGAACCATCCTACTCGTCGGCCTCTTCTTCTACGACATCTTCTGGGTGTTCTTCACGCCAGTCATGGTCACGGTGGCCAAGTCGTTCGACGCGCCCATCAAACTCCTGTTTCCCAGAGACGCGGATCCCGACTCCAAGTCGCCGTTTTCCATGCTCGGGCTGGGCGACATCGTGGTCCCGGGGATCTACGTGGCGCTCACGCTGCGCATGGATCGTGCCCGCGCGGAACAGGCGCGCGCGGAGGGTAAGCCGGCGCCCGTGAGGTACTTCCCGGCGGTGATCTTCGGGTACTTCGCCGGGTTGGCGACTACGATCATCGTCATGAACGTCTTCAACGCGGCGCAGCCGGCGCTGCTTTACATCGTGCCGGGTATCTTGGGCGCCACCTTCATTCGCGCGCTGATCGGCGGGGGGTTCAAGGAGTTGCGAGCTGTCTGGGCGTTCGTCGAGGGCGACGAGGAAGACGGCGCGGAGGATACCAAAAAGACGCAGTGAGCTAAAAGGCTGGTGAACGTCTGGTGAAGTTCTAATAAGATAGTGTTTCATCGATTGCTAAGCGATAGATGCCTCCTCATTTACCCGCCTTCCGGGCCTCCGCCGCCTCACGCTTCTCATCCGCGCGGGTCTCCGCCTGCTTCAGCTTCTCCCTCATCCTGTACCGTTGCATGTATCCCCTCACCGCCGCCTGCACGTAGAGCGCGGCGTGGAAGTGCGCCGCCGTGAACTTTGGAACGTCCTTCGCGTTGTCAAAGGTGGGCAGCCTGTCCACCATCGAGTCCCTCACCTTGACCTCCTCCGATTCGGGCAGCTCCGTCCCGGCGATCCGGCCCGTGAGCGCGTGGAGGGTCTCGAGGAAGTGAATCTTGCCGTCGTGGTTCGGGATGTCGACTGTCATGATGACGTGCATGCACTTCGTCTTAGCCTCGCGCTTGCTCAAACCTCGCGTGCCCACCGGGTGGTCCATGGCGCCGATGACACGTGGCAGCTTCTCCGCGGGTATGTAGTAGGTCGCCCGCGGGTCTAGACGCATCCACACGTCGGTGAAGTGCATCATGTCCTCCTTGCTCACGCCCAGCTCCGACGTCTTCGAGTTGTTCTGGAAGTTGTCCAAGATGACCGCGATGACCAGGTTGAGCATGACAAACGCGCAGAGGATGCAAAAGAAGCAGAAGAATATGATGGCGCCGACCGGGTGCGGCGTGCACTGATTGGTGTACGTGTCCTCGTCCAGGTCCTGCCAGAAGGAATCTTCCTGGTTGTAATAAGTCACGTCACCGGTAGCCGGATCCTGGTAATACACGCAATCCTTCGTGATCATGCAGTCGTGCATGATGCCGTTCCAAGCCTCGCCCGTCGCCATGCGGAACAGCGTGAGCATCGAGAACCCGAACGTCTCGAAGTTGGCGTACCTGTTGAGGAAGTTGCCGGTGATCCGAACCTTACCGAACAGGTTCATCCCCAGCACGGCGAAGATGAAGAAGAACAGGAACAGCACCGCGCCGACGTTGGTCAAAGCCGGAAGCGAATAGAGCAACGTCTGGAACAGCTTCTTCAGCCCCTTAGCCTTGGGAATCAGCCTGAAGATCCTCGCCACGCGAAACACGCGGATGATGCTCAGGTACGTCGCCGAGATGTCCGTGGTCAAGGTGACGGCGATGCCCACGACGGACAGCGTCACCACGAAGAAATCAAACGTGTTCCACGGATCTCGAAAGTATCCGCCGGGCTTGAACGCGATGAGCTTCATGATCGCCTCGACGCAGAAGATCGCCGCGAACCCGCAGTTGACCAAGAACAAACCTTGCTCGAAGTCCTCCGACATGTCCGCGTGGGTCATGGACATGACCACGATGTTGACCATGATCAGCGTCAAGATGAGCGACTCGAACCTGCGGCTGGTGACGATGTCGTAGATGAAGTTGCGCATGCGATTCAGCGGCCTGTTCGCCGTCTTCTTCAGCCGAATTCCCACCAGCAGCCGCTGAATGGTCACCCATGACTGCTGTTCGTCGGTTAAGAACACGCTCTTCTCCTGTTTCTCCTTCATCTCGTTGAACTTGTCGATGGTCACGCCGACGAACAGGTTCATCACGAAGAACGACCCGACGATGATGAAAAAGGCAAAGAACAGGCAGTAGTACGGGTTATTATCCCGGATCGGCTGCAGGTCAATCTCGGTGGTGTCCGCGCCGTGGTACATAATCTCCAGCCATCCCTCCAGCGTCGCCATCTCGAACAGCGACAACATGGAGTGCCCGATGTTGTCGAAATCGTAATCCCGCGGATTCACCCAAGCCGTCTGGTACGCCTTAGGCTCGCACGTCGACTTGATGGTGTAGTCGCCGGCGCCGTTCGCGGCGGCGAGCGCGGTGAACTCGGCCCCAGACGCGTACGCGGTGACGGTGTCCGCGCCCGGCGTGCACGTCCACTCCGCGCCGATCGTGCCGCTCACCTCGACGTCCCACGCCGCGGTGAATCCAGTCCCCGCCGTCGTCTTGGAGCACGTCCAAGCGTCACCGCTCGCCCTCGGGAGGTCCAGCACGCTCGTCCACTCGTTCCGCGACGCGTACAACGGGTCCGTCTTGGCGGGGCAGTAGTGGAAGTGCGCGCCGTCGTCGCGGAAGCACCACGCTCTGGTCATCGCGGCGTCCAACACCCCGACGCTCTCCGGCACCAAGTGCGCCGCGATGTTTGAAGCGTCTCCGCAGTAGTACATCTTCCCCATGAAGAGGTTCAAGCCGAGGATGCCGAAGATGACGTAGAACAGCAGGCACACGAACGCCACGTTCGTTATCCCGGGAACCGCGCTGAACAACGCGTTGACGACCACCTTCATGCCCTGCGCCCTGGACGCCATGCGAAGGGGTCTCAGCGCTCGAAACGTCCTCAACGCGCGCACCGCCATCAAGTCGCGTGATGACCCGTCGCTGTACTCGATGCCGAACGCGATCAGGCCCACGATGACGATGATGAAATCTAGGACGTTCCACGCGCTGCGCAGGTAGGCACCCTCGTGGGCGATGAAACCGCGGACGATCACCTTCAGCATCGCCTCAAAGACAAAGAAAAAGAGAAACACCGTGTCCATGATGTCCATCACCGTCTTGAGCTTATCCTGGAGGTTCGGCAGGTCCTTGTCGTACACGGGCGCGTCCTTGCTGTACGCCGGGCCGTCCACCGCCAGGATGATCGAGCTGATCAGGATCACTCCGATGATGAAGTACTCAAAGTACTTGTGGTATATCACCTTCGCGATGGCCAGCCTCAGCGGATTGTGCGGACCGAAGATGTAGAGCGAGCTGTGCTTGAGCGCGGGGACGTGCTTGCCGTAGAGGATGTGCTTCGGGTCCACGCCCTGCTCCTTGAGCTTCTCCAAGTTGCTCTTCTTCGACACGAAATCTTCCGTCTTCCACGCAGCCATCGAGTTGTAGCTCTTGAGCTTGTTCCCTTTTTCATCCTTGATCGACGGAATCGCGCTGGGCGCCCCAGCGCCTCCATCCTTGAGCGATTTAGCGCGCGAGGACGGCCTCGACCCTTTCTTGCCATTAACCGACTGCTCGCCCTCCCCGTCGTCATCTTCCCCGACACCCCCGAAATTATCGAGGAGGATGGCGAGGAAGAGGTTCAGGATGATGTAGTTGCCCAAAACCACCAGCACGATGAAGTAAACGCACGTCCACGAGTTGGTGTGCCTCATGCCGTCGTACATCACCTCGTTCCAGTTCTCGCCAGTCAGAATCTGGAAGATGGTGATGAACGCCCAGAAGATGTTATCGAACGAGTGACGCGCGTACTCGCTCCTGCCGAGCCACACCAAATACTCCTCGGAAACCGCCTCCTCCGTTCGCTTATTCGGGTTCCACTTAGCGCCGCCGTACTTCACGCACTCGCCGCCGAGACCACCCTCGGCGCCGACGAACGTCACCCACTGCCCAAGCTGCGACGACTCGCACGGCGCGTAGCAGTCGAAGTGGTCCGGGCACTCCTTCGTCATCCCCGCCGGGCAGTTTTTGTCGGCCGCCTCGATGCCGTAGCCGCCGCAGTCGATGAACTCGTAGCCAAAGAGCTGCATGCCCAGCAGCGCAAAGACGTACATGAACAGCAGTAAGATGAGGGACAGGTACGAGATACCCGCGAGGGACTTGAACATCGTGGTGATGATGTCGTTGAGCTGCTTCCACGACCTCGCGAGCTTGAACACGCGAAGCAGGCGGAAGGTTCGAAGCACGGAGAGGTAGTTGTTGCCGTTGTCGCTGGATATGAAACCCACAACCACCTCGACGCACGACATGAGCACCACGAACCCGTCGAAAAGATTCATCTGATCCTTCGCGTAACCCCTCGGGCCGAAACCGATGAGCTTGATGATCATCTCGACGACAAAGTAGGCGAAGAGAAAGTAATTGACGTACTCGTTCGCCTGTTCCTGCATCCGCGGCATGCGGTTATGATCCGACGCCATCACCGCCGTGTTGAGGATGATCAACCCGATGGTGACCTGCTCGAACCGTTGCGACGACGCAATCTTGAAGCACATCTTTTGCAGCGCGTTCCTGTGCGTCACGGCGACTTCGCCCTCCTGCGTGGGGATGGGCAACTCCTTCTCCTCGTCGTCGTCCCGGCCCTCTTCGCCCGCGCCGGTGAAGTACACGTACAACACCGCGAGCGCCAGGTTCACCGCGAAGAACGATCCAAAGACGATGAGCACGACAAAGTACGGCCACGTCCACGTCGACGTGGTGTCCATGACCATGTACATGATGTTGGTCCAGCCCTCCATGGAGATGCACTGGAAGATGGTCAGCCACGCCCACGCGATGTTGTCAAAGTTGCTGAACCCAAAGTTGGGCAAGTCCTGCTTGCGCTGCTGCACGCAGTACTGGCCGGCGGGGCACGCGTTGCCGGCTCCGGCGTCGCCGCGGTCCGGGTACGAGTTCCACCGCGGCCCGCTGCACAGGACGTCCCCGTCTTCTCCCCCTTGGTACACCCAGGTCGGCGCCGCCGGGATGACGCAGCTCGTGTCGCAGCCCGTGTATCCAGCGTCGTCCTGTAAGCCGCACGATTCGCATCCTGCCGCGGGGTTGCCGAGGATGGCGCACCGCTGCGAGGTTTTTGACATGAACAGCTGGACGCCGATGATGCCGAAGATGAAAAACGCAAAAAACACCAGGATCAGCACGTCGAAGAGCATGGGCAGGGACCTGAGTAAGGTGACCACGAGCTGCCGCATGCCCTTGACGCCGGTGATTGTTCGCAACGGCCTCAGGATTCGCACCGTCCTGATCCCCGAGTAGTTTCCCATGCCCGGCAGGTAGCCCAGGAGTCCGAGGACGACGACGAAGAAGTCCATCCTGTTCCACGGATCGCTGAGGTAGCTCCCTTTCCCGTAGAAGAAGCCCATGGCGATGATCTTCATGCACATCTCCACCACGTAGATGCCCGTGAATATGTGCTCGGACATCGCCGTCGCCTTGCCCCACGCGCTCTCCTCGAACAGCACCTCCTTCGTGTCCATCGCGAGGAACACGCAGTTGGCGAGGATCAGCAGGAGGATGAATTGGTCGAAGGTCTGACTCTTCACCACCTTGATCATCGCCTTACGCATAGGGTTCCCTTTGCCCAGTACGAACAACGAGTGGTTCGGTAAGCCCTCACACAACTCATCGTACGTCTTGGGACGCCGAGCTCCACGTCTTGGCGCCATCGTCGCCAACCCCCTGTAGTAGAACGTGGAAAGGAACAAACGGAATCGTCAATTGTTGCCCAACAAAGTCAGTGTTGAATGCGGTCGGAATCGTGCGCGTCGCCCCGCGCGTGGTATCGCGCTGGGTGCGAATGCGACGGAACGAGGTCACGAAACACTCGCGCGATCCACGGGCTCGGTTTCACGCGTCCAATTCGGTCGCGACCCGCCCGATAACGCGCGATACGCCAGCGCCGAGGTCACGGCAAAATTGGTCGCTGGCACAGAGCCGTGGAAAGCCAAATCCCCGACTCCGAATGCGCTCCGATAGCGCGCGTCTCACGACGGATGCGACGGACGGCGCGCGGGTCCGACGGGCGTAATCGGATATTGGGACGCACCTCTAAGACGCCAACACCCGCTCCCGTCCTCACGACCGCACGGACACTCCCGGAGGCCGTGTCGGTCTGCGCGAGCCATCGCTAATCTCTCGCTTTTGGCTCTCGTCAGACGCTTTCCTTGCGAATCACTCCGCGGCCGGGTCAACGTCGGTGACTTCAAGGCGGCCTGATTTGAAAGCGGGTCGATCGATGGGGCACGAGATTCACCGTGACATAATTCGTTATTCGCTATCAAAAGAATGTGTGTACCGATCAAAACCCAAATTTTAATCGGACCTCGGCTTGGGAGGCACCCGGGTGTACGCCGTCGCCGCCGCCTCCGTCGCGTTCCTCGCGCCCATGTACCTCGCCTCACCCGTCGACCCACCCCCGTTCGCCTGCGGCACGCTCATCAGCAGATTAGTCATCTTATTCCGCACGAAGTCAACTGCGCCGCGGCTGTTTCGCACCACCACGTCGCCCACTGACGCGCGAGTCTCGTCGATGTGCCTGTCGATGTCCGGCTCGTGCTTGGCGAGGAACGGGGACACGAACGTCTCGTAGATGTACAGCGCGCCTTGCGTCCGCGGGTGCCACAGGTACGTCACGAACGCCACCTTCGCCTCGCAGTACATCGGCAGCCAGAAGATGAACCGATCGCCGATCTGGGCCCCGACGGTGTAGAGCGCGATGACGACCCAGTAGATGCACCAGCCGCGCAGCGCCTCGGGCTTACGCTTATGCTTCTCGAGCGCCTGGTGGAAAATTTGGGTCGTCGAGCGGTCAGGTTTGGTGCGTTCGGAGGCGCTTCTTCGGGGAGATTGATGGGAACGTTGGGGGGAAAAAGGCACAAAAGTTCGACGCGATCCCCGCGCGCCGAGGCCCCGAGCGTCGCGTTGCGTAAGGGCTATCGGCTCACCTTGAAGCACAGGTACACCGGGTAGATGTACCCGAGCACCGCGACGAGCAGCGCGGTGAGGTAGTCGCCGAGCATGTCGTGCGTACACCGTCGCGGGTAGTGACACGACGACGTTTGGCTCTGAGCAAGTCTCTGGTGCCGGCTCCTCGGGCAAAAAGAATTTGGCAAAAAGCGAGAGGCTCGAATCAAGACGACACACGTGACACGTGGGAACTGGGAAAGGACGGGGCTAAAGGCAATCTCGACAAAATATCTCACAGCAAATCGCACTGGCGCACTGGAGCGCAAAAAATATTCCAAATCGGGAGTGTTGAACGCTCTCCTTCGCACGTTTGGTGGTATCGAAAAAAGCCGTCAAACCCAGGCTCCCGAAGCGACGCGGTTTGGGGAGGTCAAAGAGCCATTGACGCGCGCGACGAGGGTGTAGACCCGGGAGACGCGTGATTGGGACTTGGGGATCGTTCGGGTGACGAGCGATACGATGTCCGGGATGGCACCCCCGTCCTCGCGACAGCCGCGGGGCACCGGCGGCCTCCCGCGCCACAACAGCGGGAGCTCGACGGGCGGGGGAACCCCGGTCGGATCGCCCGCGAAGTACGGGGCGCCCCCGGTTGACCGACACGGCCGCGGGCCGTCGGGCGCGCACTCGCCGGGGCCCGGCGCGAGGTACGGCAACGGCATGGGCGAGGGGAGGATGTCACGCGAGAACTCGAGGGACATGTCGGCGTACACAGCGGGCGGCCTGGGCGCCACATCCAGGCGTAGCGCGCACGGGAGCGCGCCCCCGTCCCCGAGCAACAGCGCACACTCCGGCGGGGGCGCGTCCACGCGGAGCAACGGCGGTGCGGGTTCGGGGTCCGCGGTCAAGGTCGTCGTAAGGGTCCTCCCGCTGAACAACGGGGAGATGAACCGAGGGGAGCGCAACACGGTGGAGGTGGCGGACGATCAGCGATCGCTGACGGTCGTGGACGGCATGCGGCAGTTCAATTTCGACGCGTGCCTCTCGCCGGATACGACGCAGCCGGAGGTGATGATCAAGTGCGGGGTTCCGCGACTGTTGGACAGCGCGCTGCACGGGTACGCCGCGACGATCTTCGCCTACGGACAGACGGGCTCGGGCAAGACGTTCAGCATGAGCGGGCGGGAGGAGCTCATCGAGCGGCAGGACTGGGCCGGCGGGGGCGGCGACGACGGCATCATGACGCGGTCGCTCGCGCACATCTTCGCCGCCGTGAACCGCGCTGGGGCCGGGGTTAAGTTCCGGGTCAAGTGCACCTACCTGGAGATCTACAACGAGGCTATATACGACCTCTTATCGGGAGATAACGAGCGGCAGCTCACGGAGCGGTGGGAGCCGCAGAGGGGTTTTTACGTTCCCGAGCTCGTCACGGTGGACTGCGCCTGCCTCGACGACGCGCTCGCCGTGATCGGCCGGGGGACCAGGAATCGCAGGGTTGGCAGCCACGAGCTTAACAAGGACTCGTCGCGGTCGCACTCCATGATGACGGTGCACGTGGAGTCGCACGCGAGCCGCGACGGCGTGACGATGAGCAAGTTTGGCAAGGTTAGCTTTGTCGATCTCGCCGGTTCGGAGCGCTTAAAGAGCAGCAAGAGCGAGGGGCAGATGGTGACGGAGACGGCGAACATCAACCGATCGCTCTTCATGCTGGGTAAGGTGATCGCGATGCTGTCCGACGGCGAGAAGAACACGCACATCCCTTACCGCGACAGCAAGCTCACCAAGCTGCTCATGGACTCGCTCGGTGGGTCCAGCCTGGCGCTCATGATCGCGTGCTGCTCGCCGTCCTCTAACCACATGGAGGAGACGCTGAGCACGCTGCACTACGCCACGCGCGCCAGGAACATCATCAACCGCCCGTCCGTCATGCAGGACCCGACGCAGGCGCTCATCAGCAACCTGCGGCACGAGGTTGAGCTCTTGAAGAAGGAGAACGCGGTGTTGCGCGGTCAGCTCGGGCTCCCCGTGGATGCGCCCGTGCGAGCCAACTCGCTCGGATCCGAGCGATCCAGCCCCGAGCGCATGGGCCCGCCGCCGCCGCTCTACGATAAGAAAAACGGTACCAACCCTCGCGGCCGACGATCGCCCGCGGGAAGCGACGGGTTCCCGGTGTCGTCCTTCGACGGAGAGCCGATGGGCTCGGTGCCCATCGACCCAGAGTTTTTGGGCATGAGCAAGACGGATCTCGCGACGCGGGTGAAGCGCGCGGAGGCCATGATGCAGCGGTACGTGTCCGAGAACCAGCGGCTGGCGGGTGAGAACGACAACTTACGGGGGAGCAAGACCTTGATCGAGATTGAGCACAAGGCTGCGATTGAGAGCAACGACGAGCTGCTGCAGAGAATCGAGTCGCTGGAGATGTCGTTTTTGAACGGCGCCGACGACGACGGCGCGGATGCCTTCGGGTTTGAGAATGAAAACTCCAAATCCGCGAGGTCGCTTCACAGGAACTTTCCGGAGTTTGGCACCGCGAAGCGATCGCTGAACATGTACGGCACGGCACCCAGGGGCGGATCGACGAACGGGTCCACGGTGCGAGCCTCAGCGTCCGCCAAGTTTGACCCGGCGAAGGCGGGTGGATGGAAAAAGTGAGGAAAAGTCGAGTCGAGGAGGGTATATGATAGCGTGTGCCCTTCGCGAGATTAACTTGTTGAAAAAACAGATCAAGTATTGTACCAATCACATCTAGATGACTCATCACGTCCCTTTGAGCGGATCCGCGCCCGCGGAGACCCCGGACACCGACGGCAGCGCTCGCGAGAAGGATGAATCCGCGATTGCAACGTCGATGCGTTCGAGCGCCGTCTCCACCCGAGCCTTCACCGCGGCGTCTTCGCAGTCGACGTCCCGCGTGCCGTACCGCACCGCCACGTCCGTGTTCTCCACGCGCAGCTCCACCACCTGCGCCTCCTCGTCGATTTGTCTCGGTTCCCCGAACTGCACGCCGAGCATCGCGGCGACGATGCGGAGCCGGGCGGTTTGCACCCCGGCGACGTCTTTGTTTTTCATGGCTCGTTTGTGCGCAGCCTCCGCGGCGGTGAGGTGCTCCGGCTCGTCCTCGAGCTGCAGGATGACGGAGAGCACCGCGTCGGCGATCATGTCGTTCATCGGGTCCGCGTCCCACTGGAGCAAGGCGTGCTCCGCGCCGTATTTTTTGGTCTCCGGGCGCTTCAAGATTGTGAGCTGTCCGCCGTTGACGCTGAGCCCCGGTGGTTCGGGGCTGCCCTCTCGCGCTTCCTCCTTCTTGACCACCGTCTCCTCCGCGGGTTCCTCCTTCTTCACGGCGCCTTTCTTGCCCTTCGCCGGGGACGTCGCGGCTTTTTTCTTACCGCGGGTCGCCTTCGTGGGAGACGCGGGTGCCTCCTCGGCCGCCTCGCCGGCGTTGATTTCTTCCAACTTTTTTGGCTCGGGCTCCGCCTCGGGCGCCGCGTCGGGATCCCACGAAGACACGGTGTGAATCCCCTCGAAGAGCGCCTCGAGGGCGAATCGCAGCGCGCCCATCTTCTGCGTCGTGGGAACCTTCTGCTTCTGAATCAGCTTCGCCGTCTTGAGCCTGGTGTACTCGTGAAGATCCTCGGGCGCGATGATCATGTGCCCAAAGTCCTTCTGCAC
>Ga0302116_1001553_pt1 | contig 13879 bp, 10 predicted proteins | sample AG5_SCM_MG_FD_203124 | JGI IMG/M metagenome (GOLD analysis project Ga0302116, IMG submission 203124) | Marine microbial communities from Western Arctic Ocean, Canada - AG5_SCM | ecosystem: Environmental > Aquatic > Marine > Oceanic | place: Canada: Western Arctic Ocean | collected 2017-10-01 | reverse complement strand
CTGCTTCGGCTTGCTATCATCAATAGTTTCTGCCTCACTATTCCACCTCGCGCCCTCCAAGTACATCCCCCTTATGTACACCCCGTCCTCCGGTGCCTCCTTAATCCCCTCCCAGCTCTCCTTCTTCACAACGAAGTCGAAGTCAATTGTGTCAATGGCGTACTGCATCTTCCTGGCGTAGTTCTGCCTGCTTCCAGTCAAAAATGCCTGTGGGAAGTAAAACCCAGAAATCCAGAACACCTCTGGGATCCCGTGCTCGATCCAGTGAATGACCATGTCCAGCCTGGCCATCAGATCGTTGCTCCACGCCGCCAGCGGCTTCATGCTCGGGTAGGCCTTGCTCTGCCAGTTTCCTGGCACCTGATTGAGAGAAATCATCTTCCCCATACTGTCCAAGTCCGCGCTCATGACCACCAGCCCCTTCAGCGCTTTCTGCAGCATAGGCAAGCTGCTCTCCATTTCGCTCACCAGCTTGTTGTACCTGATGCACTCCTGAATCAAAACCGTGTTCATGCTCTGCTCGTACACGACGGGGTACTGCATGCCCACCGCCTCCGTGTCGAACATTCCTCGCTTCAGCAAATCTTTTTCGATCACATCCGCCTGGTGGCCGATGATCTCCTCCTTCGTCAGCCCGCCCTTGCTCGTGTCGCTCGCCTGCAAGCTCAACAGAGTTTCGAACATTTTCAGCGCTTCGGAATTCGCACACGCAATGTTCGCGTTCTCGTGCATGCCGTGGATGCCCGGTCCGGCGCTCATGGGCAAGTTCTCAATGTACTCCATGTAGCTCGCGTGGGGATTGTTCTTGTCAAAGCCGATGCTCAAGTACATGCCCTCGGGATCGAACTTGTAGCCGTCCTCCATGACGCCCTCGTTGTAGAAATGCTTCATGATGACATCGATCGTCCTCAAGTCAATGTAGTCCGTCACCCTGCCTCCGTAGTTGATGTAGCTCGTCAACATTTGCAGCACGTTGAACGGGATGAAGTCGTACTCGTCCAAGAACAGCTTCAGCTGATCCTTGCTGATGTCCAAGTCGGTGTCGTTGAACTCGTAGGGGATGTTCCACCCGAGCGGTCCAAACTTTCTCCTCTCCTGGCTGCACGCGTGGAAGAAGGTGAGCGCAAAAAGCAGTTTCTTGTACTGGTCCGGCTTGTTCGTCAAATTCAGCGTTTCGTTGCTCAGCTTGAAGTACGTATTTTTCAAGTTCGCCTTCATTCCCTTGGGCGGCTCGTTGGTCATCTTCACTCCGTTCTGCAAGATGCTAACCGGAAACTGCGGGCAGGGCATACTCGTCAGCCACAGCCGGAAGTCCTTGTGGCTCTCTTCAACGGTGATATCCTCCGTCAGCGTTTCCAGTATGTTCAGCCAACTGATGTACAAATGGCAATTCTGCGCCGAGCGAAGAAGGTGCGAAGGGGTTAGTAGTAGTGGCTCATATTTATATTCTCGTCTGTACACCAGTTGTGACTAGCTCCTCGTATTCTCGTCTTCATCAAGGCTCGCTCGCTTCGCTCGCTCACTCACTCACTCACTCACTCACTCACTCACTCACCTGCAAGTACACCCAGGTGCCCTTCTGCTTTCCGTCCTCAATCATTTTTGTGGCCTTCCCTCCCTGGCCCTGCCCCAAGCTCAACCCCTTGACCTTCTTGTCCATCCTCATGTCGTGGGCAAATTGGTAAAAGGCCTTCGTCGGGTCGCTTCCCTTCGTCAGCACGAAGATCAGCGGCGTCACAGCTGTACTGTCAGCGAAGCAGCTCGGCAAGTTGAACGGCGGGGGCTCGACATACTTCTGCCCCTGGACGCTCACAACGAAGTCCATGATGCTCTCCGGCAGCTTGTCAATTCGCAACGTTCTCAGCACGCACATCCTCTGCAATGCGTTCACCTTATCGTCCCACTCCCCGACCAGCGGCATCTTGTGCGGCTCGAGCGCGTCGAACATCTTCCTCCACTCGTTGGGCTGGGCGGACACGTGGTCGGCCAGCCCCTTGAACGCCGGCAGCGTGCTCAGCTGCAAGATCTCCCCCCACATTCTCCCGTCGATCCACTCCTCTCCGGGGTTCGCCATTTCCAACGACGAGCTAACCTTGCCGCTGATTAAGAACCTCCACTCCAGCCCGTCAACCAAGTTGTCCCCCTGCATGATTTTGATCGTCAACAAGAAACTGAACAGCAGCTTGTGAAGCTCGAACAAACTCCTGCAAATGTTCTGGTAGACGTAGTAGGTGAAGTGGTTCTTCAAGTTCGTCAGCCTGTCCTCGAGCTTATCGCTCGGCTCCGCAGCCCTGATGCTCTGCACGAACAAGGCTGTGAACCACTGCAAGCTGTACTGGTACATGGGATCGATTATGTTCAAGTCGTTGACGCAGAAATACAGCAAGCTTCCCCGGTACGCCACCGGCCGGTAGCCCTCCCTGCTCTTGTCAATTTCCTTCTCGGTGATCTCCGCCTCGGCCACCTTGGCCTCGATCTCCTGGGCGGTTTTCTTACTGTTTGCAAGGGTTTCAATCAGCTCGTGGTCGTCCAAGATCTCGCCGCTGCTGTTGCTCAACTTGAACAAGATTAAGTCCTCAATTTCCTGCAACTCCTTCTTCATCTTGGCATTGGCCACCATCAACGCATTCTTCTTCTCCTCCATTTCTGGCATTTCCTCAACAACCGCCACCCCCAGCAGCTGGTCTTCCAACCCACTAAAAGTAATCGCGAAATTGAGCAAACTCACTTTCACGCACACCTCGGGCGGGTAGTGGGGGTTCGGAAGCTTTGTCGTCATGAAGAACTTGAAAGTGTCGTTCCAAGGAATCGTGCTGTCTCCAACCTTGATCATCTCGGTTCCTCCCTGTTTGAACCTCTGCTGCAGCAGCAGAGGCTCCAAGCTCGCGTCCAGCTCCTCTCCGATGTTCTCCAGCAGCACCCACCTGCCGAATCTCACTCCGTTCTCCAACGTCCGCAGGAAATTCTTGTCGGTGAGCTTGATCACGTCCAAATCATTTTCCGCAACGCTCGGGTCCTTCCCCATGTTCTTGATGAACTTGTTCGCTTGGCCCTGGGGGTCGATGAACAGCGGGTACCTCCTAGCCTTGCTCATGATGATTCCGTTCTCCACGCTGTGGTTGTCGCTGGGCAAGCCAAACAGCTGCCAGCTCCTAATCTCAACCGGCTTGGCCAGCGTTTTTTGTATGTCGCAGTCGGCACTGTGCGGAATCTTCAGCGTAATCAGCTTGTTCCGCCACTCGTCGTTCAGGTCCTTTCGAAAGTCGGGAGTGAACGGCCCGCTGTACGCAATCGCGCCAGCGCTCACCAAGCAGTCACCCAGCAAGTTGTCGTACGCCTCCTCCAGCGAGTGGCAGCTCTCTGTCCACCTGGTCCTCTCGCCTCCCAGTCCGCCAATAAGCTTTTCGGCTCGCTCCAACCTCTGCCCGCACTCCTCCACCTGCTTCACCAGCAGCTCCTTCTTGTCGTTGTTTTCCTTGAAACTCGCCTCCAACCCAGCGATTTTGGCCTTGACGGCCTCCAGCTTGCCCTGAGCCTCCTTCAAACTGCTCATGGTAATTTCCAAGCTCGCCTGAGCTTCAGCCAGCAGCTTCTTCTTCGGCTCCACAATCAACGTCACTTGGTTGTACTTGAACATCGCTCTCGCCCACATGCACATGGCAGTGCAAGCCTTGCTCGCCTTCTTAATAACCTCCGGCTCGAACTCGGGCATCGCCACGTACGGCTGAATCTGGGTGATGACACTCTTCGGGATGTTGTCCTTGTCGTAGTTCTTCAAGTCTTCCAGCAACTTGTTCGCGTTGCTCAGAACGGTCTTCTTACTCGTTCCGAAGTAGTCCATGATCTTTTTCCCCGGGTTGTCCGGGTCGTTGATCTTGTCCGGCTTCACCCCGAACATGATGCAAACTGCCTCCATGGTTAGCTTCACTCCGTACGGGGGCTTTCCGAGCGCCTTGACCTCGTCAATGTCAGCCTTCTTCAGCTCCTTCAAGCACTTCACGGCTTCGTCGAGCGCAGGCAACGCTTCGTCCAAATCCCTTTGGGCGTCATCGGCAATGGCCTTCGTCTCGGCGGCCTTGTCCATCGCCACCGCCTCCTCCTTCTCGACGATCTGCTGCGTCTCCGCGGCGCCCTCCTTCTCGATACCAATGTGGATGATCATCTCGTCGACCTCTCCTTGGGTTTTGACCAGAACTGGCTCCATCTCGCGGAGCTGCGTCTGCAAGACAGCCACGTTGTCAGCCGTGGAAATCAGCTTGTCCAGACCATTCTGTAAACGCGATTTCAAGGTTCCTACTTCAAGCCTCTTTGCGTTCAAAACGCTCTTGTAGGTATTGAGAACCTCCAAAAAACTGGTGGGGGTGACGTAGTTATACCGTTTCAACGTTTCGAGGAAAAGTTTGGATTTTTCGAAAACTCCCATGTGCAGATCCTTGATGAACGTTACGACCTCCCCCTGGCACCCTGCCAGATCAAAGTTGCCGTCGCTCATGCTGCGCGTGGCCACACTCTGCAAAGCCTCGTCGGGCCACTCGCTGAACCAGTCAATGGTGCAGCAGTTCACCAGGCTAGGGAACATTCGAAGCCGTTCCCGGAAGGCGTCTCCGAGCGGACTCATGCACAAGACCACGTGGATGTTCTTCCTCACTCGGATCAAGAACTGACTGAAGATGTTGAGCTTCGTTGCGGGGATGCGCTTCCTCGAGCACTCAGGCTTGCAGACGTCGGTGATCTTCTCAATCTCCTCCGCGCCGTACAAATTGGGAACGTCGCCAGAATTCAAGATTCCATTCACGTCCTCGAGCATCTGGCTGAAGACCACCTGGATGTCGTTGAAGAGGAACACGCACTGCTTGTTTTCCACTCCGGCGTACATCAGAATCTCCTGCGCCGAGCGAAGCGAGGCGCATTTTTTATGAAGCAAGAGCAAAACGAATGAAGCGAGGTTGTCCAAAAGAATTGAGTGGGTTGGTTTAGTTTTGGATGTAGCCATACCATAATGTCTGCAGCAAATTTCGCGGGATTCATTCGCGAGTATTCTTTCTCGTCTTCATCAAGGCTCGCTCGATTCGCTCGCTCACCTTCACGTTTTCCCGCCACTCCATCATTCCGTAGCCCTTGGAAATTTCGATTTGGAACAGCTTGTAGTCGGCGATGAACGTTGCCAGCTTGCTCATGCTTTGTCGCCCAGAACCACCAACTCCAAGCAGCAGGGCGTTGCCCTGGGGCTGCCTGATCACTCGGGAGACCTTGCTCACGTGGCCAATGGCGTCCATGAACATCACTAGAGGCATCGGCTGCTTGGATTCTGCGTTGTACTCCTGCAGGTACTCCTCAATCGTGGGCTGGAGCTGGCTCAAGTCCTTGATCTCTTCGTAGATCTTGGGGTCCGCCCCAGGGATCATGAAGTCGCCGCACATGATTGTTTGCGATCCGACCATAGTGTCCCACTCCATGCCTTCCATATTCTTGTCCATCTGGTCCTTTAGGAGTGAGTCGAACCACTTGGTGTCCTGCTCGTTGATGAGCCTATCGGCGAATACCCGTCGCGACTCGTTCACCCACATCCTGCTCAGGTCGGTGATCGAGGAAACCTTCCTGCTGTTCATCATGAGCATGCCCTGGAAAACTTTTGACAGGTCGCGCAAGTTGAAGGTGTAGTGGGGTTTCGCAGGCGTGGGCCTCAAATCCTGCGCCGAGCGAAGCGAGGCGCATTTTTAACGAAGCACGAGAGCAGCGAGTGAGTGGAATAATGTTAGTTCAGTAGTGGATGTAGCAATGTATAGCAATTTCGCACGGAGCTTCGCACTCTTTTGTCACATTGCTCGCTCGCTTCGCTCGCTCACCTCCAGAATTATGTTGTAGATGTTGATTGTGCTCGCCACGATGGGGTCCGCATACAGCTTCATGGAGTCCTCAAACGCCAGCAAGAAGTTACTGAGGATTGTGGAGAAAATCAGCTGCATGCTCTCGTCCTGCATCGCGGTGTAGCCGACAATGTTGAAGTGCCGGATGTACCTAGCGGTGATGTGGTTGCGCCCTCCTCCGGGGGGTCCGCAGGCCAGCACGTAGATGCAGTCAATGATCCGCCGGAACACAAGCTCCTTCCTGTCGTACCAACCCCCGTTGTCGAACCACTGCCTCAAAATCTCAATCGGCGGCTGCGCCCCGTACTCCTCCTTTTGGGGCATATTCATGTCGTCCACAAAGATTACGAATTGCTTCCCGGCGGTTGGGCCGAAAACGCCCTTCCTCCTCTTTTCACACTTTCCGTCGATCATGTCCTGAGTGGCGTTTGCGCCGGTTTGGGCGGAGAACATGATGTTGAGCGGAACGTAAGTGTCCGCAAGCCCGAACTGCAAGTGTCTGCTGATGTTGACGCTCTTTCCAGTTCCGGTGGGTCCGGTCATCAGCACGTGCTTGTTGTTCGTAAGGAGCGTATCGAGCAAGTAGGTGTACCGCACAGAGTCCAGCGTGGGGATGATGATCTCGCTGAAGCTCAGCTTGTTGTCGTAAACGAAATCCGGGCTCGTTACCATCCACTTGACCCAACCGGGCTTGCCAGTGTCGCTGTACTTTCCCTTGTGGTCGAAGAGGTAGTCGTAGATTGACGCATCCTTGGGAAAGGGGTGTTGGACGCCCGCTGCGTACATCTCGGAGCGCAAGAACGCGTCCATGAACACCCTCCCCTTGGTGTCGACGGTGCAGCAGATGCTCCACGCGTAGGCGAAAAAGAAGAGCGAGTCCAAGTTTGCGTACAAGCTGTCCAACACCTCTGGGGTGGGCGGATCTTCTCCCTCGACCTCTTCATAATCAACAAAGTAGCAGTCCAAAATGTTCATCAAGCTCACAACAAGGTTGTGGTCGTTGGACGGAAGGGGCTCCTCGCAGTTTCGCCGCAGCATGGACAGACCAGATTTGCAAAAGTTGTCGAACAAGCTGTTGAGCATGACTTTGAACTTGTCGTCCATGAGGCGGGGGAGCTTCTTCAGCCAGCTCTCAACGAGCGGCCCGAACCCGAGCGAGTGGGGCTCCATGTAGATCATGCCACACCTGCTCACGGTAGCGGGAGAGGCCACGGCGAGATCCTCGGGCTCGAACATCATGGTCATTTCCTCGGACAATTGGATAATTTCTGCGCCGAGCGAAGAAGAAGGTGCGAAGTAAGTTGAGTGGAATAATGTTAGTTTAGTAGTGGCTCGTAATATATTTCTCGTCTTCCAAAAAGCTCGCTCGCTTCGCTCGCTCACCTCCGGAAATCAAGCACAACTTCTTGTTGTCGTCGAGCACCGTGTTCATGCTCTCGATCCAAATAGCGTCAACGGGCCCGTCGAAGAGCACCCACTTGTTGTCAGGAGTGTCGTTCTTGGCGCACGTACGGACGATTTGGGGGACGATTCCGTCCCTCCACTCGTGCGTGTTAGCGTCGAACTCTGCATTTTGCGCCGAGTAAATGTTAATGTTAGGTTAGTTAGAGTTTGGTGTATGTATGATAAGTGCCTCCTCCGCTCACTCACCTCCGTAAAGTTGGCCCATGGTGATGGCCTTGGGGTTGAGATGGTGAATCTCGGTCTTCTCGAACTTTTCGTTCTCGATTCCAGATTTTTTTAGGGTTGTGAGCGCCATCTGGAGCGTTCTGATGCAGCTGCTCTTGCCGCCGCCGGTGGGGCCAACCACCATCAAGCCGTGCCTCACACAAATCATCTCGTAAAGCTCAATGTTCTTCCTGATGAAGACGGGCACGGCCTGCAAGTTCTTGGCTTCGCAGCCGCTCTTGATTGCAGTCAGCAGGGGTCCGTAGTCGAACACCGGCCGCTCGATTCCGGGAAACAGATCGGCCAAAATTCCCCAGAACAAGGGCAAGTCGTGGGCCAAGAATTTAGGAACGTTGACGTCCTCCAAAGCTCGGCGCAGCAGCGCCTCCTCCTTCTCGTCGGGGGACGCGCGCTTCAAGTTTCCGGCGGCCGTTATGACGGTTTTGACCGCCCTCATACCGTAGTCGTAGTGGTCCTGGCTCGACAACTGCTCCGAACAAAGTCGGAACGTGGCAACCATCTTCTGGGCACACTTTCGGTTCTCCAGGTAACCGAAGGAGAACAGCATGATCTCTCCGATCAACGCGTAGTCGGGAACCATCATAGCGACTGGGCGGAAGAGCGCCTCCAAATTGTCAGGGAGGTCGGATCGGCCAGCGTAACCGGGGTTCATGGTAATGTAGACGCAGAACTCCGGATCGACCTTGATGTCAGTGTCTTCGAAGACGATTCGGGGCACGCCTCCAGCCACGGCCTGCTGGAGCGTCATGATCTGCTGAGCAATGACACTGAGCACCTCAATGTTGATGCGGTTGAACTCGTCGAAGCAAGCCCAGGCACCGGAGGACGCAAGTCCCTTGAAGAACTTGCCCATTGCAAGGAAATCGAGCCCATCGGAGCAGTTGAACACAACGCACTGTTTTGCAAGAGCCTTGGCAAGGTCCTTGGTGGTTTCCGTCTTTCCGGTTCCGGCAGGTCCGGCGGGGGCACCTCCGAGAATCATCTGCGCCGAGTGGAAGTGGAGTGGATTAGTTTGTAGCCTTCTGTGTGTGTGCCGTCTTCCTCAAAGCTCGCTCGCTCACTCACCTGCAGGGCACCCATCAATGTGAGGTAGCACTTGTCCGTCAAGGGAGTGATGACGAGTCGGAAAGAATTGCCCAAGTACTCGTACCCGTAGGCACGGTTTGACGACACCATCTCAACCCTCACGTCACCGTCGTCGCGATCGCCTGTCCAGTAGAATCGCATCTGAGACACCCAGTCGAAGTCACGGACCCTGGTGACGCCCGTCTCGTTGGCCATCTTGTTCATGACGTCGCGCGCGTGCACGTCGATGACGGCTAGCGCCCCGACACTCGTCCTCGCCATCTTGGACAGCTTGCCACGGATCAGGTAAACCATGTCGTCCAATTGCTGGACGAGCTGGGCATAGTACTTCTTGATTCCCTCGTTACCCTCGCTGTTGAGCGCCTTCTCGGTCTCCCTCGTCCAGTGGACCTGAGAGGCGTTCAAAACAATCTGGCCGGGCCAGTTTTGCATCCACTCGGTACGCTTAACCTCGGTGTAGTTCTCAATGGAGAGCAGGAAGTGTTGCCGGATCGCGACGAGCATCGAGTTCGTCACTTCCACCATCCAGTCCTCAATGTTCTTGGACTTGGGGTCAACGTGAGTTTCCCACGGGACAATTTCTCCCTCTGCGCCGATCGAAGCGAAGCGCATTTTTAATGAAGCAAGAGCAAAACGAGCGAATCAAAAGAATTGAGTGGGTTAGTTTAGTAGTGGATGTAGCCATTATGTCTGTAGCCATTATGTCTGTAGCCATTTCGCGGGATTCATCGAGACGTATGCTCGTCTTCATCAAGGCTCGCTCGCTTCGATCGCTCACCTGACGATTTCATCCCGGTGATGATCAGCTCGTCCTCGAACTTGACGTTCTTGATTCCTTCGAAGCACTTTTTCAAGTGCGGCTGGACCCGGAGCGGGTCCTTGGACTCGGACAAGATTTCAAGAAGCTCGTCGTTGGAAAGGAAGTAGAACCTGGAAAACCCGGCTCGCTTAGTTTCGAGATAGTCGCTCAGTCCCTTCTGGACCATGTCGAGAAGCTTGCAACTCTCCTTGAAGCGCTCGAGGAGCTTCTTGTCGTTGCAAAACTTGATGCACAGCACATCGCCAGTGGCCGCAACCATCGTCTGGCGCCAGTGCTTGTCTACGCTATTGAACCGCTTCCCCTCGATGGGGAGCTGCTTGTTTATGTCGGCAGAGTCGAAAATGGGCTGCAAGTACAGCCAATTCCTCTGGACCGCAAGCCACTCGTCCACAACCTCGGACACCATTTGGAGGGTTTCGTTCCAGTTGTCAATACGCTCCTCGAAGGGCCCCTTGAAGGCGGAGAAGGTCATTGCCTGGGTCATCGTGATGTGCTCGTCGAGGAGCGCCATGTACTCGTCCGCGCCCTTGAGAATGGAAGTTCCAGTTTCTCTGTAGGCGTCGACGAACAAAGTGACCGTCTCCCAAGCTTCCTGCATCTTGTCCAAAGCGGTTTCTATGTTGTACTCCTTTCCGGCCTGCTCCGAGATCTTTATCACGCGCTCGAGGTGGTTTGGCACTCCAGACTGCGCCGAGCGAAGCAGGCGCATTTTTAATGAAGCACGAGCGAACCAAACCAAGCGAGCCAAACGAATAAGAATGATTAGTAGTGGATTTAGCAGTCTTCAGCCAATTCGCGGGATTCATCGCGAGTATTCTCGTCTTCCTCAAGGCTCGCTCGCTTCGCTCACTCACCTCCATAATATCGTCGAGGGTGAGCTTCTCGTCCACCTTTATTTTGGTGTTGCAGGTATTGTTGAGGTTGTCCCAGTGGCGCTCCCTCATCCCTGGGTTGCAGAGGCTCAGCACCACGGGCACGCAGGGCTTGAACTCCTCGACGGACTCTTTCACCTGCTTGGCGATGCTAAGGCAGCCGGTGAGCTTGTTTTTCTCGAAGAACTTGACATTTTTGGCGAGGGTGCGGGATGCAGATCCGACGTGGCGCTCAATACCTTCGGCGTCGAGCGCCACGAACGAGGAGGTTTTGTAATTTTTGACAGACTTGAGCCACTCGTCGACGGTGAGCCAGAGATCGTAGTAGGGGTCGAACGCCTTGTTGATTTGTTGGAGCTCAGTGTAGTCACGGCACTGTGCCGAGCGAAGCGGCGAATTTTTAATGAAGCAAGAGCAAAACGAATGAAGCGAGTCAAAATAATTGAGTGGAATAATGTTAGTTTAGTAATGGATGTAGCCGTCTGTAGCATTTTTTCGTGGGATTCGATTCATCGCGACTATTCTCGTCTTTATCAAGGCTCGCTCGCTCACCTCCACGTCAAACAACGCCTCGCGGTTGTTGAAGGTGCGCGCCTCGTCGGCGCACTTGATCAGGTCCTTCTTGATCTCCCTGACGAAGCTAGCAACCTGCTCAACGCGCTCAATGTTGGTGAAGGTGTGGAGATTGTCAACCTTGCTTTGGATCCCCTTCAGCTTCTCGATGAATCCATCCTGCTCATCCCTCATTTCGTCGAGGAAGTCGTTGGTCCTCCCGGCCAGTTTGGCCTCAAGCGCTTCCAGCTGGTCGCTGATGCGCTTCGGCCAACCAAACAAGTTCCACCTCAGCTCAAAGTTGGCTGGGGTGAGCTTGTAGTTCACGGATTCCAGCGTGTCGAAGTAGCGGAGACCGTTCTCGAGCTGTTTAAAATTATTGTGTAAGAAAAATTGAAATTAGCGAGCGAGATTATATATATTGGGCTCACCTGCAGGTTCAGGTTTAGCACCAGGTTGGGGGCGGTGATCATGTAGCCCTTCAAATCGTCGATCTGCTCAATGTCCTTGGGGTCCTGCCTCAACCGCCCGAGGATCTGCTCGTACTCGTCAATCGCAAAGTTCGTGTAGTCGATAGTGACTCGCGCGACCATGTCCATGAGCTTCTTGGCAATTTCGCTGTGCTTGTCCAGCATCAAGGCGCGCACCTTTGCGGAGGAAAGGGTGAAGAGCCCAAGGTTTATTGTTGCCGGGAAGGATTTTTCCAGGTCGGCACGGATTGCAAGGTGCTGTTTTTGCCAAAGAGTATAAATTGCCAAAAAAGTTAAATGAGGTTAATTTGGTGTTCAGTATTTCTCGCGTGATGTATAATTTTCTCACCTTCAAGGACAGGTCTTTGATGGCGTCGATGTCGAGCTCTTTGGGCTCGCCCTCCTCTTCATCCTCCCTCAGCTTCCCGCCGAACTTGCACTCGACGTCGAGCAGAAACTCGGCAATATCGATCTGCAGGAATTCAATCAAGGGGTCGAACTTTCTCAGGTACTCGTCCAAGACGCTTGACGACCTCTTCACGTCAGCCTCGATCGTCTCCCTGTGGTTCACGACCCAGTCCTCGCTGGGGTGCACAGTGTTGATGATCGGCTCGCGAGACCAGAACAAGTTCTGCGCCGAGCGTATATATTATGTTATTTTGGAATTGCTGGCGGTTGAGAATATATTATGTAATGGCTCACCTTCATAACGCGGCGCTCGATCCTGGTCAGCTTGAGGACCACCTGGAGGGACTTGTCAAAGTACTGGAGCACCGTATCGGTGAAGGCCGTGGACGGGGACGAGTAGGCGAAAACTGAGTTCTTGCCTTCGCCGTCGATGACCAAGTCAACAACGAAAAGTGGAATCTTCTTTTGCCTCACTTCGGTTTTCGCCGGTGTGAGCTGGCCGCCTCCAGAGTAGTCGATGGTGGCGCTCGATATGGAGTTAACCGTGACGATCGGCTTGCAGGCGTTGTCAATGTACTTCTGGAACTTGCCGAGGCTCTCCAGCATGCAATCCCGCATCGAATCCTGCATGATGAAGTTCAAGTAGGAAAGGAACTTTTTGAGCTTGGAGAAGTTGTACACCTCGGTGTTGGTCTCCTCGAGGTTAAACCAACCCTTCTGAACATCCTTAAGCTGGGACTTGACGTGGTTGATCACCGCGCCGGTCCAAGTGTCTTTGAGGTGGACAGCCGCGGCATTGATGGTCGTGTTTTGAGAGCTTGCGAACTGGGTTTAATTGATGATATTGTGTTGATGTTAATGCTGTGTTGTGCTGTGCTGTGCTGTGATTTGCTGTGATGTGCTGCACTCTGCTCACCTCTTCCAATCTCGTTGACTTGGTGATGAGACTGAACATCTTCAAATTAACTACCTTCGTGCACTCCGCTCGCACGTTCACCACCGCCTTGATGATCTCCGATTTTGTCAAAAACGAGTTGAAGCAAAACGCGTTCTTCGCGTCCACGAACGAGTAGTTCGGTATCTTAACAATCCCAATTGTGGGGGGCGGCGGAGTTGGGTCCGCCGCGCCGCTGTTGCTTTTGCTGTTGCTGTCGTCGTCCCCAATAATGTCCTTGAGCATCTTCGCCATTTCGCCTTCGCCCTCACCTTTGGCAATCGCCGACTTGTGGTTAAAGATGATCGAGTTCATCGTCCGCATAAAGATCATGTTGATCTCCGAGAGGATGGGCTTGGTGTCGACCACGGCGTTCTTGAACGGCCTGGTTTTCATTGCCTGGGCCGAAATTCGGGAAATCTGCTCCGCTTCGAGCTGCTTTATCTCCTCCCGGGGCATGCAGTCGGCGTAGATCTGCTTGATGATCTCGTTGTTCGCTTTTTGGCGGCGCGAGTGAGCATCCGCAAGGCGGTCGGCGAACGAAACCGGGTCCTCGGCCACGAAGCAAATGTAGAGTCGATGGAGGGAAGCCTCTTGTGGGCCAGCTCCAGCCTCCGACTCAGGGAAAGAAACTTTCCACAGAACGTTCGAGTTCGTGTTCATGTTCGTGTTCATGTTCGTCGTGTCCCCCGGGGACCCACCGAGGGTCTCGGTGCCGGTGACGATACAGGGGCGCATAGTCATTCTGCCAGTGTCGGGCTCCTTGAAGAGAGCCTTGGCAGGGAGGGCAACTTCGTTCGTCTCCGGGTTGTTGCCCAGCTCCAGCCACGCTTCAACGGAGCGACACTCAAAGTCGGTGTTGTCGAACGCGTCGAGGGGCAGCAGGTTAAGGTCGTTATTGGGGGAGGTGAAGGCCTCGTCATTGTAGTCGAGGTTCCTGTCCAGGAGGAGCTGGTCCAGGTCGTGAGCGGCAAAGATGCGCTTCTTTCGCTCTATCTCAATCTTGCGCGGGACCATGCCGGGGATAGTGGCGAACGGGCACTGCACCTTCGGCTCAACTGATTTCAAATCGAAGTTCGCTGTGGCCGAGTTGTCGTGTTGGATTGTTAGATTGGAGGGTCGATCGAACACACGGGCCTGTGTGAGTGGGGGGGGGGGGGGGGGGGGGGGGTGTTGGGGGT